>Ga0247833_1000566_pt1 | contig 66866 bp, 45 predicted proteins | sample LaCruzMarch2015__7_FD_187117 | JGI IMG/M metagenome (GOLD analysis project Ga0247833, IMG submission 187117) | Freshwater microbial communities from meromictic Lake La Cruz, Castile-La Mancha, Spain - LaCruzMarch2015_8m | ecosystem: Environmental > Aquatic > Freshwater > Lake | place: Spain...
AAAAACAACCAGAAATTGTCTTTGAGTGGAAAGATGCTGAAACCGAAGCCGAAGGATGGATTGTTATAAATTCGCTCCGCGGAAACGCTGCTGGAGGAGGAACACGCATGCGAAAAGGACTCGATAAGCGCGAAGTGGAGTCGTTAGCAAAAACAATGGAGATTAAATTTACTGTTTCAGGTCCTGCAATTGGAGGTGCAAAATCTGGTATTAATTTCGATCCTGCCGACCCGCGTAAAATTGATGTTCTAAAACGCTGGTACAAAGCTGTAATGCCATTGTTAAAAAGTTATTATGGAACAGGAGGCGATTTAAATGTTGATGAAATTCATGAAGTTATTCCAATAACAGAAGAATATGGATTGTGGCATCCACAAGAAGGTGTCGTAAATGGTCATTTTGGTGGCGCCGAAAAAGATAAAATCCGCCGCATTGGTCAGTTAAGAGCTGGCGTTTCTAAAGTGCTCGAAGATTTAAATTACACTCCAGCTCCTTCCAAAAAACTCGTAGTTGCCGACATGATTACAGGTTATGGTGTGGCACAATCTGTAGTACATTATTATAATGCCTACAATAAAAGTATCGCTGGCAAGCGCGTAATTATTCAAGGTTGGGGAAATGTAGGTTCTGCGGCAGCTTATTATTTGTCTAAAAGCGGTGCTAAAATTGTCGGTATCATTGACCGTAATGGTGGTGTTATTAATAACGCTGGTTATACTTTCGAAGAAGTTACAAAGCTCTTTCTCGATAAAAAAGCAAACACCCTTGTAGCTGACAACATGCTCAACTTCGAGCAAATAAATACACAAATTTGGGATTTACCAGCAGATATTTTTATTCCTGCAGCAGCTTCCCGTTTGGTTACCCAAGACCAGGTTACCCGAATGAAAGCCGCAGGAATGGAAGTTATTGCAAGTGGTGCAAACGTGCCTTTCGCCGACCCGGAAATATTCTTTGGCCCCATCATGGAAATGGCCGATGAGCAACTAACCGTAATTCCCGATTTTATTTCCAACTGCGGAATGGCAAGGGTTTTCGCTTACCTCATGACCGAAAATGCTGAAATTTCCGATGCTGCAATATTTAACGATGCCTCCGAAACCATTCGCAAAGCAATTGTTAAAGTTGCTCCTCAAAGTCCAAATGGTTTGCATTTCTCCCGCGAAGCTTTTAGAATAGCACTCGAGCAATTGGTGTAATTTTTTTGGGCGGCACCTAAAGGTCGCGTTTTCGCTACTCGCTTTTTGCCATCCACAGGTTAAAACCTGTGGCTAGTCAAAAGAGCTCAAACATGCCGCTCAACCGCTGCCGCATGCATCAGTGTAACATTAAAACTGTGTAGCCGCAATCAGCAAATCCAAATCTTTGTATGGAATATTATAGGTTTCACCAATATACTTGTGCGTTAATATACCATTATACATATATACGCCATTGCGCACACCTGGATTTAGGCGTAAGTAATTATCAAAACCGCCTTTCTCGCCCATGTCTAATAAAATAGGCGTAAAAATATTACTCAACGCATACGACGCAGTTTGTGCTACCCGCGATGCAATATTTGGAACACAATAATGTGTAACACCATATTTCTTGAACACAGGATTCGCATGATTAGTAACTTCTGATGTTTCAATACAACCGCCTTGGTCTATGCTTATATCTAAAATTACAGAACCTATTTTCATGTTGCTCACCATTTCTTCAGACACTACAATAGGTGTTCTACCTTCTTTGGCGCGCAAAGCTCCAATAACCACATCGGCTGTTTTTAGCGCATTCTCTAATTCTTTGGGTTCTATAATAGATGTGTACAAACGCATACCTAAATCGTTTTGTAAACGGCGTAAACGGTAAAGTGAATTATCATAAATTTTTACCATTGCTCCTAAACCCTTTGCTGCACGGGCCGCAAATTCACCCACAGTTCCAGCTCCAATAATTACAACTTCTGTTGGTGGCACTCCAGAAATTCCGCCTAACATCATTCCCTTACCATTATTATTGGTACTTAAATATTCAGCTGCAATTAATATAGAAGTATTACCGGCAATCTCGCTCATAGAGCGCACCACAGGATAAATTCCAGAACGGTCTTTTATATAATCAAATGCAAGTCCTGTAATCTTTTTAGAAATCAAATGATTAAAAAAATTCTTTTGTTGCACCGTTAATTGCAGAGCAGAAATTAAAGCCTGTTTCTGCTTCATCATCTCTATTTCATCAAAAGTAGGCGGCGCAACTTTTAATACTATATTTGATGTATATACTTGTTCCGGACCATAAGCTATCTGCGCTCCAGCATCGCTGTAATCTTTGTCTTGAAAGTTAGAGTTGATACCTGCCCCAGATTCTACAATTACGTTATGACCATTGTTAACTAGCACAGCAACAGCTGCTGGTACCAAAGAAACACGTTTCTCTTGAAATGATGTTTCTTTTGGAATACCAATATGCAATTGAGAAGTCCTGCGCGCCACTTCCAGCATTTCTTCCTGTGGCATCATCATACCGGCTTGTGCAATACGCGCCACCGATTTGCGATTTTCAGTCATGTGTGTGTGATTAAAAAAACGATTGAAAGATACACTTTCAAATCAAGAAATAAAACCTATTTAGATTTGAATTGTTAACGTGTTTCTTAAAAATTATTCTACCGAAAAGTAAGAGATTATTTTTTTACCAACTCCATACTTATTACCCTTACTTCTGCTTTTACTGTAATGCTAACATTCACAATAGTTTCGGGCAAAAGTGCAGCAACCCTTTCTGGCCATTCCATCAAGCAATAATTGCCAGAATTCAAATATTCTTCCACACCCATGTCTAATGCTTCATCTATAGAATCTAATCTATAAAAATCAAAATGGTAAATTTTGCTACCATTTCCTGTTTTGTATTCGTTTACCAGTCCATACGTAGGACTATTCACCACATCTTTTACACCCAACTCTCCACAAATTGCCTTAATCAAAGTAGTTTTACCACTGCCCATTTCCCCATAAAATGCAAAATGCTTTTGGGTAGAAAAATAATTAACTAAAATTTCTGCCGCCTCACTTAATTCTGCCACTGCGCTGCATTCAAATGTAATTTTCACCAGTTTAAAGTTTTTTACAAAGTTCTAAGAAAATGCTGATTTTTTTGAATTAAGTTTATTTTTATTGGTGTTTAGTAAAATAAACTCCTTGCTTGTTTTTTGAAATTTGGGCACCAAGTACCACAATTTATTTTCCAAAAGCATCAATAATTTAGGGAATTTAGAATCAGGTATTTTTGCTTCTATTCCGCAAAAGTCATAACTATTCGGGATTATGTTCCGTAAAAGTTATAACTATTCGGGATTATGTTCCGTAAAAGTTATATCTTTGTGTCATGGTTCGACAAAAATCAAATTCAAAATGATAGCAAGATTGATTGTTAAGCAGATAAAATCCTATTTATTTTTAGGAAAGGCCATAGTTATTGTTGGTCCCAGACAAGTAGGGAAAACAACAATCATAAAGGAAATTGTTAGTTTGTATAAAAAGGAGCACCTTTTTCTCGATGCAGATGATGCCCTCGTAAGAGAAATGTTTAGCAGTGCCGAATTATCGAAACTAAAACAAATAGTAGGCGGAAATAAAATTTTAGTAATTGACGAAGCGCAAAGAATCCCAGATATTGGGCTAATCGCAAAACTCATAGTAGATAACATTAAGGATGTTCAACTCATATTGAGCGGTTCTTCTGCTTTTGAGTTAACACAACAAACAGGAGAATCACTTACAGGTAGAAAATTTACTTTTAACCTTTGGCCAATTTCATGGAAAGAGTTAGAAATAAATTTGGGCTATCTAAAAGCCGAACAAGAATTAGAAAAACGATTGGTGTTTGGCTTTTATCCTGACATAATAATGCAAGAGGAAATAAAAGAACGCCTCCTGCTTGAATTAACAGATAGTTATTTGTTTAAAGATGTTTTGGCCTATGGAAACATCAGAAAACCAGACATTTTAAATAAATTGCTACAAGCGCTTGCTTACCAAGTAGGCAGCGAAGTAAATTACAATGAGTTGAGCGCATTGCTTAAAATTGATAGCAAAACGGTAAGCTTCTACATCGACTTGCTCGAAAAAGCATTTGTAATATTTTCGGTTGGTTCTTTTAGCAGGAATTTGAGAAACGAAATTAAAAAATCTAAAAAGCTCTATTTTTACGATAATGGTATTCGAAACGCATTAATTGGCAACCTAAAACCTTTAGAACTTAGAAACGATGTTGGTATTTTATGGGAAAATTTTATGATGAGCGAAAGGTTAAAATACAATACCTACGAAGAGAAAAGAGTGCAAATGTATTTTTGGCGCACCAAGCAACAACAAGAAATTGATTTGGTAGAAGAAACAGGAACTGACCTCGCGGCATTCGAGTTTAAATGGAAACAGCCAAACACAATTCGATTTTCTAAAACATTTACAGGAACTTATGGAATAGAACCTATGCTTGTGCACAGGGGGAACTTTAGAGAATTTTTAGAAGTTTAGATTAAAAAACAATTACAACTTTCTTCCCTAGCTTTACTGACTTCATCTCCGCTGACTTCGAGGGCCTCAGCCAGCGGATAAGACTCACGAACGGTAGCTGAGGCTTTAAAAGGTGGCTGAGCTTGTCGAAGCCACCGCTGACTTCGAGGGCCTCAGCCAGCGGATAAGGCTCACGAACGGTAACTGAGGCTCACGAACGGTAACTGAGGCTCTAAAAGGTGGCTGAGCTTGACGAACGGTGGCTGAGCTTGTCGAAGCCCCGTATCTATATTTTATTAGTTTTACACTCTTTACCTTATTCAATGACAACCTTTCAATTCTTTAGCCTGCTTTTACTTTTAATTGCTGCATTTATTGGTTTTAAACTGCTGGAAACCAACTGGTCGTTTAAAATTTCTAAACCTTTTTTATGGGAAGAAGCTGTTAAGAAAGGAGAAGTTTCGGCTGCTTTGAAAAAGATAGAAAGTACCTATCGCGATAAGGTGCGGTTTTATAGCATTTGGTTTTACATTAAGCAATTAAAGAAAGATAATGTTGCCGGAGCGTTCGCTGAACTTGGCGTGTATAAAGGGGAAACAGCTTTTTTTATACATCAAATGGACATTTCTAGAAAACTGTTGCTGTTTGATACTTTTGAAGGCTTTGATGCAAAAGACCTAGAAAAGGAACAAAGTACTGGCGCGAAATACAGTAGCAGCAACTTTTCAGACACAAGTTTAGCTGCAGTAAAAACCCTTTTTGGTGCAACAAGTAATGTGGAGTTTTGTGCAGGCTACTTCCCTGAATCTGCTGCAAACGTTAAAGAAGAACAATATGCCTTTGTGCATATTGATGCAGATTTATATCTTCCAACTAAGGCTGCATTAGAATATTTTTACCCGAAACTTTCTACAGGTGGAATTATTCTCATACACGATATAAACCATACCTGGGAAGGCGTTGCTAAAGCTGTGGCTGAATTTGAACTAAATATTCCAGAAACGTTTCTTCCTATTTCGGATTGGCAAGGAAGTGCTGTGCTTATAAAAAATAAACGCCCCAATTAGGAGAGTTTATCTTTTGATATTAAATTTCAATTTACTTTACACTCAGTGAAATGTAGGGAATCAACATTTCTTCTAAGGAAATACCTCCATGTTGAAAAGTGTTGCGGTAATAATTTACAAAGTAATTGTAGTTGTTAGGGTAAGCAAAAAATTTGTCTTCTTTGGCAAATACAAACGAGGTGCTCACATGCTGTTTAGGCATGTATATGTCTGCAGGATTTTTTACCTCATACACGTCTCGCTTTTCGTAATTTAAATTTTTACCTTGCTTATAACGCAAATTGGTATTGGTGTTTCTATCGCCAATAATTTTGCTTGGTTCGGTAACGCGAATGGTTCCGTGGTCGGTGGTTAAAATTAATTTCCCTTTGCGTTCGGCAATTTGCTTGATAATATCGAGTAGGGGAGAATGCTCTAACCAAGAAACGGTAATAGAACGGTAAGCTTTTTCGTCGTCGGCCAATTCGCGTATCACTTCCATTTCGGTGCGGGCATGCGAAAGCATATCTACGAAGTTGTAAACGATAGCGTTAAACTTGTTTCCCATTAGATTTGGGATGTTTTCTGATAATTTCTTACCTGCCTGAAAATTTGTAACCTTCGTGTAAGATGACTTTACATCTTTACCCAAACGCTTTAATTGTTCCTGCATAAAAAATTCTTCAGACATGTTTTTCCCACCTTCATCTTCATCGTTTAGCCAGTGTTTTGGATAACGTTTTTCGATTTCGCTGGGTAACAATCCTGCAAAAAATGCATTTCTAGCATATTGCGTGGCAGTTGGTAAAATAGAACAATACAACTCTTCTGTATCAACTTTAAAATATTCAGTAATAATAGGTTGCATTACTTTCCACTGGTCGTAACGCATGTTATCTATAAGGATTAAAAAAGTAGAATCATTTTTATCTATTTCAGGAATTACACGCTGTTTAAAAAGCAAATGCGACATGATTGGGGCTTTTGGGTCTTTTCCGCTTACCCAACCTTGGTAATTGTTTGCTACATACTTAGAAAACAAGGCATTGGCCTCCGATTTTTGCATCCGCAGAATTTCTTCCATGCCTTCTTCTTTGGTTTTACTTAATTCTAATTCCCAGAAAACCAATTTTTGATATACTTCTAACCATTCCTCATAACTTAACCTATCGCTCATGCTCATGCCAATGCTTCTGAATTCCTGTTGGTAAGCACTTGAGGTTTTTTCACGAATCAACCTTTTGTTCTCTAGAATCTTTTTCAAAGACAGTAAAATCTGGTTGGGATTTACCGGTTTTATTAAATAATCAGAAATCTGCGAACCAATGGCATCTTCCATTATATGTTCTTCTTCAGACTTGGTAATCATAACAACTGGAAGGTCGTTTTTTAATTGCTTAATCCTTGAAAGCGTTTCCAATCCGCTGATTCCTGGCATGTTTTCATCCAAAAATACAATATCAAAATCTTGTTCTTTTACCAAATCGTAGGCATCGTCGCCACTATTTGCAGTGGATACATCGTACCCTTTTTCTCTTAAAAATAATATATGTGGCTTCAGCAATTCAATTTCGTCGTCGGCCCAAAGAATGTTTATTTTGTCCATTTAAATTTTATATAACTTGTCGGCATCAAAAGTAGCTGTCTAAACTTCTAAATTTTAATAATATTGTTGCCTAACCTTACGCGTAATAAAAAAAAGATTATCAATGATCCTATCTATGGATTTATTACGATTCCGAATGCTTTTTTGTACGATTTAATAGAACATCCTTGGTTTCAAAGGTTGAGACGCATTAAGCAATTAGGACTTACAGATTATGTATATCCTGGCGCTACACATACGCGTTTTCACCATGCCATTGGCGCAATGCATTTGATGGGGCTCGCAATTGAAGCATTAAGACAACGTGGCCATGAAATAACCGAAGAAGAAGCTACAGCTGCGCAAGCCGCAATTCTGCTACACGATATTGGTCATGGGCCATTTTCACATGCGCTCGAAAACTCTATCGTTCCTGACTTGCACCACGAACAGTTGTCGTTGCTATTTATGAATGAATTGAACGTTCAGTTTAAAGGGCAGCTCGATTTGACTATTCAAATTTTCACAGGAAAATATAAAAAGCGATTTCTCCACCAATTGGTTTCCAGTCAATTAGATGTTGACAGATTAGATTATTTAAACCGTGATAGTTTTTATTCGGGCGTAGCAGAAGGAACAGTGGGGGCCGATAGGATAATAAAGATGATGGAGGTGGTTGATGACGAATTGGTTGTTGAAGAAAAAGGCATTTATAGTATCGAAAAATTTATTCTAGCACGAAGATTAATGTATTGGCAAGTGTACTTGCATAAAACGGTATTAAGCGCCGAAAATCTGCTTGTAAATACGCTTAAAAGAGCAAAAGAATTGAGTAATCAAGGCGTAGTTGTAGATGCTACTAAATCGCTTTCTTTCTTTTTGAATCCTGATAAAAATGACTATCAGAATGTTGAAAAAATTGAACTGCTCAACAACTTTTCTGGCTTAGATGATTATGATATATTTGCATCGGCCAAAAATTGGATGCATCACCGGGATTCAATTTTATCCGATTTAAGTCACAGGTTAATTAACAGGAAATTGTACAAGATAAAATTAGACGCACATCCATTTGATGAACAAGTAGTTCAAGGGTATAAAAACCGATTGAAGCTTGAAAATAATCAAACTTCAGATGCTTCTTATTTTGTTTTTACCGGAGAAATTATGAATAGCGCTTATAAAGTTGGCGAAGAGAAAATCAATATTATCTTAAAAAATGGGAATGTAATTGATGTAAGACAAGCTTCAGAACAATTTAGGCTCAATGTATTAACAGAATCAACAAAGAAATATTTTATGTGTTTTCCAAAGGAATTAGAAACACAATAACATCATATGGAATTTACAGCCCAACAAATAGCAGAACTGCTGGAAGGAACCGTTGAAGGTGATCCGCAGGTAAAAGTTAGTAATCTAGCCAAAATTGAAGAAGGTATTCCCGGAACACTTACTTTCTTAGCGAATCCAAAATATGAAGAATTTATCTATTCAACTAAAGCTTCTTTAGTAATTGTAAATGAGAGTTTTGTTGCGGAAAAACCAATAAATTCAACCCTTGTAAGAGTTAAAGATGCTTATAAAAGCTTCGCCAAATTGCTCGAAACATACAATCAAATTTTACACAATAGAATTGGAATAGAAAGCCCTAATTTTATATCTACTACAGCTTCATTAGGAGAAAATATTTATGTAGGAGCATTTGTCTACATCGGAGAAAAAGCTGTAATTGGTAAAAATGTAAAATTATATCCAGGCGTTTATGTTGGCGACAATGCCAGTATTGGCGACGACACAATTTTGTTTCCCGGAGTTAAAGTATATGCTGATTGCCATATCGGCAAAAATTGCAGAATTCATGCTGGGGTTGTTGTTGGTGCTGATGGATTTGGTTTTGCACCTCAAGATGATAGTAATTATTTGAAAGTAGCACAAATTGGAAATGTGATTATCGAAGACCACGTTGAAATTGGCTCTAATACTACTTTAGATCGCGCAACACTCGGTTCTACAATCATTAGAAAAGGAGTGAAATTAGATAACTTAATACAAGTTGCTCATAATGTTGAAATAGGTGAACATACTGTAATTGCTGCACAAACTGGAATTGCTGGTTCCACCAAAATTGGAAAATTTTGTATGATTGGAGGTCAGGTTGGTATTGTTGGACATTTAGTAATTGCCGACAAAGTGAAAATTGCAGCTCAATCTGGTATTGGTACAAGCATTTTAAATGAAGGAGATATTTTACAAGGTTCTCCAGCTTATTTTATTGGTGATTATAAAAAATCATATATCGGGTTTAGAAAATTGCCTGAATTACAAAGCAGAATAGAAGAATTAGAAAAATTAGTAAAAGAATTACAACCACAGAAAAATGGCTGATAAGCAACAAACAATCCGCTCCAAAGCAAGTTTAACTGGAGTCGGTTTACATTCAGGAGAAACCGTTACCGTAACATTTTGCCCTGCTCCCATAAATCACGGTATTATTTTTAAAAGAACTGATTTGGAGGAGCAACCTCTTATTCCAGCTGATGTAGATTTGGTAAGTGATACTGCCAGAGGAACAACACTTTCCTTGAATGGTGTTAAAGTTTCTACCGTTGAACATGCTTTAGCTGCTGCTGGCGGTTTGCAAATCGATAATCTTTTGATAGAAGTTTCAGGAGTTGAAATTCCAATCTTAGATGGTAGCGCGCAATTTTTCTTAAAAGCAATAAAAGATGCAGGAATTGAAGTTCAAGATGCCGACCGAGAGTATTATGAATTGAAAACAAATGTATTTTACAACGATCCTTCAAGAAATGTTGAAATAATAGCTGTGCCTTCTGAAGATTATAAAGTGAAGGTCATGATAGATTTCAATTCTAAAGTTCTTGGTTTTCAGCATGCACAGTTAAATGACATAAAAGACTTTGAAGAAGAAATTGCTGCCTGCAGAACATTCGTGTTTTTACACGAACTGAATATGCTGGTAGATAATAATTTAATTAAAGGAGGCGATTTGAGTAATGCAATTGTTTATGTGGATAGACCTTTGCAAAATAGTGAACTGGAAAAATTGAAAAAGTTATTCGATAAAGACGATATCAATGTAAATACCGAAGGTATCCTCAATAACATTGAAGTTATACACCAAAATGAAGCCGCTCGCCATAAATTGCTTGATGTAGTAGGTGATTTAATGCTGGTAGGAAAACCAATCAAAGCACATATCATTGCTACCCGTCCAGGACATGCTGCCAACATTGAATTTGCAAAAAAGATAAAACAGCTAATTAAGCTAGAAAAGTCAAAGCGGAATAACTCACCTGCTTACGATATTTCTCAAAATCCTTTATACACCATAAATGACATTCAGCGAATCTTACCACATCGCCAGCCATTTCTATTTATCGATAAGATTATGGAAATGAGCGAAACGCATGTTGTAGGTTTGAAGAATGTGACCATGAACGAAGAATTTTTCAAAGGACATTTTCCTGGAAATCCCGTGATGCCTGGTGTTTTAATCATTGAAGCGATGGCACAATGTGGTGGTATTTTAGTTTTAAACACTGTTCCCGACCCTGAAAATTACATTACTTATTTCATGAAAATTGATAATGTAAAGTTTAAGCAAAAGGTAATTCCTGGAGATACTTTAGTGTTCAAATTAGAACTAATTTCCCCTATCAGAAGAGGTATTTGTCATATGAGAGGAGCTGCTTATGTAAACAACAAAGTAGTTACTGAAGCTGAAATGATGGCACAAATTGTAAAAGAAAAGGGATTGAGTAATTAATACCGAATCTTTTTACCTTTGCCACCGAAATTTTCGAATGATATCACCTCTCGTTTCCATTCATCCCAATGCCAAAATTGGCAAAAACGTTCAAATTGAGCCTTTCACAACTATTTACGGAGATGTTGAAATTGGTGATGATACATGGATTGGTACTAATGTTACCATTATGGATGGTGCAAGAATCGGTAAATCTTGCAAAATATTTCCAGGGGCAGTAATTTCAGCGGTTCCCCAAGATTTAAAGTTTTCTGGCGAAGAAACTACAACCGAAATTGGAGATTTTACTACTATTAGAGAATGCGTAACCATCAACCGTGGAACAGTAGATAGAATGACTACCTCTGTCGGTAAAAACACACTTATTATGGCTTATACGCATATTGCTCACGATTGTATTGTTGGCAACAATTGTGTTATTGCCAATGCCGTAAATATGGGAGGTCATGTGGTTATTGATGATTATGCAGTAATTGGCGGAATGTCGGCCATTCATCAATTTGTACACATAGGAATGCACGCCATGGTTTCTGGAGGTTCTTTAGTTAGAAAAGATGTACCTCCTTTTGTTAAAGCTGGCCGAGAACCACTTTCTTATGCGGGTATCAATTCAATAGGTCTAAAAAGAAGAGGTTTTACAACAGAACAAATCAATCAAATTCAAGATGTATATCGCTTATTATATTTAAGCAAATTAAATACCTCTAAAGCTTTAGAAAGAATTGATAATGAAATAGATGGAAGCGAAGAAAAAAGTTCTATCTTGGGTTTCATCCAAAATGCAAATCGTGGAATTATGCGTGGTTATTCTTCCGAAGATTAATTGAGGTTGCTGAATGGAAATCATTCTAAATCAAATTGGTAGGCGTTATAACTTCAACTGGATATTTAAGAACATTAATCAGGAAATAATTTCTTCTGATAAGCTTGTAATTCTTGGGGCAAACGGTAGTGGAAAATCTACCTTAATGCAAATTCTTTCTGGTGCTATTTCCCCTTCCGAAGGTTCCATTAAATGGTCAGTCAATAATCAGGAAATAGCTTCTGAAAAAGTTTACCAACACCTTAGCTTTGCATCACCTTACCTAGAATTAATAGAAGATTTTACACTAAGAGAACATTTGAATTTTCATTTTTCTTTGAAAAAGCCAATGAATCAATTAACGATTAGTGAAATGATTTCCCTTTCTGGTTTGCAACATGCAGCTGATAAAAGGATTGGATATTTTTCAAGTGGAATGAAACAAAGGGTAAAAGTACTCTTAGCAATTTTAAGTGATACCTCATTTTTATTATTAGACGAGCCTCTTTCCAATTTAGATAAACAAGCTTCAAACTGGTATAGTAATTTGATAAACAGATTTTCTGAAAACAGAACAATTATCATTAGCTCCAATAACATCGAACAAGAATATCAGTTTTGTAACAAGTCAATCCAGCTTTAACTTTGAAAAGGATTTGTTTAATTTCTGATACGCATAGTTTTCTAGACCCCAAAGTGCTTAAATACGCAGTTGATTGCGATGAAATTTGGCATGCTGGAGATATCGGGACTTTGGAAGTGGCTGATAAGCTGTCGGCCATAAAACCTTTGAGAGCAGTATATGGTAATATTGATGGAGCAGAGATTAGGCGTTGTTTCCCATTAAATTTAAGTTTTGAAATGGAAGGAGTTAAAGTTTTAATAACACATATTGCAGGTTATCCAGGGAAATTTTCAGGGAGAGCTTTGCAATTAATCAAAGAAAATAAACCAGATTTATTCATTTGCGGGCATTCTCATATTTTAAAAGTGATTCCCGATAAACACAATAATTTACTTTTTATGAATCCGGGCGCTTGCGGTAATCATGGATTTCATCAAGTAAAAACTATTTTAAGGTTTACTATTGAAAATGGAAAAATAAGCAATTTAGATGCGATAGAATTAGGAAAACGAGCCGAAATTACTGTTTAATCAGAAATTGTTTCTGGAAAAGCAACATTCATCTTTTCTCCCAATTGTTTCAAGTCTTCTACCACTTTATCAATTATAGGTATTCCATTCAAAATTCGTTCTGCTTCAGCAATTCTTTCTGGGTCACCGGGAATAATAACTTTTGGCTGTCCCACAATTGAAGGAGCTTCTCTAAATGCCTTTATCCAATTATCCATATTGCTTAAAAAATCTTCAGCAGGCCTAAAAGCATCAACGCGCATAGCTCCGAAAAAATGGCCTATTCCACTTCCAACGGGATTTGCAGGTTGTTCTAGGAATGCTACAAATGGGGGCACCCAAGGACCATAATTAGCTCCCGATAAAACCGCTGAGAAAATATCTACTACAGCACCCAAACAAAATCCTTTGTGGCTTCCATGTTCCCGGTCACCGCCTAATGGCAGCAAAGCTCCACCTTTTGACAGTTCATTAGGATCGAATGAATTATCACCATTTTGATCTTGAATCCAACCATTGGGTGCAGATAAATTTTTACGTTGAAGAATCTCTAGCTTTCCATTTGCAGCAGTTGTAGTTGCAAAATCGGCTACAAACGCCGGTTCATTTTTCGTAGGAATCGCAAACGCCATTGGATTGGTTCCCAGCATTCTTTTTGTGGAGTGTGTTGGAGCAACTAAAGGGCTTGCGTTTGTCATCGCAATTCCAATCATATTTTCTTCAAGCGCCATCATTGCATGCCTCGCAGCAATGCCAAAATGATTAGAACCTTTAACCGCAACCCAACCTGTACCAACATTTTTGGCTTTATTTAACGCAATATTCATTGCAAAACCTCCAGCCACTAATCCTAAACCCCCATCGGCATCTATTGTAGCGGTAGAAGGCGTTTCATGAATAATTTTAAAATTAGCCTGCATGTTAATTCTTCCTTTTTCCCAAAGTCGAATATAACCACTTAACCTGGCAACTCCATGCGAATCTATTCCACGTAAATCTGCCGAAAGTAATGCTATACTTGCTTTTTCAGCATCGTTGTTATTGCAACCAGCTTTGATAAAAATTAGATGCGTAAAATATAAAAGGTCTTTATAAGAAAAAGTCACGTTCAGAAAAGGTAAAATAAACTTAAAAAAAAATTAATTTATAGGTAAAGATTTTTTTTACAAATATATAATTTAGCTATTATTGCGTAACACTTTTCTATGTCATCTGTATGATGATATAAATAATATAAATCAAACTTTATGAAAGTTAACATTCAATCAGTGCATTTTGATGCAGACCAAAAATTAATCGACTTTATTGAAAGTAAAGTTCTAAAATTAACAAGTCAATATGATAAAATTATAGAAACTGATGTTACTTTAAGAATTGATAAAGCCACTAACAATGAAAATAAAATTGCGGAAATACGTTTACATGTTCCAGGAAACGATTTATATGCAAAAAGACAGTGTAAGAGCTTCGAAGAAGCCACAGATCAGTCTGTAGATGCTTTAAAAAACCAGATTATTAAGCATAAAGATAAACAAAAGCAGATTTAATATTCTGATAAAGAAAGACTTGATAATATTTCCTAAACAATCTTGATATATTTTATTAGAATTGTTTGGTGGGAATGATTTCTTTCCTACATTTGCACACCTTTTTCGGAGGGTATGCTATGAAATTCATGTGCAGACCTTTCAAGATGGGAAAAGCCGAAGTAGCTCAGCTGGTAGAGCAGCTGATTTGTAATCAGCTGGTCGGGGGTTCGAGTCCCTTCTTCGGCTCACGTTCTTTAAAAGTGAAAACTTTCAAGAGGTAGGGGAGATAGCCAAGTGGCCAACGGCACCAGACTGTAAATCTGTCCTCTTCGGAGTTCGAAGGTTCGAATCCTTCTCTCCCCACCAATAGAAAAGAGATTCGAAAAATTGAATCCGAAGAAACAGACCAAGTTTTGGTGCGTCATCCTTGATGAATCTCATTGGCTTTGAAAAGAGGATAAGCGGAAGTAGCTCATTTGGTAGAGCGTCAGCCTTCCAAGCTGAGGGTGGCCGGTTCGAGCCCGGTCTTCCGCTCGAAAGGTGAAATTCATTGTGAATCTCACCTCTCTTTTCTAGCCGATGTAGCTCAGGGGTAGAGTACTTCCTTGGTAAGGAAGGGGTCACGGGTTCAATTCCCGTCATTGGCTCACACTCTTGAATCATAATGAATATTTTTAATTAAACACAATAACAATAACAACAAATAAAACAACTAGCCATGGCTAAAGAAAAATTCGACCGTTCTAAACCACACGTAAACATCGGAACCATTGGTCACGTTGACCACGGTAAAACTACACTTACTGCTGCTATTACTACAGTTCTAGCTAACGCAGGTTTGTCAGAAGCCCGTTCTTTCGATTCAATTGATAACGCTCCTGAAGAAAAAGAGCGTGGTATCACAATTAATACTTCTCACGTTGAGTACTCAACTGCAAACCGTCACTACGCGCACGTTGACTGTCCAGGTCACGCGGATTATGTGAAAAACATGGTTACCGGTGCTGCTCAAATGGACGGTGCTATTCTTGTAGTTGCTGCTACTGATGGTCCTATGCCTCAAACACGTGAGCACATCCTTCTTGCTCGTCAGGTTGGTGTACCTAAAATTGTTGTTTTCATGAATAAAGTTGACATGGTTGACGACGAAGAGTTGTTAGACCTAGTTGAAATGGAAATTCGCGAATTATTATCTTTCTATGATTTTGATGGCGATAATACTCCTATCATCAGAGGTTCTGCTTTAGGTGGTTTAAATAACGACGCTAAATGGGTTCCTAAGATTATGGAATTAATGGAAGCTGTTGATACATTCATTCCAATTCCTCCGCGTCAAGTTGAAAAGCCTTTCTTAATGCCAGTTGAAGATGTTTTCTCAATTACTGGTCGTGGAACTGTAGCAACTGGTCGTATCGAAACAGGTATCATCAATTCAGGTGAAACTGTTGAAATCATGGGTATGCAAGCTGAGAAATTAACTTCTACCGTTACTGGTGTTGAGATGTTCCGTAAAATTTTAGATCGTGGTGAAGCTGGTGATAACGTAGGTTTGTTACTACGTGGTATCGATAAAGAAGCGATTCGTCGTGGAATGGTTATCGCTAAGCCAGGTTCTATTACTCCTCACACTGATTTCAAAGCAGAGGTTTACATCCTTAAGAAAGAAGAAGGTGGACGTCACACGCCATTCCACAACAAATACCGTCCTCAGTTTTACTTACGTACAACTGATGTTACAGGAGAAATTACACTTCCTGAAGGACGCGAAATGGTTGTTCCTGGAGATAACGTTACTATTTCAGTTAGCTTAATCGCTCCTGTAGCTATGGACAAAGGTTTACGTTTCGCAATTCGCGAAGGTGGACGTACAGTTGGTGCTGGTCAGGTGATTGAAATTATTAAATAATTATTCCATACAGTTTATATAAAGGTGCGCAGGTTTTCCTGTGCACCTTTTCTGACTGTATAAAAGCATAAATAAAGAAACTTTTCTTAATCTCTATTGGGAAATAGATAATGGAAATAAGTTCTAAATAAACAAACGGGTGTAGCTCAATTGGTAGAGTAGTGGTCTCCAAAACCATTGGCTGTTGGTTCGAGTCCAGCCTCCCGTGCAAAAAATGACTTTATGTCGAAGATTAAAACATATTTTGAAGAATCTTATAATGAGCTGATGCACAAAGTAACCTGGCCAACTTGGTCAGATTTACAGTCTTCAGCTATACTGGTGATGATTTCTTCAGTTATTATTGCTTTGGTAATTTTCGCTATGGATTTTACATTCAGCAATGGCATGGAACTTTTTTATGACCTCTTTAAATAGAAAAATATGACGGAGGAACTATCAAGTACCAAGAAGTGGTATGTGCTTCGCGCTGTGAGCGGTAAAGAGAAAAAAGTAAAAGATTACATTGACTCTGAAATCGTTCACCATGGGTTTAGTGACTACATTTCACAGGTTTTGATTCCAACTGAAAAGGTTTATCAGATAAGAAATGGAAAAAAGATTAGCAAGGAAAGAAGCTATTTTCCAGGCTATATTATGATTGAAGCTTATATGATTGGTGAAATTCCACATATACTTAAGAATATTCCAGGTGTTATCGGATTTCTAGGAGATAAAGGTCAACCAATTCCATTGAGATTAGCTGAAGTAAATAGAATACTTGGAAAAGTGGATGAGTTATCTGAAAGTGATGCGGAACTAAACATTCCTTTCATTCTTGGAGAATCTGTTAAAGTAATTGATGGTCCTTTTAATAGCTTCACTGGAACTATTGAAGAGATTAACGAAGAAAAGAAAAAATTAACTGTAATGGTAAAAATCTTTGGACGTAAAACTCCATTAGAATTAAACTATATGCAGGTGGAAAAAGAATAAAAATAGTAGGGTGATTGTTAAAAATTGAGGTAGTCCTCGCGGACATAATGCTTCCCGTCCTCAACAATAACGGTTCCTGCGCATATCTATAATAAATAAAAATGGCTAAAGAAATAGGTGCACTCATTAAATTACAGGTGAAAGGCGGTGCAGCGAATCCATCACCACCAATTGGACCGGCTCTCGGTGCGAAAGGTGTGAATATCATGGATTTCTGTAAGCAGTTCAACGCCCGCACTCAGGATCAGGCTGGAAAAGTATTACCAGTAATTATTACTGTGTATGTTGATAAATCTTTCGAGTTTATCATCAAAACTCCTCCTGTTGCTGTTCAATTAAAAGAAGCTGCAAAATTACAAAGCGGTTCCCCTGAACCAAATCGTAAAAAAGTAGCAACTATTAACTGGGATACTGTTCGCAACATAGCAGAAGGCAAAATGCCAGATTTAAACTGTTTTACAGTTGAATCGGCAATGAGCATGGTTGCTGGAACGGCGCGTAGTATGGGTATCACTGTTGAAGGTCAGCGTCCTTTTTAAGTAATTAAAATAACACTGGAGAAATGGCACAATTGACGAAAAAAAGAAAAGTAGCACTAAGTAAGGTAGACGAGGAGAAATCCTATGGACTGCTCGAAGGAGCTGCTTTGGTAAAAGAAATCTCATCCACAAAATTCGACTCATCAGTTGACTTGGCGGTAAGGTTAGGGGTAGATCCACGTAAGGCCAATCAAATGGTTCGTGGTATTGTATCTCTTCCTCACGGTACAGGAAAAACTGTTCGTGTGCTTGTACTTTGTACTCCTGATAAGGAAGATGAAGCTAAAGCTGCCGGGGCAGACTTTGTTGGATTAGACGATTACATTGAAAAAATCAAAGCTGGGTGGACGGATGTTGATGTTATCATCACCATGCCGAGCATTATGGCCAAAGTTGGAGCTCTAGGACGTGTCCTAGGTCCACGTGGTTTAATGCCAAACCCTAAAACAGGTACCGTAACTATTGATGTTGGAAAAGCAGTAACCGAGGTAAAAGCCGGTAAAATTGATTTCAAGGTTGATAAAACTGGTATCGTGCACGCCGCAATTGGTAAGACATCCTTTTCACCGGATAAGCTCCATGAAAATGCAAAAGAATTGATTTCAACAATCTTGAAATTAAAACCTTCTTCTGCAAAAGGAACTTATGTGAAGAGTATCTTCTTATCAAGTACTATGAGTCCTTCTGTTTCTATTGACCTTAAATCAGTAGGGGCCTGAGCCTTCACTTTTAATTCAGACAAATTATGAAGAAAGAAGAAAAAGACCAGGTCATTAATGCGCTGGTTGAAAAAATAAACAACACGAAGAACTTTTATATTACTGATACTTCGAAACTTACAGTAGAGAAAACGAATGTACTTCGTAGAAGCTGTTTCAAAAAAGAAATCGAATTAACAGTAGTTAAAAATACTCTTTTAAAGAAAGCTTTCGAGCGTCTTGAATCTGATTATTCTCCACTATATCCTATTTTGAAAGGAACAAGTGCTGTAATGTTTACAGATTCAGTGAACGAACCAGCTAAGCTTATCAAAGAGTTTCGCAGAACGAATGAAAGGCCGCTTTTGAAAGCTGCTTATGTAGAAGAATCTTTTTACATTGGTGATGATCAATTAGATGCTTTGATTTCGATCAAAACTAAAAATGAAGTTATTGGTGAAATTATCGGATTGTTGCAATCTCCTGCTAAGAATGTTATTTCTGCCCTTCAATCGGGTGGTAACAAAATTGCAGGTATTGTGAAAACATTATCAGAAAGAAGTAACTAATACTCAAATCAAAAATAAATAATTCTCAATTTAATAATCAACTTAAAATCAAATACAATGGCAGACTTGAAAGCTTTCGCGGAACAGTTAGTAAATTTAACTGTAAAGGAAGTAAACGAACTTGCTCAAATCCTTAAAGACGAATACGGAATCGAACCAGCTGCTGCTGCGGTTGCTGTTGCTGCACCTGCTGGTGGAGCTGGCGCTGGAGCTGCTGCAGAAGAGAAAACATCTTTTGATGTAATTCTTAAATCTGCAGGTGCTGCAAAACTTGCCGTAGTAAAACTTGTAAAAGAACTTACTGGTCTAGGATTGAAAGAAGCAAAAGATTTAGTAGACGGTGCTCCGAAACCGTTGAAAGAAGGTGTAAGCAAGGAAGAAGCAGAAGCATTAAAATCGCAACTGACTGAAGCCGGTGCTGAAGTGGAAGTTAAATAATATTTCCACACAAATTTAACAGCTAAGACTTCAATTTTTATTGAGGTCTTTAGCTGTTTTGTCACATCTTTATTTTTGTTTTTTTTTATCCTAAAATTTGAGTCCCTTGACATACATTAAAAAACGCCCCGCAAGGCTAAGTTTTGCCTCCAGTAAATTACCGGTAGATTACCCAGACTTTCTGGATGTTCAGGTTCAATCTTTCAGAGATTTTTTCCAGTTGGAAACAACTCCTGAAAACCGTCAGAATGAAGGTCTCTTCAAAGTATTTGCAGAGAACTTCCCGATTTCTGATGCACGAAACAATTTCGTGCTTGAATTCCTCGATTATTTTATCGACCCTCCAAGATATTCTATTGAAGAATGTTTGGAAAGAGGTTTAACATACAGCGTTCCACTTAAATCAAAGTTGAAACTGTATTGTACTGACCCAGAACACGAAGACTTTGAAACTATTGTTCAAGATGTTTATCTTGGTACAATTCCTTACATGACTCCAAAAGGAACATTCGTTGTGAATGGTGCCGAACGTGTCGTAGTTTCTCAACTTCACAGATCACCAGGTGTTTTCTTCGGCCAAAGCCGTCACGCTAATGGTACAAAATTATATTCTGCCCGTGTTATACCTTTCAAAGGTTCATGGATTGAATTTGCCACAGACATTAATAATGTAATGTACGCTTACATCGATCGTAAGAAAAAGTTGCCGGTAACGACACTTCTTCGTGCTATTGGTTTTGAAAGCGATAAAGATATCCTTGAAATTTTCGGTCTAGCCGATGAGTTTAAGGTAAGTAAAACTTCAATCAAAAATGCAGTAGGTCGTAAACTCGCAGCTAGGGTTTTAAAAACTTGGATTGAAGATTTCGTAGATGAAGATACTGGCGAAGTAGTTTCTATTGAAAGAAATGAGGTAATCATCGATCGTGAAATCGTTATCGAGAAAGAACATTTGGAATTGATTTTAGAATCAGGTGTTAAATCTATTATTCTTCACAAGGACGATATTAACGCTGCAGATTATACAATCATTTATAATACATTACAAAAAGATACTTCAAATTCTGAAAAAGAAGCGGTTGAGCATATCTACCGCCAACTAAGAAATGCAGAACCACCTGATGAGGAAACTGCAAGAGGTATTATCGATAAATTATTTTTCTCCGATAAACGTTATGATTTAGGTGATGTTGGACGTTACAGAATTAATAAGAAGTTAAACTTAAATACACCTTCTGATACTCGAGTATTAACGAAAGAGGATATTATCTGTATCATACGTTACCTTATTCAATTGATAAATTCAAAAGCTGATGTGGATGATATTGATCACTTGAGTAATCGTCGTGTAAGAACTGTTGGAGAACAATTGTACGGACAATTCGGAGTGGGCCTTTCTCGTATGGCAAGAACTATTCGTGAAAGAATGAATGTTCGTGATAACGAGGTTTTTACTCCAACTGACTTAATTAACGCGAAGACTCTGTCAAGTGTTATTAATTCATTCTTTGGTACCAACCAGCTTTCGCAATTTATGGATCAAACCAACCCATTGTCGGAGATTACGCACAAGCGTCGTCTTTCTGCACTCGGTCCAGGCGGTTTATCCAGAGAAAGAGCAGGTTTTGAGGTACGTGATGTGCACTATACACATTATGGTCGCTTATGTACTATCGAAACTCCAGAAGGTCCTAACATCGGTTTGATTTCTTCTTTATGCGTTTTTGCAAAAATTAATAAGTTAGGTTTTATTGAAACTCCTTACCATACTGTTACTGAAGGTAAAGTTGATTTAGATAAACCAATTATTTATTTAAGTGCTGAAGAAGAAGAAACTTCAATCATTGCTCAGTCTAAAACTGATATTGATGATGCAGGAAACTTCAAAGATCACAAAGTGAAGGCAAGATTTGCTGGTGACTTCCCGGTTGTAGAACCGAATGAAATTAAATTAATGGACGTAGCTCCAAATCAAATTGCTTCTATCGCAGCATCTCTTATTCCTTTCTTGGAGCATGATGATGCGAACCGTGCATTGATGGGCTCAAACATGATGCGTCAAGCTGTTCCTTTATTGAATCCTGAAGCTCCTCTTGTAGGAACAGGCTTAGAAGCAGCTGTTGCACGTGATTCTAGAGTGTTGATTAATGCTGAAGGTGAAGGAATTGTTGAATGGGTAGACGCCAACGAAATTGTTATCCGTTATTCAAGAACTGATGATGAAAGATTAGTAAGTTTTGATGATGATGTTAAATCTTATAAACTCACTAAATTCCGCAAAACAAACCAAAATACTACCATCAATTTAAAGCCGATTGTTGCTAAAGGAGAAAAAGTAAGTTTTGGTCAGGTATTGTGCGAAGGTTACGCTACACAAGGTGGTGAATTAGCTTTAGGTCGTAACTTAAAGGTTGCTTTCATGCCTTGGAAAGGTAATAATTTCGAAGATGCGATTGTAATTTCTGAGCGTATTGTGCGTGAAGATGTATTTACAAGCTTGCACATTGAAGAGTTTATTTTAGAAGTTCGTGATACAAAACGTGGACTAGAAGAGTTAACTGCCGATATTCCTAACGTAAGTGAAGAAGCTACAAAAGACTTAGATGAAAACGGATTAATTCGTGTTGGAGCAGATGTTAAACCAGGTGATATCCTAATCGGGAAAATCACTCCTAAAGGTGAAACTGACCCTTCTCCGGAAGAAAAATTATTGAGAGCTATTTTTGGTGACAAAGCCGGAGATGTGAAAGATGCTTCTTTAAAGGCACCTCCTTCTTTGAATGGTGTTGTGATTGACAAGAAGTTGTTCTCTCGTATTATTAAAGATCGTAAGTCTAAAAACGAAGAGAAACCTACGTTGGTTAAAATAGACCAGGAACGCGACAAGGAAATTGTGGAATTGAAAAGCAGAATGATTGAGAAATTATTCACGCTGGTAAATGGTAAAACATCTCAAGGTATTTTCAATAATTTCAAAGAAGAATTGATTCCTAAAGGTTCTAAATTTACTGTGAAAATGTTGCAAAGCATTGATTATTCTTCAGTAAATCCAAACAAATGGACTACAGATAAAGACAAAAACAATCAAATTAAAATTCTTTTGAATAATTATTTGATTCGTTTCAATGACTTGAATGGAATTGCAAAACGTAAAAAGTTTGCTGCTACTGTTGGTGATGAACTTCCTGCAGGTATCGTTCAGTTAGCAAAAGTTTATATCGCTAAGAAACGTAAGTTGAAAGTGGGTGATAAAATGGCTGGTCGTCACGGTAATAAAGGTATTGTTGCTCGTATTGTGCGTGAAGAAGAAATGCCTTTCTTAGATAATGGTTCTCCTGTAGATATTGTGTTAAATCCATTAGGTGTTCCTTCAAGGATGAACCTTGGTCAGATTTATGAAACTGTATTAGGATGGGCTGGAAAAGAATTGGGAATGACATTCGCTACTCCAATTTTTGATGGTGCTACACTTGATCAAATCAATGAATACTCCGATAAAGCTGGCATTCCTCGTTATGGTAGAACTTTCTTAATTGATGGTGGAACAGGTGAAAAATTTGATCAGCCTGCAACTGTTGGTATGATTTATATGTTGAAACTTGGACACATGGTGGATGATAAAATGCACGCTCGTTCAATTGGACCATATTCATTAATTACTCAGCAACCTCTTGGGGGTAAAGCACAATTTGGAGGACAACGTTTTGGTGAGATGGAGGTTTGGGCACTAGAAGCATTTGGTGCAGCCAACATTTTGCAGGAAATACTTACAGTTAAGTCTGATGATGTTATTGGACGTGCTAAAGCTTACGAAGCAATCGTTAAAGGTGATAACATGCCAACTCCTGGTATTCCTGAATCATTCAACGTATTGTTACATGAACTACGTGGTTTAGGTTTAAAAATCACTTTAGAATAAATATTCCTCGACCCAACGACATTATGTCGTTGGGTCTTTGTTTCCTTAAAGCATAAAAACAATTATGGCCTTGCGCAAAGACGTAAAACTTAAAAGTAACTTCAAAAGAATCATTGTTTCTCTTGCATCTCCAGAAGATGTTTTAGATCAAAGTCATGGGGAAGTTCTAAAACCGGAAACCATCAACTACAGAACTTACAAACCAGAAATGGGTGGTTTGTTTTGTGAACGTATTTTCGGTCCAGTAAAAGATTATGAATGCCATTGTGGAAAATACAAAAGAATCCGATACAAAGGAATCATTTGTGACCGTTGTGGTGTGGAAGTAACAGAGAAAAAAGTTAGACGTGAAAGAATGGGACATATCCAATTGGTTGTTCCTGTTGCACACATTTGGTTTTTTCGCTCACTTCCTAATAAAATAGGATACCTTCTTGGTTTAGCTACCAAAAAGTTAGATGCAATCATCTATTACGAACGTTATGTAGTTATTCAAGCCGGTTTAGCTGGTGAAAATGGATTAAACTACATGGATTTCTTAACAGAAGAAGAATACCTTCAAGTACTTGAAAATCTTCCTAAAGAAAATCAATACTTAGATGATGCTGATCCTAACAAATTCATTGCTAGAATGGGAGCAGATGCATTATACATGCTTCTTTCTCGTTTAAACTTAGAAGAATTGTCTTATGATTTGCGCCACAAAGCAAATACTGAGACTTCTCAGCAACGTAAAAATGAAGCTTTAAAGCGTCTTCAGGTTGTTGAAGCTTTCAGAATGTCTAATGAAGGAAGTAAAATAAACAGACCTGAATGGATGATTCTAAAGGTGATTCCGGTAATTCCACCAGAATTGCGTCCTCTTGTTCCTTTAGATGGTGGTCGTTTCGCTACCTCAGATTTGAATGACCTTTACCGCCGTGTTATTATTCGTAATAACCGTTTGAAGCGCCTTATTGAAATTAAAGCTCCTGAAGTTATCTTGCGTAACGAAAAAAGGATGTTGCAAGAAGCAGTTGATTCTTTGTTAGATAATTCACGTAAGTCGAATGCGGTTAAAACAGAATCAAATAGAGCATTAAAATCTCTTTCTGATTCATTAAAAGGTAAGCAAGGCCGTTTCCGTCAGAATTTATTAGGAAAACGTGTCGATTATTCTGCTCGTTCGGTAATCGTCGTTGGGCCTGAATTAAAACTGCATGAGTGCGGTTTACCAAAAGATATGGCTGCAGAACTTTTCAAACCATTTATCATTCGTAAAATGATTGAACGTGGTGTTGTAAAAACTGTAAAATCAGCAAAGAAAATTGTAGACAAAAAAGAACCAATTGTTTGGGATATCTTGGAAAACATTCTAAAAGGACATCCAGTTCTTTTGAATCGTGCCCCAACATTACACAGACTTGGTATTCAAGCATTTCAACCAAAATTAATTGAAGGTAAAGCAATACAGTTGCACCCATTAGTGTGTACTGCATTCAACGCCGATTTCGATGGTGACCAAATGGCTGTGCACGTTCCACTTGGAAATGCAGCAATTTTGGAAGCTCAGTTGTTGATGCTTGCTTCTCATAACATTTTAAATCCTGCGAATGGAGCTCCAATCACGGTTCCTTCACAAGACATGGTTTTAGGTCTTTATTACATGACCAAAGGCCGTAAAACTGATGAAACACGTGTAATTAAAGGTGAAGGTTCTACTTTCTATTCTCCTGAAGAAGTAATCATTGCTTACAATGAGAAAAGAGTTGACCTCCATGCGCACATCAAAGTAAAAACAACTGTTAAAGAAGGTGATGTTCTTTCAAAGAAAATTATCGAAACTACTGTTGGAAGAGTATTATTCAATCAGGTTGTTCCTCAACAAGTTGGTTATATCAACGAGTTGTTGACTAAGAAATCCTTACGCGATATTATTGGTAATATCGTGAAGGAAACTGGAATGGCTACAACTGCTAAATTTTTAGATAACATCAAAGAATTAGGTTTCGCTATGGCTTTCAGAGGCGGTCTTTCATTTAACCTTGGTGACGTAATTGTGCCTGAGGATAAAGAAAAGATGATTGAAGATGCAAATGTTCAAGTTGAAGAAGTGGTGGCCAATTATAACATGGGTTTCATTACTAACAATGAGCGTTATAACCAAATTATCGATATTTGGACACATACAAACTCTCGCTTAACACAGCGTTTGATGAACCAGTTGGTAAACGATAACCAAGGATTCAATCCAATTTACATGATGTTGGATTCTGGAGCTCGTGGTTCTAAAGAGCAGATTCGTCAGTTATCTGGTATGCGCGGATTAATGGCAAAACCACAAAAGTCTGGTGCTTCTGGAGGTGAAATTATCGAGAATCCAATTCTTTCTAATTTCAAGGAAGGTCTTTCGATTTTGGAGTACTTTATCTCTACCCACGGTGCACGTAAAGGTTTGGCCGATACAGCTTTGAAAACAGCTGATGCTGGTTACTTAACTCGTCGTTTAGTGGACGTTTCTCAAGATGTTATTATCAGTGATAATGATTGCGGAACATTACGCGGACTTACTGCCATTCCGTTAAAAAATAATGAAGAGGTTGTAGAAAGTTTATATGACAGGGTGTTAGGAAGAACTTCATTACATGATGTTTATAGTCCATCTACAGGAGAATTGTTAGTAAGAAGTGGTGAGCAGATCACTGAGGATATTGCAAGAAGAATCGAAAATTCACCAATTGAATCTGTTGAAATTCGTTCTGTATTAACTTGCGAATCAGAGCAAGGGGTATGCGCAAAATGCTACGGACGTAACTTGGCTTCTGGAAGAATGGTTCAAAAAGGTGAAGCTGTTGGTGTTATTGCTGCGCAGTCAATCGGAGAGCCTGGAACTCAGTTAACATTGCGTACATTCCACGTAGGAGGAACAGCATCAAATACTGCTGCATCTTCTAAAGTTGAAGCTAAATACGATGGTTTATTAGAAATTGATGAACTTAGAACGGTTGTTAAGGAAGAAGGAGAAAAAGCTGAAATTGTAGTTGGTCGTTCTGCAGAAATGCGTATAATCGATCAAAATACTAATTTGATTCTTACTACTGCCAATATCCCTTACGGTGCTACATTGTACATTAAAAATGGTACAGTAGTGAAAAAAGGCGATTTAGTGTGCGATTGGGATCCATACAATGCTGTAATTATCTCTGAAACTTCTGGTAAAATTAGCTTCGAAGATTTAGAAGAAGGTGTTACATATAGAGAAGAAAGCGATGAGCAAACAGGTTTCCGTGAAAAAGTAATCATCGAACGTAGAGATAAAACGAAGAATCCTATTATTAAGATTCTTGACAGCACTAAAGAAGTGGTTCGTTCTTATTCATTGCCATTGAGTGCACATATCATCGTAAACGATGGTCAGAAAGTGAAAATTGGTGAAATCATGGTGAAAATTCCACGTCAAAGTGGAAAATTGGGTGATATCACTGGTGGTCTTCCACGTGTAACTGAGTTGTTTGAGGCACGTAATCCTTCTAATCCAGCTGTTGTTTCTGAAATTGATGGTATTGTTAGCTTTGGAAAAGTGAAGCGTGGTAACCGCGAGGTAATCATCGAATCTAAAACAGGCGAGCAGAAGAAATACTTAATCAACTTAAGTAAGCACATCTTGGTTCAAGAAAATGACTATGTTAAAGCTGGTCAGGTATTGAGCGATGGTGCAACTACTCCAAGCGATATTTTGGCGATTAAAGGTCCAACTAAAGTACAAGAGTACTTGGTAAATGAAATTCAGGAAGTTTACCGTTTACAAGGTGTGAAAATCAATGATAAGCACTTTGAGGTTATTGTTCGTCAGATGATGCGTAAAGTGTTGATTGAAGATCCAGGAGATACTAAATTCTTAGAAGGTCAAACAATCAATAAGTTAGATTTCAAAGAGGAAAACGATTATATTTTCGATAAGAAAGTAGTTTTAGAACCAGGAGATTCGAACTCGGTAAAACCAGGACAGATTATCACTGCGCGTAAATTAAGAGATGAAAACTCTATGTTGAAACGTAAGGATATGAAAACGATAGAAGCAAGAGATGCAGTTCCTGCAACAGCAACTCAAGTACTTCAAGGTATTACACGTGCTTCATTACAAACGAAGAGCTTCATTTCTGCGGCTTCTTTCCAGGAAACTACAAAAGTATTGAACGAAGCTGCAATCAGCGGAAAATCAGACGATTTATTAGGTTTGAAAGAAAACGTAATTGTTGGTCACTTAATTCCAGCAGGTACAGGTTTGAGAGAATACGAAAACATCGTTGTAGGTTCTCAAGAAGAATTCAATGTTTTAATGGCTTCGAAGAGGAGAAGAGAAGAAGAAGTTGCTCAATAATATTAAATAGAAATTATGAACGAAGAGCAACCCCAAGACGGACAATTGAACATAGAGCTTTCTGAAGAAATTGCAGAAGGTGTGTATTCAAATCTTGCAATCATTACGCATTCTAATTCAGAGTTCGTAGTAGACTTTATAAAAATGCTTCCTGGCGTGCCAAAAGCAAAAGTTAAGTCACGTATTATTTTAACGCCGCAACATGCCAAAAGACTGTTGCAAGCCTTAAAAGAAAACATTGCAAAATTTGAAAATGCAAACGGTACAATTAAAGCTGACACAATGCCTCCAATTCCTATGAATTTCGGAGGACCAACTGCACAAGCATAATTTAGAAATATAAATTTGAAAAGCCGAAGTATTGATTTACTTCGGCTTTTTTTGTGGAATTAAGTATTTCTTTATGCATATTTGAGTAAATTGTTTCTATTTCATTAAATGTTGGGTCTTCATTTTGAATTTAAATTTATAATTGTAGTTTTGTTCAAATAAAAACTAAAATTATAAATGGCCTCTGATTTACAACTAGCAATACTTTCGGGTGAATCTTATAATGATTTATCAAATAAGATAATTAATGATGAAAACAAAGATTTTCGATGGTTAGTATTTGAAAGTATTTCAGCAAACCAAAGTGGTTTTTCGTATGCATTATTTTATAAAAAAGGAAAAAACGAAAATAATACTCCTAAAGGTAATGAAGAAGCTATTTTAGCTTTTACAGGGACAAATGACTTTGCCGATATATTAATTGATGATATCAATATAGTAAAAACACAAATTCCGCCTCAAGCTTATCTTGCTCTTGAAGTTACGAATAAATACAAGAATAAATTTAATAATTTAAAACTAACAGGTCATTCGCTTGGTGGCGCACTTGCTATTTATTCTGGTGCACACCATAATTTAGAAGTTGTTACTTTTAATGCTCCTGGTGTTATGCTAGGCTGTATAAAATCAACTGCAGAACCATTAAAATTTATTGAAAGAAATGGCTTAAAAAATTTTCTTGCTAAAATCAATAATTGTATAAATGGAGATAAAATTCGGAATATTAAAATTTCGGGAGACATTGTAAGTCTTCATTTCATTACACATATTCAATCTGGAAAAACGAAAGAGCTAAATTCTAACTGCTCCATGTATGATTATAAGTGTAAGCATGAAATAAATACAATAATTAGTGTGTTAAAAGGGCAGAAATAGTTATTTAAAAAACGTTTTTTATTTATCACCAATATTTATCCGTTTATAAAAGGCTTCTTCTAATTCTGGATAATCAGTTAATATATTCTCTGATGTTATCATGCATTCTTCTAAATTTATTTTTAAAGGAGAATCTAAAGTGCTAGTTAATTCTTTATTTGTTGCTATTATTTCAATTGGACAATCATTAACCCAATTCCCGGTTAATGACCAATTATTGTAATAAAGTGTTCCTTTTCCATTCCTTTTATTTTCTAAAAAATCACCTTCGTAATATACGCCTTCACTCCAAATAAATTTACCATTTCCAGAAAATTCATCATCACTAAAGTCACCTTCATAAAAAGTACCATCTACGTTTTTCCTTTTTCCTAATCCTACTAATCTATTTCCAACAAAAAAACCTTCAATTATATCACCATTTCTTTTTAAAATAACTCCTCTACCATATTGGGAACCTTGTTTGAAATTTCCTTTTTGCACGACACCAAATGGATGTTTTATTGTTCCTGCCCCGTTCAATTCACCATCTTTAAACTCACCTTCTTTTATTGTACCATCAACGCTTCTTTCAACACCTAAGCCTTCAAATTTGCCTTCATTGAAATTACCTATTTGTGTAATTCCCCTGTAACTATAATACTCTCCTTTTCCATTGGGTTTTCCTCCAAGATATTCACCGGTAAAATATTCATTTTCTGTAGTTAATTTCAAATAGTTATAAACTATTGAGTCTTTTAAAAATGAAAAGTTATCTTTTTTTAACCATTCTGAACTCGTAATTTCTCTTACAAAATTCTCGAATTCATTTTGATTAGCGCTAAGCAAGGAACTTTGTTTTCTTAAATACTGTGCCCTTATTTCTGTGCTTACTTGCTCCATGTTTGCTTTTACATCTGAATCAAAGTTAATTGATTTTAAAAGCTCGTAAATTTCTCGGGCTTTAGAAAAAGTGTTATCAAATAATTCTGGTTTTATTAGAAAGGAGCAATCCCTATATTTTTCAATCGAAACAAAAAATTCATTAAAGTTTTTACTTAACTCAATGTATCTATTTTTTAACTGATCTGATTTTTGAAAACTAATATTTAATTCATTTGTTGAAATTATTTTGTCAATTTCTTCTTTATTAAATGAACTGTAAAATTTTTCTATTAACTCATCTATATATGCTGATTTCTTGTACCTTTTGATAAAGTCTAAAGCATATTCTTTAGAAGCAATAACATTAAAATATTCAGATTCAACAAATTGTTCTGCATATAAGTATTCATCTAAAGTTGTTTTAAATTCAGTTTCATCTTCAGATTTAGTTATATAACTTTTAACCAAGTCATCATATAAGGCTTTATTTTCATTATAAATTTCAATAGTTTTTCTTGTGTCTTCCTTATTAAACTTTGAAATAACTGTATTTACAATGTTTTTATTATGCTGACTATATGGAAATGCCTCGAAATAATTTTTTACATCAATTAAACTATCAGGACTAAACAAAAATTCAACATCGGCGGATATTGTTTTTATTTTATTTACATCACCATTTGAAACTAAGATTAATTTTTTTTTATTTTTTTTGTTGTACCGCTCTACCCACATCTTTTTATCACTTTCATCTTTTAGTAGCGTTACCCGGCCACCTGCACCACCTATTTTAAAGATCAATGAAGAAGCCGTGTAAGCTGCTAAACCTGTTACTGCTGCATTTAAAATAGGCTCTTGTATTTGTAAGTTTATCGAATTTGGATCAGTAAAAACATATAATGTTGTTCCAATTAAAATAACTCCTTTAATAACTTTTGTTAAAGGAGTGGGTCTATTTTTAAAGTGAGGCTTTTCAAAACTAGTGTAGTTTATAGATGGGCTTAAAATTTCGCTTTCATAATAAGATTGTTTTTGATAAAATATTTCTTTTGAACAGGAAGTAAAAAGTTGTATAAAAATAACTATAACAAGAAAATATGGAATTTTAATGTTTGTTTTCATAGATTTAACATTTAAAGGCAAAAATAGAAATTAAACTGTCTTTGCAAAACCACTTTACTTTTTCTCTATTAACTATTATGAAGTTGTATTGGTTATATTATTAATATGTCAGTTAAAGAAAAGTTACAATTCTTTATGAGTATTTATTAGATTATGCCTTCAAGGAATGAAAATCATTTTTACATCAAACTTAAATATCACTTTTTATAAATACATAGGTATTATCCCCTAATTTTTCAATTTTTTCAATTCTAATTTGGAAATCAAATTTGTAAAAGTATATTTGCAACAATATGAAAGCTCTAAACTATAAAGAAAAATCCGACGCAATTACTAAGTTTGTTTTGATTTTTATTATCACTTTGATTATTGCGATTGTCGCCATTTATTATAATATGACCTTTAAAAGTGAATTATCTGCTAATAAAGAAAAACAAATCAAAACTTACAGAGAATACCGCAAAAATGAAAAACAAATAACAGCAAAATTTGATAGTTTAGAATTAAAGATTGATAAGTTAGGTAAGTCTAATATTTCAGCAAAATTTGAATCAGATGAAATTTTAAAACAAATTGACTTTGAGAAATTAGCCAATGATGATTCTCTTAACATAAAAATTACAGCTAGATTGAATAGGTTATTTATAAAATACCTCGATGTAAAATTAAAATATGATCAATTAAGCAATGATCTAGCAGAAGAGAAAGGAAACATTGGTGAAGCTGCAACCGAACTTGATGATTTAAAAAGTGAATTAAAAGATGCAAAAGATGAATTAAGGGATTGCCAAGCTGAATTGAGAGCGATAAAATAGATTAATAGGATATTCCAAATAATGTTAAAAAAAATATTTTTACTTTTATACCTTACAATTGCATTTCATGAAACATTGTTAAGTCAGTGTTTTTTTCCTCCTATCATAAGGAATACTTGCAGCGGCAATGCCGTTATCTTTTCTTCAGCGGGATATAATTTCACTTGGTCAAATCCTATTATAACGCCAGCTAATTCAATTACTGGTGCAACTGCTTCCTTAGGTCAGCAATCTAATTTTCTCCAAGCACTTAACAATCCAACAAACCAGCAGGCCACTGCCGTATATACATTATTTCCTTTTGGAACAGGTTGTTCTGCAGGGCAAACATTTACAATCACAGTTAATGTCTCGCCGCTCCCAACGGTTAATATAATTCCCAACCAAACAGTGTGTGAAGGACAATTAACCCAACCAATTAATTTTACATCTCCAATATCTGGAACTACTTATACAAATTGGGGAAATAGTAATTCCGCAATTGGTTTATCACCTTCAGGTGCGGGAAGCATTTTACCTTTCACTGCAAATAATCCAACAAGTGGTTCTATTTTTGGAAATATCTCTATCACTCCATTAGCAAATGGTTGTGTTGGAAACGCAACACAAGTTACAACCATAACAATAAAACCAACCCCTTCCGTTTCTTCCATTTCTCCACAATTTATATGTGAGGGGCAAGCTTCTCAACAATTAAATCTTGTACCCGATATATTAGGTAGCACCATTACTTGGTTTAATGCCAATCCTACCAATGGTTTAGCAGCAAGTGGCAATGGAAACGTAATCTCATCGTTTATAGGAAATAATCCTACAAACAACTTACTAACTTCAGTTATTTCAGCCGCAGCTACAAAAGATGGATGTATTTCTGATACAGTTACAATATCTCAAATTACTGTTGCTCCAACACCAATAGTAAATGTTTTACCTGATCAAAATGTTTGTAATGGAGCCTCAACGCAGGCCATAATATTTTCAAGTCCAGTAGCTAATACTACATTTTCAAATTGGAATAATTCCAATTCATCCATAGGATTAGCAACCTCTGGGAATGGAAACATTAATTCGTTTAATGCTTTTTCAAATGCGGAAGCTTTAATATCTGGGCAAATAAAAATTACTCCATCTGCAAATGGATGCACTGGTACGCAAACTTTAGTTACCACAATTTTTGTAAGACCTTCACCTATTGTAAATCCTATACAAAATATTACTGTTTGTGCTAATCAACTTGTTACTGTGCCCAATTTTACTAGTAACTTGACTAATGCAGTTTATACATGGGAAAATATCAATACTACCATCGGTTTAACTAACTCTGGCAATACTTCAATATCACCTTTTACTGGTTTAAACACATTTAATTCTCCAAATAGTTCAACCGTTTCTGTAAGAGCGGCTGAACCGGGTTGCTCGCAAGGGCCACAAATGTCTTTTACTATCACCATAAACCCGCTACCTGCAATACCATCTAACATTAATGGAAGTTCCACTGTCTGTCAAGGGCAAAACAATGTTTCTTACTTAGTAAATAGTATTGTCAACGCAACGAGCTATACTTGGAATTTTTCTTCATCAGGAGCTAGTATTCAAGGGACTTCAAATAATGTTAGTGTGAATTTCTCCAACATTGCAACTTCTGGTAATTTAACAGTAAGAGGGCAAAATGCTTGTGGACAAGGACCTGTTTCTGCAATTTTTCCTATAGTTGTAAATGCTCTACCTATTGCAACTGCCGGAGCAAATGCAACAATTTGCCAGGGAGGTACAACAACCGCTTTGGGAGGATTAGTAAGCGGCTCTGCATCAGGGGGAACTTGGTCTTCTTCTGCTGGAGGAACTTTTACACCTAACGCTAATAACTTAAATGCAACATGGACTCCCCCAGCCGGTTTTTCTGGTACTACAACATTAACTTTGACTACTTCTGGAGGTATTTGCGGAACAGATACAGATACAAAACAAATAATTGTTACTACTTCACCAGTTGCAACTGCCGGCCCTGCAATTGCTGCCATTTGTCAGGGAGGTACAACAACTGCCCTAGGAGCATCAGTAAGTAGCCCTGCTACAGGAGGAACTTGGTCTTCTTCCACGAACCCGCAGGGAACATTTACACCCAATGCCACAACTTTAAACGCAACATGGGCTCCACCAGCTGGTTTTTCTGGTGCTGCAACATTAACATTGACTACTTCAGGAGGTTCTTGCGGAACAGATACAGATACAAAACAAATAGTTGTAACACCTTCACCAGTTGCAACTGCCGGTCCGGCAATTGCTGCCATATGTCAGGGTGGTACAACAACTGCTCTAGGAGCTTCAGTAAGTAGCCCTGCAACAGGAGGAATATGGTCTACTCCTTCAGGTGGAACTTTTACACCCAATACAACAGCTTTAAATGCAACGTGGACACCACCGGCCGGTTTTTCCGGAACAGCAACATTAACATTGACTGCTTCAGGAGGTTCTTGTGGAACAGATACAGATGCAAAGCAAATAGTTGTAATACCTTCACCTGCAGCAAATGCCGGTCCTGCAATTGCTTCCATTTGTCAGGGAGGTACAACATCAGCGTTAGGAGGGTCTATTTCTGGCTCTGCAATAGGAGGTATATGGTCTTCGTCTACTACCCCTCAAGGAACATTTACTCCTAATGCAACAACTTTAAACGCAACATGGACTCCACCTGTCGGTTTTTCCGGCATTGCAACATTAACATTGTCGACTTCAGGAGGTTCTTGCGGAACAGACTCAGATACAAAACAAATTGAAATTCAAAACCAAGGTTTAGAAGTTAGCGCTGCTTTTACATTCGAAATGCAAACAAATGCTTATCAATTTTCAATTACAGATACAACTGGTATAGAAGCAGTAAATTGGACTTTTAGTGATGGCTCCACAGCTGCTGGTTTCGAAACTATTCACACATTTCCTCAAAATGGAACATTCCAAGTTACAGCTATTGCTGTAAATGGTTGTGGTTTTTCTGATACCACAACCCAACAAATAAGTGTGAGCGTTTCAATAGATGATTTTTCTGAAGTAAACAATTTAGAAATATTTCCTAATCCATTTAATAATTCTATCACAATTCAAGCTAAGCATTCGTCTTTCGTAAACATGCCAATTCAATTAGAGCTGGTAAACTTAGCTGGAGAGGTTATTTTTAGCAAAGAACAAATGCTTACTTCTACCCAAATTTCGCTTAATCTTGATTCAGTAATACCCGGCATTTATTTTTTAAAAATAAGTAATATCCAATCTCAGTCTTTAAAGAAAATTGTTAAAATATAATTCCTATGAAAAAAAAATATTTTTTATTTTTGTTTACACTGCTTAGTACTCTTTGTTATTCTCAGTGCCCAGCTACTGCCACTGCGGGTGGGAGTGAAACTATTTGTTCCAATGGGACTGCGACTGTGAGCGGAGCGTCAGCATCTGCTAATGGCATTATATCTTGGACAGAAGATGGCGCAGGTTCAATAACATCAGGGGCAACAACATTAACTCCAGTTTACACTGCTGCTGCAGGTGATGCTGGTAATACGGTAATTTTAACAATGACTGTTACTAATAATACTTGTACTCCAGCTTCTGCTACTACTGCAACAGCAACTTTTTCGGTAATAGTAAATGATATTCCAACAGCCTCCGCTGGTGGTAGTGTAACAATTTGTTCTAATGGGACAGCGACTGTAAGCGGAGCAACTTCTTCAAATGGCACAATATCTTGGACAGAAAATGGCGCAGGCTCACTAACATCAGGCGGCAATACATTAACTCCAGTTTACACTGCTGCTGCAGGTGATGCTGGTAATACGGTAACTCTAACTATGACAGTGACGGACGCCACTTGTAACCCTGATTTGACTGCAACCGCAACTTTTTCGGTAGTAGTTAAAGCAATTCCAACAGCCTCTGCTGGTGGTAGTGCAACAATTTGTTCCAATGGGACAGCGACAGTAAGCGGAGCAACTTCTTCAAATGGCACAATATCTTGGACAGAAAATGGCGCAGGCTCACTAACATCAGGCGGCAATACATTAATTCCAGTTTACACTGCTGCTGCAGGTGATGCTGGTAATACGGTAACTCTAACAATGACAGTGACGGACGCCACTTGTAACCCTGATTTGACTGCAACCGCAACTTTTTCAGTAATTGTAAGAGCTCTTCCTACAGCTACCGCTGGTGGAAGTACAACTATTTGTTCTAACGGCACTGCCACAGTAAGTGGGGCCACTGCTACAGTAAATGGAGCCTCTGCTCCTAATGGAACAATCTCTTGGACAGAAAATGGTGCAGGTTCAATAACATCCGGTGGCACAACACTTACGCCGGTTTATACGGCTTCAGCAGGTGACGCTGGCAATACCGTAACATTAACCATGACAGTTACGGACGCAACATGTAATCCTGATTTGACATCAACTTCAAATTTTACAATCAATGTAGTTGCGCTTCCAACTGCAAATGCCGGTGGGGCAACTCCCGCCATTTGTCAGGGTGGCACTACAGCTGCACTTGGAGGATCTGTAAGTGGCTCTACAACCGGAGGAACTTGGTCAACAACTTCAGGAGGAACTTTTAATCCAAACGCAACAACTTTAAATGCAACATGGACACCTCCAGCTAGTTTTTCTGGCCCTGCAACTTTAATTTTGACAACTTCGGGGGGTTCCTGCGGAACAGACACTGATTCAAAACAAATAGTTGTAAATGCCACAACTTCCGCAAATGCCGGAAATACGGCAACCATTTGCTCCAATCAACAGGTAACAGTTAGCGGAGCTTCTGCCTCGTTTGGTGGTTCTATACAATGGACAGAGAATGGCGCGGGTTCAATAACATCTGGAAGCACTACCTTAACACCTACCTACACAGCAGCGCCAGGAGACGCTGGTAATACAGTGACCTTAACGATGACTGTAACCAGCAGTACTTGTGTACCATCCACTGCTTCAGATCAAACTACTATTGCAGTATCGGCTGGACCTTTTGCAAGCGCCGGTGGTGCAGTAGTTCCCATTTGTCAGGGGGGAACTACACTTGTTTTGGGAGGCTCTGTGGGAGGAGGAGCAACTGGTGGAACCTGGTCTTCTTCAACTACTCCGCCAGGAACATTTGCACCAAACGCAACAACTTTAAATGCAACATGGACTCCTCCGGCCGGTTTTTCAGGTTTTGCAACATTAACATTAACGACTTCGGGAGGTTCTTGTGGAACAGATACAGATGATAAGAATGTTGAGGTACGCGCTACTCCTTTGGCAAATGCAGGAGCCGATGATGTAACGTGTCAGGGCGTCGCAACAACTAGCTTGGGAGGATCGGTAAGTGGTTCTGCATCAGGTGGAACTTGGTCTTCTTCAACTACTCCGCCAGGAACATTTGCACCAAACGCAACTAACTTAAACGCAACATGGACACCTCCTGCAAGTTTCTCCGGCCAGGCAATATTAACATTGACGACTTCAGGAGGAACCTGCGGTACAGATACCGACACAAAGCTAATAAATGTAACTACTGCACCATTAGCAAATGCAGGTGCAGATGCAGCAATTTGTCAAGGAGGTACAACGCTTGCCTTGGGAGGATCAGTAAGTGGCGCTGCAACAGGGGGAGCTTGGACTTCTTCAACTAACCCGCAGGGAACATTTACACCCAATGCAACTGCTTTAAACGCAACATGGACCCCACCAGCTGATTTTTTCGGTCCTGCAACATTAACATTGACGACTTCAGGAGGTTCTTGCGGAACAAATCCAGATACAAAACAAATAGTTGTAAATGCGACACCTCTTGCTAATGCAGGTCAGGCAATTACTGATATTTGTCAGGGAGGTACAACAACTGGCCTTGGAGGATCAATAAGTGGTGCTGCAACTGGAGGAACATGGTCTACACCTTCAGGAGGTACTTTTAATCCTAACGCAAATACTTTAAACGCAACATGGACTCCCCCGACTAATTTTTCGGGTACTGCAATATTAAGGTTAACAACTACAGGTGGTGCTTGCGGAACAGATTTTGATGAAAAAAGTGTTACAGTACGTCCCACTATATCACTATCAAGTCCAACAATAACCACTACTACTTGCGACGGAACTCCTGCTACAATAAATCTGAATGGTTTAGTTCCTGGTTCATCATATTTTTTGACATACACAATAAATAGTATCGCCACGCAAAGGACAGTAGGAGGAACCTCTCCAACTTTTCAAACGGGAAACTTAAACTTCAATCAAAATAATGGTCAACCACTTGTAATTACAAACATAGAATACGCAAGCGGAACAGCCTGTGCAGATGATTTTCCAGTAAATGGTGTTTGTTCACTTAGTGTTAGACAAAATCCAGCACTCGCATCATTTTCAGTAGAGTCGGGCATTTGTCAAGGCTCTTCTTCTACAATTACATTGAATGGTTTACGACCAGGACAACAAATTATTCAATATACTATAAATGGAGGATCTACACAGACAGATACTATTAATCCGACAGGTTCATTCCCAATTACTTTAAGTATTGAATCCGCTCCTATTGCCGCTAACAATTCACAAATAGATATTATTTCTTTAACTTTTCTTTCGCAACCGCAATGCTCTATTGATCCTAATTTAAGCCCTCAGACTATCACCGGACTTATTACTGCTCCAACTATCAGTTCAATATCACAAGCATTCATTTGCCAAGGAATTTCTACAGCAACATTTAATATCGATGGTAATAATCTAAATGCCAATAATAACAATGTTACTTGCACTATTAACTGGGCAGGTTCTATTTTTCCGACACAAAATTCTACCTTTGGACCTGTTTCACTTCAACTACCGCAACAACTATCATCAGGTACATTAGTAATACAAACCGGAATCCTTCCAAATGCTTCACCGCAAACATATGCAGCTAGCAGTATAGTTATTACTGCTGGCAGTGGATGTACAAATACTTATACACCCACACAATTATCAATATTAAATAATTTACTTGTTATTAAGCCTAACCCGGTGTTCAACAATCCAACGTCTGGTCAAATTACTTTGTGTCCCGGTGACTTGATAAATCCCATACCAATTGATGTAACAGTCCTTGGCAATCCCAATCCAACATTTGATTTAAACTGGATTTTAACACCAGCAAATGAAATAGGTTTTGGTACTAGTGGCACCAATAATAACATCACCGGTATTTCACTACCAGCTAATCCTACTGAGGCTTTTCCCATTAACTCGATAACTAATATTACGCTTACGGCAATTGTTAATCAATGCTCAACTACGGTTTCAAACTACAGAACCTTTAATATAAAAGAGCAGGTTTCATTTGGATTATTAAATTCCAATCAATCTATATGTGATGGTTCGCTTACAAACCCTATATGTGTTCAAAGTGGTTTTTCTCCAAGCACAACAAGTTTTACGTATTTCGGAGGTTCAAATGGTTTTGATGAAGAAGGTAATCTTAATAATAATTGCGTTTCTTCCACCCCTCTTGAAACCGGAACCGCAACTTCTAACCAAAACGTGGTTATCAGTGTTGTAGGTTTTGCCAATGGCTGCAGAGATACCGTAAGTGCCACTATAACAGCCAAGCCCCTACCAAGGGTAACAAATGAACCTTTCCCTCCAGTAACTTTATGTAGTCAAGAGAACTTTCTTTTTAATGGATTAACTTACAACTTATCGACCCCTATAACAGGAACTTGGAATTTTAGAGACGGAAACAATAACCCTCTTACTTCCAATAATCCGATAAACTCCTCCAACTCATTAAGTTTTAACTTCAACAATTCTATCTCTGAGTCCATCACGGGCACCTTATGTGTTGTTTTAAGTTCCCAAGGTTGTATTGGTCCTGAGGTTTGTATTGCTACAATAACAGTTTTACCTAGTCCACAAATACTAACTATCAACTCAAATACTTTAAATAATCTACCAATCCCTTTGCAAACAAAATGTAGTAATAGTATTTTGAGTGCTAATTTTTCTTCGGTGCCGAATATTACTAATATACTTGTCGAACAGACAGCAGGTGAGCAAATAGGTTCTGAAAATGATACTACTATCTTTCATGATGGAATCTTTAGCTTTGTATCTTCAACTCCAAGCAATAACCAATCTGCGCCTGCTCAGTTTACGTCCACTCCATCCCTAACTTGCCCTGTTTCCGGCATCACCCAAACAGGGCAACCGGTTACGTTTTCATTTAATGTAAACCCCGGGGCTACTATAAGTGCTGAAAGGTCTCTACCTAATGGCAATATTATTCCATTTCCGGGTGATACATTATATGTTTGTTCAGGTAGCCCTTTGCCACAGTTTAAGTTTCAAAAATCAGCTAACGATGCAAATTTGAATTGGAAAATTAAATATAATTTTTCAGATGTAGAATTGGTGTTACCAGATAGTACGACAGATATAGTTGTTAATTCAGCAGAGATAACCGTTCCCTCTCAAACCCCTATTAATAATGGTGATGTTAATGTTACACTATCATTAACAATTGAAGCAACTTCAGTAGATACTTCTTTGCCTTGTTCTAATGATATTGTTAAAACTATAATCGTACGTCCACGAATTAAAGTTGTTCAGGTTTCAGATACTACTGTTTGCCATGGAACTCAAGTATCAATTCCTTTACAAATTGATCCACCCATTCAGGGTTTTAAATTTACATGGACAAATAATAATACAGCAATTGGTCTTCCTGCTGCTTCAAACCCAATTCAAGTTAACAATTCAATTGGATTTACAGCAAACAATACATTTCCTGAAACACAAACATTGGAAGGAATTGTTTCCATTGGTGCTAATATTCCATTATTTTCCGACAGTATATCAGGTGTTTTGCGTTGTGCTAGCCTGCCAGCAGATGGCGATAACATTAAATTTACCGTATATTCTAATCCAATTATTGATACGTTAAGTGATAATAACCAAATTTCAGGAATTTGCTCAGGGTCAAAATTCATTGAATTATCAATTAAACCAAGGCCTATATCGTCATTTACTTATGAACATGATTGGGTGTATTTACCTTTAAATACTAATTTGCCTTCAAATGGACTAAATGCCTTCCCATCTTTTCCAGATGACGGGACAACTAAAATAGGAATAACAACTATTAATACGACTTCTAATTGTAGAAGTCCAAGATTAGAAATAGAAGTACCAGTTTCTGCGGAGTCTATTGCAGATTTATCAAATAGTTGCATAGTACCTACACCTGAATTCGATGGTTTGTTTTGTAGCAATACCGAAACTCAATCTTTTAAATGGGGAAGTATTCGCTGTACCGATTTCGATTTCAACTCATCATTTAGTAATAATACATTTCAAACTTTTTTCCCAGAGAATTTTTCATCTTCTTTATCAACAATTGGATATTGGGTGGAGTTAAAAAGGAATAATTGCAGGACTAGAATTTTTTACCAAGACGGTTGTATGCTAAATTTTCTTAAGGATGATATAAATTTCAATTGTCCTGTTGATTTAAATGAGTTAGGAATAAATGACTATAATACTAGTTCCTCAATTATTGAAGTTTCTCCAAACCCAACAAATGGATACATCAGGTTATCCACAACAAGTAAAATTCAAATGGAATATACCATCAGAATAATTGATTTTTCTGGGAAAATTGTATTTAACAAGAGTAAAAACATGCTAGGTGCAGATATACCTGTTTCTCTAGATATATCAGCTCTTTCAAACGGTATCTACACCATTGTATTAAATAACAATGTAGGTGAACAGATAATTAACAGAATTGTAAAGCAATAATCATTTAATTTAGAAAAATACAGCATACTATGAAACAGCTATATAAAAAGTATCTAACGCAACTTTTATTTTCCGGATTATTGGTATTGATTTACCAGTTCAATGCAAATGCTCAGGGCAAAATTGAGCCAAATGATTTTCCTCGAATATTTGCCAAAGTAGATAGTGTTATCAGTGATTATAATAAATATTCTTCCCTTACTGACCCTTTAGATGGAGGCCATATCAGCGATGAATATGCTTATCAATTCAAGAATTTATTTGTCGAGAATGCAACTATTGATGATGAATTATGTATTTCTTGGTTTGATGGAGATAGAAACTTAAGTTCATATTTGAATTATGTTAATAGAAATGTGGAAACTTATATCCAAAAGCGCAAAGATAATTTCGATGGAGGTACTGATGATAATAAAGTTTTAAATACTGATATATCTTATAATTCTCTTAGTGCTGGAGAAGTGATAGTAATTATGGAGAAAAAAACTTCAGCCACAATTTCTAAGTCGGGAATAACTATTTCTACCATACCACTTATTCAATTAGACTTAATTTTTAGTGATAATTATAAAACTTTAAAAATAGGTTCTATTAGGATTATTAGTACCAATGATTCGAAGCAAATTGCTGGTTACAAACATTCAGAAAATGATAAGGACATGGATTTTCTTTCAGGTTATGATGAGGATGAGCGGTATCCTGGTATATCCGGAACAGATGGCCGACCTTCAAGCAGCGAAATTGCATATTTGAAATCTATAGGATATAATTTCGACTCAAAATTTAATTTGGAAATCACTCCTAATTATGGAATAGTTATTCCTGATATTCCAAATTTTGATAGCTTTTCAGTTCTTAATAATAATTATGCTTCAGCAACTGATTGGTTAGATTCTAACAGAGCAATAACACCTGAAATTACAAAAATTAGTTCTATAGGGGCTAATTTAATGGCAACTTACTTTTTTGGTATCAGGTCTAAATTTGGGGTAAGTACCGGATTAAAATTTGACTATTTTACTGGTACTATCGCAACTCCTGAATTTTCTGTTATGTTTAAAGATACAACTAAAGCTTATGACTATAGAAGAATAATTAATAGTGTTGGGGAGATTTCCGAAGATTTTACGGCTACAAGTTTTAGTATTCCATTATTAGCTAAAGTTAAATTTAAATTTAACAATAAATTATCTATGGAAATTGGTGCAGGAGGTATATTTAATTTTCTATTTAACTCAAAAACTAAAAATTTAAATGGTAATTTTATTTATGAGGCAGTTAGAACTAGACAAAGCGGAGGCAATAATATAACAGGTGTTCCAAATCAAACAGATACTATAAATTATAAGTACTTTAATCAAAATGATATCGACGCTGCTTCTTCTACTAATAATCAAATTTATGTTGAGAATGCAACAATAAATTATAACGGAGGTAATTTTAATAATAAAGATTTTAAAGACGTATTAGATTTAAGCTTAAGTAAAAATCCAAATGATATCAATAGAGAAACAAAGTTTACAGGAGGTTTTGGTGTATTAGTGAATGCACAACTTTATTATAAATTGAGTGATAAATTTTTTGCTATTTTAGGCGCTTCTTATTCTACAAATGTTTTAACCTATGATAAGGCAAAGGATTATAGAATTACAGATAAAAGCACTGAATACAATTCGATGTTACAAGCAATACCAAAGTTAAATATGCAAATGATTCAATTTAATATTGGCGTACGTTACGCCTTCCTAAACTAATAAATATAAGATTTGAGAAATGGCTACATGTACTAAATGCGGTAAATTAAATTATGAAGGTGTTCAATTATGCACGGCTTGCGGTTCTCCCTTACCAAAAAGTGATTTTGTAAATGACGACAAAGAAGAAGAAGAAGAAGAGGTAAGGGTACAACCCACAAAAGCCGAAGAAAAGGAAGAACCTGATAACCAAGATCAAGCTGTAAATAGCGAATCTAATAAGAAAATAATTAAGTTTATTATTGCTGGTATTTTACTAGTTGGAATAATATTATTGATTATCTGGATTATACCACCCTCTAAAAGCATTCAACTAAACTTTGGTATTAAAGATCCAACCAATAACCAATTGTTAAAAATAGATACAGTTATCGTTGGGGAAGAGTTGGTTTTTGAAGATAAAACAGATGGAGTAAAAAGTAGATCATGGAGTTCAAATGATTTGGAAGATTTTGATAGTGAAAATGCCATTAATCCTTATAAATTTAATGATGTAGGAACATTTTGGATTAAGTTAACCGTAAACAACCAATTTACTGATTCTGTAAAAGTTATTGTTACAAATGGAGTAAAAGAGACAATTCAAAAACCAGACATTAGAATAGAAGGGGAATACTTAGTAAATAAACCTATGAAATTCATAGATTTAACAACTGATGCTAAAGAATCGACTTGGTTCTTACCTACAGAAGTAAATCCATTAAAAGGGAAAGAAGTTGAATACACCTTTAAAAAAGAAGGAGAATATGAAATTTCACTTAAGAATGAAAAAACTGAAGCCAATGTTTTAAAGAAAATAGTTATTAATGGACCAAATAAAGACGATAAAAAGAAAACAGATGAGGAAATAAAACGTCTTGAGGATGCGAAGAGGAAAGCGGAAGAAGAAAGAAAGAAAAAGCTTTTAGAAGGAAAGGACAAGAAGGAACAGGATAAAATGTTAGCCGAAGAAAAGAGAAGGCTGGATGCTGAAAAAAGAAAAGAAGAAGCAGAAAGAAAAAGAGAGCAAGAGGAAATAAAGAAGAATAACCTTAATAACAAATCATTAGCCGATCTTCTCCAAAAGTGTTTAGGTGAAACAAATACAGACAAATTATTTGAGGTAGATAAGAAGCTAAAAGATAAGGGTGTAAGACCAAAAATTAATGGTAAGGATGCTTGGGATTTCTTAACATCCGATTTACAAATGGGAAGTAAAAACAAAAAAGTAACTATAATTAGCTCAGAGAAAAGTCCTAGTGGTGGTTATAAATCAATAACTGTTGAAATAAAATAAACCATGAAAAATTTATTGTTTTTAGTTTTAATTGCATCTACGCAAGTTTACAGTCAGGCAAATAGGGTGCTAAGAATTGTTTATATAGACAATTATGGCTCTAATTCAGAAGGAGATAAAGGTCTTCCTGAAGTGGCTCAAAGCTATATTGATGCTAATATTGTTAGTTTCACCCAAGACAAATATTTATTTTACTTGCAAGATGGAACTAACCCCAAGATAAGTTTAAATAATGAAGACGACTTAAATAATTTATTAGGTGGTATACCAAAAGACAGAACCCTTTCTTCTACCGTTTTTTATGATAAAAAAAGAATTTGGGAAGAAATTAATAAATTTTCAGATTTGAAATTTACCAGTATTGAGGTACATTTTTTCTTAAGTCGTGAGTTCCTTAAAGATAACCTGTTTAACTATAATCAAGGTTTTTTAACCACTTATTTTTTTAGGGAATTAAAATATGCTTTTCAACCAGATAAAATTGATTTTTATTACTATCACAATGAAGAGACCCCAAAAGAAATTAGCTATATAGAGAATAGCATAAATGAAATTTTTGCAAAAGAAGGTTCAATGAAAAATCCCGATGTTGAGAAAGTCTTTAGATCAGGTATATTCGAAGGTAAATCATCCCCAATAATTACAGTTTTAAAATAAAAAATGAAGCAATTTTTTTTAAGTACCATAAGTGTAATATATTTATTTTCAACCGCATTTGCGCAATCTAAAGTTGATATATTGTATAAACATAAAGAATACAGCAGTCCTAATGGAAAAATTCTACCACCTGGAACTCCTCGACCTACTAAAAGTGGTGAATTAGACATTGTAATGAGTGATAGAAATGCGAATGTTGTATATGAGTCTGCTTCCAAATCAACAAAAGCAGGCAGAGAATTAAATTTTCTAGAACCTTTCTATGTTATAGGTGATGAAGGTATGTTTTACAAATTGGCTGAATATTCCGATGAAAATGTAAAAGGAAAAGTTTTGAATAATCCTAAAATTATTGGTTATGTAGAGAAATCTAAATTGATTTTGTGGAAACAGGCACTTAGAAATGAAAAGAATTTTGTTATTAAGGCCCTTTCCGTAGTTAAAGGTGAAGTATTAGTAGATAAAGCTCAGTTTATTTCAAATGAAGGTCAGGTGAAGTGTTTTTCTGCTCCCTCTTCTTCCAATAAGTTTCTTATTACAGAATCGGGAGTTAAATTATTTAGATTTTTATTTGTGGTTAAGAAAGATGAGGAAAGTAATATGTCATTATTAGCCAATAGCAGTGCTTTTAGTTATTCAACTAAAAATAGAATTTTAGGATGGGTTCCAAATGCTATAATCCAACCTTGGGAAGATAGAATTTGTTTAGAACCAAATTTTGAATCCAGAGCTGTTGCTGCAAGAAAGAGACTTGGTATTGCACCAAGTTTATTAGTTACTTTAGATGATTGTAAAAAATTTAAAGCAAATCCAAAGAATCCTCCAGCAGATACAATTAACCTCGAATCTAAGAGCGAAAAACCTTGGGAAGCATTTAGAAAAAGAATGCCTGTTTTAAATGATATGAAGGATTTAAAAATAGTTGAGAGTGGATATACTACTGATATTGTGAGTTCAAAAGGAACAGTTATTCTTGAAGATACTACTTGGGAAAGGCTTGCGAATGATGTAAACAATAGAAAGGTATTACTTAGAAATGTGAATATCGTTTTTGTAATTGACGGCAGTCCTGCATTATCTCCTTATTTATCATCGGTTACAAGAGCGATTGGTAATATAAAAAATGATTTTACGGATGATAAAAAGAACTTATTTAAATTAAAGTATGGTGCTGTTGTTTATAGAAATATTGAGGATATTAATTGTGGTACAGTAGGGGATGTTTCTGTCACTCGTCACTCCTTAACGAATCAGTTTTCAGAAGTAACAGATTGGGTGGAAAGAGAGAAAACAACACAAGGTTGCCATGATAATATTGTTTCTAAAGCCTTATTTAAGGGTTTAAACGAAGCAATTAAAATGTTTGATACTAAAGTAGGAAAATATGAATCTAATTACATAATTTTAATTGGTGGTGCCGGAAATAAAAATGACCAGCAAGAAGAGAAAAAAGTAATTGATCTTTTCGCAAAAAATAATGTCAATATTTTTGCCTACCAATATAGAAAAATTGATAATCCTTCTTTTTTATCATTCCAACCTGATTTGGTAAGAATAATGAAAACTGGAAATCAAAAAATGCTGCAATCTTCTGATAGTGAAAAATCAGCTTCTTCCAGCGGAAATGATATTGAGTGGGAAAGAAAAGATGTAAATAATTATTATTCTTATGTAGCTGTTGAAAATGAAAAAATGGTAAAATTTGCTGAAATCACTTGGCCTGAAATGGGTAAAAATATTGAAGAGGAAATTTTTCTAAGGGAAATGGAAAGTTTCTTAGGAAGAATCACAAGAAAGGTTAATGATAACATAAATGAAATAGACCTTATGGCGTTGGCTGGAAATAAAGCAGATATGTCTAATGCAATGAAGGTATTACTTAATGGTATTCAATCAAAAGTTCCAAAGGAAACAATACTCGAATCTTTTAAAAATGATAGGTATCAATTTTTTGGAAGATGCTATGTACCTATCACTGCAAATGGTTTAGGTTCTGATGAAGATTTATTTGCAAGAACATTATTCTTTACAGATGCAGAATTGCAAGATTTATATACGGCATTCAATAATTTGGCTATTAGTTTAGATGATATTGAAGTAGCACGAAAAAATTTATATGAGGCTTGTATTGCAATTGCATTAGGTTATGCCGGTAAAAATGAGGCAAAAGAAATGTCCATGGTTACCCTATTAACCAATCTAGTGGGTAAGGAACCCAAAAATAGCTTTTGGAGATCTATAAGGTCTTTAGAAGATATTATGGATAGTAAAAAGGTCACAGATGAAATTATAAAAAAAGTTGCAAAAGAATTTGCTAGTAAAACAGATGCCATTAGAATAGTAAAAGGCGATGATAGTAAGAGGTTTAAAGAAGATTCTGATTTAATTTATTATTGGGTTCCAGAAAAAGTATTTCCTTAATTTATTATTAAGTTTAGTATAAAGTTTTTTTTAAATTTAATTTTCCGATTATGATATTTTTAAGAATAGCGTTATTAGCTACTTTGTTATTTTTTCAGAATTTTTTAGTTGGGCAATCTAGCGCAAAAATATTATACAGACCGAAAGAATATGATAAACCACTTAATAGCTATCCTTTAAATCAGCATATTGCGAAAAAAGGAGAGTTGTTTACAGCTTTAAGTGATAGGAATGATAATGCTTTGTACTCATCGGCTTCTAAAGAAAGCCCAAATGGTAAAAAACTTTCATTTCTTCAACCCTTGGTTGTATTGGCTGAAGAGGGAGATTTTTTTAAAGTTGCTGACTATAAAGATGAAAACATTGTAAAGAATACAATTAAGAATCCCAATATTTTGGGATATATTGAAAAATCAAAGTTATTATTATGGAAAAATGCCATAAGGAATGACAAGGGATTTGTAATTAAGGCGCTTTCTGTTATAAAAGACGGTAATGTATTTTTAGACCCCAAAAAGTTTATAGATGATGGTGATAAAATTATATGTTACACTGCGCCAAATTCTAATGTAAAATACATTAAAAAAGATGCTGAAGTTAAAATCTTTAAGTTCCTTTATGTTTGTAAAGAAGATAAAGAATCCAATATGTTTTTATTGGCTAAAGCTAGCAGGTTTAGCATAGAAACCTCAAATCGCATATTGGGCTGGGTATCAAAAGATATCATTCAAATATGGGAAGATAGGCTATGTTTAGAACCAAATTTTGATAAAACAGCTATTGATGACCGTAAACTTAAAAATGTTTCACCTTCTGTAAATATTACATTAGATGGTGCAAAGATGTTTAAAAAAGCACCTTCCATTAAGGAAGGGGTAGGGCTTATCTCTTTGGCTGCAGAATCAAATGAAAAATGGCTTCCAACCAAGAAAAGAATGCCAATTTTTAATTATGACAAAACTTTGAAAATGTGTGAAACTGGATATTTTACACCTATCTTAAATGAATCAGGTATTACTGTAGTTACAGATTCAATTTGGTATAAACTTTTGGCAGACCTTAATCAAAGAAAATTATTATTAAGAAATGTTAATATTGTTTTTGTTATTGATGGAAGTCCAGCGATGTCTGCTTATATTAATTCTGTAATTAATGCAATTTCTAACCTTAATAAGGATTTATCACCAGATAGAAAGTCATTGTATAAATTAGAATATGGAGCTGTAGTTTACCGTAATAAGGAAGATACAAAATGCCCAACAATAGGTGATGTTTCAGTTTCTAAAATAGGATTAAGTGCAGATTTTCAAGAAGTTTCTGATTTTTTAACTACTCAGAAGACAATAACAGGTTGTAACGATAATGTGATACCCAAGGCTTTGAATAAAGGAATTTACGAAGGACTTAAATTGTTTGATACAAAATTGGGGCAATACGAAAGTAACTACATTATTTTGATAGGTGGTGCAGCAGACCAATCAGCTTCAAACGAAAAAGGTGGAATTTCTCAAAGTGATATAGTGAATCTTTATTCTAAAGTTGGAGCAAATATGTTTGTTTTTCAGAACAGGAAATTAGATATACCAGCCTACCTTATGTTTCAACCAAAAATGGTTGATTTAATGAAAAAAGGTAACGAAGCAATGTTGAATGCAGCAAAAGACATTAAATCTAAAGAGAATGTAATAAAACCTGTAGAATGGACAAACAATGCAAGTGATAGTTATTTTTCATTTCATGCAACTGAAAATGATCAATTTGTTAAGTATGCAGAAATAACTTGGCCTGAAATAGGAGGTGCCTTAGATGAAACTATTTTTCTAAAGGAAATGGATGGTTTTATAAAAAGAATTACTGCAAGGTTGCAGAATGAGTTAGAAAATATCATTCCAGATGCTCCCAATAAAAGCAGTGCTTTAACTAATTCAATGGCAGTGTTAATAAGTAAAATGAATACGAAAGTATCAGAAAAAGATATAATTGCTGCTTTTAGCGGTAAAAACTATCAATTTTTTGGTCGTTGTTATGCACCAATGGAAGCTGATGGTTTGAAAGAACCTCTTTTTCAAAGAGTTCTTTTTTTTACTGACGATGAGTTATCTGATTTAGCAAAAACATTAGACCAATTATCTGTTAGTTTAGACGATATTGAACAAACACGAGTACAATTAAAAAATACTTGCATCGAACTTGCATTAAGTTACTTAGGGAAAAGTGAAACGAAAGATATATCATTAGATGATTTACTTGAAGCCATAATTGGGAAAGAACCTAGGAATAGAATTTTTTCATCTATTAAATCAATTAACGATTTGAGTGATTCTAAGAAAGTTACTGATAAAACAATAAAAGATATTGCAACTCAATTTTCATCTAAAAGCCGTCAATTAAAAGAAGTTAAGGCAGATGATTCTTATAGATGTAAAGAAGATGTTGACCTAGTATATTATTGGGTTCCAGAAAAATTCCTACCTTAACCAATACAATGACAGAATCTGTTTTATTTCACATTAAAAATCTGAAATGTGCTTATGGTGATAAATCAAAAGTCGTTTTAAATATTAAAGAACTAATTATTCCAAGGGGAAAAATCGTTTTTATTTTAGGTTCCTCAGGTTCAGGAAAAAGTACTTTGCTTGAAACACTTGGATTAATGAATAATACTTCCAAATCTGGAGAAATATTATTTAATTCAATTGATAAAGGGAATAGCAATTTAATAGACTTAAGTAAAATTTGGAATACAGGTGATGAACAGTTAAATACCATAAGAAAAGATAATTTCAGTTTTATTTTTCAACAAACTAATTTGATGGAGAATTTCACGGCTTATGAAAACATAAGTCTTAGTGAAATGATTAAAGATGATGTTAAATTAGAAGAAACTATTTCGAAAGCTAAAGTTTTAATGAATAGAGTCGGGCTAAATGAAAACGAAGTAGATATCAATAAGATGCCTACTTTTCTTTCTGGCGGTCAAAGACAAAGACTATCTTTCGTAAGGGCATTATGTAATAAATCTAATGTTGTTTTCTGTGATGAGCCTACAGGTAACTTAGATGAAACAAATGCAAATGAATTGTTTGAAGTGATTAGGGAAGAAACTCTTAAAGGTCGCTCGGCAGTTATAGTTTCTCACGATATAAATTTAGCTCTAAAACACGCAGACTTAATAATAGTTTTGACTAAAAATAGTGAAAAAAAATATGGTGAATTATTATTAGAAAATATTTTTGAAAGAGAAACTTGGGAAAAGAAAAATGAAATTGAAACACTTCAATTTAAAAATAGAATTAAAGATTTATTTTCCACTACAGAATCAGCTTCTAAAAATCCAGTTAAGGAGAATGCTAAAACATTATTAAATTTTTATTTTGCACACCTTTTTAGAAAAAGAGAATCTAGTTCATTAAATGGGAAGACTGCTAGAAATTTTTTAATTATTACTGCCATTTTAACTTTCACTTTCATTGCAATTGGTTTTGCAAATGGTAGTTTTAATTATATGGCTGAAAAAATGAACAGTGCCTTTGTTAATTTGGTCTCATTTCCTGTTCCACCAGATAAAGTTGGGACTAAAACTGATGAGTTAATTGATAAATTGGATAACAGTGCACGAAAAAAACAATATGCTTATACTTCTGTAAGTCCATTTGTATCAACTGGTGAATCAACATTTGCCTTTAAATACAACACGTTTACAAAAAAAATTGACACAAATTTCACCAAGAGTGCTAAAATAAGGACAGTAGATCTTGCTACTGATTCTAATTTTATTAAAGAAGAAATCCTTTCAGAAAAGAATTTTTTAAGAGGAAGTAAAAAAGGGTTTAAATCAAATAATGAATTTTCAATTATAGTGTCTAAAAAGTTTTTAGATGATTTTGGGTATCCTTCGGATTGTGATTTTGTTTATTTCTCCTATGTTACTACAGACACTTCATTAAATCAGAATAAAATAATTTATCAGCAATTTCCGATGGCTATTTCTGCTGTTGTAGATGAGTTACCAAGCAAATATTATATGCTTTATCCTATTGGAACTTGGGCTGCATTAGATAACGATAAAGAAAAAAAGCAATTTTCATATTTTAATGAATTTAAAAAAGTTAGGTTTTTTTATAAATCAAATAAACAAGAAGATATAGTTTCATTTCAAAATGCCCTTTCTTCACTTTTAAAATCTGAATTAAATTCAAAATTATATAGCATAAATTTTAAAAACGATACTTTAGGATATTTGAACGGTGCTATGTTTGATATCGTTCGTTCTGAAGAAGCAATAAACTATAGAAGTTTAGATTCTTTATGGAAGAAAATTTCAAACTCACCTTTATTTAATCAAAATAAAAAACTAATAACTCATATTCCTGTTTATCAGTTTCCTGATTTTGAGTTTAATTCAACCTATCAACAAATTGCTATTTATTTTGAGAAACTAGATTTAATTGAAGATTTTGATAGAGACTTTTTAAGAAAGGAAAATGAGAAAGGTGAAGAGCAGACCGTTAATTTTCAAATTGATTTGTCAAAAGTTAAAGAGAAAAAAAATTATTTATTCCTTTCTAAAGTAGCAATTGTAACTTCATTTTTCCTTGTGTTTTTTAGTACAGCAGCAATTAGCTTATTTGTGTACTTTCTTTTAAGTGCTCATTTAAACAAGGTTAAAATGAACATAGGAACTTTTTTAGCAATTGGTCTTTCTGCCAATAAAGTTAGACAAATATATTTTTCAATAATTTTGAAATTTATTCTTAGTGCGTTAATCATATCTGCTGCTTTAGCATTTATTTTGGGAGAATTATTTAATTTGATTATTAAAACAAATGTAAAAACTGATGATGACATGAAATATTTTGTCTTTTTCGATTGGATTACAGCTGTAACATTTTTTATAGTTTTAATAATTTCTTTAATAGTTTCAAGATTTACAATAAGAAGTATTTTGTTTAAATCTCCTGGTGATTTAGTTTATAATCGTTAATCTATTTTAATTCCTATGGCAACCCTTTCCTTCTCCGATTCATTAAAAACCGCTTTGCAAATAAGTCAATCTTTTGCAAAAGAGTATTACAATGAAAAATACTCTATTTCTCATCTTTTAAGAGGGTTACTCCATAAAGATGTAGGATTACATTCATTCTTGAATAGCCTTGGTAAAGATGTTGGTTACATCATCGAATGGGCAGAAATTCGTATGGAAGAATCTCCAAAGGTTTCTTCTTTGCCTGATTCTCCAACAGCCGATGTAAAAGTGGCCAATGTTTTAGAGGAAGCAGACAATATCAGACTGAAGCTAGGTTTAGATGATATTGAACCAATTTGTGTGTTGGCTGCATTGGTAAAGCCAAATGTTGGTTTCACTGCCGACCAGTTAAAATCATTACCGATAAAAGAAAAGGAAATTCTCGATATTTATTTGAGCGACCGAAATTTGATGTCTTCTATTGGAGCTGATAATGTTGGTTCTAATGGAACTCCAGGTGCAAAATCAAAAGGAAATGCTGGGAATTTATTAAAGTATTGCATTGATAAATTGTCATTGGCTAAAGAAGGTAAATTAGATAAAATTGTAGGTCGCGATAAAGAAACACGCATGATGCTAGAAATATTGGGGCGTCGTTCGAAACCAAATGTTATTATTACAGGTGACCCGGGTGTTGGAAAAACAGCGCTAATTGAAGGTTTTGCGCTTTCTTTGGCAGAAGGCACTGTTCCCGATATTTTGAAAAGTGCAGTTTTATTCGAACTCGATTTGGGGGCTTTAGTTGCTGGAGCTTCATACAAAGGTGAAGTAGAAGACAGATTGAAAGGCATCATCAAAGAAATTAAAGAATTTGACAAGGCAATTTTATTTATTGATGAAATCCATTCTTTATTAGACCCAAAAGGTCCTTCTGGCGGAGGTGCAGCCAATTTATTAAAGCCTGAATTGGCACGAGGGGAAATTACAGTTATTGGTGCAACAACTTTAGATGAATACAGAAAAATAATTGAACCAGAACAAGCTTTCAATCGCCGGTTTGAAGTATTGAAGGTAGATGAACCAGATGTTACAACTGCAACAAAAATGCTTATTTCATCAGTTGTTTATTATGAAGAGCATCACAGATTGAAAGTGGATAAAGATGTTTTGGAAGAATCAGTGAAACTTGCGAAAAGATATGTAAAAGACAGACGCCTTCCGGATGCTGCAATTGATTTGTTAGATAGAACAATGGCTGCATTAAGAATGATGAATGAAACAACCGATTTCGAATTGGAGAAATTGGAAAAAGAATTTGATGAGCTAATTAAAATTGAAAACTGGGGCGCTGATAATGAAAAATTAAAAGAATTTAGGTGGTTTAGTCATTTGTTAAAAAGCAGGCTTTCTCCAGTATTAGTTGGGAAAATTGAAAATCCTGTGAATGAAAATGAAATCGAAACTCCAGATGAGTTTGAAGCATATCTGAGAGATTTAATGGAAAAATTAAAAGAGGTTGCTAAAGACAAACACGAAAACGTTACCAAACAAGATGTTGCTGCTGTAGTAAGCTATAAAACAGGAATTCCTTTAGGCAAAGTGCAAGCGCAAGAGCAAACCAAATTGATGCAAATGGCAGAAATTTTAAAAGCTCGTGTTGTTGGTCAAGATCATGCGGTTAAAGCATTAGCTGATGCTGTTGTTGAATCAAGAAGTGGTCTAAACAAACCAGGGCAACCAATAGGTTCTTTCTTCTTATTAGGGCCAACTGGAACAGGAAAAACCGAGGTTACTAAATCTTTAGCAGATTTCCTTTTTAACGATGAGAAAGCAATGATTCGTTTCGACATGAGCGAATTTAAAGAAGAGCATTCTGCAGCTTTATTATATGGAGCGCCTCCAGGATATGTTGGGTATGAAGAAGGTGGTATGTTGGTAAATAAAATCCGTCAACAGCCTTATTCAGTGGTCTTGTTTGATGAAATTGAAAAAGCACATCCATCAGTATTTGATATTTTCCTTCAGATATTAGATGAAGGAAAAATGCACGATAGATTAGGCAAAGAAGGCGATTTTTCTAATTCATTAATCATTTTTACTTCGAACATCGGTAGCGAGTGGATTGTAGAAGAATTTGCAAAAGGAGTCATTCCAAAATCAAATCAGTTGATGGAAATTATGACCAAGCATTTTAGACCAGAATTCCTTGCACGTCTTACAGAAATAGTTCCTTTCGCTCCAATTAGCGAAAACAATGTGGTAAGAATTCTCGAAATTCAAATGAAGAGTTTGTTAGAAAGTTTAGCCAAACAACAAATAGAATTGCATTTAACAGAAGAGGCTAAAAAGAAAATTGCACTTACTGGTTTCACCCCAAAATATGGTGCTCGTCAAATTTCTGGTGTAATAAGAACTTTTTTAAGAAGACCAATGTCTAAGAAAATTGTTTCCGGAGAAGTCGTGAAAGGAGACATTATCAATGTTTCTGTAAATAAAGAAAATGAATTAGTATGGGAAGTTACCAAAAAATAATCGTTAAATAATAATTAAATGTTTTGCCCTAACAAAAGTTATACTAAAATAACTTGCACAGATAAAAAGTAATTTATAAACTTGTCAAAAATAAAACACTATGTTCAACTTTGGAGTAGGAGGCCAAGAAGTAAAATTAGACGCCTCAGAAGGTATTGCAGATATACCTCTTAACAGAACTTTTTTAGTTCAAAAATTAACACAAGAAGAACCAATGATGCCAAGTAAGGTATATGGTCTTAAAAATGTTGAAGAAGTTTTTGCTCATTTCAAACCTTCTGTTGAAGTGGAAATGGATAAATCTGATGGTTCTACATTAAATGAAGAATTTAGATTTGGAAATCTTGGCGACTTCAGTACAAAAAGTCTTGTCGATAAAAGCCAGTACCTCACTGATTTAAATATTCAACAAGAACAATATAACAAGATTTTAAAACAAGCAAAATCTAACAAGATTTTAAAAAATGTTTTAGATAACCCAGAAACTAGATCTGCATTTGTTGATCTTTTAAATTCATTAGCAGAAGAAATTGAATCTAATAAATAATTTGTAAGTAATGGCAGAATTAGAAAAATCCCAGTCCGCTGGCGAATCGAAAGAAAAAGAAGCAGTTAAATCAGGCAGAAACTTAACTGAAAGCATTAATGCATTAGCTAAAGTTGGAGGTTTTCAATTTGTAGAAACCTTAATTGACGGTGCTCAGAATTTAAATCCAGAAAGAAAAGCAAGGAAAAATATATTCTTAACTGAACCTGAGAAAAAAGCAGAAAGAGAAGCTTTAGTTAAGAAAATTGAAATTTGGAAAGAATTGCTTGCTGAATCTAGCAATGTTGATGAAATTGCAAATAAATCAACAGAAAAAGCTGTAGAATCTGATAAGATGCTGAAAAGTAACTTGAAGAAAGTGTTAGATACAGCGCGCGATTTGGAGGTATCTTACCGCTCAGTTGCATTGTTTTATAAAAATGCAGAATCTGATAAAGCGAATAATGTAACAATTATGAATGCTTCCTTAGAACAAATGTCAGACTTGGATGATACAAAATTTATTGATGAAGTTGCAGATGAATTAAAGCAAAACTACGACCGTCTTGATTTAAAAGATAATTACTCAATAATGTGTATACCGGGTTATTTAGGTTCCAATAAAGTGGTATCTAAATGGGCAAAAATTGCACATGAAAACAAAGTAATGTTGGTTACTGATTTCGATAATTTAAATGATGTAAGTTCAACATTAGATGACTTTAATGATGCTAAATTAACAAGCGGAGATATCGCCAAATCTAATGTTGTAATGACAGGAAATTGGTTAGTGGGAAGAGGGAAAAATGAAGAATTGGGAGAAGAAACTGATGTGTTAGTTCCACCTTCATCTTCTTTAGCAGGTAGAATGTACACTACCTTAATGTCTCAAGTTTCTGCAGGTGCAAAATTCGGTACTTTAAATGAAGTTGATGGAGTTCGTTTTGCAATGAAGAAAAGTGAAATTGGAGAATTCGATAAAAATGGTTTAGTTCCAATGGTGAGCGAATATGGCAAAGTAATGGCTTTTTCTGCAAAGACTCTTTTTAACGGTGATAACCTTGGGCTTCAAACTTATTCTGTGGTAAGAGTTTTCGATTACATCAATAAAGTATTGATTGATTTCTTAAACAGAAGAGCTTTCGAAAACTGGACAAGTTTAACCGAAAAAGACTTAAGAAGTTCTATTGTAAAATTCTTAGATAGCATCACTGGTCCGAAAAATCTAATCGAAAAATTTAGAATCGATCGTTTTGAAAAAGACGATGTGCAAAAAGATAAAATTCACTTGGATATATTCTTATTGCCTTATTTTCCAGCAAAAAGTTTTATGCTAAAATTAGACGGAACGAAAGGTAATTTCGATACCGCAACAAATCAAATGTAAACAATTTAAAACCAAATAAACCTAAAAACCAATAAACTATGTCTTTTAAAGCAAAATTAAAATTCGGATCAAAAGAGTACGACGTTCTGTCTGTATCTTATTCTTTCAATCGTGATGTTGATCACAAAGGAAGACCATCTTCAACTGTTTACGGTGGTACTGTAAGCATTAGTGTTGAGTCAACTGAAGATTCTACAATTTTAGAATCTATGATTAACAGCAAGCACAAACCTTTTAGTGGCGATGTTACTTTCTTCAAGCGTGAAGAAGATGGAGCTACTATGAAAACTGTAACTTTCACAGATGCTTATGTAATTGCATACAACGAAAGTCTAGACGCTGTTGGTGGTTCACCAATGAGCATTTCTTTCACACTTTCTGCAAGAGAACTTAAAGTTGGTAATGCAGACCATGTGAATGAGTGGCCAGTGGCTTAATAATTCTATTGAATCAACCAAAAAAGCGATCTTTTTAAGTTCGCTTTTTTGGTTTTTTTTACTAAATAATATTTGAAATGGCTCAGCAAATTAAACTTGAAATAATAATTGATGGAAGCTTGAACGTGTTTCCATTCGCTTCTTTCACACTAAATCAACATTTAGGAGAACATCATAGTTTCGAGTTGAGCTTTAACCACGATTTAATCAGTGGAGACGATGAGATTACGATTGTAAAATACCAAAAGTATCTTGGTAAAACCATTTCCTTCACTTTTGGTGAAGATATGTATGGTATTTCTAAAAATCATACAGAAGTAGTTTACAAAGGTATTATTACAAAAATCAGTATGTCTGATAATCCTTTTGATAATGGTACCATAATAATAAAAGGACAAAGTCCGACAATATTATTAGAATCTGTGGAAAATTGTTCTTCACATTTAGAAAAAAACTTAGAACAAATTGTTAAAGCGGTAAGTAAAAATGTTCCAGGGAATTTACTTACAATTAACACAAATCCAATTAATAAGAAAACAATACCATATTTGGTTCAATATAAAGAATCAACCTACGAATTTTTGAAGCGACTTGCCGCTGATTATGGCGAATGGTTAATGTATAATGGAAAAGAATTATGCTTTGGAAAGCCTAACAATATGCCAGAGGTTGAATTAACTTTTCCTGAACATGTTTCAGCAATTAATTTTTCCGTTTCCCTTGCCCCATTATCTTTCTCCCAAACCTCTTATTCGTTAAAAAAAGCAGGTGACGAGTTTAGTTCCAAGTCTAAATCAGCTAGCATCAGTGGTTTAGGAAATTTTGCATCCAAAGCCTTAAAAACTTCCGAAGAAACCTTTCAAATAGAATCCAATTCTCCATCTTTTAGAAGCCTCGATAAAGCTAACTTAGATGATGCTATAAAAATTAAAAAAGGTAATATAGCAGCAACTCTAGCTGTTGTTTCTGCTAATTCTGATAATCCAGGTGTTCATGTAGGAACTATCGTAAACATTACCAAAAATAAAGCTAGCTTGGGTAAATTTTTAGTGATTCAAGTAACGCATACTACTGACGGCAATGGTAATTATACCAACTCTTTCAAAGGAATTCCAGCCGATGTAGAATATTTACCAGCTCCAAATTTTTCAAGGCCTTACATAGAACCTCAAATTGGAAAAATACTCGATAATAAAGACCCAGATGGAAAAGGTAGAGTAAAAGTACAGTTGTTATGGTTTACTGATGATGACAAATCTGCCGCTCCTTGGATTCAAGTAATGACGGACTATGCTGGCGATTCCGGTAGAGGAAAAAATCGAGGGAATCACTTTATTCCAGAAATAGGTGATAGCGTTGTAGTTTCATTTACAGAAAACGACCCTTCAAAACCTTTCGTTTTAGGAAGTATTTCAGTCCAAGATAAAAGGGATACAAAAAGTAATGATAAAAATTTCGAGAAAGTAATAGCTACCCGTTCAGGAAATACCATTTTCTTTCGAGATAAAGAAGATAGCAAAGAACAAGAAATTAGAATTGAAACCGATACCAATAATATTATTTCTATTTTAGTTAACAACGGGAAAGGAACCATTCTTATTAAATCCTCAGAAAAAATTGAAGTAAGTTCTGATAAGAGTATTTTGGTGAAATCAGAAGACATTAAAGTAGAAGGAAAAACCATTTCTATTAATGCCTCAGATTCAATTGAAATGAAGGCAAACAAAGACATTAGTATCTCAGCTACAAATGTTAAAATTAATGGCAAAGCAAAAGTGGAAGTTGCAAGTACGCAAGTTTCTATAAAGGCTGATGCAACTGCTGAAGTGAAAGCCAATGCACAATTGACGCTACAAGCCTCAGGTCAAGCTGTATTGAAAGGTGCTATCGTGATGATAAACTAATAGCATGAAAAATACATTTTATAGTTTACCACTTAAATGTGAAATCCTCACTAAAAAAAACAGTGAAATTGAGCATCCTGTTTGTAATTTTGATGAATCAATTGCTAAAAATGTATTTTTATTAATTACCACGCACTTTGGAGAACATAGATTTAATCCTTCCTTAGGATGTGAAATTTGGAGTTCAGATTTCCAGTTAATTGGAAATGTAAATGTATGGAAAGAGAAAATTAGGAAATCCGTTGAAACTGTGATTCAAAACCATGAGAAGAGACTTAGAAATTTGAATGTATCCTTAGATTTATCAGAAGAGGAAATAAAATCTCCAATCACAGAGTTGGTTTCCATTAAGAAAAGATTAGCAATAAGAATTAAAGGTAAAACTTTAAGCACTGGTGAAGATTTTTCTTTTGAAACAAAATTTTTTATTAGCCCATTGTCGTTAGATTAATATAATTATGGAACAATTGGATGCAGGATTAACTGCAAGTAAAGAGGTTATTGCCAGCAGAATGTTTCGAAATGCTGCCAAATTGTGGGGGTATAACGATACCGAATTCGATAATTTTGACCCCATAGTAAAGCTAATAATTGAGGCTTGTGCTGTTGAATTGTACAATATTAATAATGAGATATCCAATGTTCAAGTAAGAATGCTAGAGCGTTTAGCTACATTGCTTACGCCTGAAATTTATACTGTTATTAGACCTTCCCATGCCATATTACATGCAAGAAGTTCTGAAAATGTATCATTTACCAGTCCCTTATTTCAATTCTTTTATCAGAAAAAAATTGCTTCAAAAAAAAATGGCCTAATTGATACTAATTTGGATGTGTATTTTTCTCCTGCCGGGAGTTTTAAAATATTTAATTGTGATGTAAAGAACTTAATTTGTAACAATATTATTTATCAAATTAATGAAAGTCAAAATAAAGAAATTTTAATTCAGACACAAGATTTTGCGCAGCCTTGTCATGTTTGGATCGGGGTTGAAATGGATTTCGAAGTACCAGAAATGGATGGCCTTTCTTTTTACGTGGACTTTAAAAATCAACCAAATAAACAGAGCTTATTTCCATTATTAGGGTTCGTAAAAATATTTCATAACAATCATAAAATTGATTTTAAACAAGGTATTTACGATTACAGAAAAAATAAAATAAATGATACTTACCTTACTCCCATTGAGGAATTTAAAGTAACACCAACTTTAGAAAGGAAGATAAAACAATTCTATCAAGATCAATTTCTCACACTATTTCCTTCTAAAAATGAGAATTTTAAAATCAAGGCCAAATTTTACCCAGAAGAATTGGAAGATACTTTAACTGAGAGTGAAAAAAAAGCCCTGAAAAATAAATTAAATTGGTTTAAGTTAGTTTTCCCTCCTAATTTTGACCAAAGCATTTTAAACGAAATCATTATTTCAACCAATTGTTTTCCTATCGTAAATAGAAAGTTAAATGAAGTAAGATATCGTTTACAAAGCCTTTTCAACATCATTCCATTAAATACTTCTAGTAATTTTTTAGACATTAATTCTGTTGCAAATCTTTCAGGTAAAAATTATTTTTCTAATCCGGTCGAAAAAAATGATTTGAGTAAAAAAGGAACCTTTGCCATACGCTCTTCTGGTGTAGAAAGATTTGACCAAAGAAATGCTACTGATATATTAAAATATTTAGTAGAATTATTGCGTGATGAAAGCAGTGCATTTGCAGCTTTTGGCCAAGATTTTATTGCAAATGTGATTAAAGAATTAAATGAAAATATTGGTCAAATTGAAAATAAACTGAAACAAAATTCGGTGAATGAAAAACCAAAATCTACATTTTTATTCGTAAAACCATATGAAGAAAATGAAAATATTTTTGTTGATTTTTGGACTTCCGATGGAGCCAATGGAAATTTAATACGAAGTGGTTCTAAAATTGAGCTTTCGAATGGGGTTGATATTCAAAGGAATAGCCTTTCAATGCTCACTTCTTCAGTTGGCGGCGGAGATCAATTAAAAGGGAATGAATTATTAAATGCTTATAAAACCTCTTTACTTTCTAAAGACAGAATTGTAACAAAGCAAGATATCATTAACGTTTCTTTTTTGATTTTTGGAAAAAAATTAAAAGATGTGGAGATTTCAAAAGGAGTAATGATTAGTAATTTACCTGATGAAGGTTTGGTGAAAACAACTGATGTAAAATTATTTTTAAAAGAAGAAATGCAAGAAGAGGAAGAAAAAGATGCATATGTTAAAGAATTGTTTCAACGTTTAAAAACAAATTCTTTCATTGATGCCAGGTATAGAATTTTTATAAATTCAACCACTGAATAGTTAGTTAAAAATGGAAAACAAAACAATTCAAGTAGATGCAGAAGATGAATTACCTAAATGGGTGGGTGAATTGCACGTATGCCTATAGTCCTCAATTTTGTTTATTAAAAAAGGGAAATAGGATTTTAGATTTTTTCTATACAATGGAAATGAAGTTAAATATGGACTCTTTTGGTTCGACAAAAAAAACTTGCAGGAACTTTTTATAAAATATCACCAAAGGGTTTTGTTTAAAATAAATGATTACAATTCTATTTTCAATGCCACTGAAAGTTATAAAAAAGGAGTAATCAAAAGAGCAAGTTTACAATAAATTAGCCATTGCTAAAATTTGGAATAACCTGCGTTACTTATTAGAAGTAGAGGTTAAAAAGGATTTAGTTGCTTATTCGGGCAAAACATCGGCCCAAAGTTTTTTTCAGGATAAAACCTTAAGTCAAAATTCTGACTTAAGAAAAATCATTGTTTAGGGTGGTGGCAAACAATATGTTAATCCACGTATTGGCAGTTTTAAGGAAAAATCCAATTATGGAGAAATTAACCAAACTTACTTAAGAGATATTGAATTTAAATTGTTTGATGAAACTTCGTGATATAAGAGATTTGTGATAAGTGGAAATATAATATAGGTTATATTGTAAATTAAATTTTAATATTTAAATTGCAGTTCTAAAACACTAAAAATTACAATGGGTAAACCCGCAGCCCGTGTTGGCGATTTTCACATGTGTCCAATGGTAACTCCCGGAACTCCACCAATTCCGCATGTTGGAGGTCCTATTATGCCACCGGGCGTCCCAACAGTAATGATTGGAGGAATGCCAGCCGCAACAATGGGAAATATGTGTACGTGTGTTGGGCCGCCTGATACAATTGTATTAGGTTCAACAGGAGTTTTTATTGGCGGAAAGCCTGCAGCGAGAATGGGTGATCAGTGTGCGCATGGAGGAGCAATAATGGTAGGTTGCCCAACAGTTTTAATTGGGGAAGTAGGTTCCGGCGGCGGGGGAGTAGCAGCGATGCCAGTATCGGTTATACTAAATTTGATATCAAGTATGCCGCCCGCGAGGCAGCATGTGCTGGCTCAGGTAGCAGCGTTAATGCAGTCGGCGGAAAATGGAACGCCATTTTGTGAGGTCTGCGAACGTGCAGCAAGGCAAAGAGAGGCTGCTGAGGCTTCTGAGGCTTCTGCTGCTGCTGCGCCCGAAACAAGAAAACCTTTGGAAGAGGAAAAGAAAAATTCCTCTTTGTTGGAAATGGGACAACAAGTTGCGAAACAAATAGAAGAAGCTATAAAGGAGTTCAACAAGCTGTCTGATCGGGCAAAGGCTGAAATAGCTAGGGTGAAAGCGGCAGTAAAAGAAATTAATGAAAAGATAAAAGATAAACTGGAAGGCTTTGTTAAGGATCTTAAAAAGATCTTAGATGATGTTAAAGCGAAAGTAGAGGAGCAGGTAAAGAAGGTTACAGGTCCAATTGAACAAGCTTTAAAAGAACTCAAAAAGAAAGTAGAGGCCCTTGTTAAAAAAGTTAAAGATAAGCTGGATAAGACGCTGAAAGAAATAGAAAAGAAAATAAAAGATAAATTGGGAGATGTATTAGAAAATGCAACTGATCAACTGGAAAAGGTTTTAAAAGATATTGCTGGTGAAAAGGCCGCCGCATGGGTGAAGGAGAAGGCAAAAGAGGCTGCCCAAGAAGTAGTGGATAAAGCTTTAAAGGAGATTAAAGAGAAGATTAAGGAAGCGGAAAAGAAGGCAACTGCTGCTGCAAGGGAGGTAATTGAAGATGCGATAGATAAATATGAAAAGATTAGCGAACTGTCAAAAACGATAGTGGATGAGGTGATGGAAAGAGGAGAACAGATTGCCGGTGAAGCACTGAAGGCTGTAACAAAAACGATAGAAAAGATTGATGATAGTGTTGATCAGGTAATAAACGATGCAGGAGAGGAAGCCGAAGAGGCAGCTAATGCAGTATTAAATCCGTTTTCTGACGACATTGACAGGGAAGTTAAAGTTGCAGAGAAAAAGGCGAAGGAAGCCGCGAAGAAAGTATTTGACGATTTGTTTTGATGAATATGAAATGCATTAAAGAAATTGCAAGTCAATACCTAAATCTTTTTTTATTTTTGGTTTCTTTTTGGTTCATGAAAGACAAAGAAGCCGAACTTTTTGGAAGAATGTGTCATAGAATTTTTGTTCGCCAATAGTTCTTTATTAACAAAACACTGACAAATAACTTTCATTATGATAATTTCAAAAAATCAAATGTTAAATTTTCGAGCCGTGCAGAAAAAAAAATTCCTAAAGAAACTGGTTGACTATTTTACTCCTAATTATCCCAATCATCCCTTATTAAATAAACTTGAAGATATTCTTGATAAAACACTTCGTTATCATATAATAAAAGAATTATACGTGAGAGATTTTATTGAGTTTTACTTTATACATGAGAACTTCGAAGATAGATTAATAAAATCAAGGTATTTATCACTAGTAGAATCAGATGAGTTTGAAGCAGAATTTAAAATAGCCTTCTTAAAGGAAAATCTATGAATGAATTATTATACACTCCAGCGGCTAGTCCTGAATTTTCTACATTCTCAGATGCTTGCGCCCCAGAGACTAGCTGCCCATACAGATCTCACCAAGAGCCAATAACGAGGAATTGCGGTTTCCAGAAGTTAAGAATTTCCACGGATGAAGATGATCCTCGGTCTGCAGGGGGTGCTGTTCTTTCGAATAGCCAAACTATTTCCAGAAATAGAATTAACAAAAGGATGTTGGAAGTTGTAGCAGGTAGTATAGAATCAAAATCAAAGGAGGTTACTTGTCTCATTAATGGCTTTGCAAGTGATTGTGATACTGAATCCCACAAAAAGCCACTAAAACGAACTTCATTAAATGCTAACAATAACGCAGATTCAAGCGCTAATAGTTTAAAATTTAAAGTGTTGGCAAAAGACGCTGATGGATTCCTCCAGACCCTTTGGCCCTATAAAATAACCCCAAACCGGTATTTCATTAAAGCTAATTCATGTGAAAAATCTATTCGTACAGTTGTTAATGTATACCCAGACATTTCATGGATTATAGACGGCTCAATTACTACCAATGAACGAGGTGACCTCTCACCCGAAACTATCCAAATAAATGTTGTTCTTTCAAAAAACGGTTCGGAATTAAGATTTGAAAAAGTTCAGGAATTAATTCGGCTTATTTGCAAAATAGTTGACTGTTTTTCCAAACTTGTTAGTTTTATAATAGAACTAACTGGTAATCCTTTAAATGCTTTTAGTTTCATAGCCTCAACGTCACAAATTATTCCTGAACCTGACGCAACAAGAGATGCAAATCGCTCGAAGTTTGAAATTCTTAAACCAACAATAAAGCTGCAATTTAGATGGGGGTGGGAACGTCAGCAAGGAACTTCACTTTGCGCATATCCCATATATATGGATCTTAGCGCCGATCCTCTTATTGGGTTTAATTTTCAATATGACATTCTAGACGCTTTATGTAATCTGATCGGCCCACTAAAAGTTTTTATTGCACAGGCAAAGGCACGTTTCAGTAGATATACTCGGTTTGGTATACTTTTTATTTGTGAAGGTAAGATCAACGTTAAAATTTTGCCTCTAACCAGATGGCTTGGTAATGCCTCTGAAACTTCTTCGACGGATTTCACCTTTCCAGCTAGTTTGGGAGCTAGTCTTGAGGTTAAATTAAAGGGTTTTGTTTACGCTCAGGCAGGCGTAACTATGCCATTTTCGGACACTGAATTCTATGTACAGGCCCAAGGAGAAATAACAGCAAGTATGGGGTTTGAAATGAAGACTATGACGTTTGGAGTTGATTCTCAAAGAGGGTGGTACATGGATGCAATGCTTAGATTCACAGGAGCTAAAATTGTACTTGCAGGGGTAATTTCTACTGGTAGTAGAGTTATGACTGGCAGATCTCAAAATGCAGCGCTCAGAAATGCGAATTTAAATCAAAATCCACCAGAAAATCCACCAGATTCATTTTCATCAGAATGGAATAAAGAACTAGGTAGCATTGATGCCAAAGAATTCGGAACAGGAAGAATATATTTCGATGACTTAAACAATCACAATGACTGAAGAAATTATAACATACAAAACAGACATTTATTCATTCGGCTGTAATTTTGAAGTTCGTATAAATGACATTCATCTTTTCTCGATCAATAATGGAAACGGTGTTTCACTGCAATTGCCAATAGATAGTTTTATTCAAAATGGGGAAAACCTTATTACCATAACTATTTATTCAAAAAAAAATAGGAACTTTTCTGAAGAGCCATTTAAATTTAAACTTGAATTTTTTTCACAGACTTACAAATCAAATCAAAAAAAAGCATTGATTTTAGGAAAGGTAGAACATGAATCAAATGAGCTCAATTCGACGAAATCCATTGTCTCAGACTTTTTCCCATTCAAGTTGGATTCTTTTCCACAATCAACTTTGCTAAGCAACTGCCATATAATTAAAGAGCCCAATCGCTATTTTGAAATGTTGATTAAATGCTATAAGGAACTTTATTCTATTTTTAAAAATGGGAGCTGGGATGATTACCTTTCTTTGATTTTTGCAAGAGAACAGGATCTTTCAAAAATTAAACAGTACTCTCTTGAAGATAGATTAAACCAAATGAAGTCCGAGTTCCTTTCAGACTATCCCTATATTCAGGACAACAGTTTCCTGCTGCTGGAAAGTTCAAATTTTAAAGTGGAATATGGAGGAAGATTACTTTCAATCGGGAATTCCTTTCACGAACCATTCATCGAATGTTATTATCCAGCAGAAAATATAACAACGTTCCATGAACATCGTTTTGGAATTGTTGAGGACAAACTCATTATTGTGAGATAAAATTTAACTAATCAGTTGTCAAGGTTTTTTAGTTGATTAATAAAATTAAAGGAGTTGTTATAAGATGGACCCCATTATTAGACAAGAACAATATTAGTATTATTATTTGTTTTAAAATAGGGGGTCTGGGGGAGTTGATAACTTGTTAATTGATGTTGATTACTGTTAATTACTTTACATTTGTC
>Ga0247833_1000570_pt1 | contig 66464 bp, 62 predicted proteins | sample LaCruzMarch2015__7_FD_187117 | JGI IMG/M metagenome (GOLD analysis project Ga0247833, IMG submission 187117) | Freshwater microbial communities from meromictic Lake La Cruz, Castile-La Mancha, Spain - LaCruzMarch2015_8m | ecosystem: Environmental > Aquatic > Freshwater > Lake | place: Spain...
CTTCAGGAAAAACGCCAACAATCTCACCTTTATCAAGCGCCTTAAGAGCTGCAAGAAAAGAAGGCGCGCCATTACTTCGATCAACGCTGATATGTTTCATACCGCGCATAAGCGGGCCTGCTATCGGATGATCAAAGATTTCTCTCTTTGCCATAAATCTAACTAAGCGAGAAGTGGGAAGAAATGCTGTTCCAGCTAGGGCGAAGTCAAGATAGCCCACATGATTCATAGCAAGAATTGCTGGCCCTTCAATTGGTATATGACTCTGTCCGTAAAAGGTGAAACGTAGATCAAGATACTTCCAGAAGGCTCGAACTAGTTTTATAACCGGGGGATAGACCAGATCAGCCATTTGAAATCCCTTGACGGGCAGCGATGGCTTGCTTATATAACCTTCCTGCTCGATAACTTGATCTGACTAGCGGCCCACTCATCACTCCAAGAAAACCTAACTCCTCTGCCTCTTTTGCTAATTCAACAAACTCCTGCGGCTTAACCCATCTTTCAACAGGGTGATGCAAATTAGAAGGTCTTAAATATTGAGTTATAGTTATTAACTCACAACCTGCGCTTCTTAAATCAAGGAGAGCCTGCGAAATTTCACTTCGCTCCTCTCCCATGCCAAGAATCAGATTTGACTTGGTAATTAGGCCAAAGTCTCTTGCCTGGGTTATAACGCTTAAGGATCTCTCGTAATTAAATGCAGGTCTAATTCTTTTAAATATTCTCGGAACTGTCTCAAGGTTATGAGCAAATACCTCAGGCCTACTTTCAAATACTTCACTTAAGAGCTCAGGCTTTGCTGAAAAGTCTGGGGCGAGCATTTCAACCAGGCACCCAGGAACTACCTGGTGAATCTGGCGAATAGTTTCGCTATATAGCCAAGCTCCTTCATCCTCTAGATCATCTCTTGCAACACCGGTAACGGTGGCATATTTAAGTCCCATAGTTGCCACCGACTCGGCAACTCTTCTTGGCTCATCTCTATCTAAGGCTTCAGGTTTTCCGGTATCGATATTGCAGAAATCGCATCTTCTTGTGCAGGCGCTGCCACCAATTAAAAATGTGGCTTCTTTATCTTCCCAGCATTCATAGATATTCGGACAAGCCGCCTCTTGGCAGACTGTATGCAAACCTTCTTTAGCAACAAGTGAGCGAAGTGCGCTGTACTGAGGCCCCATCTTTGCCTTTGTTTTAATCCACTCTGGCTTTCGTTCAATGGGGGTTTCGGCATTACGCGCCTCAATTCTTAGTAACTTACGTCCATCAGGGGCAAGCATTATTGACTCACCTGACTAAGTGATTGTTTCATTCGCGCCTCTACGACTTCTTGGATTTGTTCAAGTGAAATATTTTGATTCAATTCTTTCTCCATTGAAGTAACCTGAGCATCAGCAATTCCGCAGGGGATAATCCGATCAAAGTAGCTAAGGTCGGGGTTAACATTTAGCGCAAAGCCATGCATCGTTACGCCCTTTGCAACTCTGATTCCAATGGCTGCAATCTTTCGATCGCCCCTCTCATCGCGAACCCAAACGCCAGATCGCTCGCAATATGTCTGCCCTTCAATGTTGAAGTCCTGACATATTTGAATTAAAGCTTTCTCAAGCTGTCTAACAAAGCCGACAACATCATTTGGCTTTTTTAATTTAACAATCGGATATCCCACAATTTGTCCTGGACCATGGAATGTGATCTTTCCGCCTCTATCAACATCAACTACCTTTGACCCATCAATTGGTCGCTCACTATCTAGCGTACTACGACCTGCTGTAAATACCGGCGGGTGTTGAAGTAAAATCAGAGTGCTAGGACTTAGCTCTTCCACCACTTCTTGATGAACTTGCCGTTGAATTTTAAGCGCCTCTTCATAATCAATTAACCCAAGGCGCTGAGAGGCAATGGCTGAGAACTCCTCTCTAGTCTCAGAGAGCGCTTGCATAGTCACAGATATAGCCTAACTTTAATGAGCAGCCCTTGGCTCAACGAGCACTATAATTCTGCTCCTAGGTCGTAAAGAGTTCGGGTGGACAGTAGCCTAAATCACCCCAAAACCAGCGAAGCGCGAGATTGGAAGGAGATGCTGTGAGTCAGGAAGTATCGAGCGGGAAGAATAGAGCAAGAGTTAATGGTCGCAAGGCTTTATGGATAGCAATTGTCTCAATTTTGGCTTGGTTATCAATTGGCGGCTTTGCCGGTGGAGCTTTTTCCAAGATCTCGACAGTCCAAGAAAATGATAACTCAGCATTCCTGCCTGATAGCGCTGAATCAACTATCGCTGGCGAAATTCTAGTTAAGTTCTCATCGCAGGATGATCAACTATTTCCTGCGCTGCTCTTACTGCTGGGAGACTTAAATCCTGCAACTAATACCCAAGCTTTTGAGAAGGTAAATCAGTATTCAGCTACGCTGCTAAGTAAAACTCTCCCTGCTACTGGAAAGCCATTGAGTACCTACTTTGCTAGGGGAGTTCCGCTAACTCCAATTCCATCTGCAGATGGCAAGGCAATCTTGATAAATGCGCAACTGGATTTCGCAGTTGGTAATGCCAATATTGATGGAGAGCCAGTTTTTCCAAAGATTATTGAATTCATTAGAGAAGACATGGAGAAGGAATTCACTTCCGCAGGGATTACTACACATGTAACGGGTCCTGCCGGATTATTTGCAGATCTATTTGAAGCCTTTGGTTCAATCGATACCAGGCTATTGCAGACAACTCTGATAGTTGTGGCAATCATTCTTATAATTGTCTATCGCTCACCAGTTCTATGGATACTTCCACTCTTTACTGCAGGAAGCGCCTTGGGAATTGCCACAATGATTGTTTATTACCTTGCAAGGGAAGACATTATTGATCTAAATGGTCAAACTCAAGGAATCCTTGATGTTCTTGTCCTTGGAGCAGCCACCGATTATGCCTTGTTATTAATTGCTAGATATCGCGAAGAGTTACATCATCATGAATCCCGATTTGAATCCATGAAAATTGCGCTGCGAGGAGTGGTCGAACCAATAATTGCCTCTGGTTCTACTGTTATTTCTGGCCTTCTGGTTCTTCTTCTGAGCGATCTTTCAAGTAATCGTGGTCTTGGCCCAGTTGGTGCCATTGGAATTGCATCTTCGATGCTTGCAGTTTTAACTCTACTCCCAGCCCTCTTGATTGTTTTTGGTCGCTGGATTTTCTGGCCAAAGATTCCACGATTTGATGATGTTGACGAAAAGCTCTCTGGACTCTGGTCCAAAGTTGGTAACTTGGTTGATCGTCGCCCCCAGGCGGTTTGGATAAGCACTGGTCTTGCGCTCTTGATTTTTGCTGGATTCTCGGTAACTTTGAAATCAGATGGCCTTTCTCAGAGTGAAGCATTTACCACTCGAACTGATTCAGTCATTGGACTTGAAAAGCTAGGGGAGCATTTCCCAAGCGGCGAGGGAACTCCAGTTGAAATTGTTGTTGATCAGGCAGATATTGCCTCAGCTGCAGCAGCGATTGGACGGGTTTCAAGCGTTGCATCTGTAGTGCCGCTAACAAATGTAGATCCACTTACACAGCGGCCAACTTCCGAACTAAAAGTAGTTGATGGAAAAGTAGTGCTCTATGCCACCTTAAAGGTTGCTCCGGATTCTGCTGAAGGCAAAGAGAGCATTCCATTAATTCGCCAAGCTGCTAAGCAAGTTAATCCCAATATCTTGGTAGGTGGACAGAGCGCAATTGGCTATGACGTCGATCAATCATCACGAAGAGATAATCGAGTGATTATTCCTATCGTGTTGCTATTGATTGCTGTAATTCTTGGATTCCTGCTGAGAAGTATCCTTGCAGCTGCGCTCCTTCTAATAACTGTGGTTCTTTCCTTTGCAGCAACTCTTGGAGTCTGCGCGCTGGTATTTGATCATGTATTTGGATTTGCTGGCACTGACGCGGCCTTCCCGCTCTTTGCCTTCATTTTCTTGGTGGCACTCGGCATTGATTACAACATCTTCTTAATGACCAGAGTTCGAGAAGAATCGTTAAAGATCGGAACTAGGGCTGGAATAATTAAAGGCTTAACTGTAACTGGCGGGGTTATCACCTCAGCTGGAATAGTTCTTGCAGCAACCTTTGGAGTTCTTGGGATCTTGCCACTGGTCTTTTTGGCGGAGTTGGGATTTGCTGTCGCATTTGGTGTGCTTCTAGACACCATAATTGTTCGCTCACTTTTGGTTCCAGCTTTGGTGCGAGTAATTGGACCAAAAATCTGGTGGCCTTCAAAGCTTCAACATCAAGAGAACTAAAACTTCTCTCTAGATGAAGGCAGGAATAATTGGCTATGGATTAGCTGGTCGCTATTTCCATGGTCCAACACTTCTTTCTGCTGGATTTCATGTAACAGCAATATGCGCTAGATCACTGGAGAAGAAGGCTGCTGCCCAGCAAGATTTTCCAAACGCAGTAATAGTTAATTCAATAGATGAGCTAGTTGCAGAGGATCTAGATTTAATTGTTGTAGCAACACCTAGCCAGTTTCACAGCGAGCACGCACTCGCTTCAATAAGGGCTGGAATCAATACCGTTGTTGATAAACCTATGGGACGGGATTACTACGAAACCCTGAGTCTTTATGATGCAGCTGAGCAGAGCGGTGTGCTCTTAACGGTTTTTTTCAATCGGATCTGGGATTCTGATTCCTTAACGATAAAGAAGATAATCGAGCAGGGAGATATTGGAGAAATCTTTCGCCTCGAGTCAAGGTTTGAAAGGTTTAGACCAGAGATAAATCCACTAGCTTGGCGCGAGAGCGCTTCTCTTGAGGCTGGCGGCGGTCTACTTCTTGATCTGCAAAGCCACCTAGTATCAACTGCTCTTGATTGGTTTGGCCCAGCAGAATTGGTATTTTCAAGTGTAAGAAGCGTTCGCGGCGCAAGTGATGATGATGTGCTTCTTGTTTTAAAGCACGATAACGGAGTTGATTCCTATCTCTCAGCCAGCGCCATTAGTGGAAATCCTGGGCCAAAGATTCGCCTTAATGGCGATAAGGCCAGTTTGGAAATTACTGAACTTGATAAGCAAGAGGAGATTTTAAGGAAGGGATTTAGAGCGCAAGCCGGCCAGTGGATAGATAGTGATGAGATTACAAGTAGCACAAAAATTTATAAAGGAAGTGACTCATTTTCTTATCGAGGAGAACCTGGCTTTTATCCAGCCTTTTATAACGGGGTAAGACTTGCTATTGAACATGGCGGCGAGCTACCAGTAAGTCGAGAGTCATCACTAAGCGTTGCCAGAATCATTGATCAGGCGCGCCAAATAAGTATTAGGTAAGACCTACTCCGCAAGTAGCGCACTGAGCGCTGGAGCTAAGTGAGGAAAATCAAAATTAAAACCAGCATCTAATAGCGCAGTTGGCAGAACTTTCTTTGAACCTAGAACTTCACTTGAAAATCCTCCGAGAGCAACTTTAAGCGCAAAGCCTGGAACTGGAATAAGCGCAGGGCGCTTTAGCGCTCTTGCAAGGGCTGAAGTAAATTCTTGATTTGTCGCTGGATTTGGAGCGGTGAGATTTACCGCGCCGCTAACTGGCTGCTCTAAGAGAAAGCAGATTGCCTCAACAAGATCATGAAGTGTGATCCAAGACCACCATTGCTTTCCACTACCTAACTTTCCACCAACACCAAACTTGAAGAGAGGAAGCATCTTGCCTAACGCTCCACCAGTTGAATCTAAAACAAGTCCAGTTCTAATCTTTACCACTCTAGTATTTGTCGCAAGATCGGCTGCTGCCTCCCACTGCTTGCAAACAGCGGCTAAGAAATCATCTCCAGGTCGATCAGATTCACTCACTGCTCTATTACCAGTTTCGCCATACCAACCAATGGCGCTTGCAGAGATGAAGACATCAGGCTTTAGAGTTGAAACAGCGTTAGCAATCGTTGTGGTTCCAAGTAGGCGAGAGTTAAGAATTTCTGCGCGATATTTCTTGGTCCATCTCTTATCCCCAACATTTGCCCCAGCTAGGTGAATAATCGCATCAACACCTTCAAGGGCCGCTAAATCAATATCTCCACTTCTAGGATCCCAAAAGACTTCATCGGGGGAGACTACTTTTCGTCTCACAAGTTTTTGAACGGTGTGGCCTTCAGACTTTAGATGGCCGACAAGCGCCGTACCAATCAAACCTGAAGCACCAGTAATGGCGATGCGCTGTGGCAAGGACATTTATAGCCCTAGATCAGATTCGAAACGTCCCTCTTCTAACCTATCTTTAAGAGTAGTTAAGAATCTTGCAGCATCTGCGCCATCAACAATTCGATGATCGTAGGAAAGTGCTAGATAGACCATGGAGCGAATCGCAATCGTCTCTCCGCCATCTTCTCCCTTTGCCACCATTGGGCGTTTAACAACTGCACCAACTCCCAAGATTGCTACTTGAGGCTGGTTAATTATTGGAGTATCAAAGAGAGCTCCGCGGGATCCAGTATTTGTGATGGTAAATGTGCCACCACCTAAGTCATCTGGTGAGATCTTGTTATCTCGAGTTCTTGAAGCGACATCTACGATTCTTCTTGCAATGCCGCCAATATTTAGGTCTCCAGCATCACGAATCACTGGAACTAATAGACCGCGCTCGGTATCCACTGCAATGCCTAGGTGCTCGGCTCCATGATAGGTAATTTGATCACCTTCCACTGAAGCATTTACAACTGGATGTTGTTTCAGCGCTTCACATACTGCCACTGCAAAAAATGGCAGATAAGTTAATTTCACACCTTCGCGACCTTCAAAGGTTGCTTTAGCTTTATCACGCAGACGAGCAATCTTGGTGATATCAACTTCAATAACTGTTGTGAGCTGGGCGCTAACAGAAAGGGATTCAAGCATTCTTGCAGCGATAACTTTTCTAAGTCTTGACATGGTAACTGTTGTGCCACGAAGCGGGGATACAGCAACAGATTGGGTGCGAACCTCACTTGGGGCAGAAAAAGTCTGCGCTGCAGGTGAAGCAGCCACTTGAGTTGGGCGAGGAACAGCTGCCATGACATCCTCTTTGCGGATTCTTCCGCCAACTCCTGTGCCACTTACTCTAGTAAGGTCGACGCCATTTTCGCTAGCAAGTTTTCTAACGATTGGAGTTACATAGGAATCATCAAGCACTGAGGCACTCACGGGCTTTGGAAGTAGTGGCGGCGGAGTCTTTGGTGGCGCAGGAACTGGTTTTTCAAGTACAACCACGGGGGCAACAGGTGCTTGCACAACTGGGGCCTGAACAACGGGAGCCTGCACAACTGGTGTTGGTGCTGGCGTTGGTGCAGGAGCTGGTGCAGGAGCAGCTGCAACAGGAGTACTTGGCGATGATGCGCTATCTCCAATGAGAGCAAGTTCGGTTCCAACAGCAACAACGCTATCTACTGGGATTAAAATCTTCTCTAATTTACCTGCAGCAGGTGATGGAATTTCAGTATCGACTTTATCGGTTGAGACCTCGAGTAACGGTTCATCGAGTGCAACTTGATCACCTTCGGCTTTTAGCCAACGGGTTACTGTTCCCTCAGTTACGCTCTCACCGAGAGCTGGCATCTTTACTGAAAATGACATTTTCTCTAAACGCCCCTTCGTTCGTATCTACTACTTATTCTAACGAGCAACCTATCTGATGATAAAAATCTTAACCGAAACTCTCTAGCCATGAGCGTGAAGTGGCTTTCCAGCAAGGGCCATATGAGCCTCACCCATCGCCTCAGAGAGGGTTGGATGAGCATGGAGATGCTGCGCAACATCATCTGCATCGGCCTGCCAATTAAATATCAATTGCGCCTCAGCAAGGAGTTCGCCAACTCTTGAACCAACCATATGTATGCCGATAACTCTTCCTGAGCTATCTGCAACTAATTTTATTGCGCCAGCAGTCTTTAGAATCTGGGCTTTTCCATTTCCAGCTAGATCATAATTTAGCTCGTTAACTTCAATGCCGCGCTTTTTTGCCTCAGTAGTTGTTAGCCCAACAGATGCAACTTCAGGCTCTGAGTAAGTAACTCTTGGAACACCGTCGTAATCAATCGGTCTTGGATTAAGGCCTGCAATCTCTTCAGCAACCATTATTCCTTCAGCAAATCCAACATGAGCTAGCTGCAGGGTAGGGATTAAATCTCCAACAGCCCAAACGCCTTTGATATTGGTCCGACATTTGTTATCTACTAATACATAGCCGCGATCCATCTTTACTCCAACATCTTCATATCCAAGGCCAGATGATGTCGGGCCTCGTCCGACTGCAACAAGTAAGAGATCAGCAGCAAAGCTCTTACCATCCTCAAGGAGAACCTCGACTCCGGATGCGCTCTTACTTACGCTTTTGAATTTAACTCCCAGTTCAAAATTAATTCCGCGCTTTCTAAAGGCGCGCTCCAAAGCCTTGCTAGATGATTCATCTTCTAGGGCAACTAGATGGGGGAGGGCTTCAATGATTCGCACCTCTGCGCCAAATGATTTCCATACCGAGGCAAATTCACAGCCAATAACACCGCCGCCTAGAACTATTACAGATTTAGGAACATATCCCATATGAATCGCTTGATCGCTAGTAATAACTTGCTTTCCATCAATATCAAGACCAGGAAGACTCTTTGCATAGGAGCCGGTTGCTAGAACGACATTTTTTCCACTGTAGCTCTCAGGGCCAACCTTGACTGTTGTTGCTGAAACCAATTTTCCTTCACCTTCAACGTAGGTGATATTTCTAGATTTAACTAAGCCTTGAAGTCCTTTATGAAGCTTTGAGATAACGCCATCTTTATAGGCATTTACCGCCACCATATCCATGGAGTGAAATTCAGCTTTTACTCCGAATTCAGCAGAGTGCCTTGCTCCATCTGCAATCTCACCAGCATGAAGCAAAGCTTTAGTTGGAATACATCCTCTATGTAGGCAGGTTCCGCCGAGTTTTTCTTTCTCAATTAAGGCAACCTTTAACCCTAATTGAGCCGCTCGAAGTGCGCAGGCATAGCCACCGCTGCCACCACCGAGAACTACTAGATCGAAATCTGCCACATCAAACCTTTCTATAACTCTTTCTCAATGAGCCTATCTTGCCAGCATTACTTGGCAGCTGATGACTCAGCAAGGGCTACTAAAGTGCGAAGTGCGACACCTGTTCCGCCAACTGGGGTATATCCATGTGCTTTTGCCTCGTTATAGGCAGGGCCTGCAATATCAAGATGGAGCCAAGGCAGCTCTGAATCAACAAAGTCTTTTAGAAATAGCCCAGCAACCAACATCCCGCCCATTCGATCACCGATATTTGCCATATCTGCAACTGGTGAGTCAAGAGATGCGCGTAGCTCCTCTGGTAGCGGCATTGGCCAGAACGCCTCTCCAGTTATTTCTGCAAGCGTTAAGAACTGCTCTCTAAAGCTCTCATTATTTGTCATTACCGCACTTGTTCTCGTTCCAAGTGCCACGACTTGAGCTCCAGTAAGAGTTGCAACATCGACCATGCCATCAAGGCCGCCTGCTTTCTTTCCAACCTCTGCTGCGCGAACCATGGCATCTGCAAGAACTAGGCGACCTTCTGCATCTGGATTTAATACCTCAACAGTTTTACCGCCATAAATTGTGATGATGTCACTTGGCCTGGTTGCTTTATCGCTAACCATATTCTCTGCCAGGGCGGCCCAAGCATCGATATGAATTGGAAGCTTTAGTTCAGCAATTGCTAATACCGCAGCACAGACTGCAGCTGCTCCACTCATATCAGATTTCATTGCCTCCATACCTTGAGCAGGCTTTAGGGCAAGGCCTCCAGTATCAAAGGTGATTCCTTTTCCAATAAATGCATAACGCTTCTTAGCGCCTTTGCCCGTATATGAGAGGCGAAGTAGACGTGGAGGATTAGCAGAACCTTGTCCAACGCCAATTATTCCGCCATAGCCGCCTTTAATTAGTTGACTCTCATTAAGTATTTCAACTTTAACGCCAAGGGATGCGGCAAGCTTTTTAAATCTGAGTGAAAAAGAATCTGGAGTTAGATGACTTGGCGGGGTATTAATCAAATCTCTAGTTAAGTGAGTGTACTTAGCAATTATCTCTGCGCGTTTGATTGCCTGGAGAAAACTCTTATCGTTTGCCTTCTTCGAGTAAATCGTGATTTTCTTTAGTGCGGGTTTTCTGTCAGCCTTAGAACTTCCTCTAAATTCGTCAAAGGTATAAGCGCCAAGTAGGGCTCCTTCAGCTATTGCTTGGAAATCTTGTTTTGAAGCTTGTGGCAGAGCAAAAGTTGCTGAGGTAGTTCCGGCAAGAGATCTTGCAGCAGCTCCGGCAGCTCTTCGCAATACTTCATGGGCAATTGAGCCATCAGCCTTAAGAGTTAGCGCTGTTAAAAGAATTAACTTACTTGCACTTCCTGGAAGCTTTATTACCTCATCACTTGCCCCACTTGCTCCAAGATCAGTTAGGGCTTGAAGGAGTGGTCCTTGATCTACTCGAAGCTCGCCGCTTAATATGGAAAACTTCTCACTCTTTTTATCTAGAGCAAAGCCCAGAACTAGGACTTCATCTATTACTGAGTTATCGGAGGCTGAGATAGTGGGCAATGTTGTAGGCATTGGGCTAGGTTATTGGAGTGAGCAAATATTCGCCATTACACCAGTTCCATCTAGATTCTGGGGCCAAAGTCGCCGATTTTGGGGGATGGCAGATGCCAATTGAATATCCAGCAGCAAATGGTGGTGGGGTTTTAAATGAGCATAGCGCGGTTAGAAATACCGTGGGTCTCTTTGATGTCTCCCATCTTGGTAAAGCCTCAGTAAGTGGTGAGGGGGCGCTTGATTACTTAAATTCGATATTTACAAATGACTTAAGGAAGATCTCAGATGGTCAAGCTCAATACACTCTTCTCTGTCAGAGAGATAATGGTGGAGTAATTGATGATCTAATTATTTATCGCTACTCAAGTACCCACTTTCTACTCATTCCAAATGCCGCTAATTGCCAGCAGGTTTTAGATCAGATAAGTAAAGAGGCGCCAAGCACTCTTGAGATTAAGAATTTACATGAACGTTATGCCCTCTTTGCACTTCAAGGGATGAAATCACTTGATGTCTTAAAAGATCTTGGCATAGATGTAAATCTTGATTACATGTCATTTATGGAAAGTCAGTTGGACTCCGAAGCGCTAATCATTTGTCGAACTGGATACACCGGGGAGCATGGCTATGAAATTCTTACCTCTTGGGCAAGTGCGAGAAAGATCTGGGATTTACTTCTAGAGAGAGTAAAGAAGTATTCCGGGCTGCCTGCAGGTCTTGGCGCTCGCGATACTTTAAGAACGGAGATGGGATACGCCCTTCATGGCCATGAACTCTCAACTGATATAACTCCCGTGGAGGCAAGTGCTTCATGGGCGCTGGCATTTGATAAAGAGTTCTGGGGCAAGAGCGTTCTTGAAAAGCAACGCACAGAAAAGAAACATAGAAGGCTTGCAGCAATTTTAATTAACGATAGAGGAATTCCTAGGGCGGGGATGGAGATTAAAGACCAAGACGGCAAAAAAATTGGTTATGTAACAAGCGGAACCTTCTCGCCTTCGTTAAAGAGTGGAATTGCTCTAGGACTTTTTGATAGTCAGATTCCACTTGAAAGTCAGGTATTTATTGATATTCGAGGCCGTATTAGCCAAGGAGTGATTAAGCGTTTACCTTTCCAACCATCGAAGGTGAAGTAAGGCCCATTCTCATCGAGGCTCTAGAAAGTGAAGCCAGTAGCGCCTTAGCGCAAAGGCCAATTAATACTGCAGTAGTAATAGCTCTTGGGATATCCCAGGCCATAGCTGTTGCTAAATGAAAGGTTAGATAGCGGGAGATATTCTCCATAATCGGTGCGCCAGCGATAAAACCTAACTGAGTATTAGTTGATGCAATCCAAGGCCAGAGCTGGAGATCCATAAGGGCGCCAAAGAGAAGCGAGCCGATAACTCCAATTGCTATGAGAGCAAATATTTCAAAACGTTTAGAGATTTTCTTGGAAAACACTCCAGCAAAAAGGCCAATCCATCCTGCTGCCAGCATTTGAAATGAGAGCCAAGGTCCAATTCCTCCGCTAATAATTGCAGAGACCGCCATAGAGATAACTCCAAGCGAGAATCCAAACTTTGAACCAAAGATGTAGCTAGCAATGATTAAGAGAAACCACATCGGTTCGACTCCCACTGCTCCAGCTCCGACCAATCGTAGGGCTGCTATTAACGCGGCCAGAACTCCAAGGAGTGCAACGATCTTGCTATCAAGTGAGCCTCTTGATATCTCAATTGAGATAACAAGAATGGCAAGAAATGCAATAAAAAGGGCTAAGAATCGAGCGGAGTCTGGTTTTAGTAGAAAGAAGTCACTCTCTGGAATAAAGAGCGGCCAGGTGAATGCAAGAAGGCCAAGAATAGATCCAATTAAAATTGGAAGCCAGGAAATTACTGAAGAGATAGTTCTAGTTTTTCTCACTTAAATATCTTTCTACATCACTTAGCGAGAGCCAGCTGTTATTGGGAAGAGCTTTAGATACTTGTGGAGCAAAGGCAGGGGAGGCCTTAAGGACTTCTCTACTGCTCCCATCTGCAATTACCTCACCATCTGCAAGAAAGATCACGCGATCGGCCAATTCAGCCACTAGTTCGACATCATGTGTTGATATCAAGACTGCGCGATTAAGGCTTGAGGCGATCTCTTTCAATTTCTTAATAAGAACTTTCTTGGCTTCATAATCTAGTCCTCTTGTTGGTTCATCGAGTATGACTAGCGCTGGCTGAGCCGAGAGGATAATGCTGAGCGCAAGGCCAAGTCTCTGGCCCTCAGAGATATCTCTTGGGTGTGAATTAAGGCTGGGAATCTTCATTAACTCTCTATAGATTGCCAGGGTAGCTCCAGGCTCAACTCCATTATCAAGATCTGCTAATTCACATTCTTGTTTTATTGACTGCCCATAGAGAAGATCTCCAGCATCTTGAGGGATATATCCAACAAATCTGATTAATTCCTTATCTGTAAAACTCTTGGGATCTCTCTTCTTGACTCTGACCTCGCCTCTAATTAGTGGAGCCTGACCAACTGCGCATTTAAGTAAGGTCGTCTTTCCTGCGCCATTTCTTCCCATAAGCGCAACAATCTCGCCGCCATTGATTTGAGTAGTTACATCATTAAGAGCGTTCTTTCTCTGATCTTGATCATATGAGGCGCTAACAGAGTTGATGGTTAATAAAGCATCGCCGTTAATTTTTGCAATATCTTGCACCGGAGCCTGAGTTATCTCTGGAGCCATTTTGCGAAATTCACGGATTGAGAGTGGAATTTCGCCGAGCTCTAGCTTCTTTGCTAACTCAACTAAGGGAGGAGCAATAGGAGAGTTACCTAATATCTGCCTTGCAGGTCCTAAATCAACTGAGCCATCACCATGAATGAGAATAATTCGATCAACGAATCCAATTACTCTCTCAAGTCTATGTTCAGCCAAAATTACAGTAAGTCCAAGATCATGAACTAGGCGATGGAGAATTGAAAGTACCTCCTCTGCTGCAATTGGATCAAGGGCGCTTGTTGGTTCATCAAGAAGTAGAACCTTTGGATTTGTAACAAGCGCTGCAGCTATTGCCACTCTCTGTTGTTCACCGCCGCTTAGCTCTGAGACATTTCTTCTTCTTAAAGGAGCAAGTGCAAGAAGATCTAAAACTTCCTCAACGCGCTTTCGCATGATCTCTGGAGCAATTCCAAGGCTCTCAAGGCCGAAGGCAATCTCATCTTCAACTATGTCTGAGACAAACCCATTGATGGGATTTTGGCCAACAATTCCTACAACATCTGCCAACTCTCCAGGTTTTAACGCTCTGGTGCTACGGCCATCAACGCTGATTTCACCGGTGAGAATTCCTCCAGTGTGATGGGGGATAAGACCATTTATAAGCTTAAGAAGTGAACTCTTACCTGCCCCGGTGTGACCGATCAGAAGGAGTAGCTCTCCTTCATTCACTGTAAAAGAAATGTCTTCCACAATTGTCCGTTGCGCGTTTGGATAGATCAGGGAGACTCCAGAGAAGGTAATCATGAGATAAATCCTGGAGCTATTACTGCGATTAAGAGAAGCCCTGCTAATAGAGCGCTAGATATTGATGGAAGAAGTAAGAGTGAGATCAAGGCATAGATTGGTGATGAGAGAGCTACTGTTTCTCGAAGGCGCCAGCTGTGCGGGCGATATCTACTTGGATTTGGAAAGTATCCATAACCTCTAGATTCCAAAGAGGCGGCAAGATCTATTGACCTCTCCAAAGACTCTTCTAGTACTGGGATTCCAACTTTTCTAAATGAAGCAATGCCAGTTGAACTCTCACCTCTTAAACGCCTTGCTGCTCTAACTCTCTCAACACTTCTAGCGCTCTGTGGCGCAACCGAGCTAGCAATTACCGTTGCAAGCCCTATCCCATAGTATTTTCGAGGCAGTACTCGTAGCAGTTCATGAGGATTACTTAAGGCGCTCGCTGCAGCAAAAATTAGAATTAGCGCAACAAGCAAGATAGCTTCATCAAATGCAGTAGAGAGTCGCTGTGAGGTGACATCACCGCCGAGTCTTATTCCAACAAATAAATCTGGCAGCGTGATGCTTGGGATAGTGAAAAGTACTTGTCCAGGCATTGGAACTCCAATAATTACTCCAATAGCCATTCGAAGTGTGAAGGCTAGAGCTGCAAGGCGTAGCGACCATCTAAATGATTGATACCAATAGGTATTACTATGTTTTAAAAGCACTAGAGCAACTGCTCCGATAGATATTGAAATTGAGATTAGAGTGGAGTTAGAAACGAGAAGAATTACAAGAAGAGTGAGCGCCCAGAGCCACCAGAAGAACGGATGAAAACTCTCTTTTCTGGCCCTGGGCGCATTTTTCATCTAATTGATGTTTCTATGATTTAGTGCGCCGGCGATTGAGAATGAACGCGCTGAGCAACACCAGTCCTAAAACTGCAAGGAGAATTGGAGCGCTCTGATTAGAACTTGTTTCTGGCTCTGTAGTTGCCTTTATTGCAACTACTTCCTCAGATGCTGGTTCATCGATTTCAGCACCGCACTCACTTGCTGGATATCCAGCAATCCCGCAGATAAGACCAGAATCTCCAGCTCTTACATCAAGTGCTGCCTCTAATACATCAAGGCCGACTGAGCCTTTATCAACTACCACGCAGTCTGAGAAGAACTCATTAGGAATTTCGCCATCTGGAGCAATATTGCCAGCTCCAAAATCAACTACTAAGCCAACTCTAATTTTTCCTGATGCCTCTGGAGTTTCACCGCAGAGAGTTGCAAAATCAGGATCCATCATTGGAGTAACTGCTGGAATGTCATTTGAGCTAAAAACAAAAGTCCATCCTTCGACATCTCCATCTTTAACTTCAACAGATGGCCCTGTCATCGCAGCTGTCCATGAGTTAGTTCCTGCTGCTGCTTGGAAGTATCCCCAATAGCGATAACCCTTAGCTCCTTGAGAATGAGTCGGAGCAAGAAGGCTAAGGATTAATACCGAGAGCGCAATAAACTTTGGATAGGTTTTTAAAATATTTGTATTTATAGATCTGTTAAGCATTGTGAACCTTTCGATAGAAAAAGGGCTCACGACGGCGAAAAAAAACTTCCGCCCCGTAAACCACGACGGGTGGTAAAGGTGCTTCTTGGGTGGTAATCCGACTTACCTGCTAAATTTCTAACAGGCTCACGGTTGCGGGTCAGCGTCGGATTTTCACCGACTTCCCCATTCCAAAGAGCTATTAAGTTGTGTGGGCTAATCATTCAGGAAAGTGGCTAAAGCGCAAGGAGGCGCTAGGCTCTCTTTATGGAATATAGAAAACTTGGCAGCTCTGGCATGTATATCTCAGAGATTACTTATGGCAATTGGATTACTCATGGCTCACAGGTTGAGCAAGAAGCCGCAATTAAATGCGTTAGAACAGCCTATGACTTAGGTATTACTACTTTTGACACCGCTGATGTCTATGCCGGCACCCGCGCTGAGAGCGTTATGGGCAAAGCCCTTAAGGGAATTAGAAGAGAGTCTTATGAGCTCTTCACCAAGGTTTATTGGCCAACTGGAAGTGGAAAAAACGATAGAGGCCTATCACGCAAGCACATTATGGAATCGGTTCACGCATCGCTAAAGCGTCTAAATACCGATTATCTAGATCTCTATCAGATGCACCGATTTGATTATGAGACCCCACTTGAGGAGAGCCTGTCGGCATTTGATGACTTAATTCGCCAAGGAAAAGTCCACTACATTGGATTTTCAGAGTGGGATGCAACGCAGATTAGTAGCGCTCTTAAAATTCAGGATACCAAGGGTTATACCCGCTTTGTCTCCAGCCAGCCGCAATACTCAATGCTCTGGAGAGTTATTGAGAGCAAGGTTGATCCGCTATGTCGCAATGAGGGCATTGGCCACATCGTCTGGTCGCCAATTGCTCAAGGCGCGCTAACTGGAAAGTATTTTCCGGGCAAGAAACCACCTAAGGGATCAAGGGCTACTGATAAAAAAGGTGGCGCAAATATGATCTCGCGTTGGATGAAAGATGATGTTTTAACTGTAGTTGAAAAATTAAAGCCAATTGCAGAGAAAGAAGGGCTTACTCAAGCTCAGCTAGCTGTGGCCTGGGTACTGCAAAATCCTAATATTTCATCTGCAATCATTGGAGCTACTAAGCCTTCTCAGATTAAAGAAAATGTTAAAGCATCAGGAGTTAAGTTAAGTAGTGAAACGATGAAGGCAATTGATAATGCTCTTGGAAATCTTCCTGAGAGAGATGCTGAAAAAACCGTTAGCCCAAATCCAAGGGCTTAACTAGATTTTCTCGCCCCGCTTAACTTGAGGAAGTGGGGCTCGAAGCCTTCTAATTTGTGTAGAGCGGAGCCAGCCATACATTCCAAGGCCCTTAAGCGTTTCACCAGGAAAGCGCGTGCTTACCTCACGCTTGATGCGCCTTGAGAGAAAATATCCATCAACAACTGAGAAAATTAGAGCGGAATACATAAGTGCAATCGCAGCAAATTGGATATACATCACTGGGATTAGAGTCATGAATAAAACTAGAACAATAATTGGAAGAAAGAATTCACCAACTGAGCGCCTTGAATCGACATAATTTCTTATGAATCGCCTTACCGGCCCCTTATCTCTTGGAGGTAGAGCATTTTCATCACCGCGCATATAGGCATCACGCTGTTGGGCGCGCAAAATACGAGCCTGCGCCTTCTGTAATTTCTTTGCTTCCTTATTAGCAGCGGGAGCAAGGCGATTAACAACTCTTGATTGCTCTGCCTCTTTGCGCTTTGGTGTTGGTCGACCTTTTTTCTCTGCCATAGTCGCTTAAGGTAGGCCAAGCATTCGATCTAGCGCAATTCGAGCAAAGTTAGCCGTCTTAGGCTCGACCTTGATCTGATTGACCACGCGCCCCTTAACTAGAGATTCCATCGCCCAGAGTAGATGGGGAAGATCGATGCGATTCATCGTTGAGCAGTAACAGACATCCTTATCAAGAAAGACCACAGTCTTGTCAGGATTATTTGCTGCAAGTCGCTTAACTAGATTGAGTTCAGTCCCAACTGCCCAACTGCTGCCTGCAGGAGACTGAGTAACAGTCTTAATAATCATTTCCGTGCTACCAACTACATCGGCTTTTGAAACAACTTCATGCTGGCATTCAGGATGGACTAGGACTTTAACTCCAGCAATCCTCTGCCTAACCTGCTCAATATTTTCAACTGAGAAACGACCGTGAACCGAGCAATGACCTCGCCATAAAATAACCTTGGCAGAAATTAGCTCGGCATCACTTAGCCCGCCATTAATTTTCCAAGGATTCCAAATAACACAATCGCTAAGTTTTAGCCCAAGTTTTAATACTGCAGTATTGCGACCAAGATGTTGATCGGGAAGAAAGAAGACTTTCTCTCCTCTTTCAAAAGCCCATTTCATAGCTCGCTCTGCATTTGATGAGGTGCAGATAGTTCCGCCATTTTCGCCAGTGAATGATTTAATCGCGGCAGATGAATTCATGTAGGTAACTGGAATTGTTTTACTTGCTATCCCTAACTTCTCAAAAACCTTCCATGCTTGATTCACTTGATTCGCTGCTGCCATATCGGCCATAGAACAACCAGCGGCAAGATCTGGAAGAATTACAGCTTGATTTTCCGAGGTGAGAATATCTGCGCTCTCTGCCATAAAGTGAACTCCGCAGAAGATTATGTTCTCTGCCGCTTGATTATCAGCAGCAGCTTGGGCTAATTTAAAAGAATCTCCAGTGATATCTGCAAAATCGATTACTTCATCTCTTTGATAGTGATGGCCCAAGATCATTGCTCTATCACCTAGGGCTGCTCGAGCCTTCTTAGTCCGCTCAACTAAATCTGGATCACTTGATGCTGGAAGCTCCCCAGTGCAGGAGACGCCACGCTCGCTAGAGAGATCTGAGCCTTTTCCTAGCAGGAGCAGATCAGTGATTGAGGCCATGGCTTCATTATCTCGCGAAAGTTCGCTGCGTGTGCGCTAAAGTATGGCTCTAAGAAGATTAAGAGTGAGGAAGAGATTTATGAGCACTGAGACCAAGACCGATGGCATCAAACTATCCAGCGAGGCGGCAGTAAAAGTTGCCTCCCTTCTAGCTCAAGAGGGTAGAGATGATTTAAGTCTTCGAGTGGCAGTACAACCTGGTGGTTGCTCAGGCCTTAGATACCAGCTCTATTTCGATGACCGATCACTTGATGGCGATACCGTTATGACCTACGGAAACGTCAAGGTAGTTACCGACAAGATGAGTACTCCATATTTAATGGGAGCAACTATTGATTTTGTTGACACCATTGAGAAGCAGGGTTTTACAATCGATAATCCAAATGCTGGCGGTTCATGCGCCTGCGGCGATTCCTTTAACTAAAACAGATACTAATTTCTTAAGGCCTTGCCTGCTATGGGCGGGCTTTAGAGTTATTCGATAATTTCCATTTTCGCTATATCCCATCGCTGTTAAAACATGGCTAGGGGAGAGCGGGCCTGAGCCACAAGCAGAACCGGCATCAATTAATACTCCTTGAGCTTCAACCTTTCTTAATACCTCTTCGCTATGAGTATGTGGAATTACAAATGCTAAAAACCTAGGATCACATTTATCGCTATCTCCAGCAATCTTTATATCTTTTATCTCACTAACCAGCTCTTGCCTAATAAAGGAATTGAGCTCAGTTAATTTAACAAAGTCCTCTCTTGCGCTCTTTGTCCAATTCTCAAGAGCAACTGCTGTGGCAAGTAGAAGTGGTTTTGAAAAAGATCCATAGACGCGTCTTTTATCTATTACTGGTCCTGGGTTTTGCCACTTGCCACTATTTGCAATTCCAATTAGGGCAATTCCAGAAGGTCCAGCAAAATATCTTGGATCCCAGATCGCGCTATCCCAATTATCGGGAAGGTTTGAGAGCGGATATGCAGAGCTCATATCAGCAAAAACTGCAGTTTTATCTGAAGTTTTTGGAGGGCTCTGAATTACCCCAGTCTCTCTATTAACTGCCTGAAAGCTAAGGGTTATCTCGCTGCTGCCATCTACCTGATAGTCAACAATTCCATTTGAATCAACGCTCTGCTCAAGTACTTCGCCTCCCCTTTCTTGATGTTGTCTTGCAAAGGCATGAGTTACTTGGCGATCGATTGCTGAATAGATGAATTTAGATTTTCTCTGCGTTAAAAGCCCTCCTAGAGCGCTTTGAAATCCAAAACCTAATTCACCAACTACTTCAAGTTCGCTACTAGCAACACCTAGATGAGAGGCGATTGATTCCTTTGCTTCATTTATTAAATTTCTTAACTGGGCTGAATTTCTATGGATTTTCGCAGGATCAAACCAGGCAGAATCAAAGAGTTCTAGCAAATGTTGGCGCGCCATAGGCTCAAGAGGAAGCTCACTCTGGAAGTCATCTTCCGGGGCGATATCTGTGATGGGCAACACCCTTAGAAACCTACCCCCTAATGGGCGCAGATGCGAGGCGCAAGTATTCTTAGCCCATGTCTCCAATGGGAAAACTAGCCCTGGCAGCCTCTCTGCCACTTTTAGCTGGTTGCTCAAATCAGGAGTTAACTGGAATTGGATATCGCGGGGGAGTTACTAGCGTTAATGAGGCCTCCTTCACTCTCTGGCAAGGGGCCTGGTTAGCGGCAGCAATTGTCGGAGCCTTCACTTTGATCTTAATTCTCTGGCCAGTCTTCTTTCATCGAAAGAAAGAAGGAGAAGCATTTCCACGTCAGTTTCAATATAACATTCCAGCAGAAGTTGCCTACACAGTAATTCCATTTATCATCGTTGCAGTTCTTTTCGGATATACCGCGAAGGCAGAGAACGAAATTGTTGCGCTATCGCCTCAGAGCAGTACTGCTCTCCATGATGTAACGGTCAATGGCTTTCAATGGTCTTGGCAATTTACCTATAAAGAGGCTGGCGAGGGAACAACTGTTACTGGAACTCCAGCTCAGCCGCCTGTGCTTTATATGCCGCTAGGTGAGAAGGTGAGATTCACCTTCACTGCATCAGATGTGATCCACTCATTCTGGGTTCCTGATTTCATGATTCAGATGCAGAACATTCCTGGAGTAACGAATCAACTGGAATTTACTGCTAATGAGCTAGGTGAGTATCGGGGATTTTGTAATATTTTATGTGGAAGGCAGCACTCACAGATGAGATTTACCGTAAAGGTAGTTACTCCTAGTGAATATGACACCTATATCCAATCTCTCAAAGCTGAGGTGAATTCATGACCACATATGCCACTCGCACATTAGCCTTCGATGAGGCGCCGCAGGCTCCTAAGCCAATGAGCAAAGGGCGGATGGCGGTGAAGATATTAACTTCCACCGATCATAAAGTTATTGGCTATCTCTATCTAGCAACATCTTTTGCGTGGTTCTTAATTGGCGGCATCTTGGCTCTTCTTTTAAGAGCCGAGCTAACCCGCCCAGGGATGCAGTTTTTGAGCTCAGAGCAATATAACCAGGTCTTCACAATGCATGGCACCATCATGTTATTGATGTTTGCAACCCCGCTCTTTGTTGGTTTCGCAAATGTAATCATGCCGCTGCAAATTGGAGCGGCCGATGTGGCATTTCCAAGAATGAACATGCTTTCCTATTGGCTCTATTTATTTGGTGGAATTGTTGCCTTTGCAGGCTTTCTAACTCCAGGTGGAGCAGCATCCTTTGGATGGACGGCTTATGCCCCGCTATCAAATGATATTTATTCACCAGGAATTGGCGCAGATCTCTGGATTATGGGTCTTGCTGTTAGTGGACTTGGAACCATTCTTGGCGGCGTGAACTTTATAACGACTATTTTCACCATGCGCGCACCTGGAATGACGATGTTTAGAATGTCGATTTTCACTTGGAACGTGCTATTAACCTCAATCTTGGTGCTAATTGCCTTCCCACCACTTGCTGCTGCGCTACTAGCTCTTGAATCAGATCGTCTATTTGGATCACTTATTTTTGATCCAGCAAATGGCGGAGCCATGCTCTGGCAACATCTCTTCTGGTTCTTTGGCCACCCTGAGGTTTATATCTTGGCGCTGCCATTTTTTGGAATTGCGAGTGAAATTCTCCCAGTATTTAGTAGAAAACCTATCTTTGGATATAAAGGTTTGGTCGCAGCAACAATTGCAATCGCTGCGCTATCGGTCGCTGTGTGGGCCCACCATATGTATACCTCAGGTCAAATCTTGTTGCCCTTCTTCTCATTTATGACCTTCTTGATTGCAGTTCCAACGGGGGTTAAATTCTTTAACTGGATCGGCACGATGTGGCGAGGTTCTCTCACCTTTGAAACTCCGATGATCTGGGTCATTGGATTCTTAGTTACCTTCCTTCTTGGCGGCTTAACTGGAGTTATTTTGGCTAGCCCGCCGCTTGATTTTGCAGTATCTGCTTCCTACTTTGTTGTCGCCCACTTTCATTATGTTCTCTTTGGAACTGTGGTTTTTGCTATGTTTGCAGGTTTCTATTTCTGGTGGCCAAAGATGACTGGGCGCATGCTCAATGAAACTTTAGGAAAGATTCACTTCTGGACTCTTTTCTTGGGTTTTCATACGACATTTTTAATTCAACACTGGCTAGGAATCAAGGGCTTTCCACGCAGATATGCTGACTACCTAGCAAGTGATGGCTTCACTTGGATGAATATGGTTTCAACCCTAGGTTCAACGCTTCTTGCAATTTCTATGATCCCATTTGCTGTAAATGTTTGGATAACTCGCAAGTCTCCAAAAGTTGAAAGCAATGATCCATGGGGCTATGGCTCATCACTTGAGTGGGCTACAACTTGTCCGCCGCCAAGACATAACTTCCTTCGCATGCCCGAGATTAGATCTGAGCGCCCTGCCTTTGATCTAAATCATCCAAACCACTCAAAGATTGAAGGGCATTAGATGAAGGTCGGCTATCGCATATTCCTTTTTCTTTTTGCCTTTTATGCAATCGTTGGCGCGGTTTATTGGTTTTTAGGTGGGGAGCCTCTGGGGATTACAGCTCTCCTACTATGCGCAGGCCTTGCTCTCATAATTGGTTATTACTTCTGGTTTATCGATAGAAGATCTGGTGGAGTTCTTCCAGAAGATAACAATGATGGACTTATCTCAGATGGAGCTGGCGAACTAGGTTTCTATAGCCCTCACTCTTGGTGGCCTCTTCCAGTCGGCCTTGCAGCAACAGCAGCAGGAGTTGGTTTAATCGTGGGATGGTGGCTGACGCTAATTGCTGTTGGTGCGCTTCTAGTAGCTGTGATGGGGTTTGTTCTAGAGTATGAAAAACCCTCTGCATCAAATCATTAATGGACAAAATTAGGGCCGAGATACTAGATACCGGTATCCCATTATTTTTTAAAACTCAGCTTGAGATTAATGCGCCAGCTAAAGTAATTTTTGATCTAATCGCAAATCCTAAGAGCCACACCATAATCGATGGTTCAGGAATGCTTAAGGGCGAACTTAGAGCACCAGAGCGTCTCTTTCTCGGAGCAAGCTTTGGGATGAAGATGCGACTTGGCATTCCATACCTAATCAAAAATACAGTTTCGGAATTTGAGGAGAATAAAACAATTGCCTGGCGCCATCTACTTCGTAACCAATGGCGCTATGAGTTAATCGAAATTGACCCAGGAACCACTCTTGTCATTCAAAGCTGGGATGGCAGGAATGCTAGATCTAAATGGTGGGTAAGTGATTCCTATAAGTGGGTACCAAAAGCTATGGCTAGAACTCTTGTTAAATTAAAGGATCTGGCTGAAAAGCAGGAAAGTTAAACAAAAGCAAGGCGCGAACTAGTGATGTCCGCCTTCAAGCTCCTTAACATCATTTGCTGTTGGTTTGGCAATCTGCTCTGCTTGGGAGCGAGATAGTCGAGAGCGAATCTTTGAGCGAAATACCTTTGGATTTCTAACGCCATATTCATTGCTTAGATTTGCCTCTAGCGCAGGCAATTGCTCATGCTGGGTAAGAAGGTAAGCCTTCTCTGGAGTTAGTGGCTCATGAACTTCAATAAATTCTCCATGAGGAAGCATTACGAGGCGACCGGTCTCTCTGCCATGGAGCACAAGTTCACGATCGGCTCGCTGTAACGATAAACAGATTCGCTTGGTAATGACAAAGGCAAGTGGTGGCAGAACGATTACTCCGATACGAGAGAACCACATGATCTGATTGATTGAGAGGTCAAAGTGGGTGGCAAGCAGGTCATTGCCGCCGTTAATGAGCGTGACCAACATAAAGGTAATAGACATGGCGCCAAGAGCAGTTCTATTGGGAGCATTTCTTGGACGATCTAGTAGGTGGTGCTCACGCTTATCTCCAGTTATCCAGCTTTCAATAAATGGATAGAGCGCCATTCCAGTAAAGATAATTCCTGGGATTATTAAACCTGGAATCAAAATATTTAATGAGAGCGTGTATCCAAAAATATATGCCTCAAGCGGTGGTGCCATACGAACCAGGCCATCAAGCCAACCCATATACCAATCCGGCTGCGATCCTGCGCCAATTTGTCCCGGGTTATAAGGCCCATAGATCCAGATTGGATTAATAGATGCCACAGCTCCAAGAAAGGCTGTCACTCCAAAGACGATGAAGAAGAAACCTCCAGCTTTAGCCATATAAGTTGGCATTAGGGGATAGCCAACAACGTTCTTTTCAGTTCTCCCAGGGCCTGGATATTGAGTGTGCTTCTGGTACCAAACCAGCATTAAGTGAACGGTGATAAGAGCTAGGAAGATTCCTGGCAGCAAGAGAATGTGAACCACATAGATTCTCTGGATAAACATCTCGCCCGGGAAGGCGCCGCCAAATATGAAGAACGATAGATATGAACCTACTACCGGGATAGCTTGAATAATTGCTTCTGCAATTCTAATTCCAGTTCCAGAGAGAAGATCATCTGGAAGTGAGTAACCTAGGAATCCTTCAACAATTCCAAGAGTTAATAGTCCAACTCCAATAATCCAGTTAAATTCTCTTGGCTTTCTAAATGCTCCTGTGAAGAACACACGCATTAAGTGGGCAACCATCGCTGCCATGAAGATAAGAGCTGCCCAGTGATGAATCTGGCGCATTAATAGCCCACCACGAACATCAAATGAGATGTGAAGAGAAGAGGCATAGGCCGCGCTCATCTTCAAACCAGAGAGTGGTTGATATGAGCCTTCATACTCAACTTCGCGCATTGATGGGTCATACCAGAATGTTAAAAATGTTCCAGAAAGCAATAAAATGACAAATGAGTAGAGAACGATCTCACCGAGCATAAATGACCAGTGATCGGGGAAAACTTTAGTAAGAGTTTTTTTTAGCCACTTAGCAGAGCCAGTACGCTCATCGACGTAATTGGCAACTTGGCCAGCAACTCTCTCTCTTGCGCTCATTACTTATTTCGCCCCCAGAAACTTGGTCCAACTGGTTCACTAAATGGCTGCTTTGCCACTAGATAGCCTTGGCTATCAACTGTGATGGCTAATTGTGGCAGGGGTCGGGCAGATGGTCCAAAGATAACTTTCGCAGCTCTTGTCACATCAAAGGTTGATTGATGGCATGGGCAGAGTAGATGCTTTGTAGTCTGCTCGTAGAGAGCTACCGCACATCCCATGTGTGAGCAGATCTTTGAAAAAGCGATGATTCCCTCATAAGTCCAGGAGAGACGCTCAGCATCTAAGTTAAATTCTTCAGGGCGGATACGGATCAAAAGAACCGAATCCTTTGCAATGTCATCTAAGTGGCGCACTTTTCCGGCAGGCAGTTCAGGTTGAACTTGAGCAACGCCGCCCACTTCAAGATCTGAGGGGCGAATCGGGCGATCTCCTGGATCTGTGACAAGTCTGGTGCCAGATTTCCAATTAGTCTCTTTCTGATCATTTCCTGGAAGAGGTCCAAGGTCTCCAAGAAGCAGCACAGGAGAGATGCCAACCAGGCCAAGTGAGAGCAGCATCGTTCGCTTGATAAAGGGGCGGCGACCAAGGCCTGCCTCATTTGCGCGATCTTTAACCGTTGAAACAAAGTCCTCGCGGTCTTCATCTTTAGAGCGTTGCTCTTTTCGGTAATCAATGACTTCATGATCTGGCATAAGAGTCTTTGCCCAATGCACCGCTGCCATTCCAATAAAAAAGAGCGCCATTGCAAGACCAAGGCCTAAAAATAGTTGATGGGCATTTGTGCTTCCTAAGACAGGAACGAAAATAAAAGCATCTTCATCAATTCCTAAGTAAGCGTAAACAAAGAGCAAAGTGCCCAAAACTGAAAGGAGAAATAAAATTCCAACTTGTCGCTCTGCTCTTTTGGCAGCTTTGACATCAACATCTGCCTTGCGATGAATATGCTCTGGAAGTCCTGGGTCAGAAAGTGGGGCTAGCTCTTTACTCATCTAACTACCGAGCCTTTGCTGTTAGCCATACTGCTACGCCGATTAAAAGACCAAGACCTAATAACCAAGCAACTAAACCTTCTGTGACAGGACCTACTCGACCAAGTGCTGCGCCGCCAAGTTGTGGTTCAGTTTCAGCATGCTTAATCCATTTGATAACTGAGAGTTTCTCTTGTGGTGTCAAAATAGTGTCAGAGAAAACTGGCATAGCTTGAGGGCCAGTAATCATCGCTTCATATATATGTTTTACCTCAACGCCCATAACTGTTGGGGCGTATTTTCCTTGGGTGAGAGCGCCACCTTGTCCAGCTAAGTTATGACACATTGCGCAGTTATTTCTAAATAGCTCGCCGCCTTGGGCCATATTTCCATCGCGCTCCCAAGCAAGCTCTTCATTTGTTACGGCTGCTGGGCCAGGTGCTAGCGATGCAACATAAGCAGCAAGAGCTGCTACCTCTTGATCGTTATAAACCGGCTTCTTTCGAGCAATCTGCTGACTCATATCAGCTACTGGCATACGACCTGTTGCTACTTGAAAATCAACCGAGGCAGCTCCAACGCCAATTAGCGATGGGCCAACTCCAGCTCCTTCAGCATTTAAGCCATGACAAGAAGAGCAGCCCCGAGCAAATATTTCCTTGCCCTCTGCGATCAATGTGGCCTTATCAGATTGGGAGAGCATGGCCTGCTCAGTAACTGCTTGCGCAGCGCTATAGGTCAGTCCGGCAAAAAGCAAAGCGCCAAGGAGAAGGAGTGGGCCTGCAAATCTATGGCGGCGATACTTTGAAATAAATCTCATCTATGCCACCAGATAAATTGCTGAAAAGAGAGCAATCCATACAATGTCAACGAAATGCCAGTAGTAAGAAACAACGATTGCGGTAGTTGCCTGTGAGTGTCCAAAGCGACGCGCCTTCGAGACCCGAATCATTACTATCAAAAATGCAATTAGACCACCGGTTACGTGGAGACCATGAAATCCCGTTGCCAAATAAAATACTGAACCATAAGCAGTTGATGAAATCGTTAAGCCTTCGTGAACCAGTTCTGCATATTCAAATACTTGACCACCGATAAAAAATGCGCCCATAACAAATGTCAGAGCAAACCACTCCCGCATTCCCCATTTTGAAAATTGGAGAAGGGAACCCGTTCGTGCGTTTTGGAAACGCTCAGCAGCAAAGACGCCGAATTGGCAGGTAACCGAGGAGAGAACCAAGACAGTGGTGTTAAGGGCGGAGAATGGAATATTCAACATCTCCACTCCCTGACCCCAAATAACAGGGCCCTGCACAGATCGAGTTGTGAAATACATGGCAAAGAGAGCTGCGAAGAACATCAACTCACTTGAGAGCCAGACGATGGTTCCAACAGCAACGACATTGGGGCGATTCAATTTAGGTGGTGTGGAGACCGCGCTGCTCATAGGGGGGATTATTCCTGAAATGAGGTCAATACCCTCTCTTTGAAGGGGTGAATAAGATAGGTATAGCGGTGAAACGCATCACGGGATATTGGCTCAGATTGAACGAAGGGATAAGCCAGTAAACCCCTAGAATTACCGTAACTATGGAGACTAGCCAGAAAACCCTAAAAATCGCGCTTTACTCAGATGATTCAAGCGTTCGATCCAGCGTGATAACCGCTCTGGGTAAGCAAATTTCTCCAGATTTAGGCGCTCATAAGATTTTAGAATTTGCTACCGCTAAGGCGCTGCGAATGGCTGTCGATTCTGGTGCGAATTTTGATCTCTTCATTCTTGATGGCGAAGCAGTCCCTGAAGGCGGGCTGGGAGTTGCAAAACAATTAAAGGATGAAGTCTTTAATTGCGGCGTAGTTATCGTCTTAGTGGCACGAAGTTCTGATGCCTGGCTTGCTGGATGGTCTAGAGCAGAGGGAGTCATTACTCATCCGATTGATCCCTTTACTCTTGCAAAAAATGTTGCAGAAATTCTTGCTAAAAATCCAGTTGCTTCCTAAGTAAGAGCTAGAGCGATCATGGAACTCGTTTCTTGGGATGAGATAGTTGAGAAATTAACAGCTAAGCAAGATTTATCTGACCTGCAAATTTCCTGGGCAATGGCTCAAATTCTTGATGGCCTTGCAACTAATGATCAAATAAAGAGTTTTCTTCTTCTGCTAAAGGCAAAAGGCGAGAAGCCAAGTGAAGTTAGAGCCCTCGTTGCTGTGATGTATCAAAGAGGTGTTGCAATTGATATCCCTGATCGCGCTGTCGACATTGTGGGAACTGGGGGAGATGGCGCATCTACTATCAATATCTCAACAACTGCTGCCATCATCACAACTGCTGCAGGTGCAAGAACAATTAAGCATGGCAACCGCGCAGCAAGTTCAAAGAGTGGAGCGGCAGATCTACTAGAGGCTCTTGGAATTGATATCTCACTCGAGGCTAAGCAGGTCGAGGAGTGTGTAAGAAAAATTGGAATTGGGTTTGCATTTGCCCCGGTCTTCCACCCTGCAATGAAGAATGCAGCCAGTGCCAGGAAAGAACTAGCGACGCCCACAGTTTTTAACATTCTTGGCCCGCTTGCCAATCCTGCAAAGCCAAAGGCGGTGGCTATTGGCGTTGCTAGAGCTGAGTTATTAGAGCTTGTTGCAAAAGTTCTCGCCGAGCGCGGCTGCGAGGGTTTTATCTTTCGGGGCGATGATGGTTTAGATGAAATTTCACTAAGCACAACTAGTACGGTTTATCAGATCAACAAAGGTGAGATCAGCAAGGAGGTTTTTGATCCAAGCGAGCTGGGCCTGGAGCGAATCGGTATAGATGAGTTAAGAGGCGGCACACCGAGCGAGAATGCGGATATCACAAGAGATATTTTTGCTGGTAAAGGTGGTCCTTATCGCCAAGCAGTTTTACTTAATGCGGCAGTTGCAATTGCAGCATTTAAGGCAGATTTTCATCTAGGCATTACCCAGCAATTTGCTAATGGATATACCATGGCAAAACAAGCTGTTGATTCTGGAGCAGCAGCTCAATTAGTTGAGCGCTGGGCAAACCTATCGACTGAATTAGCAAAATCCTCCTTATAGCTATTTGCGCCAACTTGAGCTCTAACTTTTTCAATCTCTGATCTTGCTGCTGCTGAACCAAAAGTTGGAAGGGCCCAGATGCCATCGATTTCGACAATTCGAATTCCTTCTTGATTCAAATAACGAAGCAAAACCTCTACTTCTTCATGATGACTGGCGGGCAGTATCTCGCCATTGTCGATAACTATCTCAGCAGTTAATTTCAAGGATTCAACAACTTCTTTGTAATTATCACTCTTTGCGGTAGCGCTCGCGGCTAATTTGCCATGGCGAATAACAACGAATTCCCAAGTATCGATAGAGGTGGCAATCGCTGCGATTAACTCCTTGACTCTAGTTAAACTTCTAATGCTCTGCGCTCTAGCACTTCCTCTAATAAGCGCTCCTAAACGATTTCGCACCTCAGCAGCTTCCTCAAAACGCTCTTGACTTGCTAGCTCTCTCATCCGTTCATTAAGCGAGTTAAGTATTGGGCGAGAGTCGATATGTAAGCTTTGGTGAATTGCTGTTACATGTGATGAGTACGAATCTATTGATTCCTGGCCAATACAAGGAGCCCCGCAACGTTTCATATCGAATAGAGCACAGGGACTAGCGCTTTTCATGGAGGATAAAGTAATTCTAGGTTTGCACTGTCTTATCTGGGTTACTTCATAGAGCGCCTCTATTGCTCGCGCTGATTCATCTCGGCCATTAAAAGGCCCTGCCCAACCGCTCTCATCATCAAGCCCCTTAGCCCCTCTTATGGCAACTAATCTTGGGAAAGCCTCTTTAGTCAGCTTGATCCATAAGGACTTTGCTTGAAATTTAGAACGGCGATTAAAACGTGGCTGCTTCTCACATATCAGCCTTAGCTCTCTTACCTCTGCTTCGATAATAGTGGCTGTTTGAATGACATCAAGAGAGTGGGCAAGTGAAATCATGTCGTGAATTCTTTTTCGAGTTTCGGCTGCAGTGAAATAGGAGCGAACTCTACTTCTCAGATTTCTTGTTGTTCCTATGTAAAGCGGTATCCCTGACTCATCTCGAAAGATATAAACCCCAGGCGTATTTGGAAGCCCCTCTGCTAAATACTTCTTACTTCTCTGAGCGCTAGTAAGACGAGCGCTGAAGGACTTCAACTCCTCTAAAGTTTTTACGCCATAGCTTCCTAGTCGGTCAAGAATTCCATGAAAGACATCAACGGTTGCCCTAGCATCTGAGAGCGCTCGGTGATCTGGATTAGTTGTTGCGCCAAAGAAAGTTGAGAGAGTGGAAAGTTTACAATTCGGAGCTTCATCCCTTGTCACTACATATCTTGCAATCTTTGCTGTATCTAACACTTGATAAGAAGGCCATGAAATTTCAAGCTGTGCACACGCTGCCTTTAGAAAGCCAATATCAAATGGAGCGTTATGAGCCACCAGAACGCTATCTTTGCTGGAGCCGACAAATTCTAAGAAAGAGAATATTGCTTCACCCAATTTTGGCGCTGTAATAACCATTGCATCAGTAATTCCGGTAAGAACCGTAATAAAAGGAGGAATTGGGCTCTCTGGATTTACCAGTGTTTGAAATTCTCCAACTATTTCACCCGCCCTAACTTTTACTGCGCCAATTTCGGTTATTGCGGCGCTGTTATGCGAGCCGCCAGTAGTTTCAAGGTCAACAACTACAAAGGTGGTTTCATAAAGGCTCGGTGAGATTTCATCGAAACTTGGCTGGAAAGCTGAAGTAAATTGGCTCTCCTGCTCAGATTTCATGGAGCAAAGATAGATGGGATTAATGACATTTAGCCTGATTAACTTTAGGGTGCGCATATGGCCATTGAAGGAGCGCCCCAAGGTTGGTTATCTGACTATCGGGCCAAGGGCTTCGGTTCAGATGCTGATATTGGAGTTCTTCTAGTCCATGGCTTTACTGGATCTCCAGCATCGATGCGCCCTTTCGCACATTTTCTCAACGAAAGGGGATATCAAGTCTCAGTTCCCGTAATTCCAGGACATGCAAGTAGATGGCAGGATCTAAATAAAGTGCACTGGTCTAGTTGGGCCCAAAAAGTTGAGCAGGAGCTTATCGAGTTAAAGAGAACTTGTAGGAAAGTATTCATTGTTGGCTTATCAATGGGCGGTGGAAATAGTCTCTATGTAGCAGCAGATCACCAAGATAAAGTTGATGGGATTGTCCTAGTTAATCCCATGATTCATATTCCGGGCCTGCAAATCAAATTTGTTTCGATTATTTCTAAGGTGCAAAAATCTCGTGCCTCGGTTGGAGATGACATTAAGAAGCCCGGCGTGACTGAATGGGGTTATGACGCTCTTCCAATTAAGGGAGTAGCACAATTATATAAATATCTAAAACTGGCTAGAAAGCGCCTGCCCAGAATTAAGACGCCAGTGCTGCTATTTCATAGCGTTGATGACCATGTACTTGAAGTCTCCAATACTGAGATAATTCTTAGTGAGATTGGCTCAAGTGATAAGCAGAGAATTGAGCTTCTAAATAGCTACCACGTTGCAACTCTTGATTATGATGCAGATACTATTTTCGAAAATACTCGTCTATTTATCCAAGAGAGAAGCAAATGAGCCAAAATCCATTCCTAGCTAAGTCAAGCCTTGAGTATGAATTGCCGCCCTTTGCTGAGATCTCAGAAGATGACTATTTACCCGCTTTCTATGCCGGAATGGAGGAGCAGCTAGCAGAGGTCGAAGAGATCACTAGCCAAGTTGAAGTTACCTTTGAAAATACCTTAGTAGCTCTTGAGAAAAGTGGCGGGATTTTAAGTAGAGTCGCAGCAGTTTTTTACAATAAATCTTCAAGTGATACCAATGAGGCGATAGATAAAATAGAGGCAGAGATTGCTCCAAAACTTGCAGCTCACTCCGACACAATCAAGTTAAATCAGAAGCTTTTTGCTCGAATTACGCAACTTGTGAATTCCGGTCTTGTTCTAAATAGCGAGGATTCTTGGCTATTAAAGAGATATCACCGTGATTTTCTCCATGCGGGCGCGGGACTTTCAGATTCGCAGCGTGAAGAAATAAAGAGAATTAATGAGGAGCTATCGACTCTTCAGACTGAATTTAGTAAAAAAGTATTGAGTGAAACCAATGATTTAGCGGTCTTTGTTGATGATATTAAGGACCTAGATGGCCTTTCAGGGAATCAAATAAAGGCGTGCAAGGCAGCGGGTGAGGCGCGTGGTGTTCAAGATAAATACATGATTGGCGCTGTTAATTTCACTGGCCATCCTTTGTTGCGCTCTTTGAAGAATCGCGAGCTTAGAAAAAAAATTATGGAGGCATCGCTGAGTAAAGGTCTTCGTGGAAACGACTTTGACACCAGGCAAGTACTCTTAAAGATGGTCAAATTAAGGGCGAAGCGAGCTGAAATATTTGGCAAGAAAAGCCATGCTCACTATTCGTTATCCGAACAGACTGCGGGATCTCCAGAGAGAGTCCATGACATGCTCAAAAAGATTGCGCCAGCTGCTCTTGCAAATGCGAAAGCAGAGGGTAGAGATCTTGAGCGGTTAGCCAAGCTAGATGGCATTGAAAAACTAGAGAGTTGGGATTGGGATTACTACACCGAAAAGGTTAGAGCTGAGAAATACGACCTTGATACCGCTTTGATGAAGCCGTACTTTGAACTAGAGAGCGTTTTATTTAAAGGTGTCTTTTACGCTGCAGGCAAGTTATATGGCATGAGCTTTAAAGAGCGTCCAGATCTAGTGACCTACCATCCTGAGGCGCGGGCCTTTGAAGTCTTTAATGAAGATGGCTCAAAGATTGGCCTCTATATCGCTGACTTCTACACCAGAGATTCCAAGCGTGGTGGGGCTTGGATGAACTCTTTAGTCAAGCAGAGCCACCTACTTAATCAGCTCCCAGTGGTAGTAAATAACCTAAATATTCCAAAACCGCCAAAAGGTGAGGCAACACTTCTAACTCTCGATGAAACAACCACTCTCTTTCATGAATTTGGCCATGCTATCCATGGACTTCTATCTAATGTGAAATATCCCAGGTTTTCAGGAACAGCGGTGCAGCGTGACTTTGTGGAGTTTCCATCACAGGTTAATGAGATGTGGATTCTTGATCCTCAAATCGTTGATAACTATGCCCGCCATTATCAAAGTGGTGAACGTCTTCCGCAGAGCTGGATAGATAAACTAGAAGAATCATCGACTTTCAATGAAGGCCATGCCACAACAAGTTATATGGCTGCCGCAGTTCTGGATCTAGCTTTGCACTCGCTTTCATCAGATGAAGTAGTTGTTGATGTAGAAAGGTTTGAAGCAGAGGCGATAGAGAGCTACGGACTTGCCTTTGACTGTGTTCCAACAAGATATCGCTCAACCTACTTCTCGCATATTTTTGCTGGGGGATACTCTGCTGGTTATTATGGCTATATCTGGGCCGAAGTTTTTGACGCCGATACTGGCGAGTGGTTTAAGGAAAATGGTGGTTTAACTCGAAGCAATGGCGATCACCTTAGAGGCAAACTTATGAGCCAAGGCGGCTCTATTGATTCTCTCGAGATGTTTAGAAATTTCAGAGGTAGAGATGCAGTAATTGAACCGCTATTAAAACGTAGAGGGCTACTAAGTAATGCTTGAGGCAATATTTCTAGGAATAGTTCAAGGTTTAACTGAATTTCTTCCTATTTCATCAAGCGCCCATATCCGCATCCTCGGTGAGTTCCTGCCCTCAGCGCAGGATCCTGGGGCGACCTTCACAGCGATAATGCAGATTGGAACAGAGATAGCAGTTCTGATTTATTTCAGGGCTGATATTGCAAGGCTGATTTCTGCATCTCTTAAATGGATAATTAGAAGAGATAAATTAGTTGGCGAAGAGAAAAGTGATGCCCGACTCTCAGGGCTTATTCTTCTTGGATCTCTTCCTATATTTTTCCTTGGCTATCTCGGCCAGGAGTACATTCGGCAGAATTTTCGTTCTCTCTATCTAATTGCAGCCACCTTAATTATCTTTGGCCTTCTTCTTGGCGTGATTGATCACTATGGCAAGAAGTTGAAAGACCTTGATGCCTTAGGAGCAAAAGATGGTTTGGCCTATGGAATTGCGCAATCTCTGGCTCTGATTCCAGGAGTTTCTCGCTCCGGTGCAACGATCGCCATGGGAAGAGCCCTTGGGTATCGCCGGGAGTCTGCGCTTCGGTATTCATTCTTGCTTGCAATTCCAGCGGTGTTGGGAAGCGGAACATTTGAACTTTTAAATTCAATCTCTGAGCCACTTATTGTCTTCTCATGGTTTGAAACGATGATGGCAACGCTCACCGCTTTTATCACTGGGTATTTAGTGATTTCATGGCTGATGAAATACATTCGAAACAGGAGCTTTCTCCCCTTTGTCATCTACCGCATTCTTCTTGGCAGCGCTCTCTTGGTGGGACTCTCGCTAAACCTGTTTTGATTACTCCCGACAACTTTTTGCATTAATTTACCTTCTGTTCATTAATCTTTAATGCGTTAATAATTTGAATTTTGCCGGGCCGTAAGCGGTGGTGAGAGAGAATTCGCCATGTCCAAAACATCCTTTTCCAGAGTTCTTCCAAGCTCGCTATCTCTTCTACTCATTACCGTGCTTGCCCCAGTATCGGCTAATGAAAAGTTTTTTACCGTCACCGAAAAGTCAGCAATCATCTCAGGGGATGGAGAGGGTGGCGCTGAAATCTCAACCTTCCATTCAGGATCAAAGAGAATTTTTGCAACCAACGGGGCAAAGAACTCCATCGATATCTACGATATAAGTGAGGTTTCAAAACCGCAGAAAGTAGGTTCGGTTTCGCTGACGAGCTACGGTAGCGACGTCACAAGTGTTGCTGCGGGAAAAGATGTTATTGCAGCAGCGGTCTCTGTCTCTGAGAGTTATTCTGCATCTGGAGTTCCTACTGCCAATAATGGAAAGTTGGTCGTTTTTGATCCAGATGGAAAAGTCTTGAGCGCAATCGATGTTCTTGGAGTACTGCCTGACTCAGTCACGTTCACTCCAAATGGTCTCACCGCGCTAGTTGCAATTGAAGGACAACCAATTTGCGCTAAAGACGATCCAGCCACAAGCGCAAAGGAAAATACTGACTACAGTAAAGCAGTTGATCCAGTTGGTGGCGTCACTGTAGTTGATCTAACTAATCCAAGTAAGCCAATTGCTAAATTTGCTGGATTCTCACAATTTTCATCGGCAGAGATGAAAAGGATCGGAGTATCCCTTTCAGCAACTGTGAATAGTGTTGCTAAAGACTTTGAACCAGAATTTGTATCTGCAATCACGGATGAAGTAGCTTATGTAACAATTCAAGAGGCAAATGCGCTGGCAAAGCTAAATATTTCATCGGCAATCTTTGAGCGGGTATCGAGAGCTTTTGAATCAAAAATGAGCGTAACAGCTCGTGATACAAGTGATAGAGACTCTGGAGCGGGTCCAAGAAATTACAATAATGTCGTTGGCGATAGCCAGCCTGATGCAATCGCCGGATTTCGCATCGGCGGTGGAAACTATTTCGTAACTGCCAATGAGGGAGATGCTCGGGAATACTCTTGTATTGAAGATGATGCCCGCGCCTCATCGCTAATGGTTGATTCCAGGCGCTTTCCTGATTGGAGTGCACTCTCATCGAGCGCCGCTCTTGGTCGTGCCAAGGTGAATCCAAATAGCGGTGATCGAGATGGCGATGGTGATATCGACACAATTCACCTACGTGGCTCAAATTCAATGACAATGTATCGCGATGGAATCCCGCTTTGGGATTCTGGAGATTTACTTGATCAGATTCAAATTAGCGCCTTTGGAGTAGCAAATATCAATGGCAGCCATAGCCTTTCATCTGACAAAACTACGATCAATTACACCGGACAAGACCGCTCTGATGACAAAGGAGCAGAGCCAGAGGGAGTCGCTGTTGGCATGGTTGGTGACCGAAGGGTTGCTATCTTGGGCCTTGAGAGAATGAGCGCTCTTGTCATCTTTGACATCACAACTCCAAAAGCTCCAATCTTCCAAGAGTGGCTTCAGATGTTGCCTGCAAAGGCTTCGCCATTTAAGGATGCAAAGTATTGGTCGCCGGAAGGAATTGTCTTTGTTCCTGCTGATAAATCACCTTCAGGAAAAGCTTTGATAATTACTAGCTATGAGTTAAGTGGATCCCTTTCGATCCATGAAATAACTCGCAACTAATCTATTGAGATAGACCTAGCTAGAGTTTGGTGCTCTGGCTAGGTTGAATGCTTTCTTCTGGAATAGGGCAGGGAGCTCCGTCGCAGCAATTAGTTTTCATATGGCAATGAGGGCAGAGCCATCTAGTTGCTATCGGGTCATAGGGGCGCTGGCAGAAATCACAGGGCATCTGATTGTTGGCGCTCATATGAGAAGCATATGTTTCATTACTTGAAAAGTGGTGGACGATACTGGGATCGAACCAGTGACCCCTTCCATGTCAAGGAAGTGCGCTACCGCTGCGCTAATCGTCCGAAGTGCGAACTATACATTTTGTGTAAATGTATATGTTCTTTACTTGGAGGTGGAGACGGGATTTGAACCCGTGTAGCGGGATTTGCAGTCCCGAGCCTCGCCTCTCGGCCACTCCACCAAAACTATTGCCTTAATTTCACATTCAAATTAAGAGAGCGGACGACGGGGGTCGAACCCGCGACCTGAACCTTGGCAAGGTTCCGCGCTACCAACTGCGCTACGTCCGCATCTACTGACCTAAGCCAGCTAGAGGGGGAAATCTATCGCAATTTGAGCCATCTGCCCAAGTCTTATGGAAAATGGAGTCTACTTAAAGCATAGATTCACGGAGTATAGATACCTAGCCTTGAGGTAGCGTCATCTTTATGCAACCGCTCTTTTGGATGGGTACTCATCTGGCAAGCGAGCTAGTTGAAACATCTAACGATCTAAATTCATTGCGGAAGCCAGGCTTCTGGGTTGTATTGGGAAGCTTTGAAGGCAAGTGGCGCCTTGCAAGGTTTGCAAAAATTGAGCAGAGAAATCTTCCAAAAGCTAAATCAAATTGGAATGCAATCTCTGATAGCAGTTGGCAGAGCACGCTAGACAAAGGCGCTTACTGCTCATATGTAGAGAGAATTAGAGAAAAGATTGCTGCAGGTGGGGTTTATCAAGTAAATGCCTGCCGAATTCTTAGCGCCGATAACAAGTCAAATCTATCCCTAATGCCGCTAACAGAAAAGATCTTAAAGGAAAATCCAGCAGAGTTTGCAGCATATTTAAATCTTGGCGATATCCAAGTGGCATCAGCGTCTCCAGAGCGATTCATATCGCTTAAAGATGGAGTTGCAATCTCCTCTCCCATTAAAGGAACTTCTGCAACAGAGGAGTTTCTTGAAAAAGATAGGGCAGAGAATTTGATGATTGTAGATTTGATCAGAAATGATTTAAGTAAAGTTGCAAAGATAGGAAGCGTTACTACTCCAAGGTTGCTTGCCACCGAGGCCCACCCTGGGTTATTTCATTTAGTCTCTGATGTGAGAGCTGAATTATCTCAAGGTAAGGACATAGTTGATCTGCTTCTTGCTATGAGCCCGCCAGGATCGGTAAGTGGAGCGCCCAAGAGCAGCGCCTTAAAAATAATTGAAGAAAATGAATTATCTCGCGGACCATACTGCGGAGTGATTGGTTTCTCGGGTGGCGCTCGAGCAGAGCTTGCGGTTGGAATTAGGATCTTCTGGCAAGGAGAAGATCAGGTTCTCCGCTTTGGAACTGGGGCAGGAATTACCTGGGGCAGCGATAGCGAGCTAGAGTGGGAAGAGACCGAGTTAAAGGCGAGAAAGTTGATAGGGCTTACAAGGTAATGAAAATCTACTTTAATAACTCACTCCGAGATGATCTAGCTCTGCCGGCAACTGGAGGCGGCTGGCTTCTAGGTGATGGGGCCTTTGAATCTCTAAGAACTTACTCTGGAAGAGCCTTTGCGCTGGAGCGACATTTAGATCGACTTGAGCAGACCCTTAATGAATTAAAGATAGTCGCCCCTAGTAGAGCTCAATTGGTTAAAGGCGTTGAAGAAACTATTGAAGCTAATCCAGCATCGCCATTTGGCCGCCTTCGCATAACTGTATTTGGAGATGGCAATTGGATGGTTACTCATATTGAATATAAACCTGAGGCTAGATTTCTTAAACTCTGCCTTTCGCCAATTAAGCGATACTCGTTAGATCTAACTTCCGGAATGAAAACTATCTCCTATCAAGCAAGCGCAGTTGCCCTACGGCAGGCAGCATCGAAGGGCTTTGATGATGCTGTTTTTATAAATGAACGGGGAGAGGTGATGGAGAGCGCTCTTGCAAACCTGCTCTGGCTTAAAGATGGGCAATGGTTCACACCTGAGTTAAGCAGTGGATGCCTGCCTGGAGTAATTCGGTCTCTTCTTGTTGAGAACTTTGGAGTTATTCAGGCTCCACTTCTAGTAGAGGAGTTAGAAAACGTTGATGGCCTGGCTCTGTCATCAAGTGTTAGGGAGATAGTTGGGGTACAAGCTTTTGAAAGCCATCTCTATTCCAACTCTCAGCCAATCGAGGTATTAACTTCATCCTTTCATAGCTGGATATTGGGTAATCTAGAGCAGTGAATGTAAGACGCCAGATTAAATCCACGCCCTATGGCTCCTTATTATGGCGCGTTTTTATTGGAGTTGTTGGTGGATTAGTAACTGTCATTGGTTCAGCTCTTCTCTTTGCGCCAGGTCCTGGACTCTTAGTTCTTCTGGCCGGTCTTGGTATCCTGGCAACAGAGTTTGCCTGGGCATCAAGGGCAATACGACAAACTAAAAACATTGCGGAGAATTTTTCAGAGAGAATTGGAATCCCGCTCTGGGTCAAATATCTCATTGCCGCACTTCTTACCCTGGCATCTCTGCTTGCAATTGCGATTTATTACAGCTAATAACCGATCTCTTAAGGCGATAGCAGCCCAGGCTTTGGTAGCCTGATGTCATGTCGCCAAGTGATATTGAAATAAGTGTTGATGGCGTCTCCAAAAAAGTAGAAGCAGGGCTCAAGGTCACCCAAGTTCTGGAGCAGATTTATCCAGAGAAAATGAAGCCTGGAGTAGATGCGATTGTTGTCTGCAAAATAAATGGAGAGCTAAGAGATCTATGGAGCGATATATCGCAGGGTGATGTAATTGAATCAATAGCAATTACTACAGAAGAGGGACTGAACGTCTTGCGCCACTCGACAGCGCACGTTCTGGCACAAGTGGTGCAGGAGGTGTTTCCCGAAACCAAATTAGGTATCGGCCCTCCAATTAAAGATGGCTTCTATTATGACTTTGATCCAAAGAACCCTTTTACTCCAGATGATCTAATCAAACTTGAATCTGCGATGAAGAAGATAGTTAAAGATGGCCAGAGGTTTAAACGAAGAGTAGTTACTGACTCAGAGGCCCTAAGTGAGTTATCTGGTGAGCCCTATAAATGCGAGCTAATTAGATTGAAGTCATCCGATGCTGCAGATGGGTCTGGAGTTGAAGTCGGCCAAGGCGAACTAACAATTTATGACAATTTAGGAAGGGATGGAAAGGCGCTCTGGAGAGATCTCTGTCGTGGGCCTCACTTGCCTTCAACTAAATACATTGCGAGCTACAAGTTGATGAGAAGCGCTGGGGCGTATTGGCGCGGCTCTGAGAAGAATCCGATGCTGCAGAGAATCTATGGAACCGCTTGGCCATCACAAGAATCACTCGATGGCTACCTGCATCTTCTAGCTGAGGCTGAGAAGCGCGATCATAGAAAACTTGGAGCTGAGTTAGATCTCTTCTCTTTTCCTGAGGAGATTGGCTCTGGTCTTGCAATCTTTCATCCTAAAGGTGGAGCTATTCGAATGGCGATGGAGGATTACTCTAGAAAACGCCATGAAGAAGAGGGATATGAGTTTGTCTACTCACCACATTTAACTAAAGCTGCGCTCTTTGAAAAGTCGGGCCATCTTCAATGGTATGCCGATGGAATGTATCCACCAATGATTATGGATGAAGAACACCATAGCGATGGAACTATTAAAAGAGCTGGCCAGCAGTATTACATGAAGCCGATGAACTGCCCGTTCCACAATTTGATTTATCAGTCCAGCGCTAAGTCTTATCGCGATCTGCCACTTCGATTATTTGAGTTTGGAACGGTATATAGATATGAAAAATCTGGCGTAGTTCATGGCATAACAAGAGCGCGAGGCTTTACTCAAGATGATGCCCATATCTATTGCAGTAAAGAGCAGATGGTTGATGAGCTAGATAGCCTATTAACATTTGTCCTAAATCTTTTGCGTGATTATGGTTTAAGTGATTTCTATCTAGAGCTCTCCACTAGAAATCCTGAGAAATCAATTGGCCAGGAAAGTGATTGGCAAGATGCAACAGCTGCTCTTGCTAGCGCTGCTGCAAAGCAGAATTTAGAGTTAGTTCAAGATCCTGGCGGGGCAGCCTTTTATGGTCCAAAGATTTCAGTTCAGGCCAAAGATGCCATCGGTAGAACTTGGCAGATGTCGACGATTCAGGTGGATTTCCAACTCCCAGAGCGTTTTGATCTTGGCTACACCGCATCAGATGGATCGCGCGCTCGACCAGTAATGATTCATAGAGCCCTCTTTGGCTCAATTGAGCGTTTCTTTGGGGTCTTAACCGAGCATTACGCAGGGGCTTTTCCTCCCTGGCTGGCGCCAATTCAAGTAAGGGCAATTCCGGTAGCTGAGGCCTTTAATTCCTATCTTGAAAAAATTGTTTCAGATATGAAGAAACTTGGAATTAGAGCTGAGATTGATGCATCAGCTGATCGAATGCAGAAAAAAATTAGAAATGCGCAGAGTGAGAAGATTCCATTCATGATGATTGCAGGAGAAGAGGATGTTAACTCCGGAGCGGTTTCCTTCCGCTATCGAAATGGAGAACAGAAAAACGGAATTGCCCTCTATGATGCAATCGCTGAGATTCAATCAGCAATAAGTAATCGAAAGCAGGTTTAGTTCTTCATGGCTTTTGAATCAAGCGGGGGAGCAGGCATGCCTGATCGCTGGGAGCGTCTTTGGGCCCCTCATCGCATGGCATATCTAGCTGGAGAGAATAGGCCTAAAGCTGATAATGATGTGGCCTGCCCTTTTTGTGAAATTTTAAGTATGAGCGATGAGAAGGCTCTGATTGTGGCAAGAGGCAAAGAAGTCTATGCCGTATTGAATCTCTATCCTTATAACGCAGGCCATATGCTTATCTGCAGCAATCGCCATATCGCAGATTTAACAGAGTTAAGCGATAGCGAACGTAATGAGATGCAGGAATTTACTTCTCATGCCATGAAAGTTCTTCGCAAAGTTTCAAATTGCGGCGGATTTAATATTGGCTTAAATCAAGGCGCCTTATCTGGAGCTGGGATCGCCGATCACATTCATCAACATATTGTTCCCCGCTGGTTTGGCGATGCTAATTTCATGCCAATAATTGGACAAACTAAAGTACTTCCAAAATTACTTAGCCAGACTAGAGATGAGCTCTCAGCTGCTTGGTAGCTCTAATTGATTTGAGCTAGATACTGCTTAATTTCAGCAATTCCAATTAACTTGGATTCCATCACCGGAAGTATTGGAACCAAGAGCCCATGAGCAAAAGAGTCAGATCCAAAAGCTGATAGCTGATCTGCATATTCAGAGGCAAACTCCTCGACCAGGGTTTGAAGCTCGCTATCTGCCATATATCTATTTGGGGTAGTAGCTGAATAGTCGTGCACTTCTTTGCTCTCTAGTGAAATTAAACCTGTTGGCTCTCCGACTTCATCATGTAAGACTAGATATGGCGTTACTCCTTGTTCAAGAACGCGATTGACTATAAGAACGATGTCGTCAAAGTCTGTCTCACTCATACTTAGTTTATTTACGATTACCATCCTTGGAAATTGTCTATCCATTGCATAGTTCCAGAGATCAATCATCCCTTTGGAGATTCCGCTTTTAGCACTCACCAAGAGGGCTATTGCGCTAGCTCCTTCAGATATTTTCTGAGCTGTCTCAACGCTCGTCTCTTTGGGGTCAATAATTACAACCTTAATATCACTGGAGAGTAGGGGGGCAAGGGCTTCTGGCTCAGCGGAAGCATCTGCTGCTAGCAGAATCTGCATGGCGCTACTTTTCTCAGGCGAGATATTGGGTTTGTCCATGGCTAAAGCCTACGATGTACTCAATGATTCAGAATCGATTTAAAGCGCCAGTCACAGCCTTTATTACCCCTAGCTGCAGGTTCTTACTTAAGATTGGAATAACTGCTAATTGGCTGACTTTTATTGGAGCCTTAGGCAGTTCTGTTAGCGCTCTATATTTTTTCTCTTATGGAGATTTTTTCCTTGGAACTATCTCTGTTTCACTCTTTGCCCTAAGTGATCTCTTCGATGGAACGATGGCCAGGCTATCTGAGAGGGGAACAACCAAGTGGGGCGCGTTAATTGATTCAACTTTAGATCGCGCAACTGATGCTGCGATCTATGCTGGAATCATTGCTTATGCCATTTCAGATGGCGATAGAAATTTAGCTCTCCTTGCACTTTTTGCGCTGGTTACCGGAGCGCTGATTCCCTACATCAGAGCGAAGGCGGAATCACTTGGAATTGCTTGCAGCGTTGGAATCGCAGAGCGAGCCGAGCGCTTAATTATTATTTTGACCGCAACTGGCCTCTATGGTCTTGGCGTTGACCTCTCTTTGGTGGCGGGATTACTACTTGTAAATATCTTAGGGATAATTACCATAGCGCAGCGCTTATTAGTTGTAGCTCGCAGCTAGGAAGAAGTGATGATCAAGGATTGGTTAACTTATTTCCTATATAGCGCTTTATGGCGACTTGTTAGAACTCTGCCCGAGAAAAGCGCTTACTCACTCTTTATCTCTCTTGCCAATCTTTCATACAGAAGAAATGGCAAGAGAGTCCAAAGGTTGCGCCGCAACTACACGCAAGTAAGACCAAATGCGAGCAAGTCTGAATTAGAAGAGTTAGTTAAATTGGGACTTCAATCTGGGATGAGATATTGGTGCGATACCTTCAGGATTTCAGATTGGAACAAAGATAAGATTCTAAAAGGCGTAAGGTGTATAAACGATAATTTTCTCTTCGAGCCTGTGGCTAGTAAGCGCGGAGTGATAATTGCAGTTCCTCACGCTGGTAATTGGGATCATGCTGGGGCCTACTTCTCTGTTCGCGGCCTAAAAGTCATTAGCGTTGCTGAGCATCTAAAACCAGATCGTCTCTTTAGAAGGTTTCTAAAACACCGTGAATCAATCGGTCTTCGAATTCTGGATTTGGATGCTGGAGTTATGGGCGAGCTCCGCTCATTTCTCAACCAGGGAGAATTGGTTGCCTTAGTTGCAGATAGAGATTTAAGTAAGTCAGGAATTGATGTTAATTTCTTTGGTGCCAGAGCAAGAATGCCAGCTGGTCCAGCAATTCTAGCTTTAGAAACTGGAGCAGATTTAGTCACTGTCTTTGTCTCCTTTAGTCAGGAAGGGCTAGTTATAGATTGTGCTCCGCCAATAAAGGTTGATAAAAGCGCAGAGCGAAAGGCAGAGATTGCTCGCGTAACTCAAGTAATGGCAAATAGATTCGAGGATGCGATAAGAGCAAATCCAACTTCCTGGCATATGCAACAGCGCATCTTCATTGATAGCGATTTCGTGGAGCGAGCATGAAAATCGGATTAATTTCGCCTTATGCCTGGGATGTTCCAGGTGGAGTGCAAGCTCATATAAGAGACCTTGCTTATCATTATCTTGATCAGGGACATCAGATCTCTGTCCTAGCTCCGGCAAGTGATGAGAATTCAATAGTTGAAAACTTTGTAGTCAGCGCAGGTAGACCCGTTGCAATTCCTTATAACGGCGCGGTAGCAAGAGTCCTCTTTGGACCAGTTGCTGCATCAAGAGTTAGGCAATGGGTGGCTGGAGGAGATTTTGATGTTCTACATCTTCACGAACCTGCAATTCCATCCCTATCTCTTCTTGCCTGCTCCATTGCTGAAGGCCCGCTAGTTGGAACATTTCATGCCGCAGCCCCGCGACAGAAGGTCACATTTGCCATTGCGCCATTTCTAGAACCTGTGATTGAGAAGTTAAGAGCCAGAATTGCCGTTAGTGAAATTGCGCGAGAAACGCTGCGAATTCATTTAGATACTGATGCTGTAGTAATTCCAAATGGGATAAGCAAAGAATTTTATGAGAAAGCTGAACTAAATCCCGCATGGAAAAGAGATTTAACCATTGGGTTTATTGGCAGATTCTCGGAACCGCGAAAGGGACTAAATGTTCTCCTTGAAGCCTTTCCTAGAATTGCTCTTGCACTTCCAGAAGTGCGCTTGCTGATCGCAGGTCCGGGCGAAGGTGTTGAAGCCATGGAGAGTGTTAACCCAGCTCTTCGTTCTCGAATCACATTCCTTGGCAGAATTGATGATGAGGCCAAAGCCTCTCTTCTTAAATCAATTAGCGTCTATGTTGCCCCAAATACAGGCGGAGAATCCTTTGGAATAATTCTCACCGAAGCGATGGCTTCTGGCGTTCCGATTGTGGCAAGTGATATTCCAGCATTTAGTCAACTTCTCGAAGAAGGTAAATATGGTCTGCTTTTTGAAAATGAAAATTCCTCAGATCTTGCAGATAAGTTAATCCGGCTACTTAAAGATTATGATTTGGCACAAAGATTTTCACAGTCTGGCCTTGATCATGCAGCTAGATTTGATTGGAATCAGGTTGGCGATGAGATTATGAATGTTTATCTTCATGCTAGAGGCGAAGATGAGAAGGTGACGCTATTGTCTGAGGCAAGACCATGGAGCAGGCTCTTTACTAGAGGCGAGGACGAGTAATGGAGTTTCCAGCATTTGTCATTCCTCTCTTTGCTCTATTTGCCATCTGGTATCTCACCTTTAGCGCAACAAGACTTGATCGCCTTCACCAGAGAGTTGAAACTTCGTGGGCGAATCTTGATGCGATTTTGCAGCGAAGAGCTTCACTTGCTCTTGAGTTAACCCATTTTCCAGAAACTGATCCTGCTGCAAACCTGCTTCTTACCTCAGCAGCCCATCACGCAAGGGCGGCTGATATATCAGTGCGAAGCGAAGCCGAGAGCGCATTAACAGCAGCCCTTCTCCTGCTTCGACAGGAAAGCTGGTTAGTTGAGAAGTATCCAGATTTATTTGAAGAACTTGATCAAATTACTGAGCGGCTAAAAGTTGGCATCTCCCTTCATGTTGAGGGAGTTTCAGCTGCAAAAGCGCGCCGATCAAAGCTGATCTATCGAGTCTTTCGTCTCGCTGGAAAGGCTCCACTTCCAGTCAAATATGCCTTCGAAGATGATTCACTAGTCGAAGTGCAGAGATGAGGAAAATACTCTCGCTTTTTGTTCTCGCACTATTTCTATCATCCTGCGCATCGCTTCCTTTTGCGGAAGAGAAGGTAGAGATTGAAAAAAATCTCTACACGAATCTTCCTGGAAGCAGTGGAAAAGTATTTGCAGTCAAATTCGATGACACAAATGATGCACATCCTCAGCAAGGGGTTGAGTCCGCTGATGTTGTTTATATAACTCAAGTCGAAGCAGGTTTAACAAGGCTAATGGGAATCTACTCATCAAATTATCCAGAAGCCTTAGGGCCTATTAGATCTGCCCGAATCAGTGATCTATCAATCCTTGGCGAATATGGCAGAGTTGGATATCTCTATAGTGGCGCGCAGAGCAAGATGCGCCCGGTTATTGCAGAGGCAAATTTAATCAACCTGAGCGCTGAACGAAATCCACCCTCAATCTACTTTAATGATCCATCACGTCGCTCTCCTTATTCAATGATGGTTAAACCAAATCTACTTCTTGAAAAAGCGGCAGATGTTCAATTCGCAAAGAGACCTGGATGGCAATATGGCCCTAGGGCAAAGGGCGCTAAGAAGATAACTTCTGCCGAGATCAATTGGCCAAATGCTAGTTATGAGGCTTATTGGAGCGCGATCGATAAGAGATTTCTTCTAAAACATAATGGTCGAGAAAATATTGCGTCATCTGGCATTCAACTTGGCTCAACAATGATGGTGATTCAATTGGTGAAAATCTCGCCATCAGAATACGGCGACAAATTTGGCGGAGTAACGCCAAAGAGTGAGGTAATTGGAAATGGGCATGGATACCTACTTCGAAACCAAAGAGTTGTTAAAGCTCTATGGAATCGAGCTAGCTTGAATGAGCCAACTACTTGGAGCCTTGAAGATGGCAGCCCTGCATATTTTGCGCCCGGACAGATCTGGTTCTTTTTAACCGATAATGAGCCCAAGTTCACCTATCTGCCGAAGCCAGCCAAGTCCTAATCCGATTCGCCAGATTGCCTAATCAAAGTAGAATCACGCCTATGACAAAAGAGAATTCAACCCAGACCGGAACATCGCGCGTTAAACGCGGCATGGCAGAGATGCTCAAGGGCGGGGTAATCATGGATGTCGTTAATGCTGAACAGGCGCGGATCGCAGAAGATGCCGGAGCCGTTGCAGTTATGGCACTTGAGCGAGTTCCTGCAGATATAAGAGCTCAAGGCGGCGTGGCTCGTATGTCAGATCCAGAGATGATTACAGAGATTCAAAAGAGCGTATCAATTCCGGTTATGGCTAAGGCTCGTATCGGACATTTCGTTGAGGCTCAGATTTTGCAATCACTTGGCGTTGATTACATTGATGAATCAGAGGTTTTAACTCCTGCTGATTACACCCACCATATTGATAAATGGAATTTCACAATTCCATTCGTCTGTGGGGCAACTAATCTTGGTGAAGCCTTAAGAAGAATCAATGAAGGCGCAGCGATGATTCGCTCTAAAGGTGAGGCTGGAACTGGCGATGTTTCAAATGCCACCACTCATATGCGCGCGATCTCAGATGAAATCCGTAGATTGAATTCAATGCGCGAAGATGAACTATATGTTGCTGCAAAGGAACTACAGGCTCCTTATGATTTGGTAAAAGAAGTTGCTACAACTGGAAAGCTTCCAGTAGTTCTCTTTACCGCAGGTGGAATTGCTACTCCTGCTGATGCTGCGATGATGATGCAGCTTGGAGCAGATGGGGTATTTGTTGGCTCAGGAATATTTAAATCAGGCGATCCGGCAAGAAGGGCAGCTGCCATTGTTAAATCAGTAACTTTCTATGATGATGCAAAAGTTCTAGCTGAGCAATCAAAAGGTCTTGGTGAAGCGATGGTTGGAATTAACGTTGCAGACATCCCAGCGCCACATCGTTTAGCAGAGCGAGGCTGGTAGGAAAGTGAAGATTGGAGTCTTAGCGCTCCAAGGTGATGTTGCCGAGCATATTGCCTCACTTGGAGATTGCGGCGTTATTGCAAGCGGGGTTAGAAGTAAGCAAGAAATAGAGTCGATAGATGCCCTAGTAATTCCAGGTGGAGAATCAACGACAATTGCCAAACTTGCAAAAGCATTTGGAGTCTTTGATCTGATTAAATCTCGTATTGCATCTGGAATGCCTACCTACGGCTCATGCGCTGGAATGATTTTAATTGCCGATCAAATACTTGATGGTGGAGCTGATCAAGAGGGCTTTGGTGGCATTGATGCTCAAGTTCGTAGAAATGCATTTGGCAGACAGGTAGATTCCTTTGAAACTGATCTAACTTTTTCAGGTATTAGCGGAGCTGCTTTTCGCGCAGTTTTTATCAGAGCTCCTTGGGTTGAATCTGTTGGAACTCAAGTAGAAGTTCTAGCAAGTTTTAACGGCCATCCTGTCGCTATTAGGCAGGGACACTTACTAGCTACTTCATTTCATCCAGAGTTAACTGGTGATAATCGCATCCATCGATTCTTTGTAGACCAGCTCTGTAAAGAAAGCTCAAAGGCAGGGATCTAGAAAGTGTCAGGTCATTCCAAATGGGCCACAATCAAACGCAAGAAAGCCTTGATAGATTCCAAGCGGTCAAGGGCATTTGCTAAATACATAAAGGCAATTGAGGTATCTGCAAGAAATGGTGGAGCAGATCCAGATGGCAATCCCACTTTGTATGACGCAATTACTAAGGCTAAGAAGAATTCAGTTCCAAGCGATAACATCGAACGAGCCTTAAAGAGAGCGGTTGGCGAAGGTCAATCACAAGCCCAATGGGAGAACATAATTTATGAAGGTTACGGTCCGGGTGGGGTAGCAATTCTTATCGAATGCTTATCGGACAATAGAAATAGAGCTGCATCAGAGGTTCGAGTCGCTATCACTAGAAATGGCGGCACTATGGCCGATCCTGGTTCAGTTTCCTATATGTTCGAGAGAAAAGGCGTAGTAATTGTTAAGAAAAAACAGGGCGATAAATCTATAAGTGAAGGAATAATCTTGGATTCGACCTTGGAGCATGGTTTATCGGAGGTTAATGATTTAGGCGAGAGCTTTGAACTTATTAGCGCTGCAACAGATTTGGTTCCAGTTAGACAGGCTCTGCAAAATTCAAATATCGATTATGAATCAGCAGATGTTTCCTTCCTTCCTTCTATTTCTATTCCAATTGGCGCAGATGATGTCAGAGCCCTCTTTGAGTTAATTGAGGCCATAGAGGAGTGCGATGATGTGCAGAATGTCTACGGGAACTTTGATGTTTCAGATGAGGTAATGGCGAGCCTGTCGTAACACTTTCTTGACTGGCTAATAGGCTTGAGCAATGCGCGTTCTTGGTGTTGATCCTGGTCTGACGCGCTGTGGCATTGGAGTAGTTGAAAAAGTTGGAGTTAAAGATCTCAAGTTAGTTGCTTGCGGGGTAATTCAAACTGGCGTTGATGCCCCTCTTGAGGAGCGCTTGATGCATTTAAGTGCTGAGCTTGAAATCTGGATCAATCGATATAAACCAGATGTCATTGCAGTGGAGCGAGTCTTTTCAAAGCTCAATGTGCGAACCGCAATGGCTACAGGACAAGCAGCTGGAGTTGCACTACTTCTTGCGGCAAAGGCAGGGGTTCCAATTGCCATGCATACCCCAAGTGAAGTCAAAGCAGCTGTCTCTGGTTCTGGACGAGCAGATAAGAGGCAAGTGGCTGCGATGGTAGTTAAAATTTTAAAATTGAAAGAAGCACCGAAACCAGTAGATACCACCGATGCGTTAGCCCTTGCTATCTGCAATCATTGGCGAGGAGCTGGGGCAAAGAAATTGGCAACTGCCACAGCTAAAGAAAAAAGCCGTTTAAAGCGTTTAAAGTCGGAGCCAAGATCAAGAAAGGCGAAGAAATAGATGATTGCCTTCATGACTGGCACGATTTTTGAGATACGACTTAACCGAATCATTCTTCTTGTTAATGGAATTGGTTATGAAGTTATTGTTGCTCCAGATATCGCATCAGAATCAAAAGTAGGAGGCGAGCTCTCGCTTCATACATCGTTAGTTGTAAGAGAGGATTCCTGGAGCCTTTATGGATTCTTATCTCAGAGCGCAAAGAGCCTCTTTGAAGAGCTGCAATCTGTAACCGGAATCGGACCAAAAGTTGCTAGCGCTCTGCTTGCGGTTTATGGCCCAGATGCGCTGCGAAATATCATTGCCTTTCAAGATAATGAAGCTCTGGAGCAGGTTCCTGGAATTGGGAAGAAAGTTGCTTCAAGAATTCTTCTAGAGTTAAAAGAGAAGTTTGGAGCAAGCTACAAATCTAAATCTGCTCTTAGCGGTCCATGGCGAACCCAAGTAATTGGCGCACTTACTGGACTGGGTTATTCCCAAAAAGAGGCGGAAAGTTCGCTGGATAAAGTACTGGAAAGCTTTGGAAGAACTCCGACAAGTGAAGATACTCCCGAGATGCTAAAGCTAGCTCTCGCACAATCGCGACAGAAGAGATAGCTAATGGATGAAGAGATAATGAGTAGCTCGCTTACTCCCGAGGAAATTAGCGCAGAGCAGGCTTTAAGACCAGAAACGCTAAGAGACTTCGTTGGACAAAAGCGCGTTAAGGATCAAGTGGATTTACTGCTTCGAGCAGCTAGGGAGCGCGGCGCTCCAGCAGATCACATTCTCTTCTCAGGTCCTCCTGGTCTTGGCAAAACTACTCTTGCAATGATTGTGGCAAGTGAGATGGATTCACCAATAAGAATTACCAGCGGGCCAGCTATTACCCACGCTGGCGATCTAGCTTCAATACTTTCATCTCTTGTCGAAGGAGAAGTTTTATTCCTCGATGAGATTCATCGAATGGCAAGGCCAGCAGAGGAAATGCTTTATATGGCGATGGAGGATTTCAGAGTTGATGTAGTAGTTGGAAAAGGACCTGGAGCAACTGCGATTCCTTTAACACTTCCTCATTTCACTTTAGTTGGCGCAACAACTAGAGCGGGCCTTCTTCCTGGGCCGCTAAGAGATCGCTTTGGTTTTACTGCTCATCTAGATTTCTATGATGAATCAGATATTGCAGATATTGTTGCTCGAAGTTCATCGCTTTTAAATGTTGATATTAGTAAAGATTCAATAGCAGAGTTAGGAAAGCGCTCACGAGGAACACCGCGTATTGCAAACAGGCTGCTTCGTAGAGTTAGGGATTACGCCCAAGTTCATGGGGATGGAAGTATCAATCTCGAGATAACTAACTCTGCTCTTAAAATGTATGAAGTGGATGAGATTGGACTTGATCGATTAGATAAAGCAATTCTTAGAGTATTGATAGAACAGTTCAATGGCGGACCGGTTGGTCTTGGCACTCTTGCGATGGCAGTTGGTGAGGAGCGAGAGACTGTTGAATCTGTCGCTGAACCATTTCTGGTCCGCTCAGGATTTATCGCCAGATCGCCGCGCGGAAGAACGGCTACACCAGCAGCTTGGCGCCATCTAGGCAAGAAAGCTCCTGAGGTGGCGATGGGGCTTTTCGACAGTGAGGAGCTTGAGCCCTAGACTTTCGCCCCATGTCTTACGGAAATTCACAACGTAACTCTGGCGAGGTCAAAAAACCCCGCCCAGCTAGAACCTTAACTCTGACGGTTTTATCCACCCTTATTCTCTACGGCGTTGCCTTTGCCATTGGCGCAACCTCAATCAATTTAGGCCTAGACCTAAGAGGTGGAACTAGCGTGACTCTCCAGCCAAGACTTCAGGGCGGACAGAGCGGTGAAATTACCAGTGAATCTATTGATCAAGCTGTCTCCATTATCCGCCAGCGCGTTAACTCTCTTGGTGTTGTCGAGGCCGAGGTAACTGCAGAGGGAACTGGCAATAGCAGACAGATTGTCATCTCCGTTCCAGGCGAGACTGGAAGACGAGTTGTCGACCTTGTTGGTCAAACTGCAGAACTTAGATTTAGACAGGTATTGCTAGTTGCAGGATCTATCCCAACTCCCGATGACGCCGCTTTGTTAGAGGGATCAACTCTTAGCCCTGAACAAGTGGCAGCATTTCAAGCACTTGATTGCACTAAGCCTGAGTCAACTCTTGGTAGTGGGGGAGATGATGCCAACTCTGTAATGATCACCTGCGATAGAGATGGAGTTGCAAGATACATCCTTGCTCCGGCTCAAGTTGTTGGAAGTGATATTAAAGGCGCAACTGCTGCAATTGATCAGCAGAGCGCAAGTGGTTGGTTTGTTTCACTTGATTTCACAGGAGATGGATCTCGCAAATTTGGAGAACTAACTCAGAGCGTTGTTAATCTTGCTGAGCCACAGAATCAAGTCGCAATTGTTCTCGATGGAGTTGTTGTCTCTGCTCCTAGAATCAATGAAGCAATTTTAGGTGGAAGCGCTCAGATCACTGGAAGTTTTAGCCAACTTGAGGCGCAAGATTTAGCAAATGTTTTGAAGTATGGATCTCTACCTCTCGCCTTTGATCGCGGAGAGGTTCAACAAATATCTCCAACGCTTGGAAATGATCAGCTGCAAGCTGGTCTTATCGCAGGTGGTCTTGGATTGATTCTGGTAATGCTCTACTCAATGTTTTATTACCGGGCGCTAGGGCTAGTCGTCGTGGGATCTCTAGCAATAGCGGCTGCTCAATTGGTGATTCTCTTCCTTCTCTTAGGCGAGTGGATTGGATTTACCTTAACTCTTGCAGCCGTTGCTGGAGCTATTGTGGCAATCGGAATTACTGCTGACTCATTTATCGTCTACTTTGAACGTATAAGAGATGAAATGCGAGAGGGTAAACCCCTACGAGTTGCTGCAGAGAGTGGTTGGCTGAGAGCGCGGAGAACTATCATCGTTGCTGACTTAGTCTCGATTATCTCTGCTGTTATTCTGTATTTTGTCTCAGTTGGAAGCGTTCGTGGTTTCGCATTTACTCTTGGATTAACAACACTTGTTGACTTGGTTGTTATCTTCTTATTCACCAAGCCACTTGTAACACTTCTTGCTAAGAATAAATATTTCCAAGCTGGAGGCAAGTACTCCGGTGTTTCGCCGCGCAGTATCGGAGTTGTAACTCCAACTCTAGAGAGCAAGGGAGCGTAAGGGATGAAACTAACTGGTCTTGGCGGAAGGCTCTATCGTGGCGAGACTTCAATTAATATTGTTCGCGCTCGAAAGAAGTGGTATGCAGTAAGCGCCCTTTTTATCGCTCTCTCCGTCTTTGCACTCGGCGCGCAGGGGCTGCGACTTGGCATTGAATTTGAGGGCGGATCAGCCTTTGTTGTTACAACCTCTACTGGATCAATTGAACAAGCAAGGGAGGCTGTTTCATCTACTGGTTATAGAGACAATGTGATAATTCAAACTTTAGGTGAAGAGAAGATTCGCATCCAGACCGGCGTATTAGACACCGGGGAATCAAATGCGATTCAAGATGCTCTAGCTGCAGCATTTGGCGTCTCAGTTGAGTCAATTGATACTCAAAATGTTGGCCCTTCATGGGGCGAGGAGATTTCAAAGAAAGCCTTCCAAGGTCTTATCGCCTTTTTGATTTGTATCATGATTTATCTATCTCTCACCTTTGAACCAAAGATGGCGGTGGCAGCTGTTGTCGCACTGATCCACGATGTTCTTATCACCGTTGGCCTCTATGCCTTTATCGGTTTTGAAGTAACGCCGGCAACTGTTATCGGCTTTCTAACGATTCTGGGCTACTCCCTCTATGACACTGTGGTGGTCTTCGACAAGATTCGAGAGAACACAAAGGGAATTACTAGTACTGGAAAATCCACCTACTCTGATGCAACAAATCTTGCAGTTAATCAAACTTTTGTCCGCTCGATGAATACCTCACTTATCGCCCTTCTTCCAGTCTCTGCAATTCTCTTTGTTGGAGCAGGCCTATTAGGTGCTGGAACTTTGAAAGATCTAGCTTTAGCTCTCTTTATCGGCCTTATCGCTGGTACTTATTCATCGGTTTTTATTGCTCCTCCAGTATTAGCCTCACTTCGTGAGCGTGAGCCAGCGATGAAGGCTTTAAGCGCGCGCGTTGCTGCAAGGGGCGGAAGTACTACAAGCCCATTGCTCACCAATCGAAAAGGAAAGAAGAAGCGCAACAAATAGGGGAGAAGTAACCTATCCCCATGAACGCACTCATTACCCCGGTAATTAATCGCCTAAGGGAGAGTCAAGAAGGCAGCGATACTGGAGTTGTTGAACGAGCTTTTGAAGTAGCAGAACGCGCTCATAAAGGTCAATTAAGAAAGAGTGGCGATGCTTATATAACCCACCCAGTTGCAGTTGCGGAAATTCTCCTTGATTTCGGTCTTGATGCAAATAGCATTGCAGCAGCCCTGCTACATGACACGGTAGAAGATACGAGTTATTCTCAAGAATCACTACGCAAAGATTTTGGCACTGAGGTTGCATCTCTTGTTGATGGGGTAACAAAACTAGATCGCCTCACCTATGGTCCAACAGCGGAGGCAGAGACTGTTCGCAAGATGGTAGTTGCAATGGCGAAAGATATCCGAGTTTTAGTTATCAAATTAGCAGATCGCCTCCATAATGCTAGAACTTGGCAATATGTTGAGCCAGAATCAGCTGAGCGAAAAGCAAGAGAGACTCTAGATATCTATGCCCCGCTAGCTCACCGATTAGGAATGAATGCAGTTAAGTGGGAGCTGGAAGACCTCTCTTTTAAATACATTGAACCAAAGAAATTTGACGAAATTGAACGTTTGGTTCAAGAGAGAAATCCATCTAGGGAGAAGCTAACTAATGAAGTTATCACTCTAGTGGAACAAGACTTAGCTTCAGAGTCAATTGCTGCAAAAGTAACAGGCCGGCATAAACATCTCTACAGCGTCTATCAAAAGATGGTTATAAGAGGGCGAGAATTTAGCGATATTTATGATTTAGTTGGAATCAGGGTTTTAGTTGATGATGTACGAGATTGTTACGCTGTCCTTGGAGCGATTCACGCCAGATGGAGCCCAGTTCCTGGAAGATTTAAGGATTACATTGCTATGCCAAAGTTTAATCTCTATCAATCACTTCATACCACTGTAATTGGGCCCAATGGAAAAGCAGTTGAAATTCAGATTAGAACTCATGATATGCACTCAAGAGCTGAGTATGGAATTGCGGCCCACTGGAAATATAAATTATCAGGCTCCTCAAGATCATCGGATTCACCGGATATGCTCTGGCTAAAACAGCTTCATGAATGGCAGCAGGAGACCTCGGATGTAACAGAGTTTCTCGATGCCCTGCGTTTTGATCTTAGAACTCCTGAAACCTTTGTCTTTACTCCTAAGGGAAGCGTTATAGCACTTCCACTTGGAGCAACTGCAGTGGACTTTGCTTATGCAGTTCATACAGATGTTGGAAATCGATGCGTTGGCGCAAAAGTTAATGGAAAGTTGGTTTCTTTAGAGGTGCCACTAGTCAATGGCGATGTAATAGAGGTATTAACAAATAAAGCGGAATCTGCATCACCAAGTAGAGATTGGCTTAATTTCGTAAAATCATCAAGGGCTCGATCCAAGATAAAGGCCTGGTTTTCCAAGGAGCGACGTGAGGAGGCAATTGATGCAGGCAGAGAATCAATTGCCAGACAGATGCGAAAGGCAGGGCTACCACTACAGAAAATCCTCGGTGGTCATAGCCTGCTCCAGTTAGCTCATGATTTAAATTATCAAGATATTGAAGCTCTCTATGCCGCAGTAGGGGATGGCCACATCTCGGCAAATCATGTAATTGAAAAACTTGAATCATCCCTAGGATTAGCAGAAACCTACGACAGCCCGATTGATGAAAATATAACAACTGTTTCGCCAAGTCGAATAAATAGACGGAGCGCCTCGGGAATTATCGTTGAAGGCGTAGAAGATGTTTTGGTAAAGCTAGCCAGATGCTGCACTCCTGTGCCAGGTGATTTAATAACCGGATTTATTACTCGAGGTAGTGGGGTATCAGTTCATAGAAGTGATTGTGTAAATGTAGCTGATTTGAAATTTCACCAAGGCGATCGAATCACTGCAGTTAGGTGGGATGAGGCAGCAAAATCTGTTTTCTTGGTTAATATCCAGATTGAGGCGCTAGATCGAGCCAGGTTGCTCTCGGATATTACGCGCGCACTATCTGATCAGGAGATAAATATCGTTCATGCGGCAGTTAATACCACTAAAGAACAAGTGGCTTTCTCACGCTTTACCTTTGAGATGGCTGATGCCTCGCATTTAGAGGCAGTATTAGCTTCAGTAAAGAAAATCGAAGGCGTTTATGATGTTTATCGAATAACTAATAACTAGGATTTAAAGTCAGCAAGACCTTTTTGGGCCTCGCTAAGCCACATACGTCTAGCGGCGGCAGCCTCAAGTAAATCAGCAGCCTTCTTAGAATCCCCATTAGCTTGAGCTTTGGCAGCTTTAGTTTCATAGTCAGCGACAGCATTTGTTAATTTAGTAACGACATCGTTAGCTCTTGCAATCGCTGTTGGGTCGCTACGACGCCATTGCTCCTGCTCTGCCTCCTTGATCGTCATCTCAACGCTATCTACACGTTTATCTAATACTGATCTCTTTTTGCGATCGATCATGCCAATTTTTGAGAGCTTCTGGCGAAGATCGCGGAACTTACGCTTAACATCATCGAGGTTTGTAATCGGCAGAAGAGCTTCCATCTCAGCGACAATTGCCTCTCGCTTTTCTAGGTTTGCAGCCATTGATTCGCCGCGCTTTTCAAGGTCTGCATTCTTTGTGGTGAAGAAAGTATCTTGGGCTGCCTTAAATCTTAACCAAAGTTTGTCATCATCATTTTTCTTACCTCGGCCGCTTGCCTTCCATTGATCCATCAGGGCCTTATAGCGTCTAGCTGTCGCCACCCAATCTGTGGAGGTAGCAAGTGATTCAGCTTCAATAACAATCTTCTCTTTAGAATCTTTTACCTGGCTCTGTTGAGCACTCAGCCCTGCAAAGTGAACCCTGCGACGTTTATCAAAATTATTTCGAGCAGATGAAAAGCGCTTCCATAGCTCCGAATCTGTCTTCTTATCAAGGCGTGGAGCCTTCTTCCATTCATCTAGTAATACTTTGAGACGCTCACCAGTTACCTTCCAACTAGTGGAATCGATTAAACCTTCAGCTTCAACAACTAGAGCCTCTTTTGCGGCAATGGTTGCTGCGCGCTTCTCTGCTTTAGCTTCAGCCTCTGCTGCTTTTTTAGCTTCATAGGCAGGGCGATGTTCATCAATTAAAGGTGGAATCTGTTCGAGTGAACTTCTTAGAGCTTCGAGATTTCCTACGCCATTTAGATGTTCAATCTGATTTCTTAACTTCTTAACCGCTTCATTGGCATCTTGAGGAACCATAGCGCCGCTGATGATTCGAGCAGCAAGGAGAGCCACTTCTGAGGCAACAAGTTCAAATTTACGGACAAAGTAGGCAAGTGCTTCTTCTGCAGATTTTCCAGGATATGAACCGACTACTTTTTCGCCATCGTTGGTTCGAACATAGACCATTCCATTTTCATCAACGCGACCAAATTTTGAAGGATCACCGATTAGCGCTGCAGCAGCTGAGTTAGGTAGAACTTGATTATCTAGGGCATCCATTAGGTCCTACTTTCTCGAACGTTGCGCGCCTGGAGTTTTTCTCACTCTGGCGTTATGGGTTCAGCGGTTGGTAAGGGCCAAACGCTACCCCCATAGGGGTCTTTCTGTAAAAAAGTCGCTCAGATAGGGCTCTTTTGAACGGAAGTAGCGACCTTGGTTGGAAGAATGCCTAGGTGAGCCTCTTGGTCGATCGAATAGTGGCGCCTTATTACGCCACCAATTGTTGGATCATTGCTCCATCAAAAAATTCCCATTGCGTAGTAATTGATCCCGGTATTGGCATACCGAATTTAACTAAAGAGATTAAAGCAAAGTTAACTGAACATAACTTAGTCATTGGTGCAATATTTGTTACCCATGGACATCTTGATCACACATTTTCTCTCTACTCTCTTGCTCAAGACTTTATTGAAAGTGATACATATATTCATAAAGCCGATAGGGATCTACTGGTAAATCCAGAACGGGCCATGGGAGCTCAATCTCAAGCTTTATTAAGCGAGCTTGGAGAGCTATCGGGTAGCAAGATTAAATTTCAAGAACCGGAGAGAACCTGGTCAATTGATGCAGATAGTCAATCAAAGCTTGGGGGAATGAATTTTTCCTTTAGACATGCTCCGGGGCATACCCCTGGATCAACTCTTGCAATTGTTGAAGATGAGCTCTTAATTAGCGGAGATGTGCTCTTTAAGGGCGGAATTGGCAGAACAGATCTGCCACGTGGCTCAATGAGCGACATGGAGATAACTCTTCGTGAGAAAATAGCGACCTTGCCACCTCATCTTCGTGTTCTTACCGGACATGGCGATGAGAGCAGGATGGAAGAGGAATTAAAAAGCAATCAATATCTAATAGCGGCAACTCAAGGGAGATTGGCATGAGTCAAAAGTTTGCAGCCCCTAAGGGCGTCTCTGAGTATCTGCCGCCGAAATCAAATGTTTTTGATCGGATTATTCAAACGCTAAAGATTCCAGCACTTGCTGCCGGATATGAATTAATTGAGCTACCAATATTTGAAGATACTGAGTTATTTACTCGAGGAGTTGGCGCTTCAACAGATGTGGTTACAAAGGAGATGTATACCTTTGAAGATCGTGGCGGTCGCTCACTAACTCTTCGCCCTGAAGGAACAGCTGGAGTGATAAGAGCTGTCATTGAACATGGATTAGATCGTGGCAGTCTGCCAGTCAAACTCTTTTATCAAGGTCCCTTCTTTAGAGCTGAGAGACCACAAGCTGGTCGCTATCGCCAGTTTTATCAATTTGGACTCGAGGCTATTGGTAGCAATGATCCATATCTTGATGCAGAGGTAATCTCGATTGCCTATCAAGGTTATAGAAAACTTGGACTTAAAGATTTTGAACTCCAGATAACCTCCCTTGGCGATAGTGAAAGTAGGGCGGCACATAGAAAAGATCTAGATGCTTTTATTGCCGGGCTAAATCTTGATGAAGAAACGCGTACAAGAGCTCTTAAGAATCCGCTGCGCCTCTTTGACGATAAGCGTGAAGAAATTTGGGCTTCCATGAGTAATGCCCCATTGCTTCTAGATTATTTAAATAGCGAAAGTAGAGAGAACTTCGAAGAGGTAAAATCGGCTCTTGATTCTTTGGAGATTGGTTATGTAGTAAATCCAAGAATGGTTAGAGGTCTTGATTACTACACCGGCACAACCTTTGAGTTTGTTCACAATGGACTTGGCGCGCAATCTGGTATTGGCGGCGGCGGGCGCTATGACGGTCTTATGGAGCTTCTTGGGGGAGCTAAGCTTTCAGGAATTGGTTTTGGATTAGGAATTGATCGAATCCTTCTAGCCCTTGAAGCAGAGGCACAGAGTGGACAACTGCTCCCTGGAGAATTGAAATATATCGACCTCTATGTGATTGCTCTAGGTGATGAGGCTCGCTCAAAGTGCTTTACTCTCGTTGATTCACTTAGAAAAGAGGGCTTTGTTGTAGAGCAGAACTTTGGGGATCGCTCTCTAAAGGGAGCGATGAAAGCCGCTGATAAATCTGGAGCGCGCTTTGCAATAGTTCTTGGCGATAGCGAATTGCAATCAGGATCAGTGGAGCTAAAACAGATGAGCAATGGTGAGCAGACTTCGGTTAGGCTTACCTCACTTGCTAAGACATTGGCCGAGAAGTCATCTGGGCTTTAACAGAAATAGAGAGTAGGTTTTTAATTGCTTCGCTCCCATAGCGCTGGAACCCTTCGATCAAGTGATATTGGCAGCCGCGTAAAGCTTGCTGGCTGGGTTGCAAGGCGTCGCGATCATGGCGGTGTGGCATTTATTGACCTGCGCGACTACTCGGGAAGTGTGCAGGTAATTATCTCTGATGAGAAGGTAGCCGCCGCTCTTAGAGCTGAGTGGTGCGTTTTAATTGATGGAGTAGTTACTAAACGCCCCATTGGAAATGAAAATTCAGCACTACCTACAGGCGAGATTGAAGTTTATTGCGAGAGCCTTGAGGTGTTAAGCGAAGCAGCAGCACTTCCATTTCCTGTTGATAGCGGCGAAGTAGTTAATGTCAGCGAAGAGGTGAGACTTAAATACCGCTATTTGGATTTAAGGCGTGAGGGGCCAAGTAGCGCGCTGCGCCTTCGGTCAAAAGTCACCTCAATCATCAGATCTGTAATGGATGGTGAAGGTTTTCTAGACATTGAAACTCCAAATCTAACTCGCTCAACGCCAGAGGGTGCAAGAGATTTCTTGGTTCCAGTCCGTTTGCAGCCTGGGTCTTGGTATGCCCTTCCGCAATCACCTCAGCTTTTTAAGCAACTTTTAATGGTTGCTGGAATGGAACGCTATTATCAGATTGCACGCTGCTTTAGAGATGAGGATTTTAGGGCGGATAGACAACCAGAGTTTACGCAATTAGATATTGAGATGTCTTTTGTTGATCAAAGTGATGTTATTGCTATTGCGGAAAAGATATTGAAGGAAGTATTTAAGAGAACTTTGGAAATCGATATTTCTCTACCAATTGCTCACATGACTTATCACGAAGCGCTTAGAAGGTTTGGCTCAGATAAACCTGATTTACGTTTTGGAAATGAGTTAGTTGATGTAACTGATTTCTTTAAAGAGACAAGCTTTAGAGTATTCCAGGCAGAGTTTGTTGGCGCTGTTGTCATGCCCAAAGGAGCTGCATCGCCTAGGCGTGAGCTAGATGCTTGGCAAGATTGGGCCAAAGCTAGAGGCGCTAAAGGATTGGCATATATTCTCGTTGGCGAAGATGGCACCCTTGGTGGCCCGGTTGCTAAGAATCTTTCGGAGAAAGAGAGCCAGGAGATTGCCTCCTTTGTCGGTGCAAAAAATGGTGATGCTATTTTCTTTGCCGCAGGAGAGCGTCCTTCATCGCTTCAACTTCTTGGAGCAGTTCGTTTAGAAATCGGCCAGAGATGTAATCTGATTGCAGAGGATCAATGGAAGTTTCTCTGGGTTGTTGATGCACCGATGTTTGAAGCAACTGATTCTGGGGGATGGACCGCGGTTCATCACCCATTTACTGGACCAAAGCCAGAATATGAGAAGAGCTTTAAAGATGATCCCAGATCAGCCCTTGCTTATGCCTATGACATCGTTTTGAATGGAAATGAAATTGGTGGCGGTTCCATCCGAATCCATAAGCGCGAAATTCAACAAGCTGTATTTGATGTTATTGGACTAACTAAAGAAGAAACTGAGTCTAAATTTGGCTTTCTTCTTGAAGCCTTCAACTATGGTCCTCCGCCCCACGGCGGAATTGCACTTGGTCTAGATCGACTATGTGCGCTACTTGCTGGTGCTGAGTCAATTCGCGAAGTTATTGCCTTTCCAAAGACGGCAAGCGGGGCAGATCCACTAACTGGCGCTCCAACTCCGATTACTACCGCACAAAGACGAGAGAGCGGAGTGGATTTCAAGCCAGAATAAGGCGAGAAATCTTTAGTAGGCTAACGCTATGTCCGCAGGTGGAATTGCAGCAATAATCGCAGCTAGCGCTCTATTAATCATTGGTATCGCTATCGCCTACGCCGTCATTCGACTCGGAAGAGCTATCGACGAGGTTGGCGGGGCAGTTCGAGATATTGCTAAGGAGACTGCGCCACTTCTCAATGAAGTCACAACTACAGTAGAGCTTGTTAATGGACCGCTGCAGAGCATCAATAAAGTGACTAGGACGATGGAGGAGTTCAGCTCTAAAGTCACAGAGAGTGCTTCAGGATTTCTGGATAAGAATCAAATGGCGATGAAGGCAGCAGGTGCTGTGCTAACGGCTGCTCAACTTCGTAAAAAGAAAAAAGGAAAGAAGAGTAAGAAGGCTAAAAACAGCAAGTATGTTGACGACGAGGAGTTCTAAATCCTCGTGAATTCAGCGGAAATTCGTTCTCGCTGGCTAAAATTCTTTGAGTCAGCAAATAGCCAAGGCATTAAACATACTGTTGTTCCTTCAGCTTCCCTGATTGCAGATGATCCCAATCTGCTTTTAGTAAATGCTGGAATGGTTCCCTTTAAACCGTTCTTTCTAGGAGAGATAACTCCGCCATATAAACGCGCCACCTCAGTGCAGAAGTGTGTAAGAACTCTGGATATTGAAGAAGTTGGCAAAACAACGCGTCATGCATCTTTTTTTCAAATGTGTGGCAATTTTTCCTTTGGCGATTACTTCAAGGAAGGTGCTATCACCCTTGCTTGGGAGCTATTAACTAAACCTATAAGTGATGGTGGATATGGATTTGCCGAAGATAAATTGTGGGTCACGGTTTATCTAGATGATGATGAAGCAGCAGATATCTGGCATAAGAAAATTGGGATCCCAAAAGAGCGAATCCAAAGACGTGGAATGGCAGATAATTTCTGGTCAATGGGCGTGCCTGGTCCTTGCGGGCCTTGCTCCGAAATTTATTTTGACCGTGGTGCTGCCTACGGCAAAGAAGGTGGACCAATTGCCGATGAGGATCGCTATCTAGAGATCTGGAATCTTGTCTTTATGCAGAATATGAGAGGCGAAGGTGGGGGCAAAGATAGTTTCCCAATTCTTGGCGAACTTCCTGCTAAAAGTATTGATACTGGCTTAGGCCTTGAGCGTACTGCCGCTTTATTGCAGGGAGTTGAAAATATCTATGAGATAGATACAACTCAGCACATTCTTAATCGGGCGAGCGATTTAAGCGGAGTTACATATGGCAAAGGCACATCAAGTGATGTATCACTTCGGGTAATTGCTGATCATGCAAGAACGGCGACAATGTTAATTGGCGATGGAGTCACTCCAGGCAATGAAGGTCGCGGATATGTTTTGAGAAGAATGATGCGCCGCACAACTAGGAATATGAAGTTGCTAGGCGCAGATGATCGCAATATGAGCGAACTTGTTAGAGCCTCGATTGAAGCGATGGGTCCGCAATACCCAGAGTTACAGAGCGATAGTGTTCGAATTTTGAAGGTGGCAGAGGCTGAAGAAGAGAGTTTCCTACAGACCTTAAAGAGCGGAACTTTGATATTTGATCAGAGAAGTGCTTCCTTGAAGAAAAGTGGTACAAAGGTTCTCTCTGGCGAGGATGTATTTCAACTTCATGATACCTATGGGTTCCCTTTTGACTTAACTCTTGAAATGGCAAATGAAGAGGGCTTAGGTATGGATGCCGAAGGCTTTACGCGATTAATGAAACAACAGCGCGAGAGAGCTAAAGCGGATGCTAAATCAAAGAAGAGTGGACATACCGATGTCACGGAGTATCGCAAGATAGCTGAAGGCGCTGGAAAGCTGGAATTTGTCGGCTATGAGAGTCAAGAAAGCGAAGCAAAAATTGTTGGCTTCCTCCTTGATGGAGCAGGAGTTAAGAGTGCATCAGCTGGTGATGATGTCGAAATCGTGCTTGATAGAACACCGTTTTATGCAGAAGGTGGCGGACAGCTAGCCGATTCTGGAGTGATCACAACAAGTAATGGCTCTGTCATTGAAGTTGAAGATGTTCAAGCGCCAATTCCAGGTGTTTTTATCCATCGTGGACGAGTACTTTCTGGCCACTTGAAAATTGGTGAAGCTGTTCTCGCCAAAATCGATGGTGAGCGTCGCAAAGCGATTTCAAGAGCTCACACCGCAACTCATATGGTTCATAAAGCATTTCGAGAAATTCTGGGAGAGACTGCTACTCAAGCTGGTTCAGAGAATGCGCCTGGGCGTTTCCGTTTTGATTTCCCATCTAGCGGCGCAGTTTCAGAGGGAGTCCTTAACGATGTTGAGGCTCGAGTAAATTCTCTCCTTCTAGAGAACTTGCTGGTCAGCGCCGAAGAGATGTCGCAGGCAGAGGCAAAGAAAATTGGCGCAATGGCGCTCTTTGGAGAAAAGTATGGCGAGCGAGTTCGAGTAATTAGCGTTGGTGAGTGGGCTAAAGAGCTTTGCGGTGGAACTCATGTTTCAAGAAGTGGAGAGCTTGGAATAGTAAAACTTCTTGGAGAGTCATCCATTGGAGCAGGGGTAAGACGCGTCGAGGCTTTAGTTGGAGCCGATGCCTATTCGTTTTTAAGTCGTGAACACATTTTGATTAACTCACTTCTTGAAATCATTAAGGCGACACGTCCTGAAGAGCTACCAGAGAGAATCTCCTCTCTTCTGGTGCGATTAAAAGAAGCTGAGAGGGAAATTGGTTCCATTAGAACAGCCAAGGCCCTAAGTGATTCAGCTGCGCTAGTAAAAAACGCTGAAGATATCGGTCAGTTTAAACTTATTGCTGCTGACATGGGTAAAGGACTTTCAGGAGATGATTTAAGAACAGTTGCATTAGATCTAAGGAATCGCCTTAAAGGCGCAGTTGTTGCCCTGCTTAGTATCGGGGATGAAAAAGTAACGCTCGTAGTTGCAGCTGATGAAAGCGCTCGCAGCGCAGGCGCAAAAGCTGGAGCCTTGGTAAAGATAGCCTCCGGAATTCTTGGTGGTGGTGGTGGTGGAAAAGATGATTTTGCTCAAGGTGGCGGAAGTGATTTTGGCAAGATAGATGAAGCTTTCAAGGCCATCAAGGCCGCGCTCTCGAGCATCTAGCCTTTGTGATGATCCAAGGCGCAAGGCTTGCTATTGATTACGGTGAGAGGCGAATTGGGATTGCAAAATCTGATAACTCTCGATTGATCGCATCCCCAATGGTTACTCTCGACAATAGCGAATCAACAAGTAATGTCTATTCTGCAATCAAGGTTATTGTTAAGGAGAGCAATGCGATGTTGGTCTACATCGGCCTTCCGCTTCATCTCTCCGGAAAAGAGAGCGCATCAAGTGAGAAGGCGAGAGTATTTGCAGGCCTACTTAAGCAGCATCTACCGCAAGAAGTTCAAGTTCGACTGCTAGATGAACGATTAACGACAAGCTCTGCTGTCATCGAGTTAAAGAATGCTGGACTTAAAAGCAGTAGGGAGAGCATTGATCAATTGGCCGCTGTGAAAATTTTGGAATTTGCTCTGGAAGTTGAACGCTTAAGTGGGGAAGCTGCTGGTCATGAAGTTTAGGGCAGCTTCTGTAAAGCAATCACTTGAGAGTAGTTCACTGCTACGGTTAGCGACTGCAGGGATCTTCCTCGTGCTTTTCACTCTCTCGCTCCGTGAACTTAATTCATCTCCTCAAAGCGCTCCTGACTTTGAATCAGGATCAGCTGGCGAAGAAGTTATTGTTGAGATTTTATCTGGCGAAAGCGGATCTGAAATTGGCAAAAAACTCGAAATGCTCTCTGTTGTTAAGTCTTCAACCGCATTCTTCAGAGTGGCGGTTTCCGATCCTAGATCACAGCGCATAGCACCTGGCGAACATCGAATTGAAACTCGAATTCCTGCAAAAACTGCTTTGGAGCAGCTCTTAGATGCATCTCGTATTCCTAATCTAATAGTTGTCAGAGATGGGCAGCGTTTATCTGAGATAGCAGAGAGCATTATCAATTTCGGAGTTTCAAAAGCAGAACTTAAAAAGAGCATCAAGGCATTTTCTCCGCCGGAGATCTTTAAGACTAAAAATATCGAAGGCTTTCTCTATCCTGCTCAGTATTCTTTCAACAAGAGTGTAGATGCAGTTGAAATAGTCTCGGCTATGCTTAAAAGGTTTAGCTCTGCAACCAAGGATCTCAACTGGAAAAACGAAAGAGAGCTCACACCTTTTGAAGTGATGGTGATCGCATCTCTTGTACAAACAGAGGGAACGCCAGATGTTTTTGGTAAAGTTTCTCGGGTTATTTATAATCGATTGGAAAAGCGCATGCCATTGCAGTTCGATTCAACAGTGCACTATGCCTTGGGTCGACGTGGGGAAATACGGGTATCACTAAACGATATAAAGGTTAAGAATCGCTACAACACATTTATCTATCCAGGTCTACCACCCGGACCGATAGGAAGTCCAACTAAGGCAGCAATTGAGGCAGCTTTAAACCCTGAAGCAGGAAACTGGCTTTACTTTGTAACAGTAAAGCCTCTCGATACTCGATTTACTAATTCTTATGACCAGTTCCTTGAGTGGAAGAGTGAATATAAGAGAAACTTCAAAGCTGGGTTATTCGAATGATGAAACGCGCAGCAGTTCTCGGATCTCCCATTTCGCATTCCTTATCTCCTTTGATTCATAATCATGCCTATTCGCTCCTTGAATACCCTGCAATTTATGAAGCCATAGAGGTTAAAAGTGGAGAACTTAGTGAATTTTTAGCAAGGGAGCTGACAAGTAGTGAAGTGTTGGGCTTTTCCCTAACAATGCCTCTTAAAGAAGAACTAGTTCAATTATCATTACAAGCTCTTCAAGTCGACGCCCGAGCAAAAGCGATTAATTCAGCAAATACCATATACAAGGAGGGGCAAAGCTGGAAAATATCCTCAACTGATGTTGATGGATTTGAATTCCTACTCAAAGAGCTTTCATTCTCAACAGTATCGATACTTGGAGCAGGAGGAACGGCAAGAGCGGCCATCGCATCACTTAGTGATAGAGATGTGAAGATAGAGATCTATAGAAGAAGTACAAGTAGAGATGCCTCGCTTAGTGCAGCAGCTGTGAGTTCTCAAATTGAAATCTACGATTGGGATAAATGTGCTGGAGCTTGGAAGAGTGATTTAGTTATCAACACCATACCATCAGACCAAGTTGTATCTATCATTAAAGAATTTAGCTCTCCAAAAATACTTCTAGATGCGACTTATTCGCCATGGCCGCCGGGGTTAACTGAACAACAATTGAACGCTAAGGGCTTATTGATCTCAGGTCTGAAATTACTTGCGACTCAGGCTGTCTATCAGATATCGCTTATGACTCAAATCGACTTTGATAAAACCTGGCTATATAACGAACTGCTTCTCAAATTAGATAGTGCGCTATAGCCCTGATTGTGGATAAGGCTGTTTAGCTTTTTTCTTTAGAATTAGAGTTTTCGTGTGCTCTTCATACACCTGACCTTCTTCGGCTTTGCAATTTCCTGGCGAGATTATCAAAGTCATCTGATATCAAAAAGGACTACGCATTTGGCTTTACTCACTCTTATTCCAATTATTGATAACTCAATATTTCATGCACTCTTACTCTCA
>Ga0247833_1000573_pt1 | contig 66268 bp, 87 predicted proteins | sample LaCruzMarch2015__7_FD_187117 | JGI IMG/M metagenome (GOLD analysis project Ga0247833, IMG submission 187117) | Freshwater microbial communities from meromictic Lake La Cruz, Castile-La Mancha, Spain - LaCruzMarch2015_8m | ecosystem: Environmental > Aquatic > Freshwater > Lake | place: Spain...
TATTAAAAAATTCACTAAATTTAGTCTCACCTTTTACATAAGATGGATTATCTTCCCAATGACCATCTACTTTTAATTCAAATAATCTATAATCACGGATAATATAAGTAACCATAACATTATCCTCTAGCTCTTTTGTTTGATATTCTTCTTGCTTGAAGTCAATATTAAGAGCTTTCAATTCCTCGTTAAGAGGTAAATCTTGCTCTACTTTGATATAATTAAACATTCCCATATACTTATACTACTCTTTATTTAATTTTTGTCAAACTTATCTTGTCTTTTTTATCTATAATGACATAACTACATTCTTTTTCGCAAAAGCTACCAGTATTTATATATTTATCTGTGTGTTCTGGAAGATGAGTATGTCCACATATTATAGTATCATAGTTATTCATATCTATGTACTTAAGAGCATTTTTTTTAATATCAGAACTTTTTTCAACAAAATCATTTGTTCTGGCTTTAAAAAACCTAAAGAAATTATCTGCGAATGGAGTATATTTTCTAACAAAATAATAGCATCCAATGATAAAATTAGAAAGGTGTTTATACTTTGTGAAGTAAATATCAAAAACATCTCCGTGGATTATTAATATTTTTTTATCTTTTAATTGTATTTTATGTTCATCTGCACAATCAAAACCTAATAGGATGCTCATAAACTCTGCTTTTAAAAAACAATGGTTACCGATTAAATAAATTATCTTGCATTTTTTAGAAAGTTTTCGTAATTTAGAGAGTACCTTCCAATGACTCTTACATAACCTATGTAAATTATGATGATCAAAAAGATCACCAGCAATTATAATTGTTTTAGCTTTATTCTTTTTTAAGACCTTTAATAAGGCTTCTGCTTTACAATCTTTGTCTCCAAGGTGAATATCTGATATGATTAAGTATTTATTCATAGCTGATCTTCTGTTTTATTTATTTTTTTTATTTATATTGTCTAAACGCATTAGTATAAAAGACAATAATATAATTATAGTCAATATATATTTCTGAGTGCATATAGAATACATCAAATAAATTATTCCTGCGACTTCTATAAGTGGATTTAATATTTTATTCATAATTTATTACCAATGGTGAAGTGCATTTATAATAAGTACAATATTAGCTATCACACCTAAAATAACTACAAATAGTTCATATACTTTATGTGTCATAGTTTAGCAAAAGATTGTTCTTTCATTTTTAATTCAAAGTCAACATCTATATTATCATATCCATAAGTATTTGGCAAGTTTTTTGCGTAGTCTGCGTGTTTTCGTGGATTCTTATGACCATCTATACTCTCAGAGTAATGGAACAATGGAGTATGATTACCCCAAGTGATTCGTGCAAGATGAAACGCTTCTTCTTCTGTTAAATTGTCTGGATGACATTTATGATGAAGATAATCAAAGGTAATAGGGATATTGGAAACCGAATGGAAATACCTCATTAGCTTCTTAACTGACCAGCAAGTATCTTTATCATCATTTTCTATAACCAATCTAGACCTTACATCGTCAGTTAACTTATTAAAATTAATCATAAACTTTTTGACTATATCATTTAAATTACCCTTAGAATTATGTATGTGCATATTCATAGGTGCATTATAGTTTAGCGAGCAACCAATCTGAGTCATAAACCAACCATAGAAATTTAATTCTTTGATTGTTTTAATTATTGCATTTTCATTATCACTAGCGAGAACATTAAATTCGCTAGGATGACAAGATACTCTAACATTTTTAGATTCAATAAGATTCTTGATACTATCAAATGATACTAATATTTTATTATAGTCTGGTAAATCTTGTAATGATATATTAGCTTTATCATAAGTAATAAGAGGAAATAGATCAGAAGAAATTCTGTAAGTATGATTATGGTCGGCACAATACTTTATGTATTGATAAGTAGTAATCATATTGTTTAGTATTCTAGAGGATAGAGTAGAAATAGCTTCTTTTCTATCCATAGATGAGAAACGAGCATAAGTCATAGTGTTGAACTTGATAGGGTCATCTTGTTCAGCTAAACTTGAAACGATACAACATACTCCTTTTCTCATACTATAAGAATACTACTCTTTGCTAACTCTGTCAAGGTTCTATATATTATTCGTAAATATATCTAACTGAACCATCTTTGTTTTTTAATTCCTTTTTAATCAACGCTTTATCTTTTTTAGTTTTCCATTTTATACTATCATAGTTATTTTTAAACCTATCAGAGAAACAATTTCTTGGTTTGCTTCCTTTTCCAGCTCCTATATTTGGCCGAAAATCATTCATATTTGGACTTTTTTTGTTCATATATTTGGACTTTTCTTGTTAGTAAATTTACTTTACTACTTCATTTAATAATATATTATATACAATGAAAGTATAAAGTATACTAATAATTAGTGCGACTATACAGCTTATCCCTTGGGCTTCTAGATCTTCCATATCATTATATACTATATAAATATAAAGTTAATAAATTATTTATAACTAAAGTTCGGAACGAGTAGGATTTGAACCTACGGATGGAGTTAACCATCGGAAGTTTAGTAAACTTCTGCTTTAGACCACTCAGCCATCGTTCCATAATACTTTTTCTCCTGCCTAACTAGGATTTGAACCTAGAACATCTTCATTAACAGTGAAGCGCACTACCGTTGTGCTATTAGGCAAAATCATTTTAGCCAAACGGAAGTAGGATTATAAGAGTTTATGTCTAGATAATCCCAAACCTTCCAATTCTTTTCGCCTTTTGAATAAGTTATTATATTAAATAAAAACGCATATAGATCTTCAATATGCCAAACATCATCTAGTAATTTCTTTCCTAAAAATCTAGATTGGTGAGCTATATGATCTGAATAACTATAAGCAAAGGCTGAAAATGGTGGCAAAACGCAACCCATTGAGCAAAGAACTCCTTGCATTCTTGATGCTACTTCTTTGCCTCCAACAGAGTGCATTGTTACGATAACTCCTGCTGGTTTTCCAAGAAGATGCTGTTTGCCTTCTATCTCTGTCATTTTCTCAAAAAGTTGTTGCATTGGGCTTCCCCAACTATCCCAGTAAGTTCCAGTGCAAAAAATTAGTGCATCGCTATCTTTTATAATATTTCTAACTTTCGGCCAATCGAAATTAGAATGAAGATGAAGTATTTTTATTTTTATATTTGGATCTATTTTAAAGATTTTTCTTTTTATCTTTTTTATAAGACATGCAGTATTACCATTCTTACCACCAATAGAACCATTAATTATCGTTAAATTTGTATTGGTTGCTTCTTGCGGTTTCATTTATATGACTTTTTATTAAATTATATAATCTAACTTCTTCTTTATTAGCTTCTCTTTCAACTTTATCTAAATTAGTAAACTTATATTCTTTGAGTTGGTGATGTTTGAAATGATATACCGCTTTATTTGGATAAGAGTCATTCGCAAATCTTATATATCTAAATGGTAATTCCTCGCCTTTGATTTTATAAAGGGTTCCTAAAACTGGTTGAATTTGTTCATATGGAAATACTCCATCAATAAAATTTAATATTTTTACCCAGTTCATATGATTCCGAATACCTTAAGCATTATTATACAAGATAGTACCACTCCTACTAGGCCAGTCAAAGTTCTAATCATTTTCATTTTATGATTATGATGGTCTACCCATAACTCAAAAGAATCTCTTAGTTTTCCTTTGGCTAGAAGTTTTCTCTTTTGTTTTTTTGTTAAATTAATTTTTGACATATTTCTGATATGCATTTAAAAAATTTATTTAGAGGTTTTATTTCTTAAAATCACCAAGGTCACGATCAAAGCTAAACTTTCCAACACTCTCAACTAAACCTTCATATGTCTCTTCTGTGCATCCTGCCATTTCAGTAAATGGAGCAATCACAACAAAGATACCAAAAGCCCCAATAGTTGCTGCGGTTGAAACAGGGCGAACAAGTGCGATATCTCCTGCGGCTAGAAAGCCGTCTGCTACTGGTGTAGATTGATTAGATGTGCCAGAGTCGGCAAAAGTAAAAGAGGCAGAGATTAGAATGAGGCTTAATACTATATTTTTAATGTTTTTCATATTGTATATTATATATTAGTATTATGCTTTTGTCAACTATATATTTGGCATTTTCCTATTAGTAAATTTAATATTTATTTTTCGGTGGATTTTCAAATATAGTTGGGGGTTCGGAAAATGTTGATGCGTTTTGTGAAGTTTTATCCATAAAAAGAACTCCATAATTCTTTATTTTTAATTGGCCATAAGCTTTTAAAGTAAATCCCCATTCTTGTATTCTCTCAATAAATTTATTTTTTATTTTCAAAGAATGATATTCAATCGCCATCTCATTTATATTTATAAAATCTTTTGAATTAAAATTCTCTGCTATTAATAATTCGTATCCCTCTATATCACTTTTAAGAGCGGTGATATCATTTGTATTTATTAAATCTTTGATTTGTTGTGAATCGGATATATCAACGCATTGAAAAGATAAATTATCTATATTTGTATATTTTTGTTTAAAAAAATTAATTTCATTTATATCTTTGTCTATGCCTATTACTTTATTTGCTCTATTACTCAAAAAATATATAAAAGAAAATTCTTTTTCATCTTTAACTCTCCATCTCCCACATCCCAAATCAAGAACATTCTGATCTTGAGCTTTAAAATATTTCCAATGTTCTGATGAGTTTTCTGTCTTTATATTAAAATTAATCATTTTATTTAATAATTTTTAGATTTCCATTCAAAATTAAAAAAATCAAAAGGTTTTCTATATTCGTCTTTTTGATCATAATCTACATTCGTACAATTTAAAACTATAGCTTCTTCAGTTCCTATAGCTGAAAATCCATGCCATATTTCGGGAGGTATTGTTAAAACTGAAGAAAATGGCATTAATATAATTTTTTCAGATTTATTTATTTTCTCGTCATATAATCCAACTAAAAGTCTTCCTTGTAGTAATATGAATCTATCTGTTTGTTTTTCATGTTTATGCCATGCTTTTATAACTCCAGGTAAACATGTCGTGACATAAATATGCTTAATTATTCCATCTTCTTTTTCTTTAACTAACTCTGCAAGCCATCCGCGATCATCTATAATTTTAGATATTAATTTATTCATTTTATTAATATTTATTTGGCGGAGGATTAGGATAATTACCAGATATAATAGGATTATGAGGATAATTCTTATTTGGTCTATTTAATTTTAACTTTGTGGATCGTGGAATATTTGCTATTTTTGGCCAAATCCAAGATTGCCCATCTTTATATTCTTTTATTATTAAATCTGCCGTTAAGTAATTTAAATTTGTTTCATTATTATAATATGACCTAAATTCTGATTTATAAATTTCTCCTATCTTTCCTGTTCGATATAAAGAAAGTATCCATCTTTCTGTTAACCAATATAATGGATATCCATGATGGCTTTTGCTTAAATCTTTTTCATGTTCTATAATGTCGGGAAGATTTCTTATATAGGAAGTTTTTGCCCACCAAAAATTACCAGAAAAAAATAATTTATGCTTATATAAATCTATTGAATAGTTATGATGATAACTCTCGGTTAAATTTACTCCAATGACATCATATCCATCCTCTAGTCCTCTTATAGACTTTTCGTATTTATTTATTAATATAAATTCTAACATTTTCCTCCAAGCAGAAATTGTTTTTTTATACTGTGGTCTAGAAACTCCTTTAGCATGAATATATAATACATAAGATTCGTTATTTTGAGACCATTTTTTAAGTTGCCTTAAACAAGCTCTTTCGTAATCTTTCATATCTGTTGAATAATTAATTAAATGTATTTTACTTGTTTTTTCTAATAAAAAATTAATATCTTCTTTTGATTTGCCTAGATATGAGATATAAATTTTATCTAGTTCTTTAAATAAATCGCTAGAATATATACATTTAAATTGATCTTCGACAATCTCTCTCCAGTGATTCAAATCGCATATATGCCAAAATATTACTTTTTTCATTTAAAATTTATCAATTATTAAATTTTTTATATCCATATTATGTTATATCTATATTTATATAATATGGCAAATATAATTATATGGTGTTACATAAAATGTTTTACATTTTTAACCTATTTATGTATAATCTATTATGGTTAAAAAATTAAATATATCAATAGAATATGTTATAGACTCCAAAAACAAAGTAGAAATCTTAGACGAATTATTAAAAGATGAGATACATTGGGTTCTTAGAAACAAAATAGACTCTTTAAAAGAGGTTATAGTCCATGAATTAGACTCTCAAATAACTAAAGACCATATCTATATAAATATAGTTTAAATGACAAATTCTGGCACTTTATATGTTATTGGCACAGATATTGGCAATAAAAAATATCTTTCTCCTGCGGTAAAAGAAGCTCTTAGTGATGTAGAGTGGGCGTTAACTGAACATGCCAGACGGTCCACCGATATATTAAACTATTTCAATATAAAAGTTAAACAGGTTACTTTTAATCTTAGAAATGAAAAAATAAAAACTCAAGAAGCTATTTATAGATTATCTAAAGGAGACAATTTAGGGTTATTATCTGATGCTGGCATGCCAGTAGTCTCAGATCCAGGAACAGAATTAATAGATTTATGTTTAAAATATAAAATAAAAGTTAAAGTCATCTCTGGGACATCTTCTATCGTACATGCCTTAGCTTACAGCGGATTTCCTAACGTACCATTTTATTTTGGAGGATTTTTAATTCCATCAAATGGAAGAAGACATCAAGGTTTAGATTTATCAAGCGTGAATATTAAAGAAATTTATAAAATAAATAAGAAAAATCAAATGATTCCAGTCATAGAAAAGTATATTAATAATATTTTAAGTGAATGTTCTACAAGAAAAGGTCTTTCGGTGTTTCTTATAAATGGAATGCACTTAGATATAATTTTAACAAAATCTGAAAAATTTTTACCTATTAATACTCAAATCGCTATTTGCTCTGAACTCACAAGAAGCCAAGAAAAAATACATAGAGGTACTGCTTCTGAATTAAAAAATATTCTTCAAGAAAATCCAAAATTAAAACTTGGTGAACATGTTATAATTTTTTATATAAATAAAAATTAATTATTTATTTTTATTGAATGAATTAGATAAAAATGGGCATTTAGAAATCTTTTCTTCGTTTATATTAAATTTATAATCTAATTTATGTTTTCCTTCGGCTATGTTATTTCCATTTGAATCTTTACCGTCTCTATAGAAAAATTGACGATCCGAAATTTTCTCTCTTTTGCTCTCGTTGAAAATCGTTCTTGATTTTCTCCATGCTGAATGTTGGTCGTTAAGTTCTTTATTATTTTTTATGCTTGAAAATTTCATATTAGTTCTCTCATTTAAGTTTAATGGATAAGGCAATATCCTACATATTGGTGTATTTTCTTTTATTCTAATTAGTTTATTAGTTTCTGTAATTTTAAAATTCATAGTGAAAGTAAATGGCGACCAGTTTGTTTCTACTATAGCCTCCAATGGTTGAAGTCCATTAATTGGATTATTTGGGTATCCAGAAACTAACAAGCCCCATCCTGGCGGTGTTTTAAATACTACTGGAAAAGTAAAAGTCACAATTCCTGCGGTAAAATGAGATAAACAATAGCTAAAGTATTCATTTTGTTTCTTATGAATTATTTTTACGCTAGATATTCTTCCCTCTCCATCCCAAAAAACATCGGTTTCATTTTGATATAATATCGTATATCCTGCTTGATTTGCAGTAACTAAAGGAGTGCAGTAATAAGCATAATTCTGAGCTTTATCATCCATCCAATCTCTTTTTGAAGAAGATGGTATTATATATTTTTTGCATTGTTCTTCAATATTTTCATGTACAAAATAACATTCAATTAAAATATCTTTTTTTATAATAGAGTTTTCGTCGTTTAAATTCATTAAGAGTGTTTTTTATTAAAGGCAAAATTATTAATTCTATTAATTAAATCCAAAGATCCTTTTGTTAAATTTTTTTCTTCTGAATCTAAAATTGGTATAAAATTCCAAGGTTTATAAGATCTTTTATCAAAAATCATCTGATTAGTTTTTTTGTTTTTAATACCATAGCAATAGTGGTAAAATGTTCCTTCTCTGTTTGGGTCGTCAAAGGGTGGCATATCCATAACATCTATCATTTCTGGAATAATTTTTTTCTCTGCGAGGGCTATATTAAAACCAAACATATCACAAATCCAGTCTTTATATAAAGGGTTATTGTCTCTGTCCGTTGATCTAAATAATATTGTCAATTCTATCCATCTGTCAATTATTTTTCTTAGCACATTTTCTCTTACAAAAAATGGCCAACCAATTGGTCTGTAGTAGTTTAAAAAATCTATAAAATTTAAATTTACATATTTCATATAATAATTAATTGTTTTTTTACTGAATTCACTTAATTTCGGATCCATGTAGCTATATTGTTGCCCTGATATATCTGTTTCTTTTTCTAAAATAAATTTACTTTTAAAAACAAAATCTGCTTCTACAAATAAATAAAATTTGTCTGGTTCTGGAGTTTTTGATTCTAAATATTCTTTAACTGAAAAAGCTCTATCATATATAATATAATGGTCATCATCTTTTAATTTTGCATAACTTTTATTTTTGCATAAAAAATATGGATAATTTTTATTTAAATTTTCTCTGTCTGATATTATTAATGATAAAAAATCTATATTTTTATCATTCCCATATGTTTTTAAAAATGAATCATACATTAACTCCATCTGCCAATCAATATAATTGCTAGTTGTTTCGGTAACTAAAACTGTGAATTTATTCATTATATTTTTTTAATATATAAAGCCATTGATTTATTTGATATTTTTTTAATATATTCTTTTGCTTGAGCTTTTCCTTTTTTAGAGGCTGGAAAAGCTCCATATAAAAATTTATCTTTTTTATTTAAAATTGCATAATATTTACTTTTATTTTTCATTTAATATTAATTCTTTTAAAAGCTTAAGATGGTGAAGGTTCCAATTTTCCCCATCTTTTTCTTCATTTTCTATATCTTGATATATATTATATGCTATCATTTGATCTAATAAACTTATAATTTTTTGGTTATTATTCATTATACTTATATTATATAAGAATAGTGTAATTCATTCTAGAATATATGTTTTATTTAAATGCAACCAAAAAATTTTTATCTTTCACTGTGACAAACGCTGGTGGATTTAGTTCTTATGGATCTAGCGCAAAATCTGGTCATATATACTATAGTAATAATATATCTGACCCTTGGGGTAATAATGGAGTTCATATTGGCTCATTTGATCTTAAAACTGCTGGCTCTACTACATTCGTAATTGGTGAATCTAACGATGCCGCTGGAACAATCTTGGCTAATAAACAAAAATATACAAGTATGTGCAATTTATTTTCTGCTGGAACATTAGATTATCATTTTTTAACATTTGTAATAAATAGGTCTAAACCTGCTGATTTTGTGCCTACTAGCTGTCCATGTACACAATTTCCTGGGCAGGGAATTGTAAATAATCGTACAGTTTGTGACGCAGCAAATTTTACATTTTTAGATGGATATAATCATGCAGGCGCAAATATAACTATAACTCCATATTATATAAATTCTTCTAATACTTTAATTGCGGGGGGCAGTTTATCAACATCATTCTGGGATCTCATAGAATTTGCTGCCAATCCTAATTGTTATAATCTTAAATCAAATAGTCCAACATCTGGTAGGTTTCCAGATGATGCTAATAATTACGACGAGGTTGGTTGGACAAATGGTTCAGTTCTTATGCCTATACATGGTTGTGAGGCTAATGGTCCATCTAGCACTTTAAGAAGAGGCGCGTTTCGTGATTATTTTCCTTCAGGTGGAGTCACGTTTCCAGCTAAATGCACATCAGCACTTCCAAATTATACAAATAAAAACGGTAATCATTATTGGGGCCGTGGATATGCTGATCCGCTGGGAAAAAATAAAACAAAAATAACTCAAAGTAATGGTCCGTATGGATCACCATTATCTGAAAATTATTATAATGATAATATTGTTTATGATTCATTATTCGGTAGTTCAAACGGAGTGAGCGGAACTGGGTTAGTCCAATGTCCAATATCTACAGGAGTAGTGTCTAATAACATGCGTCCAAGATATTTCTTAGATATTACCTCAAGATGTAATGCAGGTGCAAGAACTAGCACTTTCCAACCATATTATAATGGCTCGACATATCCAACTTATGGTGGGTATGGATTTTACATGAAATTTAATTGGGACGCTTTATGCTATCCTTGCGTTTAACTTAAAGAAAATAAACCTTAAGATAGTCTTCTTTTGCTATAATAGAAAAAGATCTATAAGCCGCTTTATCAAGAGTAATCTTTTTCCAAAAATTAGCCCAGTCTTCATCTGTTACACCAACAACAAAAACTTTACCCCTATAATCTGTCATTTCTGGAGGCAATTGAGTCTCTATACTTCTTTTGGGTGGATTTTTATTAAATTGTTTTACTTTTTCTTGTATTTTTTCATTTTTAAAAAGTTCATCTAAAAATATAGTGTCCTCATTTTGAGTATAAATTTTAGTAAAAAAATCACTAACTCTTTGCCCACATTCACAAGTTGGATTATCTCTCCAACTTAATAGGTCTATTTCTATATTTTTATATTTTTCTTTTAAAATATCGAATGTCTCTGGTGTTTCTACTGCTGCTCTTAAAGTTAGAAAAGAAATTATTTTGCTCATATATTCTTATGATACTAAATTTTAATATAAAAGTCTAAAAATTTTTAAATGATATATATTTATTCTACATCCCAATCGGATCGGGAAATGAGGGATTTCCGTCATCTCCGCCAGTGTTGCAGTTTGTTGGCGGATCGGGTGGTGGTGACGGTGGCGGTGGCGGTGTATAACAACAATCTGGTAACGGGACTTTGTCTTTACACGTAACAGGAGTCACGACTTTACTTCTTGTGCATTCCATATCATAAACAAGTTCGTTCACAGGGCAACTAGCACCATCAGGCCAATCCTTGTAACCAGACCTACACCCTAACCCAGTGCCCTTGTCATCACTCCATTTTGTTTGTCCATAAATGCATTCACCACAAACACAACCATCACTTGGCATCGTGCAGGATTTACAGAATGCATCGCAGTCTTCATCTTTAAAGCCGAAGGGGTATTTTAGAACCTTGTATGGACAACTCCAACTACCATATTGTACAATAAGACACATAAATTACTTTCGTTAGTTTATCAAAGCCTTTAAACTTCCAGTTTCTTGAACTAAATTATATATTAAATTAATTTTTTCTTTATTTTCATCACTTGTAAGAATATTTATTGATCCGCTAATGATTGGAGATGTGTAATATTTAAATTTATTTTGAAAATTATTTAAAGTATTAATTTTATTGATTTTATTTCCTGCGTAAGCTGAATATTTATCTCCATAATATAGATTATTTGGAATGTGACTAGCAGAAATTGTATAAATTCTCACAGTTGGTTTTGTATAGCCAGTTATAGGAAATAGCACGAGTAAATTTCCTGAAGTATAAGATCCACTTTGCCTTAATTCTCCGCTGGATTCTGTATATGATATTGCCTGTCCAACATATTCGTTTAATCCTGAGCCATATATACTATTGCCTGTATAAAAATAAAATCCAGTATATTCTGTTGATACTAATAATTTATAATCTATATTATTTTCAAGATATAGTTGCGGATACTTTTCATTTGAAAAATTATAATAAAATTTTGCTCCAGATCTTTGTGCGCTAATCGTACTTGATGAAACAACTTGATTTCCTATAATTGGATTTAGAATTTCTTGAATTAAATTTTCTCCAGTAACAAAAAGTTTACCAGAAACTGGATTTTCAGAAGCAGAGAAATATTCAATCTTTGGCGTTGGATGATTTGGTATATAAAATTGAAGAAGTCTATAATTACCACTTATTTTATTAAAATTTGGAGTTGTGATTTTCAATTCAGAAATATCTCCTTTAACTGCTAGTGGTCTAATTTCAGTTAAATTTGTTTGTAATAAGTTATATGTATAGCCATTCTTTAAGATTAGTTCGCTTAAATTTTTCTCAAGGTTAGCTACTGTATCATAAAATTTATAACCAGTATAAGTGGCTCCACTTATAAAATTAACTGATACATAATGTTGTTTTGCGTCTGCTGAATTAAAAATTGGTAAAACGTCCGTATTTAATTTAAATAATAAATCTAATTGAACTGCTCCAGTAAATGGGTTAAATGTATTTTTTGTAGAAATAACTGAATCATTTTGTCCAGAGAAAAGCCCAGAAAAACCTTGGTTATATTTAAAATATTGTCTGTCGCTGTTTAAATAGTAGAGTCCATCTCCGCTTGATGATATTTTTATATTTGTTTGTGCTTGGTATGTGGGATGACTATATATTCCAGATTGAAGTTTTAATTTTAAATTAGATCTTTCGGCTTCTATGTTTTTTCCAGTAGCATATAATGTTAATCCAAATATTTTTGAATCTATTGGACTGTTATTTATTAATATTTTTCCATTAATATCATAATTAATATTTGATCCAGTTTTTTGCATTGGTAAAAAGTTATTACCTTTTTTAGCAAAATAAAAATAATCATCTGCTAATAGTCTATTATTGTTAGATATAATACTAAGGGTTGAGTTTATGTATTTTTTTGAGGCCAAGAAATTTAATTTACCATTGATAAGCATTGTTCCAGTTACTTCGTTTAATATTAAAGCTCCTGTATTTGTATATAATTTTGTACCATTTGGTAAAGTAGTGAATGTATTTCTTCCAGATGTTAAGTAATTATTTTTATAATGAACTGTTATACTAGAGTTTTTTCCAACAGTATAATATTTAACTAATTGCCCAGATAAATTTGTATTATCTGGATAATAAAAACTTGTTTCTTTATAACCTTGATCTACAATATCAATTAAAGAATTTTGAGAACTGAGATAAAAATTCTTTGGAATATCGCCAGTATTGAATATTGCAAAATCATATATCTCTTCGTCATTTAATGTACCAGACTGATTAAGATTAAAATTATTATTATATAATTTATATAATCCTGTATTTTTAGGTTGAAAATATGGGCCATAACCTAGTGATAATACTTTTGGCGAGTTTCCTGTTGGTTTCCAATATACAGAGCCAGAAAAAGCAAAAATTCTATATTTTACAAGATCATTTTTATTTGTTGCATAAGGATTATGAAATTGTGAATTTTTTTGTCCAATAATATTTGTATAAACAAAAGTACACTTATTTTGAATGCACCAATCAATGTTTGGTATATTGTCTTGCAAATATACTTTATTATAAGTTATTGCTCTTCCAGTTTGTGTACCAGATTCTGCGCCCTGAACATAATAATCTGCTCTTTCTTGTGAAAAACCTAATTTTTGTAAATCTTTTCTTGTATAAAAATTTCTACCTACAGAACCTATTTGATATCCACTATGATCTATAAGTTCATATACGTTTTTATATGGGGAGATAAATGGCTTAGTAATCGGATCGTTCAATGAACAGTAGCCACATATTCTAAATTTTTCTCCAGAAGATAAACCGTCAGGATATTCGTCAGGTTTACCATATGGAATTCCGCGGCTATCTTCAAAATTTGCTGTTAAAACTCTATCTAAGCAGTAGCCTTGTTCATTTTGTGTTGAATATGGCAGTTCACCAGTTGGAAAAAAAGTTTTTGAACCAAATTTTATTCTTATTCCTGTGTTCCTGTAGTTTTGCATCCATCCAGATTCATACCACAATGAATTATATTTTTCTTTTCTTAAGCTAACAAGTTTATTCAAATAATTTTGATTTGTTCTTTTTGAAATGGATTCTCCTAGATTAATTGGAGATAATTCGACTAAATTTTTAAAATTACTATCTAAAAATCTGGGATCGGTAAATTTAGCGTATAAATTGTTATTTGCCGCAGCAGAATCCAAATCTATTGCTTTGATTGTTTGGTTGAAACCTTTTCTATAACCAGTAATTTTGTTCATATAACTATTTCGAATTACACTTAAAAATAAAAAATGCGAGAATTAATAACTCTCGCATTTTTATATTCTTTTTTATTAGTTTGGCCCCGTTTTTGTCTGGTCCTTCTGTTGCTCTTTTGTATCTTTGTAGACGCATATACTTCATCAAAGAAAAAGCCTTATTACCAGATTGATCTTTCGCTTCTGTACAAATGATCTAAACCTTCTCATTTTAAGTTATTTTCTCAAAATTTATATTGAGAAACTCGATATTGCTATCGAGATCGGACTATATCTTGCTTACTAACTTTCGTTAGTAAGACTGGGCGCTCGTGTCTCTGTTATTGTTGCGGTAACTCAAGAGTTAGTCTCTACACCTTCATGCTTCGTTTTTACCGCGAAGCAAGCTTGGCTCGGTATGATCCACTTGGGACTTCCACCGAATTCACCCAGTATGGCCAGTTTTATTTTTAAAGAACTAAAACTAGTTACACCTTAAATTTAAATATGCGCTTTATATATTAGCTGTATCGCCAGAAAATATTATTTCACAATATTTTTTTAATTTTTTTGAAATAAACTCTTTCATGTCTTTGAAGTCGTCAAATTTTATAAAATTTGTGTTTTCTTTCTTATTATCAAACTTAATTTTAAATATTTTTAATTTCTCTAGAATATCACATTTATTAATAATTAGCCTTGTCACTCCAGATTTTTTAATTGCGTATTCTAATTTAGTTAAATCTAACCAGTTGGCTATCCTTTTTCTTCCTGTGGTTGTGCCATATTCTTTCCCCACTTCTATAACTTGATTAAGTTCATTATCTAGTAGTAATGATTCTGGAAATAATGGATCTACTCCGCTTTTAGTATCATATATTTTAGCAACACCAATAATGTCTCTTATCTTTTTAGGACTAAAGCCCAATGAGCAAGCAGAGTAAGGTAATGTTTCGCTGCTTGTTACATATGGATAATTTCCATAATTTAAATCTAACCAAAAACTTTGAGCGCCTTCACAAAGTATGTTTCCATTAAGCTCGCCATCCCAAATATATTTTTTATCTAAATAATATTTAGCCAGTTTTCCTGTTCTTAATGCTTTATCTGCATAACATGGTGCAATTCCTTGTCCAGTTGTCCCTAGTTTAGGTTTTAAAAATTTAAGATCATATTCAATGTGTCTTTGAGTAATGATATGAGCTTTTGGGCTAACTTTAATTAAAGAAGTATCAAAACCTTCGTTATCTAAGTACTCTATTTCGTCAAAAAATTTATCAATATTAATGACACAATTTGGACCTATTATGCTAGTTTTATTTTGGAAAACTCCGCAAGGAATAATATGAGTTTTATATTTTTTATCATTAATATAAACTGTATGCCCTGCGTTTGGCCCACCATTCCAACGACAAACGATATCATAATTTTTAGATATTGCATTACTTATCTTGCCTTTTCCTTCATCTCCCCAACATAAACCAAAAATAACATCAACTGCTTTTATCATCTTTAGGTTTTTCTCTTAACTCATTAACGTAATTTTCTAAATTTTCTTTTGCTTTATTGCAAAAATCCTGTCCAGAAGCACCACAGCAATTCTTAAATTTTTTTAATGATAATGGGCACATACTATTTCTAGATATTTTTGGTAATACTCTTACGACTGGAGAAAATGGAGTTGCCCTCGCGTAAGGATTATGATTTAATGAAATTTTATTAGATTCTTGTTCCATATTTTTTATCTCGCTGGTTGTGGTTTTGGTCTTAACTGATTATACATTTGATTGTATTTATTCACATCTTCAATTTTATTAGCATCCATAATAAGGAAAGCTTTTTGACCTAATCTAAAATTTTCATTTTCCTTCGCAGAAATGACTCCTTGCATTCTTGATCTTAATTTCGAATCTTGTGTTAATGATAGACTATTTTTTTGCTCTTGCAATAATTTGTTGTATCTTTTATTAGATTCTATTTGAGTCTTAACAATATGATATTCTGCTCCGCGAGTTACATCATCGTACTTCTGATAAGTCGTTTGAGCTTTAGAGCCAGAGATAGTTATAATTAAAGCTAAAATAGCTAAAATAATTGATTTAATATTTTTATAATTTACCATGTGCAAATCCCTCGTACATGCTATTAGGACTATTTTTAACTGCTGTAATTTTATCTGTCCATAATCCTCCTCGCATATCTTTCATATTTCTAAAGCCTAAATAACTCATCGCGCTTCTTAAGCCGTTAGCAAAATCATAAACTATATCTTCTATTGATTTATCAAATAGTGGGATTAAAGTGTTATCTCCTTCTACAAATAAATTCTTTTTTGTTCCATCATGGAGTTCGTAATCTTCTACTACATCTTTACTAGCCATTCCTCTGTACTTTGCATATCTTATTCCATTTTTTTCAATTATATCTTCTTCATCAACTATATCTGATAATCCAGCGAAAATTCTTCCACAAATAACTGCGTCACAGCCACTTGCTATAGCTTTAACTAAATCTTTCGGATATCGAATACCTCCGTCAGCTAAAATACTCGGTCTATGTTCTGGATTTGGTTTATCTTGCTTAAATAAATCTACTTGAGAAAGTTCCCAATTTCTTACGGCTTTCCAAGCGTAATAATTTCCAGTTAAACTTGGGCAACCTATTCCTGTTTTGACTTGAGTTAAACACATTGATCCTGGACCGATTAAATGTCTAAATCCATCCGCTTTTAAATTAGCTAGTCTATAAACGCTTTCTTTTGTTAATGTATTACCAACAATAATGTCTTGAGAAAATCCAGCTGTTTTAAACCACCTAAGAAAATCTTCTACATTTTTAGCTAAACCATTTGCTGTATCAAGAAAATAAATATCAGTATAAGTACTTGTCTGTCTTATTCTTTCTTCGGCATCTTTTAATCCAATTGCGTTTATAGAAAATCCGCTTTCATCTTTAATTGTTTTAGATTTAGATCTTTGATCATCGATACTCATAAATCGATGCAGTACTCCAGCCGCGCCAATTTTATTCATTTTGATACAAGATTTAACAGTTGATACTGTATCCATTGGAGATAATATCAATGGAATTTTTATATAGTTTTTTCTTGAAATCTTTGCTGTTGTATCTATTTCTTTTCTAGACGAAATGTCTGAAAAATTTGGTAGTAGTGATATATCGTCGTAACTTAAAGCTTCAACAAATCTCATTCTTAAATGATAAAGCTTCTTTCTATAAAAGTCAAATACAAAATTAAATACTTTTTATTGATGTACCATCTTTTTTATTAAAATTCAAATGATCTGATTCCGAAAGACCTAAAGTGGTTTTAAATAAAAGTAAAGTATTATTATCTATATTTTGAATTTTTTCTATATATTTGTCTTCTGCATATTTTTCTCTTGTATTCTTGCTACAACCACACCCACCTAAAGACATATCATAAAAAGAAATAGTATCATTAAATATAGAAAATTCCTTATGTTGAGGAATTTGATTCCTTATTTCGTTTACAAATTCAGATAAATTAAGATTCTTCTCTATCATGGTATTTCATTAATATTACACTTATATAATATAATATTAAAGAACCAAAAAAATTCAAAAATATTATACTATATATTGAGATAAATGGATAACTTAGTATATTTAGCCATGTATTTAGACAAACTGGACATGATAATAGCTTGGTGAAAAAATTATTATATTCAATACTTAAAAATATAGGATATTTGACATCTGAATATTTTTTCTTGAATTCTATATATCTATTTAGTTTTAAAAATTTATTTAAAATAGGTATTTTCGTGCCATATTCATAAAGTGCCTCTGTTTTAAACCATATCAAAAGAACAAAAGCGTTAATAAAGATGAAATATAAATCATTAGCCATTAAGCATTATACTTAATAAGATCAATATCGTAAAATTTAAATATATCTAAAGACTTTTGATCTCGATGATATTCTTCTAGATATAATACTTTTTCAATCCCATAAGAGGCTATGCTAATTGCACATGATGAACATGGTAGTAGACTTGTGGCAATTAAATATGGTTTATCATATCTAGATATACAGGATAAAGCGTTTGTTTCAGCATGAATGACAAAAGCTCTTCTTTCATCTCTATCGTCCCAAAAAGTAATATCTATTTGTTTTTTACTTGTTAAACCGTTGTATCCTATACTTAATAGTCTCCCGTCATTATTTAATATAGCGCATCCAACTTTTTTATATAGATCTTCTGACCTTTCTGACGCTAATAAAGCAAATTTAATTGCCATATCTTCAAATGAAATTCTTTCCATATCTAAATTATAAATTAATTATAAATTAAGTCAATTTTAACTTTACTTTTTTAAAATAAAGATGTATACTTGAGCCTATGATAGGTATAACAGGAGTAGCAAGATCTGGAAAAGATACATTTTATGGTATTCTTGCTAAATATTTTGAGAACAAAAGTTTGAAAGCTAAGAGACTTGCTTTTGCAGATAATTTGAAAAAAGAACTAGGCCCATTTGTAATCGAAAAATTTAAAATAGACTTAGCGAATTGCTCAAACGAAGAAAAAGAATTAGTCCGTCCATTAATGGTTTCTTACGGTAAATGTAGGAGATCTCAAACAGAAGGTAAATATTGGACTTCATTATTAGATATAAAAATAAAAGAATTTAATCAAAAAAATATAATACCAATCATTACAGATGTTAGATATATAGAGTATAAAGAGGATGAATATTCTTGGCTGAAGAATTATAATGGAATTTTAATACATTTATGCAGAAAATTAGACGATGGAAGTCTTGTGCAGCCAGCTAATATAGAAGAAAAAGCTAATGACAATAAATTAAAAGCTGTAGCAGATTTTTGTATAAGTTGGGATACTTGCCAAGACACTAATTTTTTGTATGAGTTAATGGAGAAAAATTTAGAAAAAATATATGAATTATACACAAGACATAGACTTAATAATTAAAGTAAAAGAATCAGCTGATAATGAATCTTTAAAAGAATTGTCTAATCGACATAGCGGTATATATAACGAAATGGTAAAAAAATACTACAGACATTTAGTAACTACTGGTCTAAATCCAAATGATATTATTTCAGATAAAATGTACATTCTATATAAATCTGCTATGAGTTTTAATCCAGATAAAAATGTAAAATTTTCTACATGGCTAGGAAATCAAGCTAGGTATTATTGCTTGAATTGTATGAATAAGAACAATCATTTAATCGCTATGGAAAATAACGATATAAGACTTATTTTAGAAAAAAAACAAACTAACGATAGTTTCGACTCAAATCTATTAAAAGAAAAATGCGATTTAATATTTTCAATTCTAGATAGAGTAAAAGACGACCGCTTAACTAAAATATATAAAATGAGGTATTTTTCTGGTAAAAAATTAACTCCTTGGAGTAAAATAAGCGCAAAATTAAAATTGAGTACTCAAACCGTTATTAATTTACATAATAAAGGTAAAAAACTTTTAAAAAATAAGTTGACAACTAAGAATAATATTGATATAATCTAAATACTATGAATAAAATACAAACAAATAACGAAAAACAAAAATCAGATTGGTCTAAAAGAGATGTAGGCGCTCTATGGAAAAGAGAAAGCACTAATCAAAAATATCTATCTGGTTATGTTAAGATTGATGAACTCGGTATCGAGACTGAGATTAAGATCGTAGTCTTTTCTAATAAAAACAAGAAAGACAATCTCAAAGCTCCAGATTACAGAATTTATCTATCTAAACCTGCTGAAAAGCTAGATGAAACTAAAGCCACTAGAATTGAAAAAGTAGAAGAATCTGTAGACGAAGTGCTTTAATGGATTTTAGTTTAAATTTACCAATAAACTCGGTATCTTTTGGTCAGGTATCATCATTACTCTTAAGAGAGCTATTTCTTAAAAATAAAGTAGTACCAATTAGTCCAATCGGTCAAGTAGATTTATCATCTCAAAACCTTGATAAAGACTACACCGATTGGCTACAGACCAATTTAAATCTATTTCTTTCTAAGCACTCTAGAAAAAATAAAACTTTTAAACTATGGCATATAAACGGTAGTTTAGAAAGTTTTTCAGAAAATCAAGTTTTGTTTTCATTTTATGAATTAGACTCTCCAACTGATGTTGAGTTAAATATTGTAAAAAACAATTATAAAGTATTATTTTCATCTAAATATGCAATTGATACATTTAAAAAATATGGATGTTCTAACGTAGACTATCTGCCATTAGCATTTGATAAGTATAACTTTAAAAGACTAGAGAAAGACTATTTTCCTGATAGGATTGTATTTAATTTATTAGGTAAATTAGAGAAAAGAAAGCATCATAAAAAGATTATCCAAACTTGGCTTAAGAAATTTGGTAATGATAGAAACTATCATCTACAATGTGCAATTTATAATCCATTTATAAAAGCAGAAGATCAGCAAAGTTTAATACATAACTCTATTTTAGAAAATAAAAATTTCTTTAATATATCTTTTTTAAATTTTATACAAAAAAATTCAGATTACAATGACCTTTTAAATAGCGCTGATATTGTATTAGGAATGAGTGGCGCAGAAGGATGGGGATTACCAGAGTTTCATTCTGTTGCAATTGGAAAACATTCTGTTATATTAAATGCTCACGCTTATAAGGAATGGGCTGATGATTCAAATTCTGTATTAGTAAATCCTTCTTCAAAAATTGAAGCATATGACAATATGTTTTTTCATAAAGGGCAAATATTTAATCAAGGAAATATATATGACTTTAATGAAGATGAATTCATCGCCGCATGTGAAAAAGCTATAGAAAAAGTTAAATCATCTAAATTAAATAAAAATGGTTTAAAATTACAAGAAGATTTCAGCTCTGAAAAATTTGCAGATAACGTATTGTCTATTATGGTAAAATAATATGCCAGAATATTTATATGAACATCCAAAATCTAAAGAGATTATTAGTATAATACAAAGCGTTCACGATGAGCATGAATTTTTTGATAAAAAAGGTATTAAATGGAATAGAGTGTTTACTGCTCCAGAATTGAATACTCAAGATAAATTAACGGAACAATCTAGTGAAAATGATTTTGCTAGAGTAACTAAAAATCAAAAAGGAAATGTAGGAGATCTTTGGGATAGAAGCTCTGAACTATCGGATAAACGTAAAAAAATTTATGGCGAAGATCCAGTAAAGAAAAAATATTTTAATGATTGGTCTAAAAAAAGAAAAGGCAAAGTACACCCCAAAAGTCGTTCAGAGTAAATTGTTTATAATATTTTAGAATTTTCTTTCTTTATATTTAAAAAGATGTAATATAGAGTCTCCTCAACTCTATAAAATGAATGTAAAAAAAAGAAATAATACTACTGAAAAATTTGACATAGAAAAAATTAACAAAGTTATTAATTGGGCTATAGATGGTTATAGTGGGGTAAGTCTAACAGACGTAGAAATTAACGCTAAAATAAATATCACTGATGGCGTTCATACAAAAGAAATTCACGGTTTATTAATTGAAAGCGCAGCAAATTTAATCTCTATAGAAAAACCAAATTATCAATATGTTGCCGCTAGACTTCTTAATTATCAATTAAGAAAAGATGTGTGGAAAGGTAAGCATGCACCAAGGCTTTCTGAATTTATAAATAACGGTTTAAAAAATAAAATATATGATCCTATTATTCTAGAAAAATATACAGAGGATGAAATAAATAAACTAGGAGAGATTATAGATCACGAAAGAGATTTTATATTTACATATGCTGGGGTAAAACAATTATGTGATAAGTATTTAATAAAAAACAGAACCACTCAACAGATTTATGAAACTCCACAATTTGCATATATATTAATTTCTGCCTATGCATTTATTAATTATCCAACTGAGACTAGGCTATCTTATGTTAGAAAATTTTATGATGCTATTAGCAAGCACAAGATAAATTTACCAACTCCAATTATGGCAGGAGTAAGAACCTCCAGTAAAAATTATGCAAGTTGTTGTTTGATTGGAGTAGACGATACAAGAGAAAGTATTACTGCTAGTGCTACAGCGGTTAGTATGGCTACAGCAAATAGATGTGGAATTGGAATTGATGTTAGTAAAATTAGAGCAATTGGTGCGCCGATTAAAAATGGAGAAGTTGTTCATACTGGTTTAATTCCATTCTTAAAAATTTATGAAAGTAGCGTAAAAGCTTGGCAACAAAATGGACTAAGAGGTGGAAGTGCAACCTGTAATATCCAATGGTGGCATTACGAAATTGAAGATATCATAGTTTTGAAAAACAATGCTGGAACAGATGATAATCGTGTTCGTAAACTTGATTATACAGTTGGCATGAGTAAATTATTTTATGATAGGGTTTTAAAAGACGAAGATATCATGCTATTTAATACTGCCGAAGTACCAGAGCTTTATGAAGCTTGGGGAACAAAAGATTTTGACAAGATTTATAAAGAGTGTGAATCTAAAAAACTAAAAATTAAAAAGAAAATGTCTGCTAGAAAATTATTCTCTTTAATTGTAAAAGAAAGAGTTGAGACTGGAAGAATTTATATTCTAAATGTAGATCATGCTAATAATCATGGAGCATGGTCCGATAAGGTCACTATGAGCAATCTTTGCACAGAAGTTATTCATCCTACAATTCCGCTTAATGATTATCATGATAAAAATGCAGAAATTGGTATGTGTATTCTTTCAGCAGTTAATATGTTAGAAGTAAAAAACTGGCAAGATTTAGAAAAAGTTTGTGATTTAATCGTAAGATTTCTTGAAGAAATTATAGATATTCAAGATTATTTTAACACTGCTGCTGAAAATTTTGCTAAAAAACGTAGAAGCCTTGGAGTTGGAATTACAAATCTTGCTGCTTTTCTTGCTAAAAATGAATTAAAATATAATTCAGATAAATCTCTTTCAGTAATAGACGAATGGATGGAACATTTTCAATACTATCTTTTAAAAAGTAGTTGCCAGTTATCTAAAGAAAAAGGTAGATGTGAAAAGTTTGAAAATACTAAATACTCTAAAGGCATATTACCAATAGATACATATAAGGATAAAATAGATGAATTAGTGAAAAGAAAACTATCACTTGATTGGGAAAAATTAAGAAAAGATATTAAAGAGTTTGGATTAAGACATTCCACTTTATCTTCTTGTATGCCTTGTGAGAGTAGTTCGGTTATTCAATCTTCTACAAATGGTGTTGAGCCAATTCGTAGTCTGATTACTTATAAGACAAGTAAGATGGGTAAACTTCCAGTTATGGTTCCAGGAATTGGAAAATATGATCATAATTATGAATTAGCTTTTGATTTTAAAGATAATTTAGGCTTACTAAAAGTTAATGCTGTGATTCAAAAATATATTGATATGGCTATTTCTACTAATGTATACTATAATTATAGTCACTATGATAACCATATATTACCAGATAGCAAAGTTATGAAAGAAATAATGTATGCTTATAGCCTTGGATTAATTAGTTTATATTATAATAACACAGATGATGGAGATAAAGAACAATCTATGATACAAAAAGAAGATGACTGTTCTAGCGGAGCTTGTAAGCTATAAAATTGATTTTATTATTATTGTAAAGTATAATTATATAATGAAGTATTACGCTCAAATTGGACAAGATAAACTTGTAGATTTTATGTTTAAAAATAAAGAAAATGGATTCTTTATAGACATTGGCGCGCAGGATCCAGAAGATCTAAATAATACTTCTTTTTTTGAAAAATATAGAAATTGGAATGGAGTAGCAATTGAAAAAGCTTCTATGTGGAACGATAAATGGGCTAGTTCTTCTAGAAAAAAAACTTTATATATTAATAACGATGCAAGGTCTATAGATTATAAAAGCATATTAAGAGATAATAGTTTAGATGTCGTAGATTATATATCTTTAGATTTAGAGCCGCCACAAGTTACTTTTGATGTATTAAAAAATATAATAACACAAAATATAAAATTTAAAGTTATGACTTTCGAGGTAGATGCTTATAGATCTGAAGATATTAAAAATAGATCAAGAGATCTTCTTAGTTCTAATGGTTATGAATTAAAATATGAATTATATTTTACTGATAACACTCTTAAAAATGCTCATGTAGATGATGTTTGGATTAATAAAGATTATATTAAAGACTTCAATTTTTTGAATATTAGTTGTAATAAACTAGAATTTAACTTTATTTTAAATGAATTTACAAATATAGATGAAAACAGTTTTAAACTTTAAAAACATAGATACTACGAAGCAGCCATTGTTTCTTGGTGAAGATTTGAATCTTCAGAGATATGATAGGTTTAAGTATCCGATATTTTTTGAATTATTTAAAAAGCAAAATGAAAATTTTTGGTGGCCACATGAAATAGCTTTAGGCAAAGATCGAAGTGATTATAAAAATTTAACAGATACAGAAAGATTTGTGTTTGATAGTAATTTACGATTCCAAACTCTTGGAGACAGTATGTTATCTAGAAGTATACATTCCCTTAAAGATTATGTTTCTAATCCAGAACTAGAAATATGTATGAACACTTGGGCTCAATTCGAAGGCATTCATTCTTATTCCTATTCTTATCTTTTGAATAATGTTTATCCCGACCCTACAAAATTTTTTGATAGTATCATGGAAGATAAGGAAATAACAAGTCGCGCTCAATTAATTAGGGACAATTTTGATAAAATTCTTGGTAGCGATGAAAAGAAAGATCCTAAACAAAAGATTTTTGATGCTATTCTTTCTATTAATGTAATGGAAGGGCTTGTGTTTTATGTTTCTTTTGCTTGTTCCTTTTATTTTGGATATAGAGGAAAGATGGAAGGTAACTCTAAGATTATTAAGTTTATTCAAAGGGATGAGGCTCTTCATTTTGCAGTGTCTCAAAACCTAATGAAAATATTAAGGGACGAAGATAAAGAAGGTTTTACATCCCTTGTAAAGAAAAATGAAGATAAGATATATGCTTTTTATGAACAAGCTGCAAAGAATGAAAGTGAATGGTCTCAGTATCTCTTTAGTAAAGGTAGTTTACTTGGATTAAATGCTGACGTTTTAGATGGCTACTCTAAGTGGCTTTGTGATAGCAGACTAAGAAGCTTGGGTTACAAGAAGATATTTAATCAAAAAGATAACCCTATTGCTGGGTGGCATGATAGCTATTTAGACAGTAGTAAAGTACAAGTTGCACCACAAGAAACAGAGATATCCAGTTATAAAGTCGGCGCAAGAAAAACTGACATCGAAGACAAGGATTTTTCTGATTTAAAACTGTAATACATTTTAATTACTCAAGAAACAACGACACTACCCACTTTAATAGAATAATACCATACATTAATGTGTAATTATCTATGTGAATTTAGATATTTCATTACTATTTAATTTAGTTTTAGGAGCACTTTCTTTCTTAGGAGGATGGCTATTTACTAGAGTATTCTCTCTTTTCGATAAACAAGAGAATCTCATGAAAGAAATCAATGATAAAACATTTAGTGATTTTATAACATTAAGAAGAGAATTAGAAGTCGAATCTAGAAAACATCAACAAGAATTAGCTGATCTAGCACTTAAGGTAAGCGTAACATACATGACTAAAGAATCTTTTGAAACATACTTTAATAGAATAGAAGACAAATTAGATCGAAATTTTGAAATAATACAAGAATATTTATCAAAAAAATAACCTTTACTTTACTTTAGGATATTGGTATAATTTGATTGATGGTAAATCATGTAGATATTATATTTGGATTAGCTTGGGGCGATGAGGGCAAAGGCAAAATTAGCAATGCAATTAGCAAAAATTATGATATAGTTTGCCGTTGGAATGGTGGTCCAAATGCTGGACATACAGTATACTTAGGAGACAAAAAATATAAAACACATCTTATTCCTTGTGGAATTTTTCAAAACAAACTTAGCGTTATTGGCCCAAATTGCGTTATTAATATTGATAAATTTTACGATGAAATAGATTATCTTAAAAAAGAAGGATTTGACACATCGTTAATTAAAGTAGGTCCAAAAGCTCATGTTATAACAGAAAAACATATTCAATATGATCTTAAATTTTTAAAACCCAAACTTGGCACAACTGGTCAAGGTATTGCTCCATGCTATGCAGACAAAGCTTTAAGAGTTGGTAAACTTGCGAAGGATTATCTAGATAAAGAATACCTTTGGGACGGAGAACTATATGGCAATATTCTTTGTGAAGGTGCACAGAGCTTTTGGTTGGATTTAAATTATGGAGATTATCCGTATGTTACGAGTAGCGAAACGCTTCCATATTCTGCTTGTTCTTTGGGATTTAGTCCAAAGCTTATCAGAGATATTATTGGAGTAGCAAAAATTTACGATACCAAAAGTGGAGTAGATCCATTATTTCCAGAAACTCTTTGGGAAGATAATGAATTAAATAGTTTGATAGAGCTAGGAAAAGAGTATGGCACGACCACTAACAGAAAAAGATTAGCTAATTGGTTAAATTTTTATAAATTGCAAAAAGCAATTAAAATATCTGGCACAACCAAGCTTATTATAAATAAATGTGATATTTTAGATCAACTCAATATTTTTAAATTAAGATTTGACAACTTAAGGGACGGACCTAATTTCATTAAATTCAATAATTTTGATAATATGAAAGAGTATATAAAAAACCAACTTAAAGATTATTGTGATGTAATTTTTTCTGGTAATAAAGAGTATATATAAAATAAATGAATTTTTTAAATTTTAAAAATTTAATTTTTTGGGGAGGTTTTGTAAGAGATTATCTAATTCGTGGAGAATCATTTAATGATATAGACATAGACCCATCTCAGTGCGAAGTTAATCTAATAGATTATCTAGATAATAATTATTCTGAATTTAAAACTACTTGTAATTTTTTTCCTACATATATAATTAATAATTATAAGATTCAAATAGTGCATCTGAATGGGAAAGAAGGATTCAAGCCAATACATTCTCATAATTTGTTTCATTGAAAATCCTAGAGGCCTTGGTGTTGTTGGTCCGACATTGTTTCCTTCAGCTATGCAAAATGGAAAACCTCCAATTTTATTATTTTCATCAACTATCAAACACCCCTCGTCATCGACTAGGCTTTTAAGATCGCAAGCGCAATCTTTTAATTCATCGTCGCTTCCAACATCTATCTCTTTAAGAATTTTCTTAAGATAGTCTGGATAATTATCAGGTTCTGTTAGTGCACATGGCATATATTAGAGATTTACACTTAATATAATATAATATAATATAATATGAACAAAGAGAACATAGATAAACTAACTTCAATTGAATATGCTAGAGCTACAGAATTTAGTCCAATTGTAAGAATATATCCAAAGATACCAAGAAATACAGTCTGCCCTTCTACTGGCAAAAAGTTCAAAAATTGTTGTGGTAAGTTAAATCAAGACTTTTGTGAAAAAGCCAAAGACTCCTTAAAAGAGCATCTTATGAAAATGGTAAATGAAAAAGAAAATCAAAATAAAGAAACCGAAACCAGCTAAATATTACGCTGTTTACAGTAAAAGCGATAACTTTCTTCACGGAGTTTTCCCTCCATCTAAAGAAGGATTACTTAAAGCTAAGGCTCATATATTAAAAATAGATCCATCAAATAAAAATTACAAAATTAAAAAATATTAATTATTAATACTTGGATCTGCTAAAGTGGGGTCGTGTTTAACTTTTGTTCCTCGTTTAAAGTTTTTATGTAGATTTTCGTATAGCACTTTGAAGGTATTTAATGACTTTTCTATAAGATCTTTAATCTTTCCTTCTGGTATTGGCACATCTTGATTTTCTATTTTTTTAATCATTGAATTATAGGCTATTACTAAACATACTGCTAGTGGATCAAAAACAATAACAATTAATATAATAAATATTCTAACTGCATTTTCTATTTTTAATCCAAAAGCTTCTGCTACAAATTTAAATGTTCCAATTTCTCCTTTGCTATTATCACTTTCAAGTTTCATTATTTCTTGGCTATTATCTAGACTTTGTTTTTCTAAATTTTGAAGATCAGAAGTTACTGTAGATATTTGAGAGAATAAATTATTAATGTTGCTTTGAGATCCTTCGACTATTTTATTTTTGCTTTCTACTAATTTAATATCTGTTACTTTTTCAGTTTTAGCTGAACTAAAGAATCCTCCATCTATAGTTTTAGTTGTAGTAACATCTTGTTTGACAGCATTATCTAAAGATGTTTGATATGTCTTTTGTAATTCTATGAGATCTTTTAATTTATTTTTATTGAAATCTATTTGAGAGAGGTAGAAGTTTTGCTGAGATTTTAAGCTTTGAATTTTGTTTAAGTTTAAAGAGTACTGTGAAAAATTGCGTTGAAAAGCGTCAGAAAGAAAACCAAATATGCCTAAACTAGTAATACCCATCAATAGAATTATAGCACAAAGCATATAATTTTTAAGAATTTTGTTGATATCTTTCCAGTAACGATAAAGATAACTAGCTGTAACTAATTTAGCTATCTCTAAACTACCAGACATAATTGCTACGCTATAAAAGCTAGCAGCAAATAATAAAGCTATTCCTTTGACTGAAAAAAATGCAGCACAAGAAGCTAATAGTAAAGCTGATAACCCAAGTATATATTTAAACATAATAATTAATCTAAATTACACATTTTAAATGTAATTATATGAGTGATAGTATCAGAAAGAGATATAGACTTTTTTGCTAAAAAACTAGGACTATCTTTAGAAAAAACTTTTTTATTGATTCAAGATCCAGATTGTTTACCAGAAATATTAAATAAAATATCAGAAACAAATATAAATGGAATAGTAGATATAAGCTTTCCAGTATTTGCAGAAATAACAATTATTAAATATGCAAAAGATTTAAAATATTCTTTTGAAGAAAAAGAGTATGTTTCAGAGAGTATTGGTAATAAATTTTATGATTTAATAGAGTATCCAGTAACAGATAAATCATTCTTTGAACTCAAAAAAGATGAAGATACAGCTAGATCATTATTAGTTTTCTTAGGATTCTTTTATAAAAGTTTAAATAAAAGAAGAAGAGCTTATCCTTCAGAGAAAATCTATTACAATATAGCTAAAGATGGATTTAAAAATTCAGACAAAATACAAGTATCAGAACATCTACAAGATTGGATTAAAGTATTAAGAGTTATACATAATGAAGTCTGGTTTTAATATATCTCTCTGAATTATTTAACTTTTCTTTAATATCCAAAAGGGCTTTACCTCTAGATAAGATATATCTGAGGTTAAGTATTATCAATCCAACTTTTCTTTTAACTCCAATTTTTGCTTCGATCTCAGAAGCAAACGGGCCATCGCACTTATGGATCAGAGGTAGCTTCGATCACTACATTCTGCGATGCCTTTAGCTACATTCCCTTCTTTAGCCATATTATGTACAAATGAAGGTTTTAATAGTTGTCAGCCCTTATGACATTGCTATCTCAGGGATTGATAGTTGATTTTTTGACATCAACAAACTGTCCTATTTGGGAACTATGTTGACTTATAATATATTAAACTTGATCTTTTGTCAAATTTTATTTATTATAATACAAATGGAAGTGATAAAAAATAAAGCTAGATGGACAGTTTACTCATATAAATGCATAAAACATTACAATGTATCTAACGAAAATATCTATGACGAGCCAAATGAATATCCATGCCTAGCCGTACCTCAGTTAGTTTCAGATATTAACGGCGCAAGGATTAAATTTAATTTTGTTTATAAAAAAGATTGTGAAAAACTATTAAAAGCTTTATAATGTGTAAGCTAGGTTAGTTCTTTCTTATTGGGCCCGTACTGGTTTCGATTTTAGAGATACGAATTAAAATGCAAGTGGAGGTTGAATCGTGGACTCCTTAAAAAGTTTCACTTATATTAACTGCCAAAAAAGCAAAATATAAAGGTCACATTTCAGCAAGAGTTTCTCTTGTTGAGCTGACCGCTTCTGTAGCTTAAGTTACAGCGTGATACCCTTGAAGCATCTATTGGGATATTGCGTAATTAGATGTTTGATTATAAAGAGTTTTTTTATTCTTTTTATACTCAATATTAAAAATAAAATCGCTAAGTATGTTTGTTGTTTATCTATATAAAGCTAAAAACAAAAACGACTAAACTTGTAGTATTTTAATTTAAATTTTTAAAAGACAGAGGTTCAATTCCTCTCGGGTCCAAGTTAAATATCTAATAAATTATTTAAGAATTAGATTTTAGCATTAAAAAATGTGTATATAATATTATGGCCGAAGATAAAAAAATTGTAGTATTCGGAGACGGTACAAAAGATACCAATCTTGAGAGCGCAGGGTCCTGTGCAAATTGTTCTACTTATAATGGAGCAAGTAGCCCATTTGTATTTACTCCTATTAATCTTACTTATAAGATTAAAGCTAAATACATTTATGCTAAAGACGGAAGCGAAGATACTCTAGCTTTGACCCCTAACGGAGATACCTACGTTGAGTATAACCTTATGTCAATAGAAAGTATTGATAAAGGAGCCGAAGGAAAAAATGCAGCAGAAGAATTAAAGAATTATTATAACGACGAGCTTGATCAAGGCGGTGGAGAAGAAGAAATGACAATAGGTTTCGCAGAAAAAGTAATAGCAGAGTTCCATACAGAACTATCAAAGTCAAAATGGAAAACTTTTTTTGAAAAGGTAATTAAAAATAGCATAAAGACAGAAAATCTTTTAAAATCAACATTTCAAGATTACATTAATCATGATTTTATTACTGACCATAATAGAAAAGCAATATCTTATAGCGGTTGGAGCGGAAACTCAGTTGAAAAAACTTACTCAGTTAAAGTAAATGTAGGCGTGAAACCAAAATTTTTAAAAAGTTGCACTTTAGAAGACGACAAAAGCAGACTCACGCTAACTAAACCAGAAAAAAAATTCTGTAAAGCATTTTTGGCTGTCATAGGAGAAGAGAAAGAATTATCAGATGATAATTTTTTATTTGAAGTCACAGATCAATACTCTGAGCCAACTCCAAGAGGATTTTTCGCAACTACTGCTCTTGGGAAAATAGAAGATCTCGATACCAATGAAAAGTTAATCACTCCTGCTACCATGCTACAAACTACACGAGATTATGAAAAGTTATTAAAAGATGGCGCTTTTGCTGGTTTTCAAGGAGCGGCAAGTAACGGTGGAGGTCCATTTAAATTTAACAGCGAAGAAAAAGCTTGGAGTATAGGTGCGCAATTCGGAAGTACTCGAGTAGAAGTCGAAGCAGATATGAGTGGAGGTCAAGCAAAACAAGATATCTACGTTAGATATAAAATGGCTATTGGTCCTGACGGTAAAATAGGCCAAACCACAGTAACTATAGGAGGAAGAAAAGCATCTCTTGGATACGCTCTTCAACAGATTGCTAAAAATATGCAAGGTTGGCTGCATCAGGTCTGGATGTCTTGGCACAAACCCAATGATTCAAGCAGCTTAGCTGCGGTAGAGCTAGCTGAGGATAACGCTGACAAAGTTAAGGACAAAACTGAAAAATTAAAAGATGACGCGGAGGTAGCTGCAGACAAGATAGCCGATGCTGCTGGAGCTGTTGCAGGCGCTACCCCTGAGACCGCTGCTGCTGTGGCCCAACAACTGGCATCTGTTAAGGCCGCGGCTGAGCAGGCAAATACTGCAGCAATTGCTGCACAGACCGAACAAACCATTCTATCAACAGGCTCAGGATCTAATCCCGTAACTTCTAACACAAACGAGGGGAACATAAGCAAGGCAGTAACTCAGATTGGTCAAACCATACAACACTTAGATACCGTCATAGAAAATCTTGGTACTGTCCCAGCTAACCTTCCAGCCGCTCAATCATCAATGACTGCGGCAGTAAATAAATCAGCAGAAGCTAGTAACACAGCAACTGAAGCTGACACCAAAGCCACAGAAGTAAAAACAGACGCAACTGGCCTCGTAAACGTCGTTAAAAATCTCACAGAGATAGCAGGATCAGGAAGAGATGTTGATCCAGACACAAGAAATATGCTAAATACATTTGGGGCGAAAGTCGAAGAGGCTAAAAATGTTGTAAAAGATATAGTAGCTGATAATAATAAAACAGTACCACCAGATTTAATAGATAAGATTGGTGAGGTAATAACCCCTGTTCCAGAGGGTAATATACCAAAAACTTCCACACCGAAATCAGATCTTGAAGCCGACACTAGCATAGATTCAGGTGATACAACAAAAGGAAATACTTCTTTTATATTTAAAGGTTCGGCCACGGAAACACCAAATCCAATATCAACAATTGGAGCTAACGAAGGAGAGGGTTTTAAATCTGATAATAACGAAGGGTGGCAGAATCCAGAATCCGTAGGATTTCTGCAATTTAAAATAACACCCGCAAATGAGGATAACGAACCACAAAATGGAAAGTTTTCTCAATAAAAAATAAACAAAAAATTAATCAATAAAATGTCAAACCACAATATTATAAACGAAGCAGATATAGATATTAAATGTTCTCCTATAGAAGAGAATGTTCCTAAAGAAAACATACAAATAACAAAAAAATAAGAAAAAAATTAATCTTTACTCTATAATAAGTTATTGAACATTCTTTGGCCCGACATTCATAAAAATTTAACTAAAAATATAGCAAAAGCATTTTCCTTGCTTGGTCATAATCTCATACTACCAAGCAATGAGTATATACCAACAAATTTACCACCAAAACAATTTAATCAATGGGCATGGAATAATACTTGGACTCAAGAAAAAGCTGACCTAGAATTTACTACGAAAAATGTAAAAGTCTTAAACAAACAACAAATATTAGATCTTAAACCAGAAATAATATTTATCACAAGCTTTGAAACTCAATTTGAAATATTAAATGAAATTTGGCCTCACTTAAAAGAAAAAAGCAAACTAGCTTGCTATAGTGGCAATGATTATTGGGACGGAGCTTATCCATTTTATATTATTAAAAATTATCTTTGTGCAGATTATGTTGGTTATGCTCTCGCTAATAAGTACAAAGTAAATCATCTTTACTACAAGCCTTGGGTAGACTATGATAGATGCACTTTTGATGGACCAACAGATGGAAATATAGTTGGAATTTATATTTCAGAATACGAAAAGAATTTTAATCAAGAATACAACATGAGTAAAACATTACAACAAATTACTCCATATATAGACTACCATTACCATACAAATAGTTCTCAAGAAGAATTAACAAAAACTTTAAAATCAAGTATTGCAACTCAACATATTAAACATCTTGAAGGATATGGAATATCAGTAATTGAAAGCATGGCTTGTGGAAAACCAGTATTAATGCATCGGCAAATGGCACAAAACAAAAGTTTAATGAATTGGAGCATTGAAAATGTAACAGCTTTATTTTTTGAAAGTCAGCACGAATATATAGCAAAATTAAAAGCATTATACGATAGTAAAGAATATAGATATTTTCTTCAACATACTACGGCTAATGTTATTCGTCAAATCATAGATAATCAAAAAGAAACCGAAAAGCTTGGACATTTTCTTAATAATCTAGTATAATTTCACATAGTGAAAATCTGGCTCTGCGGAATAACTCAAAATGAGAAGCAGAATATTGATGATATGACAAAAGATATATATCAATATTTTGATGGTTTAATTTTTGTAGATGGTGGATCAACAGATGATACATTAGATATATTAAATGCAAGAAAAGGTCAAGGAAAGGTTATAAATAGAGAATGGTCTAACGACCATGACCTTCAAATGAATGGTTTTTTAAGAGCAAATGTAATGCAAAATGGCGATTGGTTTATTATTCGGGATAGTTGCGAAAGGCTAGATATAGATTGGGTTAAGAATTTACGTAATTTTATAGAAAATTTCTTAGAAAAGAACAAAGTAAATAGTTGCGTTGACAGACAAAAAGCTTTTCTTGTTAAATATTTTGATGATATGATATTTCAAGGAAGTCCTCATTGGGGTTTACAAGGAATGAAACCAGGATATCTTGATCTTTATGAATATTACGGTAAAAATCAACAATTATTCGCATGGGAAGAAAGGCCATCTCAAAGAAAGCATTATATTGATAGTGATATGAAATATTACTTTGTTTACGGAAGATCTAATCATTGCGTTCTTCATTATTACGATAACGGTAAAACTCCAGAAAGATATCAACAACAAGAAGAAATCAGACAAACATTTAGAAGGTATTGTCAAGATTTAGGAATAAAGTTTAACCTAGACTCATTAAAAGAATATTGGAGAAATAATGCAATTGATGAAAAAATGAAATTCTTTATTAACAACGAAAGATTGATAAGGAGATTTTATAGGTTGAATATCTTGAATCATTCAGTAGAGCAAATTGATTCATCAGAAGAATGGACACTAGAATGAAGTTAGTAGATTGTTTCATGTATTTTAATGAAAAGGATATTGCATATTTAAGGATTAAAGAATTATATAATGCTGTAGATTATTTTGTAATTAATGAAGCTACGAAAACGCATCAAGGACAAGAGAAGCAGCTATCTTTTTGGAAAGATGATAGATTGCAAGAATTTAAAGATAAGATTTTTTACTCAGCGATAGAGCTAGATGGAAGATTTGACGTTTTAATGCCAAAGTTTTTTCCAGATGCAAAAATTGGAGCTAAAGAGCATGAACAAAGAATTAGACTCTTTGAGCAAATTGAAACATTAAATTTAGATAATTCAGATACGATAATGATCTCTGATTGTGATGAAATCCCTAATAAAAATGTTTTTCAACAGATGGTAAAAAATCCAATCGTTGCATTAAATCAAATGTTTTTTGTTCATTATATTGATTTTTATACAAACAAAAATGTAACTGGAACTGTAGCTTGTAAATACGAAGGATTAAAACATTTAAATACTCTATGCTTTGGAATGGGATTTCAACTTTTAAGACGAGATAAAGATTTTATGCCAAGAATAGAGAATGGTGGATGGCATTATTCTTATATGGGCGGAGCAAAGTCGGTAAGTCAAAAAGTAGTTTCAACTTATGATGGTAATTTAGATTCTCAATGGAAAACAGAACAAGCAGCCCAACAACTAATTGACGAAAGCATTAAGAATAGACAAAGTCCATTTTCTCAAGAACCAATCACTATTCTAGATTTTAAATACGCAACATTTACTGATTTAAATTTCATAACAGCAAAACAAGGCGGATGGCATAAATCATCAGCGAGATGTCAATTACATCCTAAAGTATTAGAGCTGGACTTCAATGGAGATTTCCAAAATTTAAGGTATATAAAATGAGTAATCCTTTTGATTTTTTTGAAGAAATTTATTGCATTAATTTAGCTTATCGTACGGATAAGTGGAAAATGTGTCTAGAACAATTCGAAAAACTAGGTATCCATAAAAGAGTAGAAAGATTTGATGCCATAAAATTCGAAGGATCACATCCTAATGTAAATATTCGTTCAGCTGGATGTTTTGCGTCTCATAGAGCAGCAATCAATTTAATTAAAGAGCGTAACTTAAATAATGCTTTAATTTTTGAGGATGATGTTGAATTTCTTAATGATGTAAATAATCAATTATCATTATCTTTAGAAGATCTTAAAAAACAAAATTCTTGGGATATATTTTATCTAGGTATGCATGTTGGATATGGATTTGATATTTCCAGACCAAATGACATTCCACTAGAAAGAGTTAGTGAAAATTTATTAAAAGTTAATGTAGCGCTATGTGCTCATGCTCAAGCATATAGCAGAGAAGCAGCTGAAATTATTAGCTCAAATATTCCAGCAGGACAAGAGATTATACCTTGGCTCCAAAGAAATGAAAGCGTAGATGGATGGCTAATGCGACACATTTTACCAAGAGGAAAATCATTTTCTACAAATGAAATATTAGCAACACAAAAAGAATGTTTTTCTGATAATAATCTAGTAATCACAAGATTAGATAAGCATTTCGTTACTGAATTTAATAAATTAAAACCATCATGATAACATTTTCTCAATTAGGTAAATATGGCGCAATTGGAAATCAACTTTTTCAATATGCTACCTTGTATTCTATTGGTAAATTAAATGGGTATGAAGTTAAAATTCCAAAAACAGAAGAACATTTTGATGAAGGTACATTTAGAATACAGCACTATTTTTTAAATTGTTTTGATAATATATCAGCGAATATTCTTACAGAAGAAGATTTGAAGCAAATAAAATATACCGCCAATTGGTCTTATAATTTTTACAATAAAAATATATTTACAATACCAGACTTTACTAATTTAGAAGGATATTTTCAATCTTATAAATATTTTAATATCTTTGAAAATGACTTAAAAAGACAATTAACTTTTAAAAATGAGATAAAAAACTCTGTATATAATAAACATAATATAGATTTTAGTAAATTTTCTTCTGTTCATTTAAGATGTGGTGATTATGCTCATAGACAACAATATCATCCAGTAATGAATAAAGACTATTACGCAAAAGCTTTTGATATAATCAATTCAGAGAATTACCTAGTATTCTCTGATACAATGCCTAAAGCCAAAGAAATTTTCCAACAATTTAATAATATTAATTTTATTTATATAGAAAATAATCACGCATTTGAAGATATGTATTTAATGTCCATCTGCCAAAACAATATTCTTGCAAACAGTAGTTTTGCTTGGTGGGCTGCTTGGCTTAATAAAAATAACAACAAAGTAGTTGCACCATCAAATTGGATGGGACCAGCTTATAATGGTCAATGGAATATAGATGATCTAATTCCACAAAATTGGAGTATCGTCTAATATGCTTTTATCTCTAGAAAATTTAATTAATAAATATAATTGCAAAATCAATGGAGTAATGCATATTGGTGGTCATCATGGCGAAGAACATGAGTCATACAAAAAGCATAATATTCAAAATATTATTTACTTCGAGCCAATGAAATCTTCATTTGAAATATTAAAAAATAAAGTAAAAGATGAAGCCTTAGTTATAAATAAAGCTCTAGGAAATGAGAATAAAAAAGTACAAATGAATGTAGAAAAAAATAATCAAGGCCAATCTAGTTCAATACTTAATCCTAAAATTCATTTACAACAATATCCATGGATTCATTTTACAGACAAAGAAGAAGTAGAGATGATGAAATTAGATGATTTTGAATTTAATAAAAATAATTATAATTTTATAAATATTGATGTTCAAGGTTACGAACTAGAAGTATTCAAAGGCGCTAAAAATACATTAAATAATATAAATTATATAGTCTCAGAAGTGAATCGAGCAGAAGTTTATGAAGGATGCCCGCATATTAAAGATTTATGCGATTTCTTAAAAGAGTTTGGGTTCGAACTAGAAGAAGTTTGTTGGGCTGGAGAAACTTGGGGTGATGCATTTTTTAAAAAATAAATGAAAAAAATTTTTAATCTTATAGATGGACACTTTGCTCACGATAAATATTCAGTAGCGGCCAGAGATTCTAAGCATATAGAATGGGATAGATCTTTAAATAATCTTAATTCTCCAACTTTTTATTCTCATATGAAGATGTTTGATATAGATAAAATTAGAAGCGAAAAAGAATTATCATATGGATGGGTTTTTGAATCCCAAGGAGTAGAGTCAATCTGCTACCAATCAATAGAACAAATAATACCTAAATTTAATAAAGTTTTTACTCATAGTTCAGATTTATTAAATAAATATGAAAATTGTAAATGGATTCCAGGAGGTGGAATATGGATAGAAGGTAGAGATGATTTGCCACATGGAGAAGGAAAAATCGCTATTCATGATAAAAATAAATTATGCTCAATGGTATCCTCAAACAAACAAATGTGCAATCTACATTTAACAAGATTAAAAATAATGGAATCAATAAAAAATAACAATAAAATTGATAAATTTTTTGCTACAGGAGGAAATATTGATCAAGGTTGGATACCTATTTATAGGACATTAAAAGATTATATGTTTTCAATTGTTATTGAAAATTTTATAGATGACCTATATTTTACAGAAAAAATATTAAACTGTTTTGCTACTGGTACAATTCCAATATATCTTGGCGCAAGAAATATAAATTGTATTTTTGATAAAAATGGAATACTTCAATTTTCTTCTTTAGAAGAATTTAATAATATTATTGATAAATTATCACAAAATGATTACAATTCTAGAATAGAAGCAGTTAAATATAATTTTAATAAATGCTTGGAATTCAAATCAATAGAAGACTATATATATGAAAAATATTTTATTACTGGGTAAAGGTTATATTGGATCAAGTCTCTCGGACTATCTTATTTCAAAATCAGACATAAAATCAAATATTTATTCTAAAAAAGATTTAAATTATTTAGATTTTAATACTTTAAATAAGTACCTCCAACAAAATCAATCCATCAAAATAGACTATATTATAAACTGCGCTGGATATACTGGAAGACCAAACGTAGAAGGATGTGAAAACGATAAAGAAACTTGTTGGAAATATAATGTAAAATTACCTATTATTTTAACAGAAATAGCTTCTCTCTGGGACATACCAATTATTCATATTAGTAGCGGATGTGTTTATAGTGGATATGAAAAAGATTATACAGAAGAAGACGAACCAAATTTTGGAATTTACAATCAAAATAGTAGCTTTTATAGTAAAACTAAACATGCATGCGAACTATCATTAAAAAATAGTAACTCATATATTTTTAGAATAAGGATGCCATTTTCATATAAATCTTCTGAACGTAACTATATAGACAAAATATTAAAATATGATAATTTAATCAGCTATAAAAACAGTTTAACTAATATTGATGATCTTAATGAATTTATTTATAAATTTATAAATTTGCAAAATAAACCAGAATATGGAATTTATAATGTTACTAATCAAGGTTATGCTACGGCCAAAGAAATCGTAGAAATACTCAAAAAGTATAATTTGCAAAATAAGAATTGGAAATTTTTAGATCAAAATCAAATGAATTTTAAAGTTTTAAGAAGTAATTGCGCTCTTTCTACAAAAAAAATTAAAAAACTAAATTTAGAGCTACCTAATATATATTATAGCATGGAAAACTCTATTAAAAACTATGACAATTTGCACACTATTTGATTACAACTATCTAGATAAAGGCTTAGTAATGATAGAATCATTATTAAAACATGATCCTGAATTAGAAATTCATGTATTATGCCTTGACGATAAGACTTTTGACATTTGCAATAAAATAAAAGAAATTAAAGCTTATTCATTACAAGATTTAGAGAAAGAAGATCAAAATTTATTAAAAATAAAAAATAGAAATATAAAATCAGAATTAGGAGATTGGTATGATTTAGGTGATCATGCGTATTATTGTTATTCCTTAACTCCATATTTTACAAATTATATATTAGAAAAATATAGTAAAGAATCAGTTTTATATTGCGACTCTGATTTAATCTTTTATGAAAATTTGAATACTTTAAAAGAAGAAATAAAAGAAAAAGATTGCGCTATAGTAACTCATAAAAATGAATCGGCATTTTATAAATACGAATCGAGAGTTGGAATTTATAATGTTGGTATTATTTATTTTAAAAAATCAAATTTAGGAATATTAATATCTAGATTCTGGAGAGATTTAATGTTTGATTGCGCTAATCAATTTGCTCAATCACATGGAACTTGTGGAGACCAGAAATACTTGGAGCTTTTTGAGCCGCTTTTTGGAAAACACAATATTCATGTAGTTGAAGGTAATATTGCTCATGGAGCTCCATGGAATTTTGAGAATTATACATTTTTAAATGAACGAGACGTAATTTATAAATTTAATAATGCAAAACAAAGAATTTTATTCAATCATTTTTCGCATTTTAATATAAAGAATGAGAAATGGTATTCTGCATATAAAGGCGAATGGAATCCAGAAACTTTAAATAAATATGTGCATGATATTTATCAAGATTACTATGATAAAATACTTGAAATAAGAAATAAATATAGTATAATAGAAGAACATATTTGCCCATATCCAAACTCAAAATGAATAAAGAAATGAAATCCGCATGGTACAATAAGGATATACTCTGCTCTGAAATGATAAGAGGAGCATTAGGATTAAATGGATGGGCTAGATTAGAGCATTCTGGTCATTTTAAATATCTAGATACATTAGTTCAAAAAATACATATTAAAACTTTGCTAGACTTAGGATGTGGTGCAGCAGAATTAGGTAGAGTATACCAAAATAAATATGAATATACAGGATTTGATTTGGAGCATATAATAGAAAATGTAGCAAAAACAGTAAATCCACAGTTAAAATATGGGTATTTTGATGCATATAACTCAGACTTTTCTTTTTTGAAAAACAATGATTTAATTGTTTGTAATAGCTTCTTATCTGAAATGGATACTCCAGTAGAAATATTAATTAAAATATTAAATAATATTGATAGATATTTTATAATACATAGACAAATTTTCTCAAATGAACCAACCAATACTGTAAAATATGGCACATATGGAAACCTAGAAACATCTAGATCAATCATAAACTTTAAGGATTTTGAGAATATAACTAAAGAATTTAATTTAATATACAAAATTGATATGCCAGAAGATCTTGGTAGTTCAATTTTACTAGAAAGAAAAAAATGAAATTAGCATTTGGCATGATAGTTTTTGAAAGTGATTACGTTCTAAAAGAATGTTTAGAGCAAGTTTATCCATTTGCTGAACAAATTTTAATTGCAGAAGGACCAGTTTCATATTGGCAAAGGATGGGCAAAACAACTTCACAAGATGAAACTAATCATATTTTAAATACATTTCCAGATCCAGATAAAAAAATTACAATAACTCATGGTCAATACTCAGAAAAAGACGAACAATGTCAAGCTTATATGAAGAATTTAAGACCAGATATAGATTATCTTTTTAACTTAGATTCAGATGAAGTTTATAAAACCGAGGATCTTAAAAAAATAATTAAAATTTTAGAAGAATATAAACCTGCTAGAATGGCAGTTAGAAGTTGTTCTTTTTATGGCGGATTTGATCATTATCTAAATGGATTCGAATTGGGTAAAGATAATTTTTTAAGAATATTTAGAGTAACTCCAGGTTGCTCATGGGAAAAACATAGACCACCAACAATAAGATATCCAGATGATGCTAATATAAATTGGATGCATATAGATTCAGAAACGTTATGGAATAATTTTGGCATTCAAATGTATCATTATTCTTATGTATTCCCAAAGCAAGTTTTTAATAAAGTAGGTTATTATAAAAGTGATATTAGTAAAGAAAATTGTATAGATGATTATTTTAATCAAGTATATTTACCTTGGGTTACTGGCGATGAAAATCAAAGAAAAAATATTGAAGAAAAATACGAAGGAGTACATGAATTTAAACCGAATGTAAGAGGTTTTTGTGGGACTTCTAAATTCGAAGGAACTCATCCAGAAGCAATTTTAAAAAATTTAGAAAATTTAAAATTAAAATTTAACAAACAATTAAAAGAATATGTTTAGTACAAATCAAGAATCTTCCTTTTTCTTAAATCATATAAATAAAACTCATAAGGTTCTAGAGTATGGATCTGGAGAGTCAACATTTGAAATAGCTCAAAGATGCAAAGAAATTTTATCTATAGAACATCAAGAGAATTGGTTTTTTAAAATTAAAAATGATCTACCATCTAATGCTAAAATCGTATTAAGAACACCTAATTTACCATATACTGAAGGAGGAGATTGTGGAACATATCAAGAATTTAAAGATTATATAGACTATCCAATTCCATATGGACCATACGATATAATTTTGATAGATGGAAGAGCCAGAATATTCTGCGCTTCAATATGTTCAAAAATTGGCAGACAAGATACTATAGTATTTATACATGATTTTAATAGAGAAGAATATAAACCAGCTTTAAATTTTTTAAATTTAATAGATCAAGTTGGTACGATGGCTAAATTTTCGATAAAATGATTTCTGTAAATTACGCTGGAAGACTAGGAAATAATATTTTCCAATGACTGGATTCTGGCATCCAAAAGGTGAAAGAAAAGATGTGAATCTTTTAATAAATGAAGATAGATATATATATTGCGATTTAGGAGTAAAGGACGATTGGATTAGCTCAAAAGAACAAATAGACTCTTTATTAATTAAAAATAAAAACTTTGAATATTATACATATGATCAAATTATTTAATTTAAATAACTATAAAATAGATTTTTCTAAATTTAAAAATCATCTACATGATAAAAATGTCGTAGAATTAGAAAATTCTATCGCCAAATATGTAGGTGCAAAATATGCATGTTCGATAAATAGTGCCACAAATGCTATATTCTTATTATTTTTAAATAAAAAAATACAAGTAAAAGTTCCAAGTATGATACCTCCAGTAGTATTAAATGCATTAATAACATCTGGAAATTCTATAAAATTTACTGATAATACAGAATGGATAGGAAATTCCTATATACTACACGAATTTAAAGACTATAAAATAATTGATTCCGCACAAAAAGTAGAAAAAAATCAATTCAAAAATGAAGCAAATCCTAATGATGTAATGTTTTTTAGTTTTTATCCAACTAAACCAATAGGAGGAATTGATGGAGGCATGATTGTTTCTGACGATTATGATAAAATTCGCTGGCTAAAAGAAGCTGTAATGAATGGGATGTCTTATGCAGAAAATAATTGGGAAAGACAAGTTAAATTTCCAGGATATAAAATGTATATGAATTCAATACAAGCAGAAATTGTGCTCAGAAATTTTGATAAATTTGATTTAACAAAAAGTAAATTAAAAAATATTAGAGATTTTTACAATAAAAAATTTAATTTGAATAATACAAGCGATCATCTTTATAGAATAGAAGTAAATAATAATAAAAATTTCATAGAAGCGATGAAAAAAAATGAAATCACTTGTGGACTTCATTATGAAGCTCAAAATTTAAATCCAATATATTCAAAAAATGATCAAAAATGCCCTAATTCAGAAAGAATCTCTAAAAAAACAGTAAGCATACCCTTTCATTATAAGTTGACAAAAACTAATTTAAATTATATAATTAAAAAGGTCAATGAATATAGAGATTTATAATACTTTTACAGACGAAAGAGGAGGGTATCTGCTGCCTATTGACTTTAAAAGATTACCGTTTAGCCCCAAGAGAGTTTTTATAGTAAGAGACGTACCAAAAAATACAGTTAGAGGAAATCATGCGCATTTCAAAACTCAACAATTTTTAATATGTGTTAAAGGTAAAATACAAGTAAATCTAGATTATGGAAATAAAAAAGAAAAAACCTTAATTAAACAAGGAGAATTTGTTCATATACCACAAATGGTATGGGATTCACAAAAATTTTTAACTGGCAGCGATATAATGATTTCTATTTGCTCAACAATATATGATGAAAAAGATTATATTTTAAATAAAAAAGAATTTTTAAATTTAATTAAATGAATATAATAGTGACAGGTGGCCTTGGTTTTATTGGCTCTAATTTTATTAAGTATATAATTAATAAAAAAGAAGTCCATTCCATCATAAACATAGATACAAAAAGTAAATATCATGGAGCAGCAAACTTAAATAATACAAAATCTTTTCAAAATAATATAAAATATAAATTTGAGGATTTTTGGTTGGAGATGTTAAATAACTCTATAGAAATTAAAAAATTTAAAAACATATTAAAAGAAAATAATATAACCCACATAGTCCATTTTGCCGCAGAATCTCATGTAGATAATTCAATATCTGACCCAAGGCGATTCATTCAATCAAATATATTCGGGACATTCAACCTATTAGAGATTATTAGAGATTTTCCAGAGATTAGATTTCATCATATTTCTACTGATGAAGTTTATGGCAGTTTAGGTGAAGAAGGTAAATTCACAGAAAAAACGCCATATGCACCAAATTCTCCATACTCTGCATCAAAAGCTTCGAGCGATATGCTAGTTAGAGCTTATCATCATACTTTTAAAATTTTAATCACAATTTCTAATTGCTCAAACAACTATGGACCAAATCAACATAATGAAAAATTCATACCAGTTGTTATCAATTCTATATTAAATAATAAAAAAATACCTGTTTATGGGAATGGAAAAAATATAAGAGATTGGATATTTGTTGATGATCATTGTGAAGCAGTATGGTCTATACTAAATAATGGTAAAATTGGCGAAACATATAATATAGGTGGAGATTGCGAAAAAACAAATCTAGAGATTATTAATGATATTTGTGAAGTATTAAATGTTAATCCTCAAGATCATATGTCTTTTGTAGAAGATCGTAAAGGACATGATTTTAGATATGCAATAGATAATAACAAAATAAACAAAGAATTAAATTGGTATCCAATCACATCTTTTAAACACGGACTAAAACAAACAATTGATTTTTATAAAAATTTGTTATAATATAACAATATGAGTTTGAATTTTCAAGAAACCTATTATGGTAAAAAGATAGACACTTCTAATATCCTCAATATTGAAGATGCTAGTAGAATAATTAATGGAAGAAAAACAGTAGTAATAACTGGCGTAACTGGTCAGGATGGAAGTCATATGGTTGATTTTTTACTTAAAAATACAGATTATCTTATTTTTGGTGGAGTAAGAAGATTAAGCGTATATAATCATGAAAATATTAAGCATATCAAGTCTGATAGATTTCATCTTATTAATTTTGATTTAACCGATTCTCATGCTATATCAAGAACTGTAGAAAAATTGCAACCAGATTATTTTATTAACTTTGCTGCTCAAAGTTTTGTTGCGAGCAGCTGGGATTTTGCTCGTCAAACTTGGCAAACTAATTCTACCGCTGTGCTTGATATTTTAGAAGCAATAAGGCTTTACAAGCCATCTTGTAGACTTTATCAAGCTGGTTCAAGCGAAGAATTTGGAAATGTACAATATACTCCTCAAGACGAGAATCATCCATTAAAGCCAAGGAGTCCATATGGAGCGAGCAAAGCTGCTTCTAGACAATTAGTTAAGGTATACAGAGAGTCTTATGGATTATATGCCGTACAAGGGTATCTTTTTAATCACGAGTGTTTGACTGAAAAAACCCCAATTATTATAAAATATAAAGATTCTGGATTGATAAATATTCTACCAATTAGCGAGATTGTTCCTCATAGAAGAAACCATTTAAAAGGTAAAAAATATATCTCCACGGATAATTGTAATTATTTAATATGGGATGGCGGAACGTGGAGCGAAATTTTAACAAGAACGGCCACATGGAATGATGAAAATAATGATAAAGATATACATAGAATAATGTGTCGCGCTGGATTTTACGAAGCAACGGCAGATCATATATCTTTTATAAAAGGCGGAATGCAAATTAAAACCAAAGATTTATCTGTCAATAATGAACTAGAACTTAAACCACTACCAGAAAAAAATAACATATCTATTGTTTTAGATGAAGAGGCTGAACTTTTAGGATTAATGACTGCGGAGGGATACATTAGCGAAGATGGTCGTGGCAAATTTACTAATAAAGATAATGATTTATGCGAAAGAGTAAAGTTTTTGTGGAGCAAACTATCCTCTGGATATACATCTGAATATTACAGCCAAAGCGGATTCACGAATAGAAAAGATATAAAAAATATAAATTTATGCGGAGATTCAAATTATTTAAAACTATTAAGAAAAAATCTTTATACTGAAACGGGCGATAAAAGAATTCCAATTAAAATTTTAAATTCAAACCTAAAAACAATTCAAATTTATTTAAAAGCATATAACGATGGAGATGGATTAAAAGCTAGTAATCAAAAAACTGAATTCCAAGGTTTTACGACCTCATCCTATACGCTTGCTTCTGGCTTATGCTATTTATTGAGTTTACTAAAATTTAGATTTACATTATGTCCAGAAGAAAGAGGAGATAGGCTTTATTTTAAAATTAATATAAATTCAAATAATAAAAATATATCTAATAAAGGAAAACATTTAATAAAAAGTCAAAATGAAGTAACTAAAATATCAAAATTACAATATTCTGGATGGTTATTTGATCTTGAAACAAAGTCGGGAACATTTTCTGCTGGAATTGGATTTTCTTGGGTCCACAATAGTCCAAGAAGAGGCGAGGAATTCGTAACTCGCAAAATCACTAAAAATGTAGCAAGAATTTACCATGCAATTAAAAATAATGAACCCTTTAGTCCATTAGAATTAGGCAATATTGAAGCGAAAAGAGATTGGAGTTATGCTGAGGATTTTATAGAAGGTGTTTGGATGATGTTAAATCAAGATAAATATAATAGTAATTACGATGGAAATGCGAAAGAATATGTTTTTTCATCGAATGAGACGCATACAATTAAAGAGTTTGCAGAAAAAGCTTTTGCTTATGCTGGAATTAATGGCGAATGGATTGGAGAAAAAGAACATGAAGTATATGTCTCTGAGGATAAAAAGGTATTAATTCAAATTAATCCTAAATTTTATAGACCAGCAGAAGTGGAGCTTCTTCTTGGTAATTCGGATAAAGCTAGAAAAGAGCTAAACTGGCAACCAAAAATTTCATTTGACAAATTAATAGAAAAGATGGTAAACTGGGATATTGAAAATCTCAAATCATAAACTTTGTCAATTAATCGTTAAGAAATTTATTAAAGGAAATATTAATTGGCCAAGAGAGATTAAAATCGCTCAAAGATTAGTTAAAAGGTTTAATTCTTTTGATTTTTGGGATAATCTTAAAGAATTAGGAAGTCCACCACCTTCATTAGCTTGGTTTCTTAAGCCAGAGGGAAAAGCTTTTATTTTAAAAGAATATGAAAGTTTTAATTTAAATTTAAATACAGAAACAGTAAAACTAGAAGAAAATAAAGTCCAAGATGATAAAAAGATTTGCAAAAAGCCCAAAAGTTTGATAGAATTTATAAGATATGGCAAAAAAATCTAAAGAAGAAATTATTGAATCATCTGGTCCAAGTGCATCAGATAGACTATTATCATTTTTAAAAGAAAATAAAGAAGATCATTATAACTTTGAGGATGAAGTATATTACAAAGTATCTACTGGTAGTTTAAACCTGGATATCGCCACAAGCGGTGGTTTATGTCCAGGTTTGCATAGATTTATTGGTATGAATGAAGGTGGTAAAACTTCAGAAGCACTAGAAGTTACAAAGAACTTTCTTAAAACTGTAGATAATTCTAGAGCTTTACTCTTTAAAGCAGAAGGAAGATTAAGCAAAGAGATTAAAGATCGTTCTGGTATTAAGTTTGTGACTGACGCTAAAGAATGGGTTGATGGAACTTGCTTCGTATTTGAATGCAATATTTTTGAAACCGTTTCAGAATTAATGAAAGATCTTATTCAATCAAATGATGAGAATAAGAGATATATCTTTATTCTTGATTCAGTTGACGGCTTGATGACAAAAGGCGATTCTCAAAAGAGTATGACCGAAGCAACAAAGGTTGCAGGTGGAGCAGTTATCTCTTCAATGTTGATGAAGAAGATTTCTCTTGCACTTTCTAAACGTGGCCACATGGCAATCTTTATTAGTCAAGTTCGATCTGACATCAAGCTCGATCCTTACGCAGCAAATAAGGATATTCGTCAAACTACTGCAACTGGTGGAAATGCGCTATTGCATTTCGCTAATTGGATTCTTGAATTCGAACCCAAATTCAATAAAGATATGATTTTCGAAAAACCAAATGAAAAATACGACCCAATTAAAAACAAAATAATTGGTCATAATGTTAAAATTACTATTAAAAAATCCACAAACGAAACAACGAATTCCAAGGTTCAATATCCAATAAAATATGGCCGTAAAGATGGTTCTTCTGTTTGGAGAGAATATGAGATTATTGATCAAATCCTAAGTTGGGAATTTGCGACCGCAAAAGGAGCATGGGTTACTTTTTCTGATGAAATTATTGAAGAACTTAAAAAGGTAAATCTAGAGCTTAAGAAGCAACATCAAGGAATAGACAATTTGAGATCCTATCTTGAAGAAAATAAACCAATCGTAGATTATTTTTACACCAAATTTATTAATACTCTAGCGTCATGAGATTATTAAATATTAACGGTAAACTCGTTAATAAAAACGTAAGAAAGAATCTCATAGATTGGGAGGCTAAAAGCCGCAGTAAACTTCAATTTAAATTCAAACAATTCTTTTATCCCTATTGGAAAAATCATATTGTATATGAAGAGTTTCCAGTATATGGAAGCATGCTTAAAGTCGATATATTAAATGCAACAAAAAGAATAGCAGTTGAGATACAAGGTAATCAACATGAATCCTTCAATGAATTTTTTCATGATCATTCTAGACTCAAATATCTTCAGAGCATAAAAAGAGACGTTAAAAAAGAAAAATGGCTGGAGCTTAATGAATTTAAATTTCTTGAATTATACGAAAGTGATTTAAAAAATTTATCGCCACAGTATATAGAAGAAAAAACTGGAATATTAATCATTTAAGTGTAAAACTTGCTAGTGGCAAGTAAAAATAAAACTTTTAAAATACCAGACTCTTTGCTCAAGCAAATTGATGAATGTAGCTTCGGCGGATATATTCTTTTTAATTTCTCAAGTAAAGGCGAACCCCAAGTATATACAAAATTCGATAATCAAATAAACGCTATGGCTCTTTTGTATTATGTAAATACTTGGAGTCAAAGCGTAGATCAACTAAATTTAGAAGCCACAACAGATCAAATAGCAAGAACCAATCAAGATGATAAAGATTTTGGTGAAGAAGATAAAGATTAAATAAATTTATAATTATCTAAATCGTAAGTTTTATTTAAGATGATTAGTTTCCAACCTTTATTTATTAAACTTTTCTCAACGCTTAAATTCCTACCAATATCATTTGTATTTAAAAATTTACATATTTTATTTTTAGTTAAACTTAAAAATTCTTCTTGATATTTTTCATATGGTGGCATAATTTTAAACTCTCCATCATAACGAAAAAGATTAGCTGAATATTTAGAGCTATAAAATGGTGTTGACCCAGCTCTAAAATCTAATTTTATATTTGGAAATTTATTTAAAACTTCTCTTGTTATGGTGGCCTCTTTATCTTTTGCGCATATGACATCAACATCATTCCATCCACGGTCCATTGGTTCTCCATTTCCAATCCATTCTCTCACATAACTACCAGTTAATTTTCCTTCATTTTGAAGAATATATTCAATAAACAAAGAATGATTCATGTTATATTTTTTAAGTTATGACTAAAGCGCTTCTAGTTCCAGGAACATCAGTAACACAGCCGCCAGTTGAATCAAATCTTTTATACATAGGTATAGAAACTGTAGTTTTATCTATTTTTATTGACATATTATCTTGACCAACTAATTCAGTATTAACACAAGTTTGTTCATAAGACGAAAAAGTAGTATTATAAGTTCCATAAAGCATTAAAAATGATGGATAAAAATAGTAATCATTTCCTTCTTTTATATAATATTGATAAACTGGAACTTCAGGAGGATTAACACCGCAAATATCTTGATACATATTAAAGAAAAAACCAGCTAAAAAAAGATCGTAGAAACTTACGTCCGTAAGGCAAACTGACGGACTACTGCCTGACGCATATTTATACGTGAGTTTAAGATTATAAATTAATGATCTTTGCTTTTTACAAACAAGCTCTTTGTCTTGCTTGACATACCTTTCATATTTATTCTTTTTATAATCATGAATTGCTAATGGAGAGCAGCTACCGCAGCTTCCAACTTCTATGTGGTTCAATGTCTGGGTAAAATCTTTACTTTGCCAATATAGCCACATAGCATCTTTTAATGATAATTTTATAGGATTAAGAGTTCCACCTCCCACTAAAGAAGTATCTTCTGTAAATTCCCAACAAAATGGAAATGCTCCAACTTTACCATCTGAATCTGTAATAGGGCATCCTTCATCTGTAGTTGGAGTTTTTAAAGAGCAAGCGCAATCTTTTAATTCATCGTCGCTTCCAGCATCTATCTCTTTAAGAATACTCTTAAGGTAATCTGGATAATTATTTGGCTCTGTTAGGGCGCATGGCATACTTTAAATTACACTTGATTTTTAAAAATTAGCAGTTAATTTGAATGTTGAGCTTCCCATCGTATGTCTTTGTTCATCAAAACCACCATCATAATTTATATTTTTTCCGTTAAAAGTTCCTTGGTTAGGACCACCAGTAAACCATCGACTTATCGCATAAAGAGGGTCTGGAGTTGGAGTGTCTACTTCCCATGAAAATTGAACAAATACTGCAATGTCCAAAGAATAAAGGTTTTCCTCTTCATTTTTCTTTCTTGGATTTGGATATACCTCTACATAACCACCAAGCCCAGGAACTCCTCCAATCTTCTGGTAAACAGCATTAGGACAAACTTTTTCCTTTCCACTGGTAGATCCAACATAAGGCATTTTAATAGTAAATGATTTAGACTCACCATCATCGTAATTAAAATCAACGTTTAATGTAAAACTCTTCGTTTTCCAATAGATTTCCATGATTTCTTTTAATGTAAATAATTGGAGGCCATTATCTTCTATAACAAGACATCCTGGAAAAAGTCCAACTTTACCATCTGAATCTGTAATAGGGCATCCTTCATCTGTAGTTGGAGTTTTTAAAGAGCAAGCGCAATCTTTTAATTCATCGTCGCTTCCAGCATCTATCTCTTTAAGAATACTCTTAAGGTAATCTGGATAATTATTTGGCTCTGTTAGGGCGCATGGTATACTTTAAATTACACTTGACTTTTAATTTTTAGCTTGGTATCATATATAAAGGATGATTTACTCTTTACAAGTAGAAAGACATGTACTAAGCGGCTTACTTAAACATCAAGATCTCTTTGCGGATATTGATGTATTTTTAACCGAAAATGATTTTTATAATGATGTTCATTCATCAATATATACTGTATTTAAAAATATAAAGCACAAGGGAGAAAACGTAGATAAGGTATTACTAGCAGAAAAGATTAAGAATCTTGGGATTTCATTCAAAGATGAGATTAATATTTTTGATTATATTGATAATTTAAGTTTTTCTCAGATCACAGAAGAAGCCACAATGACAGCTTGCAAAGAGCTAATTAAATTAAGAGTTCGAAGAGAAATATCTCAGACAGCAGATAAATTAAAAGAATATATTAACAAGAATTCAGAAGATTCAATGGATGAAATTATTGGTAAGATTGATCAAATTTATAATAAGAAAATATCAGCATACTCAGAAAATGATGTACCAGTTAATGTTTTTGAAGAAGTTGAGGATTTAATAGAAGAAATTGGTAATAGTCCCAAAGATGATACAGGATTAATTACTCCATACTCCGAGTTTAACAGAATGTACGGAGGCTTAAAAAATGGGAATATTTATGCTATCGCAAGTCGCCCAGGTCAAGGAAAAACTTCATTTTTAAATGACATTTGTTTTAAAACTTCTATTAATCCAAAGAATAAAACTAAAACTTTAATTCTCGACACAGAAATGCAAACAATGGATATTCAAATTCGAATGGTTGCATCATTAACTAATGTTCCAGTATGGTATCTAGAAACGGGTAATTGGCGTAAAAATGAAGATATGACCCGAAAAGTAAGAGCAGCTTGGGCAAAAGTTAAGACTTATGAGTACTTTCACTATCATGTTGGCAATAAGAATATTGATCAAGTATGCTCTATTATACGCAGATGGTATTTATCTAAAGTTGGTCGAGGCAATCAAGCTATGATAGCTTATGATTACATTAAATTAACAGGTGAAAAAGTTGGCCAAAACTGGGCAGAACATCAAGCTATTGGTGAAAAAATTGATAAGCTAAAAAGAATTTCAGAAGAAATCAATTGTCCAGTTATAACAGCAATGCAATTAAATAGGACTGGGGAGAATTTTAACAGAAACTCTTCTAACGTTGTTGACGATAGCTCTGTAATCTCTCTTTCAGATAGACTCCAATGGTTTGCTTCATTCGTGGCAATCTTTAGGCGAAAAACTCTAGATGAATTGACTCTAGATGGTCAAGCATTTGGAACACATAAACTAATTCCAACTAAAACAAGATTTCAAGGTAAAGATGCGGCGGGCCACCAAGACTTGGTGAGAAGGCTAGATTCATCTGGCAAAGAGGTATGGGGACAAAACTACCTTAATTATCAAATTACAAATTTTAATATAGAAGAGCGCGGTTCATTAAGAGATGTTGCTGAAAGACAAAGGGAGCAATACGAGCTAACCGATCAAAATGCAAATGATGGAGAATTACTATGAATGTAGATTTAGTATCAGTTACAAAACCAGAAATTAAGGGAATTAAAAACGCAGAAGATTTGGTCTCCTATTGCGCTAGAGTTAGCAATCCATCTAATCAAATGAATACAGAGACCGCTCCAAAACTATTAAAATTTTTAATCAAACATAAACACTGGAGTCCATTTGAACTTGTTGATATGTGTGTTGAAATAAAAACTAGCAGAGCTATTGCTGCGCAAATTTTAAGACACAGATCATTTTGTTTTCAAGAATTTAGTTTAAGATATAGTTTAGCCACAGAATACGAAGACATAGAACTTAGACTTCAGGGTGATAAAAATAGACAAGTAGGCGAAATTCTTATGAAAACAAATACAGAAGCATACGATAAAGTCAATGAACTTTTAATAGAATCCCTATCCCTTTCTCAACATTGTTATGATACAATGATTGAAAATGGAGTTGCAAAAGAAGTAGCAAGAATGATATTACCTTTAACAACTCAAACTACAATGTATATGAAAGGTTCGTTAAGAAGCTGGATTCATTACATCGAGTTAAGAACCGATCAAAATACTCAAAAAGAACATAGAATAATTGCAGAAAAATGCAAAAAGATTTTTATTAAAGAATTTCCTGTGATAAGTGAGGCTTTAGAATGGAGCAAGTAAGTATTTACGAAGTCCTTACTGAATTGGGATATCAACTAAAAGATTGTGGTAAAGAATTTAGAGCTAGACCCTTATATAGGGATAGCGATAATGATACAGTTTTAAGAATATATAAAGACACAGGTAAATGGTTCGACTTTAAACAAAATATAAGCGGAGACTTGAACTCTCTAGTGAGGCTTACTCTGAGAATAGATGATCCAGAAAAAGCCCAAGAATGGCTTAAAAATAAAAACTTTGCATTTAATCAACCTCAAGGGGCGTCGAAACCGCTCCTTAAATCAACAAAAAAGTTTGATTTAGATCTATTATCTAATTTAGAAAATAATCATTTGTATTGGAATAATAGAGGAATTATTACAGATGTTTTAATAAAATTTAAAGGTGGGATAGGTAAGGCTGGTAAAATGAAAAATAGATATGTTTTTCCTATATTTGATATTAAAAATAATATAATAGGATTTTCTGGTAGAGATATTACAAATCTTTCTAAGATTAAATGGAAACATCTTGGTGAGAAGAATGATTTCGTTTACCCACTATTCTTAAACTCGAAAGTAATAGAGATTCAAAAAGAAGTAATTCTTGTTGAGAGCATTGGCGACATGCTGAGTTTATATCAAGCAGGAATTGAAAATGTATTAGTAACGTTTGGTACAAGTCTTAGTTTATCTATATTAAACTATTGTTTAAAAATAGATATAAAAAAGATATACATTAGCTTAAACAATGATTCACAAAAGAATAACACAGGGAATATAGCTTCAGAAAAGATCTACGCCAGATTGAATAGGTACTTTGATAGCAATCAATTAAAAATCATTTTACCAACTAAAAAAGATTTTGGAGAGATGACTAAAGAAGAAATTTTAAAATGGAAAACAAACCTTTAAAAATATTATCTGCTTCTAGAATAAAAACTCTTGAGACTTGCTCTTGGGTCTACTGGAACAACTATCATGAAAAAATTCCGCAGACTCAAAATGATGGTAGTCTTAGAGGTACAATCTGCCATACAATATTCGAGATTCTTTTAAATCCAAAACATAAAAATCACTATAATAAAATAATTAAGAAAGATTCTATTACATCTAGTAAAGCTATCACTAGATTAGTTAAAAAGTTAAAAGCTAAAGTTGGACTAAATGAGTCTAATTTTGAACTATTAGATCAGATGATATTAGTAGGTCTTAAGAATGATTTTTTCGGTGAAAAAGATGGTAAAATTGTATCTCCAGAATATGCTTTCGACATTGAAAATGATGAACCTAAATATCATATTAAGGGTTTTATTGATAAACCCGTTAAATCAAACAATAAAATGGTTATAATTGACTACAAAAGCTCTAAAGCCAAGTTTAGGGGCGATGACCTTCAGGCAAATATTCAAGCCATGATGTATAGTTTAGCCAGCAAAAAGTTATGGCCCAAACTCAAACCAGTCGTAAGATTCTTATTTCTTAGATTTCCCAAACAACCAATTCAAGAGCTTGAATTTTCAGATGACCAAATTAAAGGATTCGAGCATTATTTAGAGCATATTAATAACTATATTAATAAATTTGACGAAAATTCGGCAAAAGCAAATTTTGCTATAGATAATAATAAAAGTAAATGGATGTGTGGGGTAGGCAATTGGAGATGTCCATATAGAGATGCCTATGAATATTACGTTAAATTAAATGAGAAAGGCGAGATTGTAGAGTCAAGTCTTAACAATGAATTTAAAGATATCACAGGATTTACTATAGAAAAAAGAAAATATCAAGGATGTCCAAAGTTTAACAATACAAATAAAGATGATATTTTAGATAAAAAAGAAGATGAATTTTTAGATTGATTCGCATTAAAATATAAACTATAATAGTCTCAAAATGATACCATTATTTAAATCTCACTATTCTTTAGGTAGATCTATATTAACTTTAGAAGATAAACAAGAGCAAGATGATTATCCAGACTCTATTATTCAAATAGCAAAACAAAACAATTTAAAAGAAATATATTTAGTTGAAGATAATATGTCTTCTTTCTTAGAGGCTTATACTAATTGTAGAGCGAATAATATCAAATTAAACTATGGATTAAGGATATCAGTCACAGAATCAATAAGCGATAAATCCGAAGAATCAAAAATCAAGTCATCAAAGATAATCTTATTCTTTAAAAATAAAAAAGGACATCAGCAATTAACAAAACTCTATAGTGTCGCAGCTAAAGAAGGTTTTTATTATGAACCAAGACTAGATTATAAAACAATTTCCAAAAATTGGACCGATGATTTAATTCTATGCATACCATTCTATGATTCTTTTATATTCAATAATACTCTTAAAAATAGTCTTTGCGTCCCTCAATTTGATTTTACAAAACCTATCTTCTTCATAGAAGATAATGATCTACCATTTGATTCACTCGTAAAACAAAAAGCTTTATCTTTTGCTGAAAAGAACAATCTTAAAATATACAAAGTGCAAAGTATTTTTTATAAAGAAAGAAAAGATTTTAAAGCTTACTTAACTTTTAGATGCATTAACAATAGAAGCGTTTTAAATAAACCTAATTTAGATCATATGTCCAGTAACGAATTTTGCTTTGAAAGCATTCATAAAAGGAATTAATGGACGAGCATCTTTTAAGATACGATAAAGACAAGACTATAGTCTTTATAGATTGCGAGAGTTTTAATCTTTGTCTTAACTTTTGCCATAATATTCCTTGGCAGATAGCGATGATAAAAGTCAAAGGCGACAAGAAAATAGACCAGAAGAATTTTTATTTAAAATGGGATACAGATTTAAAAATAAGTGAAGATGCTGCGAGAATCACAAGATACGATCACAGAAAAGTCCAAAAAGAAGGTTTCAATCCAAAAGAAGTATTTCCTACAATAAAAGATTGGCTCGACAATGCAGACTATATAATTGGACACAATATTTTAGGGTTTGACATTTACCTTATAAAAGAATACTATAAAACTATGGAATCAAATTGGAAGGGATTAATGAATAAAATTATAGATACTAATGCGGTCGCAAGAGGCATTAAATATAATTCTATTTATACTCCTAAAGATGATTTACTTGAATATCAATATAAAATTCTTAATACCAGAAAGAAAAATGTTAAAAGCTCTTTAACTTTTTTGGGTAAAGAGAACGGCATAGATCACGATTATGAGAGTCTTCACGACGCAATAAATGATCTTGACTTGAATTTAAAAGTATGGAATAAACTAAAATGGCAGATAGAGGTATAAAATGGGCTCATTAGACAATGTTTACGATACTATACAAAAATTAGAAGACCATGGAATAGAATATCTTCTTATAACCATAGAAAAAGGAAAGAAGCAGGGTAAAGCTGATGTATTTTACAGCTTAAAAGATAGAGCTTCTATGAAAATTCTAGCAAAAGGATTGGATGTTTTTAATCAAGAAATAGATAAAATTGAAAAAGAGCAAGAGGAAGATGAAAATGAAGACTGACAACTACTCCAACGCAAAAGATTTTTCTGATCAATTCGAAAATATAGAGCTAGATATTCACGGGGTTAGATTGCCTGAGTTTGAGATTGATCTAGCCTCTAAAAGACATTTAGGTGTTAGTGAGGATGCATCAAACTATGACTTTTTAAGAGCCTTAACATTAAACGGATTTAAAACTTTAAATATTAATAAAGCTGATAAGGATTACAAGAGGTATATCGATAGGGCAAAATATGAATTAGACACGTTAAAAGAGTTAGGGTTTATTGATTATATATTATTAGTATGGGATGTTATACATTTTTGTAAAACTAGTGATATTCCAGTGGGTTTAGGCAGAGGTTCGGCCGCAGGGTCTTTGATATTATATTTAGTGGGCGTTACCAGAATTGATCCAGTTAAATATGATCTCTATTTTGAAAGATTTATATCCAAGATTCGCGCTAAAAAACAGATTGTTGATGGGGTAACGTATTTAGATGGTAGTTTGATGTGCGATGTAGATTTAGATATTTGTTATTATAATCGTCAAAAAGTCCTTCAATATTTAGAGAATAAATTCAAAGACAAAACTAGCAAGATATTAACCTTTAATAGTTTAAGTGGAAAATTGCTTATTAAAGAATGTGGTAAAATCATTGCTGAAAAACCAGAGCAAGAAATGACAATGATATCTTCTTTAATTCCTAAAACCTATGGCCAAGTTAAGGACATCTCAGAAGCCTATAAAGAAGTTGAGCAATTTAAAGAGTGGTGCGATCAAAATAAAGAAGCATATCAAGTCGCCCTTAAATTAAGAGACTTAATCAAGAATAAAGGAGTTCATCCTTCTGGCGTATTACTTTCTTATTACGATTTAGAGACTATCTGTCCAACAGAATTCTCTTCAGACAAAGAAATCGTATCTAGCTTCGATATGAACTGGGCAAGCGTTTTTAACATAAAGCTTGATATTCTTGGCTTAAGAAGCGTTTCTGTAGTAGATAATGTTTGCAAGAGCATTAATCTAAAAATAGAAGATATAGATTTAAATCATGAATCTATTTATAGAAATTTACAGGATTTAAAATCGCCACATGGTCTATTCCAAATCGAAGCAGAAACTAATTTTAGGGTATGTCAAAAAGTTAAACCAAAAAATCTAGAAGAACTTAGCGGTGTTCTAGCTTTAGCTAGACCTGGAGCTCTTCAATTCGTAGATAAATATGCAGCTCATACAAATTTTCAACAATCAGAAAGTATTCATCCGTTTTTTGATGAAATTTTAAAACAAACTGGCGGGGTTGCTTTATATCAAGAGCAATTAATGAAAATGGCTAATAAGATTGGTTTTAATTTAGATGAAGCAGAAATCTTAAGAAGAATCGTGGGTAAAAAGAAAACGGAAGAAATCAAAGCTTGGAAACAAAAGATCGAACAAAAATGTAAACAAAATAAAATTCCAAAAGAAGTTAGCGAAATTTTATGGAAGCTTCTTGAAGATTCTGTTAATTACTCCTTTAATAAATCGCATTCAATAGCTTATGCTGGACTTGCAGCAATTACAATTTATCTTAAGTTTAATTATCCTCAACAATTCTTTTTATCATTATTAAAGATGAGCAGGAATGAACCAGATCCAATTGGCGAAATATCTAAAATTCAAAAAGAAATGCATAACTTCGGGATCAAACTCCTTCCTCCTCATATTATTAAATCAGAAATGGATTTCTCAATTGAGGATAAAGACATTAGATTCGGTCTATTATCAATCAAAGGTATTAGCGATAAATCAATAGAAAAATTGAATAGCTTTAGAAATAAATATTCTAATAAATTTGAAATATTTGAAGCTGCAGAAGAAGCTGGATTAAATATTGGAGCATTATCTGCATTAATTCAAGCTGGCGCACTTAGTGGGTTCAATCAATCAAGAAGTAAAATAGTACTAGAAGTTCAATTATGGAACATGCTAACCTCTAAAGAGAAGAAATACGCTATATCATTTGCAGATAAATTCGATTATGATCTAATTAAAATTATTAAACATCTTAATAAATTCACTGACGAAAAAAATAAAGTGGTTATTAAAGATAATAGATTGAGTACCATTAAAGAAAAGTATACTCCATATTTGAGCATATATGAGCAAAATAATAAAAGTGAAAGCTTTGCTAATTGGTATTACGAAAAGAAGCTTCTGGGATATACTTATAATAAAAATCTAAAAGATATCTTTGCTGAGAAAAGAGAAAATCTTAAATATATATCTGATATATTAGATGAACCAGTAAACTCTAAAGTAGCTTTAGTTGGTCAAATAGAAGAGGTATTTTCTGGAATATCCAAAAATGCAAAAAAGACAAGATATGTTAGATTAAAGATATCAGATGAAACAAGCACCATTAGCGCATTAATATTTAACGATAATATCGACACAAATAAACTATTAAATAATAAAAATTTTGAAGAAGGGAATATTGTTATAGTAAAAGGTTCTAAAAGAGATGATTGTATATTTGGTGATTTAATAGCTATTCAAGATCATGAGATATACATGAAATTAAATGATTTAAAAAAGATAGATAAAAATAATTGACATTTTAAAATATAAGTAGTAATATAAAGGAATATGATATCATTTTACAAACCAAATAGTAAAAACACAGGCACAGCTTGTAGTTTTAGCGTAAATTCAAAAGATAATTCTGTATGGGGTTCATTAATCAAGCAAAGCTCTTGGAATGATGCCAAAAAGATTGGGTCTTTTTCGGAGAATCAAAATAATCCAAATAAAAGTGTTAAGGTTAAATTTTCATTAACAGAGGCAGCTGGAATTCTTGACGCAATAGAAAGAAATACAGAGTTTTCTGCTTATCATAACTCAGAAAAACAAATTACTAAGATCAAGTTGTCGCCCTATATTAGAGAAGAAAAACAAGTCGGTTTCTCTTATAGTGTTCATAAAGAAGATAAGCAAAATATAGAAAATAAACAGTCTTATTTAATTGGTTTTTACTTTAACGAAGCTAGACTTTTAAGGGAGTTTTTAGCCTATTCTTTAAATTCTGTTTTTGAAACTCAAAGAATTGAAGCAATAAAGAAAGCTAAAAATTCAACAGAAGAAACGATCAATAGCCCACAAGAAGATAGCGAACTTTGGTAATCGTGAAAAGAAAAAAAATCTTATTTCAAAGTGATTTTTCTTTAGCAAAAACTGGTTTCGGCAGAAACTCTAGAGCTTTACTAAAGTATCTGTATTCTACGGATAAGTATGATATAACTCACTACTCCTGTGGTATGACTTATGATCACCCAGAGCTTAAAAAAACCCCATGGAAATCTGTAGGCTCGCTTCCTAATAATCAACAAGAACTAGAACAACTCAATAGAGACCCAAACTTGGCAAGAATGGCTAGTTATGGGGCTCATTTTATAGACAGAGTAATTAACGAAGAAAAACCAGATGTCTATTTCGCTGTACAAGATATTTGGGGGGTCGATTTTGCAATTGAAAAGAATTGGTTTTCTAAAATTAGTTCTGTTATTTGGACGACATTAGATTCCTTGCCTATACTTCAATCTGCTATTACAAATGCAACCAAGATAAAAAACTATTGGATCTGGAGCAATTTTGCAACAAAAGCTCTGCATAAACTTGGTTATAGTCATATAAAAACAGTTCACGGGTGCTTAGAAGATAAAGATTTTTATAGATTATCAGATTTTGACAGAAAAGAACTTCGCAGAAAGAACAATCTTCCAGAAAATGCTTTTATTATCGGATTCGTGTTTAGAAATCAGTTAAGAAAAAGCGTTCCTAATCTTTTGCAAGGTTACGCTTTATGGAAAAAGGAAAATCCAGGAATTGAGAATACTTATTTATTGTTTCATACACATTGGGGAGAAGGTTGGAACATACATAAGTTAGCTTCAGAGATCGGAGTAAATCCTCAAGAAGTATTAACGACATATATATGTAAAAACTGTGGTCAATACGAAATTAAACCCTTTACTGGTCAAGATTTAAACTGTAAATATTGTGGAGCAGAAAAGAGTCAGACAACAACGAATGTAGGATTAGGAGTTACAGAGTCTCAATTAAACGAGGTATACAATTTTATGGATACATACTGTCATCCTTTCACAAGCGGAGGTCAAGAGATACCCATTCAAGAAGCAAAATTAACAGAATTAATTACGCTAGTTACTAATTATTCTTGTGGAGAAGAAATGTGTGAGTCACAAGCAGGTTCATTACCTCTGGAATGGACAGAATATAGAGAACACGGAACAGAATTTATTAAAGCTTCTACAACTCCAGAATCTATAGCCAAACAAATTAACATTGTATTTAAAATGCCCGAATATAAAAGAAGAGAGTTGGGTAAAAAAGCTAGAGAATGGACAATTGATAATTTTGCAGTAAAAAACATAGGTAAAACTCTAGAAGATTTTATCGATTCTCAACCTTTTGCTGATTGGGAAAAAATAAAAGAAAACCCAGAGGATAAAAAAGATCCTTATTATCAAATGCCAGAGATTAAAGATGATGCAGTCTGGTTGATTGAGCTGTATCATAATATTTTAAAAATGAAAAATATCGATAGTAATGATTCTGGGCATAAATATTGGATGCAAGAATTATCTAAAGGAGCAAAAAGACAAGATGTAGAAAATTATTTCAGAAATGTAGCCTTGAAAGAAAATGAAAATAAAAAACAAGTAAAATTTGAAGATCTACTTGATGAAAAAGATAAAGGTAGAGTTATATATGTTATGCCAGAAAGCGCAGGAGACATATTCTTAAGTACTGCTTTATTTAAATCTATTAAAAATAGATATCCAGACTATAGCTTGTATGTGGCTACAAAACCGCAGTATAAAGACATACTAGATGGTAATCCTTATGTTCATAGATGGATAGAATATAATCCTATGATGGATAACTTAATTTGGTTAGAAGGAAATAGTCAACACAATGGATACTTTGATATCGCTTATTTACCTTATACCTGCACTCAAAGAAATTTAAATTATCTTCACAATGGCTTAGATAAAATAGATTTTGAACTCAAGTAGGATACAATAAAAGAGTGAGACTTTTAGATACATACGCAACTAATACTGGTTCAAAAATTGACAAACCTTTTATCTATACTAAATTTTTTCCTTTGCCCTTACAAAAGTATATAACTTTTCAAGCTCAAACTCCTTATGACTCTAGAAATTATTCTTATTGGCAAGAAGTAATTGGATTGATTCATGCTCCTTTATTAAAAGAAAACATTCATATATTACAAGTTGGTATAAAAGACGAAAAAGTTTTAAATGGAGTAATTAATATCGTTGGCCAAACGACTCTAAATCAATTAGCTTATGTTATTGAAAATAGTATTTTACACTTTGGCGCTGATAGTCTTTCTGTTCATTTAGCTTCTTATTTTGATAAGCCCATAGTTTCAATTTACAGCATAAGCAATCCCGATGTTGCTGGTCCTCATTTTGGAAATAAAAATAAACATATACTACTAAAAGGGTACGAAAAAATTGGAAATAAAAAACCATCATACTCTCAAGTAGAAAACCCTAAATCAATAGATACCATAAAACCAGAAGAAATTGCTAAAGGGATTTTGGATTTATTAAATATAAGCCATTCTAAATTACCAGAAACTATACATATTGGACCAGATTTTAATAATAGGAGTTTTGAAGTTATATTAGACGATGAGATAGACGTAAATTCAATTCCAATAGAAAATCCTATCATAAGAATGGATTATCTTTTCAACGAAAAAGTTCTTGAAAAAGTATTATCAATTAAAAAATCCATAATTTTCACAGATAAACCCATTAAAAAAGATATACTTAAAAAGTACAAAAGTAATATTATCCAATTAATTTACATTATAGACCATGATAATGATGTAAACTTTGTTAAAACGTTAAAGAATAATTCAATAAACTATGTATTACTATCTTTCTTGAAGGATGACGAGCTTAGTAAGTATAAATTAAATTATATGGATTATAACTTAATTATAAACAGAAACCATAAGAGTAAACAAGACACTAGCGTAAAAGAGATTGATAATCTTTACTATAACTCTTCTAGAATACTGCATACTTCAAAAGGTCAGTTTAGATCAAAATATGATTGGTTAAATAAAACAGGAGATAAAGTAGTGGATCATCCTGATTTTTGGAAAGAAGCTGATAATTTTTATATTTTTAAGTTGACTTAATATACAATCTGTAGTATCATTACTAAATGAGCCCTAAAATCAAATCAGAAGAAAATACAGTTTCAATTGGTAGTTCAGAGTTGTTCAATGTTGTGAATAAAGGATCAGACATTCAAATTGAAAATACTGCGACACCAATGCTTCAAGTTACTCCTCCAAAGCTAGTAACTAGAAATAATTATGGTCTTATTGAAGATCAAACTTTAAATTATGTATTTAATGATGATGGTACAATCAATTGGCGTAAAATGGTTAAAGTTGAACATCTTGTACCTAATAGGCAAAAAACTCAAGAAACAGATGTTTCAAAACTTCAAGATAAAGATCTTCTTATACTTTTAGGCGGAATTAAAGAACTAGCTCAAATTAGGGGCTATACTAGTGTTGAATATAAAGTTGTTGCAGCTTCTGAAAATTATTTTGCAACGAGTTGTAGGATTACTTGGTTGCCAAATTATGAAACTGGTGGAAAAGAGGTGATTTTTGAATCTCTTGCTGATGCCACTTTAAATAATACAAAGAGCTTTGCCAGATTCTTCTTGGCTGCAATTGCCGAGAATAGAGCGTTTGTGCGTTGTGTTCGTAATTTTTTGAAGATTAATATTGTTTCTCAAGAAGAACTTGGAGATGCAAAACTTCTCGATGACTCTTCTTCTGTAAATGAAAATCCAACTTCTCCCCAATCATTACTTGAAAAAGTCATGAAAGAAAAGAATGTTAATTTTGAAGCGCTTAAGAAAAGATTAATTAAAGATAATTTTGATAATGCAGAAAATTTAAACTCTATCTCAGATATACCCAAAGTTAAGTTGTTTGAATTAATAGATCGAATTAAAAAAATTAAAGATTAATAATCTTTATACTTTACTAATTGGTTTCTTACAAAATAAAGATTAATAAAAAATCCACAAAAAGCGCTTAATATATTACTAAAGTAAGAATAAATTAATAAATCAAAAGGATTAATAAAAAAACTAACACCTAAAGATATCCAAAAACTAGAACATTCATGACAAAGCAAAGGTTTATGAATATAAGGAATCTTAGCTATAAAATTTCTAAAAGGTCTAGCAATCTCAGTATCGCTCCAAGCATAAGTCACTCCCAAGCAAACAAACAAATACGCTAAGAATTGATAAAACATTTAAATAAAATAAACAACTAGTTTATCTGATTTTTCTACTATTGAGAAAGACTTAAAAAGTATCTTTTCTTCAGTTAATTTTTTAGCAAGATTTTTCCAATCTTCTTCTGTCTTGCCGATTTCGAATACTCTTCCGCCGCTATTTCTAAACATGTTTTGTTGCATCATTTGCATATGGTTCTCCATTGGGTTAGTTGGTGCTTGAGAATTTTTAATTTCTTCAGCTTTTTCTTGTGTTGATTTCTTAACTTCTTCATTATTGATAAGATTATTGAAATAATCTTGCTCAGTAGTAAGTTTCCCTTGAAGATGAGCTTTTACTCTATTTTTGCAAGAGCAATTTGGATTGTTTCTGGAGCTAGTAAGGTCTGCTAAGATTTCTGGAAACTTGTCTTTTAAAGAGTTGAAAAATGTATCATTTTTGATAAAAGTATTAAAAAATACTGGCGAATTGAGGAGTTCTTGAAATGTCATATAATTTATTATATATCAATACTTCATATATTTCTAAATTTTATAAACTACCACTCAATATATATGTATCAAAGCTTAAGGTTAATTTAGCATCATTATTTATTGAATACGATAATTGAGTATTATTATTAATTAAATTAGCCAAATTTATCTTTAACAAAGACTGATTAGTGTTATATTTTCTAAAATTAACACTAAAGTCTCTACTTGATATAGATTTAAATATATTAGTTACTTTTTCTTGATCATAATCACTCATTGAAAATTCAAAATTTAAACTTATATTTATAGGATATTTAATGATAACAGCATCTGGTAAATAATTACCAATAGTGTAGATTGGAACCCTATTTATATTTATATTTAATCCGAATGATTCTAACCTATTAGAGTTCGCTTCATTTAAATTTAGGTCGACATAGCAGCCATCACTTATATCGAAATCATTTATTGGTTTTGGATTAAAGTTAAAAGATCCAGAAGTATTTCCTAATTCTCCTAATAATAAAGTTTTTACGTTGACTTTTGGGTATTCGTTTAATCTATATTCTATAGAGTAATTATTCAAATATCCGCTAGAAAATGTAAAAAATTTGTTCCCGTACTCGATTTTTCCAGAGAAGGAATTACTGCCTGTATAGGATACAAAAGGGTCATTCGAGCTCAAAACGTAATTTAAATCCAAATTAGCTATAATTGGAGCAGAAACAAAGTAATTCATGTCATTGCTATCTATAGATAGATAAGGATTAATATTATTACCGTAAGATATACTCAAGTCTTCAATTCCAGAAATAAGAGAGTTATTTAAATAAAAGTTTTGGTTTTCTATAGAATATACGTTAAACATTAAACATGATTACACTATATTTTAAGTGTAAATTATTAGAGGTAAAAGGTATATGGCAAGTATTCACGATACAGTTTCCTACTGGAGCAATTTAACTACTTATAAAAAGTATGATATTGTGAAAGGTAGTGACGATCGTTTCTATTATTCAATTAAAGATTCTAATGTTTCTAATAACCCAATAACCCTTGCGAATCTACAAGTTCATTGGGAGGGATATATTTCTTTGAACGGAATTTTAGTCCCTAATTTTTGGTGGAAACCATCATATAATGCATCAATAGAAATTAGTCCTCAAATTACAGTTTCTCAATTTGGGAATGGTTATCAACAAAGAATTTCTGACGGAATAAACTCAACTCTTGCAAAATTTACTTTAAACTTTGAAGGCAGATCTGAAAATGAAACAGTTTCAATCTTGCATTTTTTAAAAGAAAGAGCGGGTGTAGAGTCTTTTATTTATAATCCTCCAACCATATATAAAAAATCAAATGATAAAATTGACACAAGATATGTTTCTATAAATTGGACAGCTTCATATATATCGTATGATATGTACATTGTTCAAACTACCCTTCTAGAGGTACCTGTTTAATAAATATGAGCACATCTTCTGAAATATACAATTTAATCGTAAGTGGTAGTAAAGATATAAACTCCAACCTAACCTCTTTAACACCATCGACACCAATAAGTTTCTATGAGATAGATCTTTCAGAAATATCGCCAAATTTAAAAAACTTTAATAATACGGGAGAGCAGCCGTTGAATGGAGGAGTATTAAGGCTATACAATGAATATTTCTTATACAACATTAGTAATAACCCATCCGCTGCAATAAAATGGAAAAATAATTTTTATTATCCATTTCCAATAGTAGCAGATGGATTTGATTATACAAGCGCAGGCACTCTTCCAACACCTAGACTTGCCATGGGTAACTTTAGTCCAGATAAGT
>Ga0247833_1000580_pt1 | contig 65710 bp, 36 predicted proteins | sample LaCruzMarch2015__7_FD_187117 | JGI IMG/M metagenome (GOLD analysis project Ga0247833, IMG submission 187117) | Freshwater microbial communities from meromictic Lake La Cruz, Castile-La Mancha, Spain - LaCruzMarch2015_8m | ecosystem: Environmental > Aquatic > Freshwater > Lake | place: Spain...
TGATAGGTTCAGCCGCTTTCTCTGCGTTGTTCTTGTCTTTGTCGCCAGGCTTACCGGCTTCACCAGGCTTACCGGCACCAGGTGTCGCTTCTCCTCCGGTTGGCTTTCCACCGGGTGCTTTTCCGTTGGGTGGCATTGCTCCTGGCGGCATTGCTCCTGGCGGCATTCCATCCGGCCCGCCCTGTTGAATAACAACGGCGGTTCCGTCCGGGGCGACCAAAGTTCCTTGTCCCATTGCAATTGGGCATAGGCTCGCAGACATCAGAAACGCACAGACGCTTGTCCAACGAAGCTGAAGTGGAAAGATCGGTTGGGGCGATATCATCGATTGGGTTCCAGGTTGAAGATTTTTGATTCAGAGTACCTAATCTCATTTTTACCAAGCATCTTTCGCCATTGCTGAACAGCGTCGACGGAAGTCTTGTCAGGTTGGTAACCCAAGTTTTTGGTGGTGATGGCTGAAAGCTGATTGATTGCCATGATCCGTTCGTCCATAGCAGAACTCGATAATGCTTCCACCAAGATTTTATCCGCACCGGCAGACAATTGCTCCTGGGATTTTGGAATCAAAAGCGACAAAATCGTATCTGCTCGGTTCGGCGCGTCGGCTCGAATGGCTTCGACCAATTGAGTCCTATTCTCTTGTCCGGCAAGGGATTGCGGTATTTGAGCCAGAATTGATGGCCAGTGGCTGTGCAAACCTTTCCGATTCAAGATCCCATCGGGCGAAAAAATTTGATCGTATTGGCCGAGCATCATTCGGGTACGGACGGCCAGAGCGGCGGTCTCCCCACGCCGATGCTTTGTCAATTCGAATAGCTCCGAGTCCAAGGATGTCGATTCGATTGTTGCAAGCTCGCTTTGGAGTTCGGAGGAAGCAAGTTGATCGATTGGGCGCTCCGCACTGGTTCGCAACCACCAAAGCTCCTCGACCAACTCTTGCATTTCCGAGAGGATCCCTTGTTTCCAAACAACGAACTGCCCTACATTCAAAGAGCCTTGCCCTGCGACTTCATTTGGTCCCTGGTACGAAAAAGCGATTTCACCTTGAACTCCTATCAGCCGAACGATGGGCTGTATATCAAACTTGCCAGCTTGAAGCATTTCATCCGAACATGGCAGCATCACGTTTTGCACTTCCAAACCGCAACAGGCGTCGTCCGAGTCAAACCGAATCAAAACCAGCATTCCGTTGCAGTCTACTTCGATCGACTTGGCATCGGGGGTTGAAAACAGCAGGGCTCGCCCCGCCGTGAACCTGACTCGCGCGGAATCGGTACTGCTGGGCAATAACTCTAAATCGCTTTCACCCGCACAGAGCCATCGAATACCGGGCTCGATGCGAATTTCGGTGCGTTGTGCTGGAGGTACAACGACGCGTTCGCCGCCTTGAACGTACTCGCCTGCCATCAATCGCTTCCAGTTCGAAGTTCCATCGGCTGCATTGTTGACTTTCGCCAAAACGATCGAATCGGATGAGGGCTTGGAGTCGGGCAACCATTGCATTCGATTCGGCTTGCGGGATGGGATCGAAGAAGGCTCGATACTAGGGTTGGGGACCGATTCGTTTTTGACACCAGATTTATCTTTATCGCCCAATGACGATTCGGCACCTTTGGAATCGTCTGCGGATGGCATTGGCGGTGCCGAAGAAGACTCGGAAATGGGGGCAGCAGAACGTCGGTCTTGGGGTTTTGTGACTTCATCACCGGAACGGATGGACTCGGTTTTGGTTTGCTTTGGAACCGAAGGAGCTTTGGCAATTTCCCTTCCATCCGGCTTACCAAGCAAAATGCGAACACGGTCCAGCGGCCCGATCGCAATCGCTCCAGCAACGACCAGTGCAATCAACAAGCAAGCAGCCATTGCAGCTCGTTTCAGCCAACCTCGATCATTTCCGATCAAGTACTCGGGAACTTGCCGACCCAACCCATCGCTTAGTTCGATGCCGGACGCTCGCAAATCGGCACGCGTTTTGCGCAATGTTTTCGGGGCGGCTGTTGCTGACTCCAATGCGACACGCTCACCGCCGTTCACGGAATACGCCGAACTCGGCGAATCGATTCGCCGGATGGTCCCAGCCTTTTCGAGTGCAACTCCAAGGCTGGTTGAATAGGCGACCGGCTTCGAGGGCAATTCTCGAATACGTTGTCTCAGCGAAGCAGGAATCGAAGCTGGCACCGAGATGGCTCTGGAAAGGATTTGGTGGCAACTGCCGATTTCGATTAAGAGCGTGTTGTTTTCCAAACACTTGCGTTCCATATCCGGCAACGTTTCCATCGGGATCGTATCGTCTAGAAACTCGGCTACCAAGTTTGCCTCGAACCCAAACTCACGCGCGTCGACGGGAATAGGTGCGATTTTACGATTTCGCATTCCTGTTTCGATGCGTTGCGAAATCTGCTGGGCCGTCGAGCTCTCTTTGATTTTTTCTTCAAGAAGGGCCGCTTCTTTTGGGTCCAACACGCCGTCTCGGTACGCAAGCAACGTTCTTAGTGTGAGTCTCATATTTTTACGATCTTTTTTCGAATGGCTTTTTATTCTGAACGGCTAATTCCCGTTTTTCCCCTCCGCCGGAAGGGGCGTGGAATTTTGCTCAACACCCATTTTGCTGCCTCTCGCCGAGCGCAGGGCGAGTACAGGGCGAGGGGAGCACGGTTTCTCGCCGTGGGCGTCGATCATAACATGGGCCGAAAACCGTTGGCTAAGGCCCTTCGGCTAATCAGCCGCAACGCGTTAGCGTACGGTTTAGCCCGACTTATGATCGACGCCTCGCAGTGTTGCGCTTCGCTATCTAGGTTAGTGACGAACGGAACGGCGATCCGTTCATTCTTTTGTCAGAATTCTGCTTTTCGAGAACTTCTGCTCCCAGGTTTGGCACGCTCTCGAGGAACTTTCGGGAGTGAGGTTTGCCAGAGTCACAGGAAGGCTTGCGCCGTTCCGCAACTAAATTAGAGGGCAAACTAGAGGGCCACCCGTGATTTGGACGAGTGCCTAATCGGTCGGCAAACATAGATGGATGGCCCCATGCGGCCCTGCCACGCAAAAGTCGTTCCCGCGCAGGCGGGAATCCAGTGGAGTGCGCGTGATGACTGGGTTCCCGCCTACGCGGGAATGACGGACAAGTGGGAAGCTCTCTAGGGTGCGGTCTCGCGTGCAACAATGTGCGAACTACGTGCCGAACAAGACTGGGCCAATCAATTTTCTCAGTCGAAATTTCATGTCTTTCCATGGTTTCCTCGATTGCATCTAGCTAGCTTAGCCAAGTTCCCGGTGTTTGTCTCGTAACATACGCGATTCCGAGGAATGGAGAGACTCCCATCCCGCCCGACTTTCGCTCCGGCCTCTAACAGCCTCTAACGGGGCCACCCAGCTATAGTTGCCCTGAACACGCCCTGAACTGAACGATGTGGCTGGGACAGAGTAGAGCGATTGTCCTCAATCGCTTCGGCCTAGCATTGATGGTAAGAATCGCCCCAGATCGTTCGAACGCTGAATGCGTTAGGCGGACTCGCAGTACCAAACGATTGAGGACAATCGTTTTACTCTGTCGCCTATGCTTCGAGAAACTACCGTTTCACATAGTAAATCGTATTGGGAGCATCGCTCCGGCCAACCACGATGTCGAGATCTCCGTTGGAATCAACATCGCCAAGAGCTATCCCGTATGCCGTTCCCGTTCCGTCCCCAAAGCGAATCTGGTCGAATCGCCGACCAGAGCCGTCATTCAAATGAATCGAACCAGCGGCCAAAGCATACCCAATCACAATATCGGCATTGCCATCCCGATTCATGTCGCCAACGGCAATCGAACCAGGCGCAACCGTTTTATCTCCAATGGACATTCCCTCGCCAAACTTGCCGTTCCCATCATTGAGGTAGACCAACGATCCTTGCTTTTCATCTCCCATCACAAGATCGATGAAACCATCTCGATTGAGGTCTCCCGCAGCCGCCGTACGAGCTGACGATTTTGCCCGCCCAACCGGTTCCAACTTGAAAAAATTTGCCTTGCCATCATTGTAATGGATCATACTCTGTCCACCATCGCGGTGCGGAACCGCGAGATCGATGAAACCATCTCCGTTGAAATCGGCGGGAACAATGGTGGTCGCTGATTCGGAGGGAATGGTAATGACACGGTCGGCCCTGAAATTCCCCGCCCCATCATTCAAACAAACGTAACTCGCGCTTCGTCGGTTTGCTGCAATCACATCTGGGTAGCCATCGCCATTAAGATCTGCGACTGCAGCATTTCGAGTGTTCCATGTCGGCTCGCCCCAAGTACCAGCAACTTTGAAATTCGCTTTCCCGTCATTCAGGTAAACGAACTTCGCATCGGGACTGTCATTGCTGACCAAGATATCGAGATCTCCATCCCGATCTAAGTCCGCCAAGACTGCGGAATAAGTTCGATCGGGTTTATCGCTAAGATTTTTAGCAACCGTAAATTCTCCTTTGCCATTATTGAGCAACAAAAGATTGTGGAGCGGCCAGTGCCTTCCTTTGGCTAGGACGATATCAAGATCACCGTCCCCGTCCAAGTCTCCGATGCTTGCGTTAGCCGAAGTCTCGGATGTTGTCTCAAGATCGACGCTAAACAGTGTTGGGACGTTCGCGTTCGGAGCACCATTGGCAGACGCTTTGGGCGCTTCTTGGATGGCCGCTTTGGGCGATGTTTGGATACAGTAAAGTTTCGTCCAACTGCGCAGAAACAATTGGTCATGAACCGCCACAGGTGATGCATCGATCGCGTCATCCAGTGCATTGACCGCCACGACATCCAGGCTTTCGTTGTCTTTCAGAACGACCGTTGTTCCCTCGCGGCCAGCAAAGTAGAGATGTCCGTTGGCGATCATCGGCGAGGCGTACAGGGAGCCCACACCTGTGACTCGCTTTCGCTCGAATAACGTCTTTCCCGTGCGAGCGTCGATGCAACTAAGGACATCGGTATTGCCCGCCGTAAAAAACAATCGGTTGCGGCTAATGATTGGCGAGGGGACATACGGCGTCCCTTGAGCCACCTGCCACCGTACCAAACTCTTGCCGGTAATATCGCCGTGCGAGCCAAGCGGGACCGCAACAGCGCAGGCAGCTCGATAGCCACTCATGCAAATCGCTGTATCCTCAAAGCGAATCGGGGACGGAATCGCATTGGTCGTTTGGCCACCGCAGGCCCAGATCTGCTCCCCCGTTTGAACATCGTAAGCTTTGGCGCTACCCGTTCCGTTCACGATGACCATCTGCTTGCCGTCGTGAGTCGTAACCAGAGGCGTGTTCCAAGACGTGACCTCCTCGGGGCGATCCACTTTCCAAACCGTTTTGCCTGTCCGTTTATCGAGCGCGATAATAAACGATCCTTCTTCCTGGTCCCAATTGACGATCAGTAAATCGCCTGCCAAGACCGGAGTCACGGCTTCCCCCCAGCCGAACCGCGTTCTCATATCTCCCAAATCGACTTGCCATAGGAGATCTCCAGTCAACGTGTAACAAAAGATTCCCCGAGAACCGAACGAGACGTAGAGTCGTTCGCCGTCGGTCGTGGGCGAACCTGCGGCATAGGTATTCGTCATGTGACGCCCTTCATGCGGAACTTGTTCGGTCGCAAGCTTTTGCCATCGCATTTTTCCGGTAACGCGATCGATACTTGTCACTAGAAAACGATGGAAAAATTCGTCCGGTACCGTTTTGGCGCGTTCATCGTTTTCGACAGGTGTTAGGCTTTTGCGCGAGGTCTTTTCGGCAGACAAAACAAAGACTTGGTCGTCCCAAATGATGGGCGTCGAAGTACCTTGCCCAGGCAGATCCGCCACCCACGCGATGTTGGTTTTCGAATCCCATTGCAAAGGTGGGTTTGCGGTTGGACTCGCAATTCCATCCGCTGTCGGTCCACGCCACTGAACCCAGTTCTCGGCTTTGACTCCTCGAACTCCTTCCTCACCCAAAACAAAACTTGCACGTCCGCTCAAGAGGACCATGCATGCAATGAATCGCATTCCCAATAGAAAGCCCCCGTTCCAAAAACGCTCCCAAGCCATCTTCTGCACTCCTCGAAAAATCGAACTTCGTTGCATTTGTTTTCATTGGTTTCTTAGACTTGCAGGCTCTCATTGCACTCATTGTAGTGCCACTGATTGGAATGAACGTCGCACAGGAGACTACTCGTTCCTAGGCTCTGCCTGGGATCGCATTGGTGTGGAGGCTCCTGCCTCCCGAGTTCACAAACAATGGATGAATTTCGGCGAGGCGGAGCCTCGCTTGCAGTGAGTTACCAGGCAGAGCCCGGTAACTAGATTGCACAGTGCAACAAAATTTGCAATCCGTGCCACTAACTATCGCCTGTGGGCAAGTACTTTTTTTGGTGTCGCATGAAATCGCGGAACTCTTGTGGCCATTGCGTTTCCATTTGGATGGACTCGCCGGAACGCGGATGATCGAATCCTAGTGATTCGGCATGAAGGGCCATGCGTGGATGCGGCCATGCCCAATGTTCCGCATGACGAGCGCGATATCTTGGATCGCCTAGGATCGGATGACCTATCTCCGCCAACTGGACTCGTATCTGATTTCGCCGTCCCGTCTCGAGTTTGATTTCAAGAAAGGCTGCGTCCCTCCAAGCTTGGCGGGTTTGATAGTGCGTGATCGCCAATTCACCTTGCTCCGCCGAAGGCACTACGAAGCGATTGAGATCCGCGTCGGTCGACAAATAGTTTCGCAGCACATTGCTCGGTGGGCTCGGATTCCCAGCCACGATCGCGATGTATTTTCGATTGGGTTTGCGCAACGCGAACTGATTGCGAAGGGCTTCTGCGATTTCAAGCGACTTGGCAACCACCAAGACTCCCGATACGCCGCGATCCAATCGATGAACGCAAAAGGCTTGCGCATCTTTGTTTTCCTTGCGCAATTGACGCTCGACCAACGAGAGCAACGTATGGGCTTCGCGATGCCTAGTCGGTACGGTCAGCAGGTTGGCCGGTTTATTGACGATGGTGATATCTTCATCGTCATAGAGAAAATCCACCGAACGGCTTGGCTGTTTGTTCTTGGTCGAGTGACTTGGAGCCGCGATGGGTTGTGGAACCATATCGACGGAAATTGCATCGCCCACGTCAAGAACGTGAAAGGCTTGTCGTTTCACGCGACCATTGACTGTCACATGTCCTTGTTCGAGGAGCGGCTGTATTTGAGAGCGCGGGATCTTTAAGAGATTCTGAAGAACGCTACTCAATTGACGCGCGGGGGACGGGATGTTGGCTGGTACCTTAGCTGTTTTTTGGGACATAGACCGCTATTGGAGTCCCTGTTGCCCCGACATTCAAGGCTTTTTGGCAATTCGCGTCAGGACTTGGCTAATATTCTCGATCCAAGCGCGCAAGCTGTGGTTGTTCTCCACATAGTCCCGAGCTGCTTCGATCCTTGCTAGCCAATGGTTCGGCCTTTCAAATCGTTCCCGGATCGCATCGGCTAGCTCGTCGGAATTGGCTTTTGCAACAAGCGTACCCAGGGGATGGGCTCGAAACAGTTCGCCAGCTCCTTGGGCGGTGTTGGTTGCCAGAACGGGAATCCTGCAGGCCATCGCCTCCAAGAGTGCGTTCGGCATTCCCTCGTAGAGTGAGGGCAAGCATAGAAGGTCGCAATGCTTCAGCAATGCAAATGGGCTTGAGACTTGCCCGTGAAAGAAAACACTCTCGGTCACGCCAAGATTTGCCGCCAGGCTTTGCAGTTCCTTGCGAAGCACTCCATCGCCCACGAGATGCAAATCTGCGGCCGGAACACGGTCTAGCGTGGCCAATTGTGAGTACTTGGCGAATGCCTGGATGAGATAGCGGTGCCCCTTTTCATCGCTGAGTCTTCCAACGGAGACAATTTGTTTTCGATTCGGCCGCAAGCTGATCCCTGTCCAAGCTTTTTGGCTCTCCCGATCGATTCGCTCAATGTCGATAGGGCTTCGTAGGACTTGGAATTGGTCGCGTGGCAACTTGTAGTATTGCGAAGCGTTTTCTGCCGTACCAGCGCCTACCGTTAACAAGGCATCCGCCGTCGAATACGCTTTTCTCAAGCAGCGCTTTTTCCAAGTCAACCACCGCTTTTCGGAACGCGCCAGATCGAATTGCGGTGGTGAGACGATGGTCGATACACGGGGGACATGCTGATGCTCAGTCGCCGGACCGGTCACCAGCGTCAAATGAAAGAGCCTATCGTACACGACGTCGATCTGCTCTTTGCGGAGGACAGTCTCAAGATGTTGAACTTGCATTCGATGGATCCGCCCCGGCCAATTCCACTTCGGGAATTTTGTTTCCGACCAAAACGAGTAGCGTTTTACGTCTGCGGGAACTTCGGATAGCAGAACTCCCGTTTCATAAAGCAAGTACAAAATAGGCTCAAACCGATCGCGATCGAGTCCCTGCAGCAAATAGAGTAACTGCCGTTCGCTGCCGCCGCCATCCATCGAGGATGAGCAAAGCAAAACGCGGATTCGGCGGTGAGTCATTTCATACCTTGCGAAACATTGGATGCAAACCGAATCGAGTTCGATTGGATACGTTAGTGTAACGGCAAGATCCGCCAATGCGAGCCTTTGGGAAAAACCCGAAAGGTTTTTGTTGCAGCAAGGGTTTTTAAGCAGTGCGGGATCGATAAGGTCGATCCGAAATCAATCGGACTTTTCGACTGGTCATCGAGACGGCCCTCTCAACCATTTTCAGCTTGTTGTAAACGACGGGCCGATTGCGGAATCGCGACAGCGATCGTCGGTATTTCAAGAAAAACATAAAGGTCTCGGCAAAATCTTCGCTCGCGTTCGTCGACGCATAGTCCGTGATGAACTGCTGAAAAAGACAACCATAGAAGAATTTCAGTTTCCCTTGCTCGCTCGAACGGCGACGCTTGCCAGCTTGATAATTTGGATCTCGTTTCAAATGCCGGCGCCATGACTGATAAGGAGTCGAGGCGCAATTGTTGTAGGCAGCTCCAAACGTTCGCTCGAACCAATCTTGCTTAAAGAAACCCGAATCGATGTAGTACCAAGCGTGTGCGTACTCATGGCGAATCGTATCGCACAACGTCATCCCGGGCTTGTAGGGCTGATGAGGCAAATCGCGAGGAAGATAAATGACTCCTGGACGATACCCCCTCTTTGCATAGTGCCCAACCTGTTCAAACACGTAACCTCGCTCTCCCGAACTCTTGGCGTTCGATATGCACAACTCGATTGCGTCTAGATAGACACCATCGGCTAGCAAGCCTAACTCGGCAAGTTCATGACGGACTAAATTGTATGCACGGTCTACGTTGGCCATGATAGGACGCGATCTAGTATTTCTATTTTTGTGCGAGGCTGGGGCGATGCAGTCATCTTCCAACGATTGCATGCCTTTGAATGGGGTCGCGTCCATGCCCTAACAAGTCTGCTTTAAGGCCGTTGTCGCATCAAATTGAATTTGAAAAAAAAGGCCGCATACACCCCCAAATAGGGGGTAAGCGGGATCGTTTTTGCGGTTACGGCCTGTCGAGTCAATGCAGACGCAACGATTCTTCGAGCTAAAAACTCGATTGGCAACACCCTCTTAAGGGGGGTTTTCGGCTAAATTGGCTGGCCACCGAGAGTTAGGTTGCTCGATGAAATTCTCAGGCTGGTTCGGATTGTTTTTGTCCAACAGGGACATCCCCAAACCCTTCTGTTTATCAACAAAAACCTTGCCGAATGTAAGGATAATGAGCTTTCCAGTTGGCCGGGCTGTATACTACCATGGTGTCTTGTAGCCCTCCATTTAACGCCGGAGCCGGTCAATGCTTAGAATCTTGGTAGCCTTTTGGATCGTTGTTGTTCCCATTTCGGGCTTTGGCTCCGATCCTCAGCTTCTCAAGAAAGAATCGAGTTGGAATTGGCCAGACAGTCAGCGGTTGATGCAGCAAGTTCAAGGTTACCTCGATGGCAAATTAGTTGGCGATGAACTTCAGCAGGCCAAGCTGATCGCGTCGAACGCGAATTCCTCAAGCGGAGTTGGGCTGCTTGATATCCTATTGGCCACGACGGCCAAGGGTGAGCCTGCGATCGCATCGCTTAAGCTTTTGATCGATGCGCCGTTCACTCCCGAAAGCAACTCCAAAATCGATGCGCAACTGAGTTCGATTTTGGCAAATGGAAGTATTCCGGCTTGGCTGAAGACCGATTTGCAGTTGATTTGTTGCCGATATCAGGTGCATCATGACTTGTTCGATGAGGCCCTGCAGCGATTGCAGCCGTTGTCTCAGGAAACATCGTCGGATCCAGCCACTTGGTTGTTTTGCATGGCGATTTGCCAACATCATTTAATGCAACGCGGGTCCTGCCTCGAAACGCTTGATAAGTTGCTTGAGCGGGAAACCGAACTCCCAACGCGATATGCGATAACGGCTCGATTGATGCAGGCGGACATAAAGCCGCTGAAAGAGGACTCGCTCGATGAGATCGCTCGGTTGATGAATGATGTAGAACGTAGACTTGCACTTGGTCGAACGGGAAAGACCGTTCGGGAAAAGGAACAATCGATCGTCGACAAGTTGGACAAGATGATCGACAAGTTAGAACAGCAACAGCAGCAGCAGCAACAGCAACAAAAGCAGCAACAGAAAAATGCTGGCAACCCCAAAGGTCAGAAAGCGAAACCGGGTGAGAAGCCGATGGATGATAGCGAAATTGCCGGTACGAAAGGGCCTGGCGATGTGGACCAGAAGAACATAGGCGATGGCAATGGCTGGGGTAATCTTCCCCCTGCTCAACGAACGGAAGCTTTGCAAAACATCACCAAGGATCTTCCAAGCCACTACCGGGAAGTCATCGAAGCTTACTTCAAACGACTTGCAGCCAGCCAGCCTTAGCATTCGGCGCAAGCGCAGCTTGCACAGTGGTGCGGTTTGCATTCAACGCAATCAACGCAAGCGCAGCGAGCGGTCCCTGCCCCAACGACCTTGTGTCGTTGGACAGCGAGTTTGGTCCGCTAAACCAAGTCCCACCGCGCAGCGGTTCCGGCCCCCATGTGCTTGCCACATGGGTGAGGAAAGTTTCCTCGGCCTCGCGACGTTAGAAACTTCAGCGACCCACGGCACAAGGCCGTGAGGGGGCTCAAACCCGCCTGACGGCGATTGATTGTTAGCCGACCAGACTTTGCTTCTCATGACGCAAGGTCATGAGGGGCAAAACCAGCCTGCTTCGCTGCTGGCTCAGTGGTGTTGTTTGCATCAAACGCAAGCATAGCGAGCGGCGCCTGCCCCAACGACCTTGTAAGGGTCCTTCCTACCGGATCACTTGCCTGGCTTTCAGCAATTCGACGACCGCGCTTACACATTCGGCAACGCTCAAGTCGCTTGTGTCGAGAACCATGTCTGGGTCTTCCGGTGGTTCGTACACCGAAACATTTCTTGCGGCGTTGGATTCCGCTCGACTTTGAGCGCGGGTGGTTCGTACCGACTCTTTGGCCGTGCAATAAATGGTCAAGAATCGATCTTTGCCAATCACGTCCGCGACGCGTTCTCGCACCGATTGATTCGGTGCCACAAACGCTGCTAAACAAATCAGGCCGTGCTCGTTAAACAATTTCGCCACGTGCGCGGATCGCCTCAAGTTTTCACTTCGGTCTTCCACGCTATAGCCTAAGTCAACGTTCACACCTTTACGCATCAACTCACCGTCCAAAACAGCAACGGCTCGTCCGTCCTCAAACAGGCTTCGCTCAAGTGCCCGGGCTAAGGTCGTTTTGCCTGTTCCAGTAAGGCCAGTAAACAAAACCGTTGCTGCCTTTTGACCGAACCTAGATTCGCGTTCTGTTTCAGACACGTTCGAAATCTGTCGCTGTCCATCCACCGTTTGCGATTCCGTGTTTTCCCAAGCGGCTGTCGGTTGCTTGGCCGAATCGCGGTCCGAGATCATACCCGCTCCGACCGTCGTATTGCTGATCCGATCGATGATGATGAACGAACCGGTGAATCGGTTGCGTCGATACGCATCAAAATAGATGGGCTGACTCAGTGTTACCGAACAACGCCCGATTTCGTTGAGTTGCAGATCTGGGGCTGGTGTTCTGTGCAACGAGTTTACATCGACTCGATACTTGAGTGAGTCGATTTGCCCACTCACGGTTTGCGTAGTGTGTTTGAACAAATAGGTTTTGCCTGGAACCAACGCGTCGGAGCTCATCCACACGATAGTTGCATCGAATGCGTTGCTAATTTTGGGAACGTTACCTGGACGGACGATCATGTCACCGCGCGAGCAGTCGACTTCGTCTTCCAACACCAGTGTTATCGATTGCGAGCAAAATGCTTCTGAAAGATCGCCATCTTGCGTGACGATCCGTTTGATCTTGCTAGTACGTTTCGACGGAAGGACCATTATCTGATCCCCTTGCCGAATAATGCCTGAGGCCAACGTTCCGCAAAAACCTCGGAAGTCCAAATTGGGTCGGTTGACCATCTGGATCGGCAACCGGAAATCCTCAAGATTGCGATCCGAACCAATATAGACTGTTTCCAAAAAATTCATCAGCGTGGTACCGCGATACCAAGGCATATTCTCGCTTGGATCGACTAGGTTTTCTCCGTGCAAGGCCACGATCGGGATAAAGTGCAGATCAGGCAAATCCAATCGCGATACAAAGTCTCGGTAGTCGCCACATATCTCGTCAAAACGAGCTTGACTATATCCGACCAGGTCCATTTTGTTGACCGCTACGACGACGTGCCGAATGCCTAACAGCGAGACAATGAAGCTGTGTCGTTTTGTTTGCGTCAACACTCCATACCGCGCATCGATCAGAATGATGGCCAGGTCCGCTGTGGAAGCCCCGGTGGCCATGTTGCGAGTGTATTGCTCGTGACCGGGTGTGTCTGCAATGATAAATTTGCGTTTTGCAGTCGAAAAATAACGATAGGCTACGTCGATCGTAATGCCTTGTTCCCGTTCTGCTTTGAGACCATCGGTTACCAGCGCGGGATCGAATCCTCCACCGGTTGTTCCGTGCACTTTGCTTTCGGTTTCGAGTTGAGCAAGTTGGTCTTCATAGAGCATTTTGCTGTCGTAAAGCAATCTTCCTATGAGCGTGCTTTTGCCGTCGTCTACGCTCCCGCACGTTATGAATCGAAGCAATTCTTTGCGTTCATGTTGTTCGAGATAAGCCAGAATATCCGTGGCTATCAATTCGCTCTGATGAGACATGCTTAGAAGTATCCCTGCGTCTTCTTGAGTTCCATACCTGCACCGCCGCCGTCCTTGTCAATCACTCGCCCCTGCCGTTCGGAAGTGGTTGTTAAGAGCATTTCCTGGATGATCTCCGGCAACGTCGCCGCCGTCGATTCGACACCTCCTGTCAACGGATAGCAACCCAACGTACGGAATCGGATCATTTTGTGTTCTATTTTCTCGCCCGGTTTCAGTTTCAAACGATCGTCGTTGAGATGAATCCACGTCCCATTCCGCCATACCACTGGCAAAATTTTGGCAAAATACAAATCCGGGATCGGGATATTCTCCAAGTAAATGTACTGCCAAACATCGAGTTCGGTCCAATTGGACAACGGAAAGACTCGGATACTTTCGCCAGGGTTAACCCGCGAGTTGTAGAGATTCCACAGTTCGGGTCGTTGGTTTTTTGGGTCCCATCGATGGAATTTGTCGCGGAACGAAAAGACTCTCTCTTTCGCTCGCGACTTCTCTTCGTCACGGCGTGCCCCGCCAAATGCGGCATCAAATCCGTACTGGTTGAGAGCCTGTTTGAGCGAGTCGGTCTTCATGACTTCGGTGTGTCTGTCGCTGTTCTCGCTCGGATCGATGCCAAGTTTCAGTCCCTCCTGGTTGATGTTGACTAGCAGTTCGATACCTAGTTCGTTTTTGACATAGTTGTCGCGGAAAGCAATCATCTCCTTGAATTTCCAGGTCGTATCGACATGGAGGAAGGGGAACGGCGGCTTGGCTGGATAAAAAGCCTTGAGCGCCAAGTGTGTCATGACCGCGGAATCCTTGCCTACGGAGTACAGCATCACCGGTTTTTTGAATTCCGAAGCCACTTCGCGGATGATGTGAATACTCTCCGCTTCGAGTTGCTTGAGGTGGGTCAAGTTGTATGAATTCATTCGATCCTCGGCTCGTTTCCGTGAGCGTTTTAAAATCCCTGCGTTGAAAATCCTACGTGTCTACTGACTTAGGCGAACGGCAGATTGCGGTATCCCAACCCGAAGCGTTAGCGAGGTACTATTTCGCTGGTCCCTCACTTACGTATCGGGTTATGATTGGTAGTTTTCTGTCTGCCTCTCGCCTTATAACGTAGTATTCATCCGAAAATGAAAAAGGGGGGGCAGCCAAACATGGCCTTTTTGTTTTGCTCAAACAGAACCTATTTGGCTCGCTTCGCGAACGATTTCGCTGCCGTGCGGAGCTGTTCTTCGGTGTGAGCGGCTGATACCTGCGTTCGAATTCTCGCTTTTCCCTGCGGTACGACCGGGTAGGAGAATGCTATCACATAGATTCCGTCCGCTAGCATGGACTTGGCTACTTCAGCCGCTTTGGCTGCTTCACCTATCATGACGGGAACGATTGGATGCGACCCTGGAATAATGTTGAGTCCATGCCGCTGCATTTCTTCCCTAAAAAATCTTGTATTGGTTTCCAACTTGTCTCGCAAATCTGTTGATTCCTCCAGCATTTCTAACGATCGAATGGTTCCCGCGACGATGGGCGGGGCGACCGTATTGGAGAAAAGATAGGTTCTCGAGCGTTGTCGCAATAAATCTATCAATTCCCGATTTCCCGACGTGTAGCCCCCGCTCGCTCCGCCCAAGGCTTTACCGAGTGTGCCTGTCAGAATGTCGACTCGGTCCATCACCCCACATAGTTCGTGAGTCCCCCGCCCTTGCTTGCCTACGAAACCCACTGCGTGCGAATCATCGACCATGACCAATGCGTCGTACTTATCAGCCAACTCGCAGATACTCGCCAAATCCGCAATCGTTCCGTCCATTGAGAACACGCCATCGGTGGCTATCAATCGAAAGCGTGCTGACTGGGCTGCTTCCAATTTAGCCTTGAGATCCTCCATGTTGTTGTTGAGGTAACGATACCTTTGTGCTTTGCATAATCGTACTCCATCGATGATGCTCGCGTGATTGAGTTCATCGGATAGGATCGCATCCTCGGGCCCCAAAATCGTTTCAAACAGACCTCCGTTGGCGTCCCAACACGAATTGTAAAGAATCGTATCTTGCTTCTGCAAGAAGCTGCTCAGCATTTGTTCTAGCTGTTTGTGGATGGTTTGTGTTCCGCAAATAAATCGAACCGATGCCATGCCGTATCCCCAACGCTGCAAAGCCTCTTCTGCTGCTTGTCGGACGCTGGCATGCTGAGCCAAACCCAGGTAATTGTTGGCGCACATGTTCAGCAACTCTTTGCCGTCTCCTAACCGTACCGATGTCCCTTGCGAGGAGTCTATGATGCGTTCGGTTTTATAGGTTCCAGCTTCTCGCATCGTTTCCGTACCAGAGGCGAGATGTTCCAAGAAAGTCGCGTTCATTTTTTTAACCCTTGATGGCGTGGTCTTCTAAATCGGATAAATCAACAAATTCCAACGTAGAGATGTGCGTTGACTCCAGTACTATCCTTGGAGCAACCCCCGCTTCAAAGGCTTCTTTCCAACGTTGGACACACAAGCACCACCGATCACCAGCCTTAAGACCAGGGAACTGAAAGGCTGGAACTGCTTGGATCAGATCGTTGCCTCTCGACCTTGAGAAGTTCAAAAACTCTTCCGTCATCTCTGCACAGACCAAATGCAATCCTTGGTCGTCTGCCCCTGTACCGCAGCATCCATCTCGAAAGAATCCTGTCATTGGGTCCTTAGAACAGATTTCTAAATTTTTTCCCAAAACGTTCTTGGCATCGGATGCCATGTGACTAACTCCTAACGGCGCGGCGTTTCTATGGTAGGAATGCAAAGTGACCGCCCTGAATTGTACCGTGACTTTTTGCTAGCGGGATGTCGGGCCTTGGAGGTTTTGCAAAGTCGCTCGAAAGAGATTGGTTCTTTCCTAACCTAATATAGAATTATATTTTTGTTGTATTTGAAGAGGATCGACAAAAGATGTTCGTAACGTTACCCAGATGCAGTAAAACGTTGTCAAAACACACAAAGACGAGCTGTTACGGTCGGTGGAAAAGCGGTTGATAGACTGTGCGAGTAAGTCAAACAAGTTGTTCACCGAGCAGCGAGGTACGAACAGGCGAAAAGGGTATGTTGGACGATAGGACCAATGAACAACGTTATTGGTAGCCAAGAAAACAAGTTATCCCCAGAAAACAAGGTCCATGAAAGCCAGAAAGATTAAGGCAGTAGCGTTCGATATGGATGGCCTCATGTTAAACACGGAGGACCTTTACGGGCAAGTAGGTGAAATTCTAATGCAAAGGCGAGACAAGACGTATAGAGAAGTAGTACGGAACGAAATGATTGGGCTGCCAGCGGAGCAAGCGTTCGGAGTACTAATCGAAGAAGAAGGGCTAAAAGAAAGTTGGCGGGAATTGCAAAAGGAAGCGGAAGAGATTTTCGAAACGATTCTGCCTACGCAGTTGTCGGCAATGCAAGGACTTTCGGAGCTCATGGACTTTCTGGACCTAAGAGGCTTACCACGATGCGTAGCGACAAGCTCAACGCGATCGTTTGCGACCAAAGCGTTGTCACTAGTTGGCATGCTTGAACGAGTTGATTTTGTCATGACTGCCGAGGACGTCGAGCGGGGCAAGCCTTATCCGGATATCTACTTGGCATCGGCGAGAAAGCTATCCGTACCGGTAGAAAACATGCTGGTCCTGGAGGACAGTCCGAAAGGCACGACAGCGGGTGTTACCGCAGGAGCCTATGTGGTTTCGGTACCGAATCAACACACCCGAAAAGGACCGTTCGAAGGGAGCCAGTGGATAGCCGAAACACTTAGTGATCGAAGGATCTTTGACCTCATTGGATGATTTACTAGCGAATAGTGAACTCCTCGCGGGTCATTGTCCCGTTGCCGTCTTTGTCGAATCGTTTGAATCGTTGTTCGAATTCCGAGGCCGTGCCTGGGCTGTTCTTCATGCCTTTGATGTATTCTTCGAAGGTCAGGACGCCATCCTTGTTCGTGTCCATTCGATGGAAGGCTTTGGCGAGATTCACTGCTGACATGGCTAGTGCGTTGGTTGCCGCAGCATTGGGTGGATTTGATTTGGAGCTGAGGTTGATACGGTCCGTGGTGCTGATGCAGGTGGGGTCAGGCTCTTTGGGCAAAGTGGCGTTCCAATCGAGTACGAGCTTGGTAAGACGCGCGACGATGTCGGGATGTTCTTTAGCAAGGTCAACAGACTCGGCGCGGTCATCCTTAAGTTGATGCAGTTCGATGCGATTCGCGTCGTCGGTCATGACAAGCTTCCAATCACCCTCGCGCACGGCGAGGCGGGGCCACCAATCGGGCTCCTGGCGTGTGCCGGTCCATTTCCAGAAAATGGGGCGCGTACGCGAGATGGGTTTGCCTTCGAGGGCAGGGAGAAGGTTTTCGCCATCGCACTTATAGTCTGCGGGCAGCGTCACTCTGACGGCGGCGCAGAGCGTGGGAAGCACATCGACGGCCGTGAAGACGGTGGTATCGTCTTTTGCACCGGCTGGCGTGTGGCCAGGCCAGCGCACGATGAATGGCACGCGCACGCCGCCTTCGAATAGGCTGCGCTTGCGACCGCGTAGTCCGCCATTGGAGCCGATGCTGTAGTAGGTGTCATAGCCGGTGACGCGGGCATCTGAATCGAGCTGGTTGGGCGACTTCTTGATTGCGGTTGATTCAGGTCCGTTGTCGCTAGAAAACACGACAATGGTGTTGTCCGCTACGCCCGTATCCTTTAGTGCATCGAGGATGGTGCCCACCGCATTATCGCCATCGGTAATGACGGCGGAATAAACCTGCTTCTGCTCATCGAGATGCTTCCACTTCTCCATGGACTCTGCGGTGGGCACATGCGGCGTATGGCTCTCATGAATCCACGCATTGATGAAGAACGGCTTGTCATGGTTTGCTTTGATGAAGGCTGCTGTGTTCGCCGCCGTGCCATGCAAATCTGCCGAGGGCCAACCTGCGCCGCCGTTGAACACCACCGCTTCATCATAACCGTAGGCCGCTGGCGTCGGTGCGCCGTTTGTCTGCGCATTGGTCAGATGCCATTTCCCAAAGTGCGCCGTGCGGTAACCCGCTTGATGAAGTAAATGCGCCAGCGTGGGCGCTTTCGCATCCAGCCAGTCGGGCATGTTTCGCTCTTGGTTTTGCTTTGGCGAAGCGAAGTGCTGATGGATGGAATAGCGGGCTGGATAATGTCCGGTCATCAATCCGGTGCGGCTGGGCGAGCATACTGGATTGAGAACATTGAAGTGTTGAAAATCCGTCCCCTCGCGGGCCAGGCGATCAATGTTCGGCGTCTTCAACCAAGGATGCCCATGGCACGTCAGGTCGCCCCAGCCCCAGTCATCGGCGAAGATGAAGACCACGTTCGGTCTGCTGCCGGGCTTTCCTTCTTCAGCGCCGAGGGTCGAATGCCGAACGAGGAAGGTCGAAAGCAGGATCGCGAGAAAGAGGATAATTTTCATGGTGCTAGCGGAGCGCGACGATGATGAAGTGATGGAGGGTTGGTTTGAGGAGTTTCGTACGATTCTGAGTAGATACACAATTGTAGATCTTCAACGCGTAACATGTCGCTCGTATTTCACGGTGGCTACCATTTATGCCAGAATCTCGGGAATCACATGCCCATGCACATCGGTCAAGCGACGCTGGATTCCGTTGTGGTAATAGGTCAGCCGGGTGTGGTCGATGCCAAGCAGATGCAGTGCGGTCGCATGCAAATCGTAGCAATAGGTTGGCGATTCCACGGCTTTGAATCCGAGTTCATCGGTCGCTCCGTAGCCCACGCCGCCGCGAATTCCTCCACCGGCGAGCCATGCGGTGAACCCGCCCGCGTTGTGGTCGCGTCCTTTGCCTTCGGCCCCTTGAGCCCCTGGTTGCCGACCAAATTCCGTCGTGCAGATCACCAATGTGTCATCGAGCATTCCTTGTTGCTTTAAGTCTTTCAACAACGCCGAAGCGCCGCTGTCGAGCACGGCACCCCAGTAGCCGTGGTCACGCACGACATCCTCATGGCTATCCCAGTTCGGACGAATCTTCCTGGCCGTCGTGTTTTCCGCACCGCAATAAATCTGAACAAATCGAACGCCTCTCTGCACGAGACGACGCGCCCGCAGGCATTGAAGTCCGAACGGTCCTGTTTCGGGGTGGTCGACGTCGTAGAGTTTCAGAATGCCCTCGCTCTCGCGACTCACGTCGGTGACTTCGGGAGCACTCAGTTGAAGGCGGGCCGCCATTTCATAGGCTTTGATGCGTGCTTCCAGTTCGCTGTTGGTTTGGCGTGACTCCTGATGCAGACGATTGAGTTGCTGCAAGAACTGAAGCTGATCGCGATCGATTTGGGGTGTTCGTCCGGCGAATTCAGCCGGAGGAAACAGATCGGCAATAGGTTGCTTCGGATTCGCTGTATCGAGCGTGGTGGCCTGATGTTCGGCAGGCAGAAAGCCAGCACCCCAATTGATGATTCCGCCAGGGGGCAATCCGCGTGGATCGGGCAGGACGACGAACGCTGGCAGATCGTCCGCCTCACTGCCGAGTCCGTACGTTACCCATGACCCCATGCTCGGGAAGCCGGGCAATGTAAACCCGGTGTTCATCATAAAGCAGCCCGGGCCGTGGAGAGCGGTCTTGCTGTGCATGGAATAAACAAACGCCATGTCGTCGACGCACGTGGCGAGCCGAGGAAACAGATCGCTCATCCACAAGCCCGAATTGCCGTGCTGCCGAAACTTCCAGTGACTCGGCTGACAATTGCCCGGCTTGGAGGCGAAGAACTGCAGCTTGCCCTCTGGATCAAACGGCTGGCCGGCTCGCTTCTGCAGTACAGGCTTGTAATCGAAGGTATCGATCTGGCTCATGCCCCCGGGACAGAAAATCTGAATCACACGTTTTGCTTTGGCCGCACGCGGCAATGCTCCCTGCGATTCGGTCGCGAGCAGCGTGGTCAACGCCAATCCACCCAAGCCGCCAGCCGCTGTCTGCAGGAACGCTCGCCGCGAATGGCTCTCGCACGCAGGCAAAAAGTCGCGAAAAGATGGGCTAAGAAAATTTGCTCGGCGACGATCCGCGAAGGCCGATTGTGGTTTCATTTTTGTCACGCTTTGTGCCTCAGTACTTTGTGTGAGTTTCAATCAACGTAGACAAATTCATTCGAGTTCAACAGAGATCGACACAGGGCGAACAACCCTTGCTGTTCGACAAACGAAACCGCTAGACGTTGCTCCTGATGGGACGGCAATCGCCCCAAAGAGATTTGAAACGCTCGGTTCACTTGTTCCACTGCGATCGCGCCCACTTCGCTCTCGATTCGTTGGGCGAAGTGCCTCGACTGTCGCAGTATGAAGTCATTGTTGTAGAGCGCCAGTGATTGCAGCGGCGTGGTTGTGTTGAGTCGCTTCGCAGTCAGATTTGCCGGATCAGGGCAATCGAATGTCGTCAGAAAACGATCGGGCGTTGTCCGCACGATGTAGCGGTAAATGCTGCGTCGCCAAAGTGCGGGCTCGTCGGCGGTGATGGTGCGATAGATCGGTGCGTAGGCCTCTTCGTACGTAAAGTCCTGAAAGCCAGGGCCGCCCTGCTCCGAGTTCAGCTTACCACTGACCTGTAACACCGCATCGCGGATGACTTCCGCTTCGAGCCGCCGAGGATTCTGTCGCCACAGCAATCGATTGTCAGCGTCGACTTCGACGCTGGCGCTATCTTTATCATGCTGCGATTGTTGCTGGTAGGTCTTGCTGTTCAGAATCATGCGGTGCAGCGACTTGAGCGACCAGCCTTGCACCTTCAGTTGGTGCGCGAGCGAGTCCAGCAGTTCGGGATGCGACGGACGGTCGCCACCGTAGCCGAAGTCGCTCGGCGTATTGACGATTCCTTGACCGAAGTGCCAATGCCACAAACGATTGACGATGACACGCGGCGTGAGTGGGTTATCGGGATGTGTGATCCAGCGAGCCAGCGCCGCACGACGGTCGCCTTCGCTGGTGTCGATGTCTCCTAGCGACGGGTCAAGCATTTTCAGCGATGTGAGCGCTGCAGGTGCCAGCGGTTCTCCTGCGGGCGATTCGGAATCACCGCGAACAAGAAGATGCACCGGTAGAGTTTTCTTTTCGCCGACGACACCATAAAATTTCGGCGTCGGTGACAATGAGGAAAGGCGTCCCTGTACCGTCGTACGCTCTTGCCGAAGCGACGTCAAACGCAGCCCGTCTTCTTCGTTTAAAGTCGCAGGCACGGCTGGCTTCAGCTTGGGATCGCCGAAGCCAACTTGGTCGTGTCCGTAACCGTTCCCACCGTCGGTGGAGATGAGTGTGAGGAACCTCGCATCGACCGGCAATTCCAGGTTGACGTCCTGCAAACCCTGGTCGCGAGTGAGTTGCGGATACACCGCGATTTGTTTCCCATCCAAAAACACCCACGCATCCGCACGGTTCCCGCCGGAAGCGCCGAAATAACCGAGTTTCGCAGTGAATCGCATTTCGGTTTGGTGACTCGCCAAGCGAATCGCGGTGAGATCGAACGTGATTCCGGAGTTGGCATGCAGCCCGAGCAGACTGTGTCCATCTTTGGTAAAGTCGATGCCTCCCAGTTCAGGTGAATGCTGACTAGCAACAGGTCCATTGCGAATCACGTCCCATGCTGCGCTCGATGTTTTCGGCAAACCGGTGACAGTGACACCTGTGGTGCTGGCGGTGATGACCGCTTTCCTATTTTCACCATCCGGGATGAACACCCCGTTAATGAATTCGGACTTCGTTCGCACGAATGTATTCGTCAACACATTGTCGAGCGCCCCAAGGTCGCGAGTCTGGACGGCTCCGGTTCGTGCATCGATTCCCTGTCGGTAAATCCCGCCGCCCCATCCGTTACCACCACCGACCATGTCGGCAAGATCAAGACCGGCACCTTCGAGTTTGCCGATCTCAAAGTCGATCGACTGCAGCTTAGCCGTCCATTCCGCTCTGGTTTCCTCATCCTGTTTTACGGCTGCGTCACTGATGAAGCGATCTCCACGCTTGCTGCCCGCGAAAACGGCTCGCAACTGGTAGTATTCTTGCTGAGAGATCGGGTCGAGCTTGTGATCGTGACATCGACAGCAATGGATCGTGGTCGCCATCGTGCAGGTCATAACCTGAGTCGCCATGTCGTCCAGATCGAGCGACCGGGCGGATCGTCGCAGTTCGTCGCTCTTGGTTTCGACTTGGCCGACAAAGTCCCAAGGACCAGCCGCCAAAAAACCGGTGGCGATCACCGCTTGCGGGTCCTCGGGCCACAACACGTCGCCCGCAATTTGCTCCTGAAGAAAACGGTCGTACGGTTTATCTTGGTTGAGAGCATGGATGACGTAATCGCGGTACCGCCATGCATTGTCGCGGCGCATGTCGCGTTCAAAGCCATGCGTGTCGGCGTAGTGAGCCAAATCCAGCCAGTGCCGTGCGAAGCGTTCACCATAGTGCGGCGAGTCCAGCATGCGATCGACCAGTTTTGCATAGGCTGCCGGATCAGGATCATTGACAAACGCCTCGACCTGTTGCGGCGTGGGTGGTAAACCCAAAAGTTCAAAAGAAAGCCGCCGAATGAGTGTTCGACGATCTGCGGTAGGGCTGAGCGCAAGCCCCTTCTCAGCTAGTTTTGCAAGGATGAAATCGTCTAGGGTCAGCGTCGCCTTGGGCTCGGCAAAAGATGCATCTGAGCTCGCTGCTTTCGCAGAGCGAAGGGGGACGCTCAACGGCTGCAGCGCCCACCAAGATGCATCGGCTTTCGAAGTCTCTTTGACAACGACGTCACTCGGCCACTTCGCTCCCTGCTCGATCCATTGACGCAGCAGGCCCACCTGCTCCATTGAAAGCGGTTCGGCCTTCTGAGGCATGGCAGGCGGCTTACCATCCCGCGACGTGACCAGTTCGATCAGGTGGCTTTTATCCGCATCACCGACGACGATATACTCGTTCGATTTTAAATCGTCGATGGTCGCCAGTGAAATCACACCTTGGATGTTCCCCGGCGAATGACATCGCACGCAATGCTGCTGAAAGATCGGAGCAATCTGCTTACCAAAATCTACTGGCTCGTCGGCCGCAGTCACGGAGCAACACAGGGCCGTCAGCCAGACAAAGCTCAAATAACGGACCTCAGTGACCCTCGAAGGACGCGAGGCTCGATTCGTTCCTGCGTTACTCATATCGGAAACTTTCTAGACCCGAGACAGGAAAATGGGAACAGGAAAATGGGACGGGGTAGGAACCGCTCACTGGACCGCAATTGCAATCGCTGAAAGCAAACAAACCGCTCCAATGAGCCGATTCACCATCGCCGCTCCGGCTAGCCGGCCTTCGTCGTAATGAAAGAATCGCCCAATGCTCCACACGAGCAGCACGCTCAGGAGCCCGCGAATCGAATAGGTTACGTTGGTTTGGGCGGCGCGTCCATACACAGCGAGACAGCCGATAAAGAGGAGGCCTTGAAGCGAAAGGAGTAATGCACCGACCGAAAGCCACGCCAACGCAGGTCGGGATCGCGACCGGAGCGGCGACTGGAAACCGCGTAAACAGGTGAGCGAAAAAACGGCATTGATCCAAAAAACACAGGGGAGCAATCGACCGATTCCCCAATCTCGACCCCATTTCGCCACAATAAGATCGAAAGCGCCGAAGCATGTAGCCGCCGCCAATCCGGACGTAACGGCAATGGTGAAACTGCGTGAGCTGCTCCTGTTTCCACCCCGGTTCAACATGATTACGCCGAAGAGCGAGAGAGCGACCGCAACCCAGAGATGTACAGGAATTACCTCGGCCACCACGATTGGACTCATGATCGCGACCACCAACAGTTTGAGTCCCATCACCGGCACCGCTACGGAAACGTCGCCGCGGTTTAACGCAATGAACTGAGCCACCATTCCAGCGAAAAGGCAGATGGCAATCAGAGCGGGTTGGTACCATAACTCCATTTGCACGGGGGGACCGCCGACAAACCACAACCCTGAATAAATCGCCCCCGCGGAAATATTCACCACGAACGCCGTTTGCCAGACATCCACCCCCAATTGATTCGCTCTTTTTAAGGACAGCGCGGCGAGCGAAAAAAGAAAGGCTGCAGCCGCAGGCAACACGATCACACCAACGTCAGGAGAAAGAGAAAACACGTTGGTAATCGGGAAAGCGTAATTCGGAGTATCAGCGAAGGACTTGTGCATTCCATAGTAACGCAGAAATGCAATTTTGTCACTTGGCCGGATGGTGATGAGCCAGGGCCGGATGGTGATGAGCCAGGATGGTAATGAGGAATGTGTGCGGCGGCCTCACGCAATGATCTCATGCGCCACATTTCCGTGAACGTCCGTCAGGCGGAAATCCCGTCCGGAATATCGGAACGTCAAGCGTTCATGATCGATACCCATAAGATGCAGGATCGTGGCGTGTAGATCGTGGACGCTCATCCGATTTTCGACGGCTTTCACACCCAGATCATCGGTCGCCCCGTAGGTCATTCCGCCACGAATGCCTCCCCCGGCCAGCCACATGCTGAAGCCGGTGGCGTGATGGTTTCGTCCCTTGTCCCCCTGAGCGGTAGGCGTTCTTCCGAACTCGCCACCCCAGACGATGAGAGTTTCGTCAAACAGCCCTCGCGATTTCAGGTCGCGAATCAATGCAGCAATTGGCTGATCACTTTTCAAGGCATCTCGTCGATGATCCATAATATCGCCATGAGCATCCCAGGGTTGACCGCTGCCGTAATACAATTGGACCATGCGAACCCCTCGCTCCACAAGTCGCCGAGCGATCAGACATCCGTCAGCGAATTCACCACTGCCATACTGAGTTCGAGTCGTTTCCGATTCGAGACTGATGTCAAATGCTTCCTGAGCCTCCGACTGCATGCGGTAGGCAATTTCCAAAGACTGAATCCGGGCCTCGAGCTGCAGATCCTGTGGACGTTGCTCAAAATGCTTCTGATTCATTTCCTGCATCAGATCCAGCAGACGGCGCTGCGACGGACTACCTATCGACGAATTCTTTAGATGGCCGATAACACGAGTCGGATCCATGCTCGAGTTGTTGACGTGAGTTCCCTGGAAAACGCCGGGGAGAAAGCTGTTGGACCATAGTGCCGGCCCTACCACCGGCTTGCCTGGACAGAGCACCACAAAACCCGGCAGATTCTGATTTTCCGTGCCCAAACCATACGACAGCCAGGATCCAAGACTCGGTCGGATCGGTTGCTGACTGCCAGAATTCATCATGAACAGGCCCGGCTCATGATTCGGTGTCGTCGTGTACATCGAACGCACGACGCAGATGTCGTCGATACAGTCACCTACATGGGGATACAATTCACTGACTTCGATTCCGCTTTCACCATAGCGGTTAAATACAAACGGCGACGGCATAAACTTTCCGCCCGGGCCTGGCTGCCCCGCTTGCTTTTTCAGTTCGGGTTTCGGGTCGAATGTGTCCACGTGCGATGGACCGCCGTTCATGAACAGGAAGATCACGTGCTTTGCCCGTGCCATAAAATGCGAAGGCTTCGGGGTCAGTGGACTTCCAACGCCTGCTGCAGATGGCCCTGCCGCAGATGGCGATTTGACGGGTGACTCCTGCTCGGCCGCACAGACTCCCGCAAGCCCCAACATTCCAAAACCAGCTGCTGTGTGTGTCAGCATGTCGCGTCGGGAAATGAAGGGCAGATGTTTCAAAGCCAGGTGTTCGTTCATAATGGTTGCCTCGTCAGGGTTCAGGACCCACAAACCTCAATCGATGTATGCAAATTCGTTTGTGCCCAGCATCGCAAGGCAGAATTGTTCCAGTGGCGAAAGCGACTCACCGTTGAACGCGGATGAATCCGTCAGGAAATCCAATGCAGTCCGCCGCTCTTCCTCCGTTGGCCGTCGTCCGAACAGAAGCAAAAACGTGCGATCGATTCGCTCATTGTCTGATCCGCCTTCGGTCTCAATGCGAGCCGCCAGGGCTTTGGATTGAGCCACCATGAATTCGCTGTTGAGGACAAACAACTGCTGCAAGGGAACCGTCGTGACCGTCCGTTCTCCTGCCGTGATATTGGGGTCCGGAAAGTCGAACAGCCGCAGTAGATCGTTCAGTCGATGCCGACTGACATAGCCGTATAGCGTCCGGCGGCGATGATTTCCATCCAGCTCCGACGAAGGTCCGCCGATCGTTCCATTCAACTTGCCGGAAACGGACAGCACGGCATCACGCCAAGGTTCAACTTCCAGACGCCGACGATTCATCTGCCATAAAAGCCGGTTTTCCGGATCCATTTCCTGCCCCGCCGCGTCACCTGAACTGCTTTGCAGATAGGTCGCTGACAGCATGATCTGACGATGCAAATTCTTGAGCGACCAGCCGGATTCCATCAACTGAACAGCGAGGAAATCCAGCAGTTGAGGATGGCTGGGGCGTTCGCCCAGTTGCCCGAAATTACTGAGTGTGCGAACCAGACCGAATCCAAAATGTCCGGCCCAAACCCGATTCGCCATCACCCTCGCCGTGAGGGGATTTTCCGGAGAAGCAATCGCATCCGCCAGTTCGTGTCGACCACTTCCGGTTGCCTTAAACGGCCTTCGCTGTCCAGAGTTGAAGATCGCCGGAAAGCTTCGCAACGCTGGCTCACCTTGCTTTTTTGGATCGCCGGCAAGATAGATTTTCAGATCCCGACCACTGCCATCAACAAGCGTGTGAGCCATGATGACCTTGATTGCTGCCGAAGCCTTTTGACGAACTTCAAGCTCTGTTTTCAACTGAGCCAGCGCGATGGCAGGTTCGCCATCCAGAAACGGCTCAATCTGATTTGCCGCAAGCCCCAGGATTCCTCGATCATCAAAAAGTTCGGATAGAAAGGTCGCGTTCATCTTCATCTTTGCCTGTTCCGCTTCGGAAAGCTCACTCAGAGCCTGCGTTCCCTGAGACTCTGCCAGCAGCGGAGTTGCCACGGGATACGTCAGACGTGCGTTCGAAAGCACAGCGTGATCGCTGCTGATCGTGTTTTCCGTGTCGGAAATCTGCGCTCCAGTCGTGGCAATGGTGAGGTAGCGTGCCTCGGGAGGAACTGGCACTTCGAAGGAAACAAACTTCCCATCCGCCTTGAGTGGCGGAGGCAGTTTGCCGTCGAAATAGTAGACCATGTCGTTTTCAGCAATCGTTGCCAACTGGCCATCCAGATAGCCGGCGATGATTGCGTCGAATTCGCTCTGTTTTTGATGCGGCTTTGAAACGACAACCGCGATATGTACGCTGGAACCGGACCCGAACGCATCGTCATTGATTCCCGCCCGATCAACCTGAAACATTATCGAATCACTCGCTGGAATCAGGCCGGATCGACGAATTTCATCGAGATCCAACGTCATCAGGGCATTGGCGTGCATACCGATACCCTGTTCGGTGCGGACTATGGACGAAGCACACTTTGAGCCCTGGGTGCGAATCCCACCATCGCTGGACCATCCGTCGTTGGTAATCTGCCCATGCTTTAGCGCATTGCTGCCAATGGACATGAAATCGAACTGGATACCGTCGGCAATCTCAGTCGAACCGCCCCAGCCCTGAGCGATCCGATGGACACCAAGGCTGTTCGCAGTGACGGTTGCTCGAAACGGGTCCGAACTCACAGCAGACGACAGCAACGCCCCCTTTTGATCATCAAACAGATTCCCCAGTGGGATCGTTCCCGGTTCCACAGTCGCTCGATCTTGGGCTGAGACGAAAGCAAAGTTATCACCAAACCATTGAGTCAGCTTGTCTCGTTGGCTGATCAGCGATTCTGCGTCGGACTGAATCTGTTGAGCGATCTGAGTCAGTTGAGCGATTCGCTCCGACTCGGATTGAGATGCGTTGGATTTCTGAGCGTCCTGAAACGCACGCCAAGCGTTGAGATAAGGTCGATCGGTCCCGACAGCACCTGAGCCGGCATCTTCGGCGAGCCACGCCACCCAGCGTTGCAGCAGCTCGCGATTGAGCTTGTCGTCGTCTGCCGTCTTTTCAATCAACTTCTTTTCTCGTTTCTTGGCAGAGTCCGCTTTCAGAACTTTCGACGCCGCAAGCATGTACCGCGGAATCATGCTAGCGAGCTTCAGCCGCGCCGCCGGAGCATGTTTCGCCAGCAGCATGTTGATTGCCAGTTGCTCCTCCTGAACCGCCTTGTCTGCTTTCTGCCTAGCTCCCACAACCTCGTCCGACACTGCGGGAAGCTCGCGATATTCAGAACTCGCAAAGATCCCGGCGAGACCGTAGTAATCGGCCATTGAAATCGGATCGTATTTATGATCGTGACAACGAGCGCACGACACGGTCAGGGCTTGAGTGCCTCGCATCAAAGTGTCGATGCGATCGTCCCATTCGTCCGCCAGAGCTTTGTCTTGTTCGCCGTTGTCCTGATAATAGACCGGTCCCAGTGCAAACAACCCCGCAGCCGCTCGATGACGATAAGGCTCGGATACGCCCACCTGATCGCCCGCGATCTGAAGTCTCAAGAACTGATCGTACGGCATGTCCTCGTTGAGGGCCTGCACGACCCAGTCTCGATAGATAAATCCCTGCGGATACATTCTTGCTTTGAACGTATGAGCCTGATCTTCGGCGAATCGAGCCAAGTCGAGCCAGTAACGTCCCCACCGTTCACCGTAATGAGGAGATTTCAATAGGTCGTCGACCATTTTCTCATACGCCGTTATCGATGGATCATGGACGAATTGTTCGACGACATCTGGTTCCGGCGGCAATCCGATCAAATCGAAATACGCTCGGCGAATGAGAGTCCGGCGATCCGCTGGTTCGGCTGGCTTCAGATCGCGCTCTTCCAGTTCATGCAAAATGAAGCGATCGATCTCATTGCGTGGCCAAGCAACATCCTTTACGACCGGAGAACCGGAACGCATGGGTGCCTTGAAGGCCCAAAACTCCATTGCTTTTTCGTAGTTGATTCCGGCGGATGCTTTGACAGTGACATCGGACCGCGGATCCGGAGCCCCCATCTGAATCCATCGCTCAAAATCGCCGATCACCGAATCCGGTAGCCGTCCTTTCGGAGGCATCTCAGAGTCCTCGTATCGCAGGGCACTTAGCAGCCGACTCTCTTGCGGTTTTCCAGGAGCAATGGCTGGGCCGGAATCGCCACCAGCGAGCGTCGTGTTGCGCAAATCGAGACGCAGCCCACCTGCGGGAACTTTGGAATCCGCAGAATGACACTCGTAACAATGCGTTACCAAAACCGGACGAATCCTGGTTTCGAAGAACTCCGTCTGTTCCGTGGTGATTCCGTCAACAGCCAAGCAGTGCATGCTGGTCGAAGCCAAAATGACCACGACGATTGACAGAAGCGCATGGCACTGCGGAACACATTTCATAACGCATAACACCTGAAGCGGGGTGGGATTGTTTCGGGCAGGAACAGGGTAGGTCTACCAACAGAGGAGTCCAGAATTGTATCAAGAAATGCCAAGGGATTGCAAGCAGATTCTCAAATACGCCGTCACCACTAAGCCCGCCGCGTGCTCTCGGCAATACGCTGGACCTCGAATAGACTTGTGCTGCTGGCACGCCTAGTGCGTGGAGATGGTTGCAAGCTCCGTCCGTAGCACACCAAGAATGTTGCGAAAATTGGGCAAAAGGCCCAAGTTCGCGAGCCGAATACCGCCGCCCCAAACATTGCCTACCCCAAACATTGCCTACCCAGTCGGCTTGCCAAGCGGTAGATCGCGAATAGTGTGGTTAGGAATATGATTTCAACAATATTACCGAGCGAAGTTTCGTCCTATGAAGTGCACGGCGAATTTGAATCGAAACCGATTTGGCCTGAAGAGAGTTTATTCATAAAAGGTGCAGTAGAAAAACGAGCCAAAGAATTTGCGATGGGCCGCTTCTGCGCCAGGATCGCATTGTCGAGATTGGGCTTGCCCCCAGAGCCAATTCCAGTTGGCCCAAACCGTGAACCACAATGGCCGTTAGGAATCGCTGGAAGCATTACCCACTGCAAAAACTACTGCAGTGCTGCGGTGGCAAGAATCGGGGGGATCGTCAGTATCGGAATCGACGCAGAAATCGATGAACCCATTCCGCTGGATGTCCTGACCTTGATCTCCAATCCTTCGGAGATTGCGGCCATCAATGAGCTTTCTGCTGGGACGCATTGGGACAAGCTACTCTTTAGCGCGAAAGAGTCGGTATTCAAAGCGTTGTTCCCACTGACCGCGCAGTGGCTAGATTTCAAGGACGCCTGTATTGAATTTGCCCCCAACGATCGATCTTTCATAGCAAACCTCTCGATCGAGGCGGTGAAGAATTGCAGTTTGAAAACGCCCTACATCCGTGGCAGATACGCAATCGATTGCGGTCTCATCGTCACGTCCGTTGTCGTATTTTCTAGTTAGGGCATGGGTGAAATTTTCCTGCTGGACTTCGTGTACGTTGTCGCCATAATTACACACCGTAGGTGCTCCAAACACGTCCTCACTCGCGATAGTCTTCGAGAACTGGTGGCTGCTCCGTATCGCGATCTACCCCAATCGACAGCACTTCTATCGAAACATGAGCCTCTGCTTACCTACGCCGGATTGAAAGGGCAAATCGATCGCATAGGCAGCGTGCTACCGGCCCACAAGCTTACACAAAGCGAACGTGTAGCGATTGTGTTATCGAATGGTCGAGAAATGGCGGCCACGTTTCTAGGCGTGGCGTGTTACTCAACTTGCGCCCCGCTGAATCCCGCGTACGGGCCGGCCGAACTGGAGTTTTATTTGACAGACCTCGCTGCCAAGGCGGTCGTGACATCGGCCGGGACGGTACCACTGCTGCGAAGCCATGTGCTGCGGTTAGGTGATTCATTCACCTTTCGGTTGATCGCGTTCGGTGTAATTTCTTGGAATATATTGGCTTGGCAATGTGGATTGAAGATTGTCGGTGGAGCAGTTTTAGTTGCTTTGTTGACTCGGTGGCATCTAACAAAGAGGGCTCAACATGCTGACATGCACTAGGAGAATTCAGTTCTGCGCGGGACATCGAGTTCACGGACACGAGACAAAGTGCAAGAACTTACACGGTCACAATTACGTTGCTCTTTTCGAAGCGGAAGGTGAGCTTGACTCGCTTGGTCGGGTGATAGACTTTTCAGTTCTGAAAGAAAGGTTAGGCGGCTGGATTGATGACCAGTGGGATCATGGATTCATTCTGTACAGGCACGATTTCGACGCTATTAGAGCAGTCGGTAGTCTTACAGAAACAAAGATCCATTTGATGCCAACTAATCCAACGGCTGAAAACATGGCAGAATTCTTGCTCAAGACCGTTGGCCCCGAAACACTTGCAGGCACAGGCGTGAAGTTGATTTCAGTAACACTTTGGGAAACGGAAAATTGCTGTGCAAAAGCAGTATTGGATAAATGAGATTTACCTGAGCGTCCAAAGTGAAGGAATCAGAACAGGCGAGCCGTCGATCTTCATGCGGTTCACTGGTTGCAACATGCGGTGTGACATCCATGCAAACGACAAGTTGCCGGGGGGATTCGCTTGCGATACGGAGTTCGAGAGCGGTCGAAAGATGACAGCGGACCAGATCATTGACGAGCTCAAGGTGATTTGTGGAACGTGCATCTGGATCGTTATGACAGGTGAAGAGCCTGGACTACAATTGGACCCGCAATTGATCGAACGGTTGAAGAGCGCTGGGTTCATGCTCGCGATTGAAACCAATGGAACTGTTGCGTTGCCCGATGGTCTTGACAGGATCACAGTTAGGCCAAAGGTAGCCGAACACGCGATCAAGCAACTCAAGGCGACCGATCACTCCCGATCGACGGTACCATCAGAAGCGGAGCGTCATCAGTTGCTGGTGGAGTGGAACGACACGGCTGTCGACTATCCGCGCGACAAGTGTGTGCATCAGCTCTTTGAGGAACAGGTGGCACGGACTCCTGATGCCGTAGCGGTCGTCTTCGAAGAACAGCAGTTGTCTTACCGTGAGCTCAACGAACGCGCCAATCAGCTCGCGCATCATCTGATTGCTCTGGGAGTCGGGCCGGAGACGCTTGTCGGACTGTGCCTGGATCGCTCAGCGGAACTGGTCGTGAGCATCCTTGGCATCCTCAAAGCCGGTGGTGCTTATGTGCCCCTGGACCCGGAACATCCAGAGGAACGCACCCTGGGGGTGATTGATTCTGCAAATCTTCGATTTGTGATTACCAATCAGCCATTCAACTGGCCGTCCGATTGCCGTGTACTCCATCCGGACGAGGCTGCAGGCGGGAATGACGCGAATATCAAATCGCCGGACCATCCGGAACAACTCCTTTATGTCATCCACACCTCCGGTTCCACTGGAACCCCGAAGGGCGTGCTCGTGACGCATCGGAACGTTGCCAGGCTGTTCGACGTGTTGCGTCAACCGCTTGGATTTAGCGCGGACGATTGCTGGTCCTTCTATCATTCGCCGGCCTTTGGCTATTCCGCGTGGGAGATCTGGGGGGCGTTGTCACAGGGGGGCACCCTGGTGATACTTCCCTCAGTGAAACGTCTCTCCGGGCCGGACTTCATGAAGCATCTGCGCGACGCCAACGTCACCGTCCTGAGCCTCACGCCGTCAGCCTTCCGTCACCATTTGCTGGATGGTGCGTTTGCTGAAATCAACACCCTCCCGGCTTTACGCCTGATCGCCCTGAGCGGCGAAGCTCCGGTGGGGGCTGATTTGAAAAAATGGTTCGCACTCATCCCGGGCGGACGCCCTGAATTGATAAGCACTTATGCGATCACCGAGACGGGCGGCCAGGTCGCGTGGAGGATGCTGCTCCCCGGCGATTCGGATGCCTCCTGGATGGGAAATGTGCTGACTGACACCAGAATCTACCTCCTGGATGAAGCATTGCAGCCAGTCCCTGTGGGAACTCCGGGTGAGATTTGTGTGGCTGGCCCGGGCCTGGCGCGAGGCTATTTGCATCAACCGGAATTGACCCTGCAAAAATTCGTCCAGGATCCATTTGGCAACGCTGGTGAGACCAGAATTTACCGCACCGGTGATCGCGGGCGGGTCCGTGATGACGGCACGATCGAACTGGTCGGACGCGCGGATCACCAGGTTAAAATTTCCGGGCGTCGTATTGAACTGGGCGAAATCGAAAACGTGCTCCGTGAGCACCCGGCAATTGCTGAGGCCGCAGTGGTCCTTCGTCAGGACAATGGGGCCGATCCCCGGCTCGTCGCATATGTTGTGGCTCATGGAGGCATGCCGGAAATCGCTTCCTCCAGCGAGACTCAGGAACCTGCGGAATTCTGGCCATCTATCGGGGAATACCAGGTTTACGATGAAGTGCTCTATCATTTCATGTCCAATGAACCCGTCAGGACCTCAGCTTACCGCGAGGCGCTCGAGCGCCACTGCAAGGACAGGGTCGTCCTCGACATCGGGACCGGACAGGACGCCCTCCTGGCTCGCTATGCAGCCGAGGCGGGTGCCCGCAAGGTCTATGCCATCGAAGTTCTTGAGGACGCAGCAGAGCGTGCCCGCAAGCTGGTGGCAGGGCTGGGCATGCAGGACCGGATCGTTGTGCTGAGTGGTGATTCGGCCCAGACAACCCTGCCCGAACCCGTGGACGTCTGGACGCAGGGAATCATTGGCAATATCGGCAGTTCCGATGGGATCATTCCCATCGCCAACGACGCCCGGCGCTGGATGAATCCAGGAGCCATCGCCATCCCTTCGCAATGCCTGACCTATTTTGCAGCTGTAGAACTTCCCGCCAAAATGCGGGAGAATCCAAGTTTCGGTCCCCTGGCTCGGGAGTATGCAGAGAACGTTTTCGATAAATTTGGACGGAAATTTGATGTGAGGCTTTGCGTCCGGAATTTCCCGCAGTCCCAGATTATTTCTGATAAGGGTCTTTTTGAAGATCTGGATTTCTCGGGACTCATCGAACCGGAATTCCGTGGCAAGCATTCGTTTACGGTCACGCGAGACGCTTGTTTCGACGGATTCATTTTGTGGACATACGTGACGACCACCGTGGGGGTGAGCGTGGATTTTCTGGAGAACCAGCAGGCCTGGCTGCCGATCTATTTCCCCATGACCGATGATGGCTGGCACCTCAAGCAGGGCGATTCCATCGACGTCGAATGGCAGCGGGTGACCAGCCCCAACGGACTCAACCCTGACTACCACATTCAGGCCGCGGTTTCGAATGAAATTGGCACTATTCGGACTTTCACGCATCACAGTTGCCACCACCAGCAATCCTTCATGGCTAACGGCATCCATCGTCGTCTCTTCGAGGGATGGGATCGGAATACGACCACTCCGGAACCACGCCAGTTGCGTTCCCACCTGGCCCGCAAATTGCCGGACTACATGCTCCCCGCAGCCTTCGTTTTCCTCGACAGTCTGCCCCGCTCGGCCAATGGCAAACTGGATCGCAGGGCGCTCCCATCACCCGGAAGCCTGCGACGTGAACTCGATGCCCCGTATCGCGCCCACGAGAATCCGTTGGAGCAAGCACTTGTGGAAATCTGGCAGGAAGTGCTCGGCATCGGAGGCTTGGGCACCGATGACGATTTTTTCAAGTTGGGAGGTAATTCCCTTCAGGCTATTTCCATCACGAACCGGATTCAGGGACTGCTGGGTGAGCATGTTTATGTGGTGGCCATTTTCGATGCCCCGACCGTGAAGTCGCTGGCAGCGCACCTGTCGCAACATTACCCCGCCGCCATCTCCATCGCCTTTCCAGCCGCAGCACTTCCTGAGATTTCAGGGAGTTTGGATCCAGGACACAGGAAACTGCTTCCAGAGGATGAAGCGGTCATGCGTCACCTGTTGCGCGCACAGGACACGCGCCCATTGATTCGACCACCACAGTCGAAAAACCCGCGCGCAGTCTTCATCCTCTCCACGCACCGCTCCGGTTCCACGCTTTTCCGAATCATGCTGGCTGGTCACCCGGCCTTGTTTGCGCCACCCGAACTTGAGTTATTGGGGTTCGACACGCTGGCTGAACGCAAGGCGTTCTTCTCCGGTCGCGATTCCTACTGGCTGGAAGGAACCATCCGGGCTCTCATGCATCTCCGGAACTGCCCGCTTGAGGAGGCTGAAAAAGCGCTGACTGATTGGGGAAATCAGGGACTGAGTGTCCCGGATTTTTATAAACATCTCCAGCAGGAAGCTGCTGGTCGATTATTGATCGATAAATCGACCCACTATGCCCTCAACCCCGAAACCCTCCGCCAGGCTGAAGCGTGGTTCGAGGATCCACTTTACATTCATCTTCTGCGTCATCCCTGCGGCTCCATTCAATCCTACCTCGACACGCGGATGGAGTTCTTCTTCCGACATGCGCACCAATTTTCCAACGCCCATCTGGCTGAACTCAACTGGTTGGTGAGTCAGCGAAACATTCTCGACTTCCTCAGGGACGTTCCACCGAAGAGGCAAATGAAGCTTCGTTTCGAAGATCTTGTGTTCGCCCCGCAATCGTCCATGGAAAAGGTCTGCGACTTCCTGGGAGTGGGTTTTCATCCCGAAGTATTGAATCCTTATGGGGATCAGTCTGTGAGAATGACCGACGCCATTCATGCCCATTCCAGGATGCTGGGTGACGTCAAGTTTGCGGGTCACAAAAGAATCGACCCCAGTATTGCAGATCGTTGGAAGGGCAAAATTGAGGAATCCTCGTTGGGTGATCCCACTTGGGAGCTAGCCAATAAGTTTGGCTATCACCATGAAGCAAATGACGCCATTCAGAGTGCAGAGAATTCCAGATTTGCTCCGATCTCCCGACCTGTGGATGCTCCATTGGTATTGTCGTTCGCCCAGCAGCGGCTTTGGTTACTGGAGCAAATGGAAGGCGAACTGACGGCCTACAACATGTCGTCCCGTTGGAAGCTGCGTGGCCCGCTGGATGTGGAGGCGTTGCGGCGCGCATTGGAAGATATTGTGCAGCGGCACGAACCGCTGCGCACGACGTTTGCCATGCTCGACGATGCCCCGGTGCAGGTGATTCAGCCGAGCGGGCGATTCGAGTTGCCGGTCGAGGATCTCAGTTCGCTGGCGGCAGAAACACAGGCCGCAGAGATCCAGCGATGCTGTCGTCTGGAGGCGGAGAAGCCATTTAAGCTGAGTACCGACCTGATGCTGCGAGCGTCCCTGCTGCATCTGGCCGACGACGAACATCTGCTGCTGCTGACGATGCACCACATTGCCAGCGACGGATGGTCGCTGAGGATCCTGTGGCGTGAACTGGCTGGACTGTACGACGCGTACTGCCGCGGTGCGGAATCGAATCTGCGGGAACTGCCAGTGCAGTATGCCGACTATGCGATCTGGCAGCGCAGTGAACTCGAAGGCCAGCGACTCGAACAACTGCTGCAGTACTGGCGCGAGCAACTGGCTGGTGCGAGCGTGCTGGAGTTGCCGACGGACCACCCGCGTCCCGCTCGGCCGACCTATCGCGGCGCTAAACATCGTTTCGAACTGCCGGAGGCTTTGGTCTCGCAATTGAAGCTTTTAAGCCAGACGGCTGGTGTGACGCTGCATATGACACTGCTGGCGGCCTTCCAGACGCTGCTGTCGCGCTACAGCGGGCAGGGCGACATCGCCGTCGGAGTTCCGGTTGCCGGACGCAGTCACGCCGAACTGGAGGACCTGATCGGGTTCTTCGTCAATACGCTCGTGCTGCGGACGGACCTGTCTGGTGATCCGACTTTCCGAGAACTGCTGGGGCGAGTCCGGCAGGTTTCGCTGGCGGCGTATGACCATCAGGATCTGCCTTTCGAGAAGCTGGTGGAGGAATTACGGCCGGAACGGCAGCTCAGTCGTAGCCCGCTGTTCCAGGTGATGTTCCAGCTGCTGAACTTTGTGGGCGAAGGACTGGCGTTACCGAATCTTAAGGTGTCGCGTCTGGACATGTCTGGTGAAGGCGACCAAGCCTTCTCAAACCTCGATATTGTCGTTGCCCTGAGCCCCAGGGCAGACGGCGGTATCATCGCGCATTGGTCTTTTAACACGGCCTTGTTCAAACGGGAAACCATGTGCTTTCTGGCCGAAAGTTACCGTCGCCTTTTGGAACAGGTTGTGGAGGACACCGGAACGTCCCTCAAGCACTTCGCCCTCGACGACGCCAGGACCCCGCTCTATCCGCTCACGCTGGCACAACGTGACATCTGGATTGATCAGATATTGCATGGTGACACGCCGTTGTACAACATCGGCGGTCATGTTCATCTACCTGGCACCCTGGACATCGACCGCCTGCGTCAGTCAATCCAACTGCTGATCCAAAAGCACGACAGCCTGCGGTTGCAACTCACCAGGAGCCGCGATGAAAACGGGATCCCGCAACAAACAATTGTCCCCTCCTTGGAGGTCGAAGTGCCGCTGCACGATTTCCGAGGCGAAGCCGAACCGCTCAAAGCGGCACGGCGGTGGATGCAACAACGATTTGTCCAGCCGTTCACACTCGAAGGGCAGCCTCTCTTCCGCTACGATGTGATCCGGGTGGCCGACGAAAATCACTATTGGCTTATCCAATACCACCACCTGACTATCGATGGTTGGGGCATTGCGCTGCTCAATCGTTCCCTGGCTGAACTGTACACCGCCCTGAGCCAGGGACGAGCGCCGGATTTGCAAAGCCCGTCTTACCTCGACCATGTGGCTGATGACCAAAGCTATTTGCAATCCGAGCAATACGGAAACCATCGGTCGTACTGGCTGCAGCGATACGAAAGTGTCCCCGACCCGCTGCTAACATCCCGCACGCCGGACAAGGGCCTCGCCGCCAGTGACTGTTACACCGTTCCCCTATCGCGAGACCTCTATCAACAACTGGGTATTCTGGCCAAACAATATCAGGCCAGCACCTTCCATGTGATTATCGGTGCCTTGGCGCTCTATTTTACCCGGACGCAAGGGCGTGATGAGTTTGTGATCGGCCTGCCGGTCTTGAACCGTTCGAAAGCGGCCTTCAAGAACACCGCCGGTCCGTTCACGGGCGTGATTCCGACCCGTTTGCAGGTCAAAGCGGACGCATCCTTTGGAGAATTGCTGCGCGGCATTGCTCAAACCCTCAGGGCTGACTATCGGCGCCAGCGTTTTCCCATCGGCGAAATCAACCGGGCGGTAAAGCCGGCCACACATCATCACCAGTTGTATGACATTGGCCTGTCCTATGAGAGCCATGATTATGACGCCAAGTTCGATACCATCACGAGCCACTCGGAGCCCCTCTTGCACGGCTGGGAACAGACGCCGCTGATGCTTTACGTGCGAGAGTTTCACGCCCAAGCAGATGTGAATTGGGACTTCGTCGCCAACCGGGCCTACTTTTCATCGCAAGAGATCGAACGGCTTCAGGGACACCTAGTGAGTCTGTTAGCCACGTTATTGACGCGGGCGGAGACGCCGATGTGGCAACTGTCGCTGCTCAGTGAAAGCGAGCGCCACCGGTTGCTGGTGGAGTGGAACGACACGGCGGTTGACTATCCAAGCGAGAAATGTGTTCATCAGCTCTTTGAAGAGCAGGTGGAGCGGACACCGGATGCCGTGGCCGTCATCTTTGAGAAACAGCAGCTGACATATCATGAGCTCAACGAACGCGCCAATCAGCTTGCGCATCATCTGGTGGCTCTGAGAGTCGGGCCGGAGACGCTTGTGGGACTGTGTCTGGAACGCTCAGCGGAACTGGTCGTCGCCATCCTTGGCATCCTGAAGGCCGGCGGTGCCTACGTGCCGCTGGATGCCGATTTGCCGCAGCAGCGACTGGAGTTCATGCTCCGCGACTCAGCGGTCAGGTATCTGGTCACGCAGTCGTCTTTGCTCGATCGGCTTCCGTCTCATGGTTGCTGCGTGACGTGTCTCGACAATGAAGCCGAAACACTGAAGGCCAGTGACTGTTCAAATCTTTCTTCCGGAGTTGGGGCAGACAACCTGGCCTATGTCATGTACACGTCGGGATCCACAGGAGTCCCTAAAGGCGTGGCGATTCCGCAATCAGCAGTCGTGAATTTTCTGTTGTCCATGGCGGTTCAGCCCGGAATGAGCTCGGACGATCGATTACTGAGTGTGACGACTCCGACATTTGATATTTCCGTTTTGGAACTGCTGCTTCCCCTGACTGTCGGGGCCAGCCTCGACGTTGTGCCGGCCCCGCTGAATGCGGACGGCATTGGTCTCGCCGACTACGTGTCGAAGCGGAACGCGACAGTGATGCAGGCCACGCCCGCGACATGGCAGATGATGCTGCACAGCGGCTGGAAAGGCTGTCCTGATCTTAAGGTCCTCTGCGGGGGCGAAGCTTTGTCGGACCATCTCGCGGACGAGTTACAACAACGATGCCGCCAGTTGTGGAACATGTACGGTCCAACCGAGACAACCATCTGGTCCACAACGCGACTTGTGGCCGGAGAAGAAGGGGCCTGCGGTTCGATCGGCCGTCCGATTGCAAACACACAGGTCTACGTGTTGGACGAGCATCGACAGCCGCTGCCAATCGGTGTGCCGGGTGAGCTGCACATTGGAGGCGCGGGGCTGGCACGAGGCTATCTGAACCGTCCGGAACTGACGGCCGAAAAGTTTGTCGCCAATCCGTTCTCCGAAGATGCGGATTCGCGGCTTTATCGCACCGGCGACCTATGTCGCTGGCGCGCGGACGGCAATCTAGAATTTATTGGCCGCATCGACGATCAGGTCAAGCTCCGAGGATATCGGATTGAACTGGGTGAGATCGAAGCGGCAATGAACGAACATCCGTCGGTCGCGCAGGGCGTGGTCACACTGCGCGAAGACCGTCCGGGTGATAAGCGACTGGTAGCTTACTGCGTTGCGGCCTCGGATAGCGAACCGAAATTCTCTGAGTTGCGGAGCCATCTGCAGCAGCGCCTGCCGGACTACATGCTGCCCTCAGCCTTCGTCGTGCTGGATTCTCTACCGCTGACGTCCAGCGGCAAGGTCAACCGCCGCGGCTTGCCTGCCCCGGACGATTCGCGTCCGGAACTAGAAAACGGCTATGTCCTTCCTCGCAACCCACTAGAAGAACAGTTGGCCGCGATCTGGTGCGAGGTTTTGCAACTCGAAAGGGTCGGCGTGCACGACAACTTCTTCGCGCTCGGCGGGCATTCGCTGCTTGTCGCTCGTATGGTCGGCTTGATAGATCGACATTGTCGTATGCAGATCCCACTCGCCTTGGTGTTTCGAAATCCCACGATCGCAGAACTGGCCTGTTGCCTAGATAGTAGCGTGACCCAGCAGTCAGTATCGTTAACAACCGAGAGTAAGTTTTTGCGGGTTCTGCGGCAGGGCAAGGGTACGGCAACGGTGGTTTGTCTTGGCGTTCCGAACGGCCATTTGATGTTGCAACTGACTCAAGACGTAACCATCCTGCAATTGAATACGGAACCGCATCTTCAGTGGGGCATCGAGCAATTTGCGGATGCATTCGCCCTGGAAGTGGAGCGAGCGGCAGCATCGGGCCCAATCATTATCGTAGGGTATTCCTACGGTGGATTGAATGCGTTTGCGCTGGCAGTACGCTTGCGACGGAGCGTTGGGCAAAGCGTCGAGTTGGTCATGATTGAGCCTTCCGTGCCGTCTTGGAAACATAACCTTGCCCACACGCCTGCAGAGTCACGCACGGATCGGATCGGCCGACATTTGGGAAACCTGCGGGCTAGCGGTGCTAAGAGATGGGCGCCGTACATGATGGAAAAGGTGTCATGGGTTGTATGGCGGCAAAAGGAGCGTTGGAAGCGTTGGCTAACCATCTGGAAAGTCAAACTAAATTTGCCGCTCAAACCAGGTCAAAAACAGTTTTATAACGGGTCGATGTATGTCCGAAATGTTCGAAATTATTCGGTAGAGAATTTGTCCGGGGACGCACACTTGCTCGGTTCTGCTGAATATATCCAAAAGCACAAAGATTTTTGGCAGAGGGCCGTAGGAGGCGAGTGCCGAACGAGATTGCTTACGAACAACTCCCATCACTTAGACATCCTCGATCCCACTAAGTCGGATGAGTGGATTGGTTTCCTAGCTGAGCTCGCCCGCAGTGCGAAGCAATGACCGCTCCCTACCCGCAAGAACCAGTGGAGACACCAGATTGCCCGAAGCGTTTGACAATCGCCCATTGCCCAAACATACTCTCTGGCGAAAGTGGGGTACACAAATTCACATTCATAATCTGCTTCCTGGGATACCGTAGTGGACGAATCGACGCGTCGCGAACACGCAGTTACAACTAACTATCCGCTCACACCGATGCAGTCCGGGATGCTCTTAGACGGCTTGCGCGGGGCACAGGACGGAGTGTACGTTCAGCAGCTGATTGCCACACTCTACGAGCCCTTGAACGTGTCGCTATTCCGCGATGCCTGGCAGCGTCTGGTGGAGCATCATGCGGTTCTGAGGACGAGCTTCCACATCGAGGAACGCGACCCGCTGTTCCAGCGAGTACATCCGCGAATAAACTGGGAAATGGAGGTGTCGGATTGTCGCGATGTCGGCACAGTTGCAGGCGAGCAACAGATCGCCGCGTACGTGCGCAACGAGCAGCGTCGCGGCTTCGGGCTGGAAAATCCACCGCTTTGGCGTCTACGTCTTTTTTCCCTTAGCGAGTGTGATCACCGCTTGGTGTGGACATCGCACCACGCCTTGCTCGACGGACGCTCGCGCGTGATCCTCTTGAGGGACCTCTTTGCGCTCTATGACGCGCTTCTCCACGGCAATCCTCTGTCACTGGAATCTCCACAGCCCTTTGAAGACCATGTTCGTCAACTGACAAGTCGTGATTTCAACTCATCAAAGCAGTACTGGCAACAGTTGTTGGGCGGGTTTTGCAGTACGACGCGGCTCGCACAATCCATCGCAGGATCTGGTTCCGATGACGAGAATCAATATCGGACTCTGGAGATTCAGTTGACGGAAGCGGTGACACAGTCGCTTGTGAGAGTGGCCCAGGAGTTTGACGTCACCCTGAACACGATCCTTCAGGGGGCATGGGCATCTATGCTGAGCCTCTATTCCGGGACCGACGATGTTGTATTCGGAGCGACTCGTGCCTGCCGCCGGACGTCCGTGACTGGCGCGGATTCGATGGTGGGCCTGTTCATTAACACGCTGCCAGTGCGCGCTCGTATTCGGGGTTCCGCATCGCTGAAGGAATGGCTGCAGGAACTCCGCGCGCAATGGGTTGCCATGCGAGACCACGAACAGACCCCCTTGACACTGGTGCGGCAGTGGAGCGATGTCCCCGCGGACGAATCCCTGTTTGAAAGCATCGTTGTGTTCGAGAAGTTTTCGCTGCAGGATAGCTTGAGAATGGGAGCAGGTCATTGGGGAAATCGATCGTTTCGTGTGCTGGGAAACACAAACTACCCCCTGATCGTGGCCGGCTACGGCGGCAGCCGATTGCGAATCGAACTGACCTACGACCGCCGACGCATCGCCGACGACATGATCCACGGTATCCAGAACCGGCTGCAGATCTGGCTTGAAGAAATCGCCAGCAATCCCGGGCGAACGCTTGCCGAGGTACCGATCATTTCACCGCGGGAGAAGCAGCAACTGGTCTCCGACTGGAATGCCACGGCGACGGTCATTCCACGCCATGGATCAGTCGCTCATTGGTTCGAATCTCAAGCCGCGAGCACACCGGAAGCCGTGGCCCTGGCTTTTAGTAACGGGCAATGGAAATACAGGGAATTGAATGACCGGGCCAATCGACTAGCGCGTCGACTGCGCGCCATGGGCGTGGGCTTGGAGACCCCGGTCGCTCTCTGTGCCGAACGCTCGCCCGAGATGGTTGCCGGTATCCTGGGGATCCTGAAAGCCGGCGGGGCGTACGTGCCCATCGATCCGACGACCCCTTCTGAACGAATCCTATTCATGCTCGGCGATACGAAGGCGCCGGTCCTTCTCACCCAAAGGAGCCTCCTTTCCGCACTGCCGATCGATGGAATCGACGTTGTATGTCTCGACGATCGAGAGACCTTTTTCGATGACTGCGCGGAGGTCGATGATAGCGCGGAGGTCGACCTTCCATGTCCCGCGACGTTTGACAGTCTTGCGTACATTATGTTTACGTCCGGTTCGACGGGAATCCCCAAGGGAGTGGCCGTCCCCCATCGCGGCATTATTCGCTTGGTTTTCGGAGTGGATTACGTCACGCTGGATTCCTCGCGGAACATCCTACATCTGGCGTCGCCGGCGTTCGATGCGTCAACATTTGAGCTGTGGGCAGCATTGCTACACGGCGGCCGGTGCGTACTCTTTCCGGGACGGTTTCCCGATCTCGACGTGTTGAAGCGGGTCTTGTGCGAGAATGAGGTCGATACACTCTTCCTGACGACAGCGTTGTTCCACGCCATCGTCGATGAATCCGTCGCGATTCTGTCGGGGGTCCAACAACTTCTGGTCGGTGGCGAGGTGCTCTCGGTTAACCATGTCCGCCGCGCACTTTCCTGTCTCCCGGGAGTCTCCATGATTCATGTGTACGGCCCGACCGAGACAACGACCTTTGCCACGAGTTATCGGATCCCCCGCGATGTAGCCGACGATGCTGGTTCGCTTCCGATCGGAAGGCCCATCGGCAACACCTCGATTTACGTGCTCGATACGCTCGGGAGGCTCGTGCCTGCTGGCGTGGCAGGAGAACTATACATCGGCGGTCCGGGTGTGGCTCGCGGCTACTGGAATCAGCCGGAATTGACGGCTGAAAAGTTCGTCGCCAATCCGTTCTCTGACGTTCACGAATCCAGGCTTTACCGCACCGGCGACTTGTGTCGCTGGCGGGCAGATGGAAACCTCGAGTTCCTTGGGCGCATGGACGATCAAGTCAAGCTGAGGGGGTTTCGCATTGAACTGGGTGAGATCGAATCCGTGCTCAACGAGTATCCTAAGGTTGCGCAAAGCGTCGTGATTCTGCGTGAAGACCATCCTGGTGAAAAGCGGCTGGTCGCGTACTGCGTTCCGACAACGGAGATCGTACTGAATCATTCCGAACTGAGAGGCCACTTGCGGAGCCGCCTGCCGGACTACATGGTACCCTCAGCCTTCGTCAGTTTGGACACCCTGCCTCTGACGTCCAGCGGCAAGGTCAACCGCCGCGGGTTGCCAGCCCCGGACGATTCCCGTCCGGATCTGGAAACGCACTACGTCGCTCCGCGGAACCCCATCGAACAGCAACTGGCGAGTATCTGGGCGGACTTGCTGGGCATCGAGGCGATCGGCATCCACGACAACTTTTTCTCCCTCGGCGGAAATTCGCTGCTGGTCACACGAGTCAATGCACGGATCTCGTCCGAATTGCAGGTTGATCTGCCGCTGCGGAAACTATTTGAAGCTCCTACGATTGCTGAATTAGCCAGTGAGATTGAGACGCTCCGCAGTGGTGGACTGACGCAAACCGTCGCGGCGTTCGGCAGTCCCCACATCGGGGAGCAGCCCTTGCGGCCTGTTCCCGGTCCGCGCGGCAGGGCATTGCCCCAGTCATCATCCCAATTAGTGTATTGGGCTCTCTTTCGTCAATTTCCCGAAACGTCGTGTAATGTGAGTCGGGCATATCGGCTGCAGGGCCCGCTGGATGCGGGTGTACTCAAGGAAGCCCTTCAGATGCTCGTCACGCGCCATGAGGCACTGCGGACCACGTTTGCCGAAGTCGACGGAGTTCCCGTACAATTCGTCGGCGACGCCGGATGTCAGGATCTGCCCCTGGTCGACCTGAGTCGGATCCCAGAAGAAACACGTTTGGAGGTGGCCAGGCAGCATTTCGTTGAGGCAGCACAGTATCGGTACAATCTATCGAAAGATCGGATCATGCGGTCGCTGTTGCTACGACTGCATCAGCAGGACCACGTCCTGTTGCTGCCCTTTTGTCATATCATCATGGATGGGTGGTCACTCGATATTTTTCAACGCGATTTGTCGGCGTTGTATCACGCACTCTTGACCGACACTCGGGTGCTGCTCCCCGACCTTCCCATTCAACCTGCCGACTTCGCCGACTGGGAGCAGCGTTTTTTTCTCGGCCAGAGAGCACAGCAGCAGGTGGCATTCTGGAAGAAAAACCTGATAGGCGCTCCGTCGCCTCCCTGCTTGCCAGGCGATGGCCCAGGAGCGGATCCTAGCGATTTCCAGAGCCGGCGACAATCGATTGTCCTGGATCGGCCTCTGGTGGACTCGCTTCGGCGCCTGGCGCGAGAAGAACGCGGCTCGCTGTCGATGGTGTTTTCGGCCGCCCTCGGCGTCATGCTCTACGAATCCACCGGCCACGAAGACATCCTTATCCTCACTCCGTTGACTGGCCGCACGCAACCTGAGATCGCGGACGTGATCGGCTGTTTCGTCAAGCGAATACGCGTGCGGATCGATTTGTCCGGGAGACCGACGCTCCGCGAGATCCTGGGCCGGGTCAGGGAAGCCAGCACCGGGGGCTATGTCAATCAGGATGTCCCCATGCAAACGGTCTTTCCGGAGTGGAGTTTGAATCATGAAACATCCATAAATGCTCTGAGTTTCTTGTCCAACATAGGGCAGCAGTCCCTGAGATTATCAAACCTGGCCGTGTCCAGTGTGACACTACCCGACGATCATATCTTGTCCATTATTTTTCCGTTTATTTTTTTAGTTATAGAACGGGAGCGAGACATTCTCGTCATTCTCTATTCCCGGTGCTGCACCTATTCTGCTTCAAAAGCCTGGAGCTACCTCGAAGATTTCCAGTCCGTTCTGCGACGGCTTGTGGCCGCGCCGAACCAGAGATTGTCGGGCAAGACTCGGCCACTGAAATCTTGATCAATCAGGCAACAGCACCTATGGAACTACCAGCACTCAGCACGAAGGAAGAGTCCCAGTTGCTCGAGTGGAGCTATGGAGACCGCGTCACCGTCGTCCCCAATTTTCCACACATCCGTTTTCAGAACCATGTCGAGCAGTATCCCGACAAACCCGCGTTGGTATTTGACGGCGGGGTTTTGACCTATGCGCAATTGAACCGCCGGGCAAATCAACTCGCGCACCACCTGATCGGTTTGGGTGTCGGCCATGATATCGCCGTGGCGGTCTGCCTCGGCAGGTCGCCGGAACTTGTCACGGCCTACCTGGGAGTTCTCAAGGCCGGTGGTGCGGTGTTCCCCTTGTCATGTAACGCGCCGACCGCACAACTGCAGACACTGCTCGACACCGTATCACCTAAAGCGCTGATTACCGATTCGCCACAGCGAACACGACTCAACCTGCCAGGATGTTCGATCCTCTGTCTGGATGCGCTCGCGGGGGAAATCAACGCACAACCGGACTCACCGCCGGATCTGGTCGACTCGCCGCATCACTTGGCGTATTTGCTGGCAACTTCCGGTTCCACGGGCATTCCAAAAATCGTCAAGTGGTCTTTTGGGTTCCGAATCGCCTCTTCCTCTGAATCGGCCGATGATCGCCATCTTTTGAAGAGTTGCTCAGGCACAACATTTACCGTCGGCGAGATCATGCGTCCACTCGTCACGGGAGGTACGCTCTTCATCGCGCCGACAGGGGTGGAGCACGATCCCTACCGGTTGGCTGAATTCATTGGCCGACATGGCATCACCAGGCTAGTGATGACTCCCAGTCAACTTCGGGAGTTTCTCGACCTGGAAGATTTAAGCATCTGCCATTGCCTGCAGCAGGTGCTGTGCTCAGGAGAGTTGGTCACTTCAAACTTGCGACGAAAGTTTCTGGAGCGTATGAAATCGCAGCTTTTGATTTCATATGGATGCACCGAGGTTCCCATGGCAACCACGTGTATCTGTTCGCCCAGTGATGAGACTGACGGCATCGACGTGGGGCGACCTGCTCCGGAGAAGCAAGTCTTCGTGTTGGATACTCATCGTTGTCTATCGCCTGTCGGCATCCCGGGTGAAATTTTTCTAGGCGGCCAGATGTCCTCCGGATATCTCAATGATCCCTCCGGTACCAGCGAACGATTTATCGCACATCCGTTTGACACCCATCCGGACTCGCGTCTATTTCGCACAGGCGATCGGGGACGATGGTTGCCCGACGGAAGCCTGGAAGTACTCGGCCGAAACGACCGTCAGGTAAAAATCCGGGGTTTTCGGGTGGAACTGGGGGAAATCGAGTCACATTTAGAGCAGCATCAGGCCGTGGCCCAATGTGTGGCGGTGATGCAGGAAGTTCGGTCCGACGATCAACGGCTCGTCGCCTATTGGGTGTCACATACCAACATCTCTGCGACGGGTTCCGAGTTACGGCAGTATTTGAGATACCGACTGCCGGAACAATCCGTGCCGTCGAATTTCGTAAGGCTGACGTCGCTTCCCTTAACGCCGAATGGCAAACTGGACCGTCAAGCGTTACCGGCTATCGCCCCGGAACGGCCCGATCTGGATGTTGATTTCGTGTCGCCGCGAAATCCGCTCGAGACCCAGTTGGCCGCGATCTGGTGCGAGGTTTTGCAACTCGAAAGGGTCGGAATTCACGACAACTTCTTCGCGCTCGGCGGGCATTCGCTGCTTGTCGCTCGTATGGTCGGCTTGATAGATCGACATTGTCGTATGCAGATCTCACTCGCTTTGGTGTTTCGAAATCCCACGATCGCAGAACTGGCCTGTTGCCTGGATAGTAGCGTGACCCAGCAGTCAGTATCGTTAGCAACCGAGAGTAAGTTTTTGCGGGTTCTGCGGCAGGGCAAGGGTACGGCAACGCTGGTTTGCCTTGGCGTTCCGAACGGCCATTTGATGTTGCAACTGACTCAAGACTTAACCATCCTGCAATTGAATACGGAACCGCATCTTCAGTGGGGCATCGAGCAATTTGCGGACGCATTCGCCCTGGAAGTGGAGCGAGCGGCAGCGTCGGGGCCAATCATTATCATAGGGTATTCCTACGGTGGATTGAAGGCGTTTGCGCTGGCAGGACGCTTGCGACGGAGAGTTGGGCAAAGCGTCGAGTTGGTAATGATTGAGCCTTCCGTGCCGTCTTGGAAACATAAGCTTGCCCACACGCCTGCAGAGTCACGCACGGATCGGATCGGCCGACATTTGGGAAACCTGCGGGCTGGCGGTGCTAAGGGATGGTCGACGTACATGATGGAAAAGGTGTCATGGGTTGTATGGCGGCAAAAGGAGCGTTGGAAGCGTTGGCTTATCTTCTGGAAAGTCAAACTAAATTTGCCGCTCAAACCGGGTCAAAAACAGTTTTATGACGGGTCGATGTATGTCCGAAATGTTCGAAATTATTCCATTGAAAATGTGCCTGGGGACGCACACTTGCTCGGTTCTGCTGAATACATTCAAAAGTACAAGGATTTTTGGCGGAGCTCCGTAGAAGGCGAGTGCCGAACGAGAGTGCTTACGAACAACACCCATCACTTAGACATCCTCGATCCCACTAAGTCGAATGAGTGGATTGGTTTCCTAGCTGAGCTCGCCCGCAGTGCGAAGCAATAACCTGCGGAACTCAGCAGCTTTTTCGATAACCACTTCCCAACGGTTCGGCAGACCACTGCGGTAGCTTATCGCGAGCGAACGATATCGCTCATCATGCATTCTGTAATAAGTGTTCGAAGCCCCAGCCCATCTTTTTGTATTTTGCGATGAAGCTCGTCGATCACAACATCGTCGGACGATTCCATATGTCGACCGGTTGAATAAGCCAGGAAATGGCGGATGAGATGCCTCACAAAAAAATCTTGTCGGGTATTGCTGATGATTTTTTTGAAATCGGTAAAGTCTTCATACGTTTCACCCGACGGGAACTCGCCAGAGCAATCGATTTTGATTGCAGACGCTTTGCTTTTCGAGGGGACGGGATACTTCGTACGCCAACGTCCAACTGGATCGAAGGATTCTAGAGAAAAGCCGAGGGGATCAATTTTGCGATGGCATTCAGCGCACGTGACATCGGCGCGATGTTTCGCTAGGCGTTCGCGAATATTCCCAGCGCCACTCACATCGGGCTCGATCGCCGGCACTTCGTCCGGTGGAGGTGGAGGCTGTATTCCGAGCATGTTTTCACTCACCCATACGCCTCGGGTGACGGGAGAGGTCTCGACTCCGTTCGCACTCACGGTGAGCACAGCCGCCATCCCGAGCAGACCGCCTCGATGTGAGTTGTCACGAAGCTCGACTTTTTGAAAACCATCTGCCAACCGCAACGTTTTCTGCTCGGGTAAATCATAGAGCTTGGCTAGCTTCTTATCGACAAAGGTATAGTCCGCATCGATGAATCGAGCCACCGTCCCGTCGTTTGCGAGAAGATCACGAAAGAAGTAGACGGCCTCGGCTTTCATCGATGCCGGGAGATCCTCCGCATAGTAAGCGAGGTTGGTCTCGCGCGGCGGTGGCATGCTACCGAGGTCTCGAAGGTTTAGCCAACTATCCAGGAAACCGTTCACGAAGCCGCTGATGCGTTCGTCGGACAGCATGCGATGTATCTGCTTTCTTAACTCCTCATCTTGGACAAGCTTGCCTGTTTTCGCAGTTTCAAGAAGAGCTTCATCAGGGGATGTCGCCCAGAAAGTGTAGGCGAGCCGCGAGGCTAGATCGTAGGAATTTAATGCCGTAGTCGATTCGTCAGTAATTTCGCTGAGATAAAGAAACGATGGCATGCAAAGGACGAGCTTTACGACATCCAAGGCGGCTTGACGAGGCGATGCATCTTCGGAAATTCGCTTTTCATAAAGCTCGCTGATAGTCTGGCGATCGTTCTCCGAAAGGGGCCGGCGAAAGGCTTTCTCGGCAAATGAGTTCAATTGAGCCACGACACGATCTTCCTGGAAACCGCCCTCACCAAAAACGGCGACTTCTTCTGCACGCCCCTCCGGCTCAGGCATAGGACCCGTGATCTTGATCTCGCTGATGCGAATGTGCGGCAGCTTTCCCTCGCGCAAAAGAATGGCGCGGCTCACCCCTTTATCTACTTTTTCTTCAAATTCATCTTTGTATTCTTTGTTGACCTTGAGCACCGAGGCACGAGACTCATAGGGGCCATTCGGGAAGATGAAGCGCGGTGTTTGCCCAGCTTCGAGCCACACGCGGAAAGGTATCCGCGCCGGACTCTCATCCGGTACGAGAGCCGAGGCAAGAAGCGGCTCAATGGATTGCGGGTAGTGGATGTGGCCTTTCGTGACGTCCCCCGGTACGATCCCGAGCATAAATGGCTCCGAGAAGTCGATCCCAAAAATTTTTGGATCGTAGTGTGTATCGCGATGCAATGCCTGGGCTTCGACCTCGATATCATAGAGACCCGACGCGGGCACGCCACGCAAGAAATCCTCGATGTGTCCGTAGCCCCCTTGCCGCGTGTCGCTGTTGGGCTGCTCGTAAAGGTTCAAGTAGCGGAAGTTGAAGACCGATTTGTGGGGGCCCTGCAACTCTTCGTACTGAACGAAATGCCCGTTGAAGGTCCAGGTTATGGGTTCAATCACAGGCTTGCCCAAACGCATTTCGACGAGACGATTCGCAGCTTGAAAGTACTGATCGACAAGAAAACCGGACGTTACCAGCGACGTCCCAATGTTGTCCAGATGACGACTCGTCTGTTCCTTGGGGAAATCCGCGGTCAGTCCGAGCGTATCCACTCGACGACCGAACAGTGTCGCCAACGTGTTCTCATATTCCCGAATGGAAAGTCGGCGGAGCACGGTGCGGCCGCCCGAACTTGCGACCTTGCCGCGAGCGGCCGATATCGCTTGTCGCAAAATTCGGATGACGGCAAGTCGTTCCTCGTCTCCTGGTTGAAGTGATTCTTTAGGCGGCATCTCCTTGAGCGTCAACTGGTCGATCATGTCTTTCGCTTCGATCATGCCAGCCTCGGACTCTAGTGGCAATGCGAACGAATCGAACTCGCGGTCCCCCTTATGCGAATCGGCGCTGTGACACTCGATGCAAAATCGCCTAACAAACTGCTGAATCTCCTCGGGAGAAACATCGTCGTCCGCTCGAACGCTGCAAGCGACCAACATAGCGACGATCGCAGAAAACTTGCCTATTGCGAGGAACCGGAGCGATAGAGATTGCATGCTTGCTTCTGTAAACGCGACGATCAAGAAAAACGTCCCGTGCTATTGCCAAAGGACTCGACCTCGACTCCCATCCGCTGAGCGATATCGACGAAGAGATTGGTTAGAGGCACCTTGTTGATACCCTCGCGTGGCACCTGACGGAACTCGCCGTGTCGATATCCGCCACCCGCAAGAATGATCGGCAGGTCCGAGTTTTTGTGCGAGTTCGCATCTCCCATACCACTCCCAAAAAGCACCGTTGTTGAGTCGAGCAACGTCCGCTCTCCATCCTGTATCCCCGACAATCGCGTTAAAAACTTGCCCAATTGTTGGATCTGATAGCGTTCCAGTTTGATGAGACTGTCGATGGCTGCAGGGTCGTTCCCGTGGTGCGAGAGACCATGATAGTCGCGTGTGATGTCGAGATGCTGCGGTAGGAAATCGCCGCCGATTTCAAGTGTCGCGATACGGGTGCAATCCGTCTGCAAAGCAAGCGCGATCAAGTCATAGAGCAAGGGAAGATCCTCGACCGCGTTTCGATTGGCGGGCTTCTCGAAGGGGGCCGTGGGCTTGGGCTGGCTCGTCCAACGCTGCCGTAGCTCGAGACGCTTCTCAACGTCCCGAACCGAAGTAAAGTACTCATCAAGCTTGGCTTTGTCCTCTTGATTGATTCGTTTCGAAAGACGCTTCGCTTCGTCTCGGACCGCGTCCAGAATCGATGACTGCAAATTGTTTTCTTGGCGGCGACTCGCCTGTCGTTCCTGGGAATCGCTGGTGAAAAGACGATCAAACAGTTCAGCGGGATTTGTGATCGGGGGAACGCGTACTCCGGATTTCGTCCACGCGATCTGGCAACCTCCATGAATTCCACCTTCCGAGCCGACCGTCAGCGAAGGGAAACGCGTTGCTGTACCGATTTCCTCGGCAAGAAACTGATCGAGCGTAACGTTGCCGTCAGGACGGTTCTGAGCCTCGGAATTGAGAACACCGGAAAGAAAGCTATGAACAGCGAAGTGTCCACCCTTGACACCATGGTCCAATCCTCGAAAGACCGTGAATTGGTCGCGATTCTCCCAGAGTGGTTCGAGCAGCGTGGTTTTCTCGTAATTCGAACCGGTGGTCTCGGGGAACAGTTGCTTGACTTGAAAGCCAAGGAGATTGCCAATCGCCACGAAGCGCTTCGCATCGTCGTCCGAACCATTCACCGCTCGCAGTGCGGAGTCTCCCTGCACGGAACGCATTAAGAAAGAGGGCAAGCTTGGCAACGCGAGTGTTGCCGCCATGGAGCGGAGCAGTAAACGACGACGATTCATAATGGATCCCAAAGGTAGGATTCGAACAGGCAGGGATTTGTAGCTTATCTGGTCTGGCGAGTGGTGTAAAGGTATTTCTAAAGCGTCCCCAGCCTGAACCAGTAGAGACAGATTCGCGTTTTGTGCTGATGCTCCCCTTTTCCTCCTCGGGAGACTGCTGATTTAGTGGATTTGCTGCAGGGAAAGGTTCTATCACAACCCGACGCGTTAGCGAGGGGCAGACCGTCCCTCGCTTACGTCGGGTTGGGATTAATGCGGATTAAATCAGCCGTGTCCGAAGCGGGGCGAGGGGGAGAAAACGCAACCGGATCACGCATCTTTTGCTCTTGCTCCCCTCGCCCTGTACTCGGGGAGAGGGGTTGGGGGTGAGGGGTTTTGCACCGTGTTTTGATTTGATTTTTGATCGTGAATTCAATGTCTATCTGCGTTTCAGAAGCGTAAACAAATAACTGAACCGGAGGCTACCACGTCAGGGCTCACCTCCTCATCCCCCGGCCCCTTCTCCTCCTGATTACAGGAGGAGAAGGGGAGAGAAAAACCCAAAACTTCACGTTGCGGTTTCACTAGTGCTCTGTCCAACTTAGATTTTGGGGTTGGCGAAAAATTGTAGAACGATTGTCCTCAATCGTTTTGCAAGCAATTGAGGACAATTGCTCTACTCTTCAACCCCCATTTTTAATCTGGACAGAACACTGGTGTACTACCCAGCGAAAGGAACAAAAATGATCCTCACCTCACCACCTTCAGAAAGTGGTTGTACTCGCCAGCCGGATCGTAGTCCTGGCCATCGTGCAGCATCGCGCCGAAGACGAGACGGAGCGACTGCCCCTTCTTGACCGTCACCGCACTCGTGGCTCCCTGGCGCATCGCTGCACGACCAAAGGCGTTGGCCACGAAAACTCCGTAGTCGCGGTTGTGCCACCAAGATTCGCGGAAGTTCGTCGGTGCCGGCATCAAAGTAATTCCGATGCGTTGGCCCTCTTTCGTGCCGGTATAGTCACACCACGCCGCAGGCTTTCCCCACGTCGCCTTGGCGGACTTCACGCCATCGCTGTTCAGCAACGTGCCCCCATTCGTTTCGATGAATTCGGTGGCGATGCGAGCTCCGAAGCCCATCTCTTCCTGGTCGCCGAAGATGAGGTCACGCTCCGTGTCGGTGAGCGTGGCATCCCAGACGACTAGCCAGCCTGCCGGGCGCTTGCTCAGCACGAATCGATTGACCATTGCCCCCATCGGCTTGCCGTCCGGAGTCAACAGTTCGGACTCTGTGGCGAAAGTAACCTGGTCCTCGGTCGCAGTGGGAAGCGTGACGAACTTGACATGCTGAATACGACCCCGATTTCTCCAAAAATCGACGCCGCTGATATCGCCGAAGCCGAGCCAGAGACCTGGGTGCATCGTGTCATGATCCATCGCGTCTTTGCCAGCAGTGGGGGGATGATTGCGGGTGATTTTCACACCGGTCAGTCCGTGCAGATTGGCGAAATACGGACGAAGAATCTTGGGATCGCGAAAGACATACTCAGCCAAGGGCTTCTCGGCATACTTCACAGTCAATCGATCTGCGACGAGCTCGAGCGCAAACTTCGAATTTTCCGTCGCGCCCGGCCCGGCAGCTTCGGGGCCCGGCCCGGCAGTTTCGGGCTCCGTTCCCTTTTCGCATGGCATTGGAACCACCGAGTCAGAAAACTGCGAGAACGTCCCCGCAGGAAGCAGGAGAGCAATAGCCACTGCGGCAAGGATCAGTCGATTGTTCATTGGTCCGTTTCTCGAATCAAAAGGTGCCAGGGTATTAGCGATTCTCAACCTTCTGTCGCAGTTCCTTGATCTCGGATCGCAGGCGTTCGTTCTCGGCGCGCAAGTCACGACCGATTTCTGGCCCGTCCTTAACGCCTTGGAGTTTTTGCATTTCCGCAGCCAATCGCTGTTTCCCTTCCTGCAACTCTCGCTCCATTACTTCCGCCTTTTCCATCAGTTGATGGGCGAAGTCGTGAGCTTCAGCTAACTTCAGGTTTTCGGCTGCGACCCGGATATGGTGAATGCGTCGTGCGACGGCTTCGAGTTTCTCGGCCTGTGGACGGTACTCTGGTGGCAGTTCGGCCTTGCCGGCATGGCGTAAATGGATCATGTCAAGTTCACGTTCCGTTCCAGAAATTTGTTCACGGACTTCGGCCAATTCTTGCTTCGGTGCTTGTGCCTCCTTCATCTTTCTTTCTTTGGCAGCCAGATCGTTGAGCCTATCCTTGAGGTGGCGAACTTCCTTGTCGATGTCTGGGCGATCTCGCTTCTCCCCACGTTCCTTGTTCTTCTGCTCCATTCGTTCGGCGGCCTCCAAGAGTTTCACGGATTCCTTTTCCAACTTCTCTGCTTGCTCCTTGTTACCCTTTTCAGCCAAAGCCGAGGCTTCTTTTCGCATCGCCTTGGCTTTTTCCCGAAGTTCATCGCCTTGGGAAGCCCTAACAACTCCGCTGGAGCAGGACAGCAAAAGGCCAAGGATCATTCCGGACAGTGTTATGCGTTGCATTTCGTTTCCTCGTTGTGACAGAAGTTATAAATTGGTTAAAGGGTTACGATTAAACGGATTGGAGGCCACGCATTGTACCCGTTGAAGTCGCGAATCGATCGACCTCTAGCCCCATGCGTTGCAGCATCGATACGAATAGATTGGGCAGTGGGTAGTTGTCTTGTGTGTCAAATGCCAAATGCTGACCGTGTTTGAAACCACCACCAGCGAATAGAACTGGTAAGTTCGTGGTGACGTGAGTATTGGCATTTCCTAGATTGCTACCATACACGACCATGGTTCGATCAAGCAGCGTTTCGTTTCCTTCTTTTACGCTTTTCAAGTTCACGAACAACTCATCCAGTAACCGCATATGCCATTGATCGATAGCTTCGAGTTGCTGGAGCTTCTTTTGGTTTTTTCCATGGTGAGACAAGTTGTGGTACCCTTCCTGGATATCGGCCCCTTGAACGTCAATGGTTGGCGAATTGACGCTATCGAGGAGCAAGGTAATTGCGCGAGTGGAATCGGTTTCCAGGGCGAGCTTCGACATGTCGTAAAGCAGTCGCACCTTTTCCATGTACTCCTTCGGATCGCTGGGATCTAACGGAGCGGGAGCTGTTGTCTTTGGTTTCGGAACTTCTTCCCATTTTTCAGACGCTGCCAGTCGCAACTCAAGCTCGCGAACGGCGGTCAGGTATTGGTCGACGCGATCACGGTCTTTCGGGCCAAGTGTTCGCACCAGATCTTTTGTCTGACCTTCCACAGCGTCCATAACGCTCTTTCCAACCTTAAGTTTTTGTAGCTGCTCCTGGATCTCCTTTTGGGAGCCTTGGAGGAATAGCTGCTTGTAAACGCTCGACGGCTTTTCTTCACATGGGATCAAAACACCAGCCCCGGTCCAAGACAAACTGCGTTGCCCCTTTTGTACATTCACACCGAGCGTAAGCGAAGGAAAACGGGTGAGATGTCCAACTCGCTCGGCGATGAACTGATCCATCGAGATCGTATTTCGAAAACCCCCACTCCCAGGATGAGGAGCCGCTGTGAGAAAGCAGATATCCGCCGGATGTCCACCATCAACATCGGGATGGGATACGCCGCTGAAGACGGTAAAATCGTTGCGATGTTTTTCGAGTAGCTTTAGATACGGAGAAAGCTCGTATTGGCTTCCGGAAGCGTTCGGAAAGAATTGATCCGGTAGGAGACCAAGGTTGTTACAAATCCCCAGCATTCGTCGCGGCGGGTTGTTCACATCGAATTGACTCTTCTGCGAAGCTGTCGCCACAGCCGGAAGCATTGCGTCCAGAAGCGGTAACGAAATCCCAACCCCGACACCTCGTAGAAACGTGCGGCGAGTAAGTGATTTGTTGGTGAATGATGCTGTCATGGTATTGGCTGAATCGTTGGGTTGTTGTAATTACGAAATGGCGAATGCGGCACGTATTGCATTATCGCTATTTACTTAGGAACAAATGACTAGTGACAATTTCGGTGATGATCGATTTTACTGGATAATGGTCTTTTGCAAGGCGATCCAAAATCTGATTGACCTCGACACGATCGCTGAATCGCATGGGGGCACCGGTCGCGTAGACCGCTAGCTGTTGATGCAGGTTTTTGGCGATGGATCGTTCCTCTTCGATTAACAGCTTTTTCACTTGATCGATACCCGAGAACGACTTTCCATTAGGTAGGTTACCCGAAGCGTCTACCGGAGGTCCTTGTCGGAAGGTGAATGGCTGCCCATTTTTTCCGAAGCCCTCTATGGGATCCCCTTTGTCACCCAAGCTTCGGTAGTGATCGCGCCAACCGCCAGCGACATCGAAACTTTCGAGCGCAAAACCAACTGGATCGATAATCGAATGGCAGCTCTTGCAACTGGTATCAACGCGATGCAGTTCGAGTTGTTGTCGGATAGTCGTCGCACCACGCGTGTCGGGTTCGACTGCGGGAACACTTTTCGGAGGCGGAGGAGTTTTGATTCCAAGGATACGTTCATTGACCCATGCACCACGAACGACCGGCGAAGTGGTCGTTCCATTGGCGGTAACTTTCAGAACGCTTGCTTGCGTCAAGATCCCGCCGCGCGGACTTCCTGGCGGGAGTTGGACACGTCGCATCCCGACGCCTTGGATTCTAGGGATCTGGTAGTGGGCGGCAAGTCGTTCATTGACGAAAGCAAAGTCCGAATCGACAAGGGTTCGGGCTGGCAGATTTTCGCGAATCAGTTCTCGGAAGAACAACTGTGTTTCACTCAGTGCAGCATCGACCAGCGAGTCGTCCAAGTAATAATCAGGATAAAGGCGCTCGTCAGGTGACGTGTCGTTGATCTTGCGAAGATCAAGCCAATAGGCCAAAAACGCATCGACGAATTGCATGGAACGCTCGTCATCGAGTAACCGGAGCACTTGCTCCTTCAAGATCGTTTTGTTCGATAGCTTTTTATCTTCGGCCAGTTTTCGAAGCTCCGCATCCGGAAGGCTGTTCCATAGAAAGAGACTCAATCGAGCGGCAATCGCGGCGTCGTCTAACTGTCCAAGACGCTCCTCCAAACAAAGGAATTTCGGTGAGCAAAGAATCGCAGTGTATCCTGCGAACATCGCGTCTTGAAACGATTGCTTCGAGGCGAGCGCCGTATCGACGACTTTCAGGAATCGATTGACTTCGGCAGAGTCTGCATTATCTGAATTGTCTGTGGCGCCATGAGAAGCCGCCTTCAGAAAATGGGACAACAGTCGCCGGGCATCGTGTGACGGATCTTGGGATTCAACACTGAAACCATTCGCTGTTTTTGAGCATTTCAGTTCACCAAAGAGTAGTTTCTGGCCTTCGGTCGGCCATTGATCTTGAATCGGGCCCTCGGCTTCCATGTAACTAAACGCAACGCCAGGCATTCCATCTTTTTCAGCTAACGGGTTATGCCAGTTCGGAGGCCGCGAGCGAAACAGTCGAACCGCGTCCGGTTGAATAGATTCGCCCTTGAGCAAGTAAACGTCGAGCTCTTGTATCGTAGGTTCAATCTGAAAATCAAACTCGCCTAACTTCCGCAACTGGCGAGGGGGAGAAACGGAATAGATTGCAACCGGCTCCGAGCGACGACCGATGGACGTTGTTTCGCGAACGGGTCGCCACCACTTCTTCTCTTCTCCGGCAGCCCAAAACGTATAACCTTTGAATCGAAGTAGGTAACGGCCAGCAACGGGTGCCTTAAACGCTTTAAACCGAAGCTCAATCGGTTCATAACTGCTAGCAACTACCCCAAAGGACTCTCGCTCGCGTTTCGCTGGGTCGCTTTCGCCAACTGAGTATGGCGGTCCCTCCGCACTTAAAACGTCTAAGTCTGCTTCGTAATCGATAAGCGGGAACACGGCTCGTTCGGGACTTCGATTGAACTCGCTAAAACGGACTTTGCCCTTGAAACCGGCGTCGTCGCGAGCGTAGTACCGATCGACTTTTCGCTCCGGTGCTTGAGGCGTACTCGCCGCAACCTGCCGCAAGGCATAGTCAGCGGCCTGCATATAGCGAGCGAGGTTGACATGCGAGGTATCCAACGCTTCACCAATCTTGTTGAATCGCTGTTGTTCTCCGTCCTCTGGAAGAATCGTCTTGAGTTGTAGCCATGGTGCATCGAGAAGATCTCGAAGGCTATTCTCGTACTCATGTCGATTCATCCGTCGCCACACGGAACGTCCTGATAAGGCCAACGCCTGTTGATCCAATTGGACGAGACGATCGAAGAGCACACTCGTAAAGGGATCTACCTCTTCTTGTTTCAGTTTGCTCTTCGGAGGCATCTCACCTGCAACAACGCGGTCATGAACCTGGATCCATAGCTCGAGCGTCTCAGAAGTCGGACCTTGTTTCGCAAACGATGCTAAATCCAGACCACCTTCGGACGAGTCGGGCGAGTGGCAATCGAGGCACTGCCGCTCCATGAAACGGGAAATGAGTTCGGTCTTGAAACCATCGACGGAAACCAAACTGTTGTTCGGTTGTTGTGCGCGAAGTTGCGGCAATTCAAAGCCGAACATCATCAGATAAAACAGACCGATGCACCAAAACATTGGCCGCATAGGGACTCCGGCAGGTGGGGAATGCGAGGCGGGAAAAAGGTCGAAGCTTTCCAATCGCGATGGGTCGGACATCGTAGGACGGTGAATTATACTCTCCGGATAGGCTTCCGTACAATGTCAGTGGTAATTGCCCGTCGCCCTAGCATGAGGGTAACGATCCCTGGGATAAACCCAGTGGCATTCGATGCATGCCATCTGGCTTTACGCCAGTGGTAATTGACCTTCGCCCTAGCATGAAGGTAGCGATCCCCTGGGGTAAACCCAGAGGGATTCGACGCATGCCATCTGGCTTTACGCCAGTGGTAATTGACCTTCGCCCTAGCATGAAGATAAAGGATCCCCCGAGGTAAACCGGCGCGAGCCCATGGTCGGCCAATGACCCCCGAACGAGGCATCCATCCCTTTAGGCGATAATGTCGTGCACGACGTTTCCGTGTACGTCGGTGAGCCTGAAGTCTCGACCTGCATAGCGATACGTTAGCTTCGTGTGGTCGAAGCCCAGCAAATGAAGCATCGTCGCGTGCAAGTCATGGACATGCACCTTGTTTTCGACCGCTTGGAATCCGAATTCGTCGGTTGCTCCGTGTACATATCCGCCCTTGACCCCGCCTCCCGCAAGCCACATCGAGAACCCATAGTGATTGTGATCGCGGCCACTCGTTGTTCCCGCGTTCGCCCCAGGCTTGGGCAATTCGACAGTCGGTGTCCGACCAAACTCTCCTCCCCAAACAACAAGTGTGCTATCGAGAAGTCCGCGTTGCTTTAGATCCTTTAGCAAAGCACCGATTGCCTGCGAGCATTCACCTGCCAGTTTACGGTGGTTCTCTTCGATTTTGTCGTGACTGTCCCACGGTTGCCCAGCACCGTGCCATAGCTGAATGTACCGCACTCCCCGTTCTACCAACCGCCTCGCAATCAAAATCTGCTTCGCCTGAACCGTATCGCCATACATTTCTTGAATCGATTTCGGTTCCTGACTGATATCGAACGCCTCGCTCGCGTCCATCTGCATGCGGTAGGCTAACTCGAAACTCTGCAATCTCGATTCAAGTTCTGCATCCTGCTGCCTCGCATCTTCATGTCGGCGATTAATGGCTTGCAACAAATCAAGTTGTCGCCGTTGATCCGATTGGCTGATGCCCGAAGCATTGCGAATGTTGGCAATCAGTTTTTCGATATCTTGGTTCTTGGTGTTAACATAAGTCCCTTGATAGGCGCCGGGCAAAAAGCCGGATTGCCAATTCTCGGACCCTTTGATCGGATAGCCGCTTGGGCACATCGCAATGAATCCGGGTAAGTTTTGATTGACGCTCCCCAACCCATAGGTAGCCCACGAGCCGACCGCTGGCCGAACTAATGTCGCATCTCCACAATTCATCAACATCAGCGACGGTTCGTGATTCGGTACGTTGGCATGCATCGAACGAACGACACACACGTCGTCGATCATTTCGCCAACGTGCGAGAACAATTCGCTGACCTCGATACCACTCTCTCCATACCTCTTAAATTTGAACGGTGAGCGATAGGCTGCTCCGGTCTCCCGCTCCGTTCGCAAGTTGTTCGGTAAAGCCTGTCCGTGATACTTGTCGAGAGCCGGTTTGGGGTCAAACGTGTCCACCTGCGACGGACCACCGTTCATAAAAAGATGAATGACCGCCTTGGCCTTCGGAGCAAAGTGAGGTTGTTTGGGAGACATCGGGTTGAGACTGTTTTGCCCAGCCGACGCGGAATCGGCAAATACTCGACTGGGTTCTTCTGCCAATAAACCAGCCATCGCAATCGAGCCGAAACCAACTCCGCTTCGCTGCAAAAACTCGCGGCGGCTGGATGGCATCGCATTCATCGAACGAAGGATTGAAAGTGGATCGGGTTGGTTCATCTCGTACTCAGTTTTCCAGCAAGTGTTTTCCGGCAAGTGCTTTCCGGCAAGTGTTTTCCGGCAATTAGCATCCGGTCAATCAACGAAAGCGAACTCGTTACTCAAAAGCAATACCTGCGCCAACTGCACCCAGGCATCCAACTTGGGCGAAGGCAAAAGTTTCGCTGACGACTTATCAAATTCTTTGGAAGCATTCCAAACGAAGGTGGCTTTTACGTCCTGGCTCGTTGAGCTAATCACGCGAACTCTCGGCCTCCATTGATAACTGTCATAATCCAGGGAAGCCCCGCAATCCATCACAAAATCGATCGTGTCGCCAATAGCTACGTCGACGGTAGCCACCGACGTCGTAACCTTGTTGTTCTTGGCGGTCCAATTCCCAAGGTTACCTGACTTGCTGGAAACGATTCGAGCCTGGACGCCATCCCCTTGATCGCTTGCATGTTTTATATCGCCTTCGATCGATACGCTCCCGGCAAACGGAGAAACCCACCGAAGGATCGTGCATTGAGCGAGACCGTTGCCAGGATGTCCCCCTTCGGCAGTCAGACTAGTATAGGATAGAACGGGATCCGGGAGCTGTTCGGAGCCTTGCCACGCTTTACCCGTGAAATGTGGAAGTGGAGTGAAGCGAACGGCGTTGGTGTCCGACGCCAACGAACCATATCCGTATCGCCATACGGGTAATGCCACCGTGGATGGAGGGGCAGCCGCACTCGCAGCTTGGGCAGCCGCCAAGAAATCGCTCGCCATGTTTAACTCTTGTTCATCTGGGTCACGAGCATACGCGGTTCGATAGAGGGCTTTCAATCGTTCGTCCGTGGATGCGATCGTGGATGACTTTGCAGCGAGTTGTTCCGCTTGTCCAATCACGAACTTCGCATTGATAAAGAAAAGTGCTTGTTGCGGCACTGTAGTTCGAGCGCGCGTCGCTTGGCTTGCGTCTGGGCTTGGAAGATCAAAGCTGGCCAATAAGCCCGGAATATCTTCCCGGTCGACGTAAGCATAAAGTCCGCGTCGCGTCGCGTCCTCGTGAATCATGACCGATCGACCGCCGATACGCCGGTCCAGTTTGTCGGTTGCGGTCAAGAGACGGTCACGCAATGGCTCAAACTCCAAACGACGCCGAGGCATGTGCCAAAGAAGCCTGTTCTCGGGATCAAGCGTTTCGCCCTGGCGGTGCACTTCGCTCGATTGCTGCCAAGTCGCAGAAAGCATGATCCGTTTTTGTAATCGCTTAATCGACCAACCATCCTTCATGAATTCGCTGGCTAGGTAGTCCAACAATTCAGGGTGCGAAGGCCTGTCGCCGCGAGATCCAAAATCGCTGGCGGTCGGCACCAATCCAGCGCCGAAATGATGTTGCCAAATTCGATTGACGAGGATTCTCGAGGTGAGCGGATTGTTTTTGCTGGCGATCGCTTGCGCTAGTTCTAATCGACCGCTTCCTTTCGTGAATGGCTTGCCACCATCCACATGGGATAACAACTGCAAAAAGCGTCGAGGAACACTGTCGCCAGCATTGCCAGGCTGTCCTCGTTTAAAAATAACCGGATCGTGCGGTGTGGGTTTATCATTGATCACCATGCCGCGAGGGGGTGAGCCATGATGCGATGCCTCCACACCCTTGATCTTTCCGAGTTGTTGATTGTATTCATTGCGTTCAGCTTGATCCAACAGCGCAATCATCTGTTCTGAGTTCAGGGTCGTCGGATGATCGGTTGCAAACAAAGCGACGTGCAGCGCTTCATCGCTGTCGTCTGGGAGCCGGGTTGCATTGGCTTCCTTTTTGCGAAGCTCCTTCCATTGGGTGAAGATGTCTTCAAGTTTCTTTCCAACCGTTTGAGCGACATCCATAATCGATTCAGGTGCCGATTCTCGAAGCGATTCGACGAGGCTTGGATTCAAGCTCGATAGCGATTCCGGAGTCCCTTGTAGAAGGCTCTTGAACTCCTCTTGGAATGTTTCCTGAGGCAAGGCTGCAAAGCGATTCAAGAAACCCCAAACGGGGTGGCTCTGCGCTGCTGGGCTCTTCATGAACTCTTGCCAACTCGCAACAGCCCGAGGTCGCAATGGCCCTCGATCGCCAATCTTCTTGACACTCTTAGGGTTGCCCTCACTCTTGAGCTTCGCCAGGTGAATTAGGTAGTCAGCAATACGGGACCGCAGCTCCTCTTCTGTGGAGACGCGTTTTTTCTCAAGCCAGCTGTCGACTTCCTTTTGCTTTTCGGCAGTGGCTGCCAAGAACTCGTCGTAACCAGGAGTGGTGGACGGCTCACCAAGGAGTGGCAGGTCCGAAGGTTCTTGGCAGCTTGCAAAAACTCCGTAGAGCGAGTAGTAATCCGCGGTCGGAATCGGATCGTATTTGTGATCGTGGCAGCGCGCGCAGGCGACGCTGGTACCCAGAAACGCGCGCGTCACGACATCGATTCGATCGTCGATGATCTCGTGTGGGTTTCCCATAAATTTCCTGCCTACAGTCAGGAAGCCTAACGCAGCTAGTTTGGGACGATTTGCGTCGTTGAGTTCGAGTTGGTCGGCAGCCAACTGTTCGATGATGAACTCATTAAAGGGTTTGTCATCATTGAAGGCGTTGATGACATAATCTCGATAGGTATATGCGTATGGATAACGCGTGTCGCGACTTCCGGCTTGGTAGCCCGTGGTCTCAGCGAATCGAGCCAAGTCGAGCCAGTGCCGAGCCCATCGTTCACCGTAGTGTTTACTCTCCAGCAAGCGATCGATGAGTCTTTCGAACGCGTCCGGTGAATGGTCTGCTTCAAACGCTTTGACCTCATCGTAGGTCGGAGGTAATCCAGTCAGTGTAAAGCATGCGCGCAGGATGAGAGTTCTTCGGTCGGTTGGATTGTTGGGTGCGAGTCCTTTTGATTCCAACGCGGATAGGATAAATCGGTCGATCGGTTGTTTGGGCCATGAAGTTTTCTTGACTTCTGGGGGAGCCACCTCCTTGATTGGTTGGTAAGACCAATGCGACTCGCGAATCTGATCGATCCGTTGAGCCGGCGGAAGCAATTCGTTGGCAGAAGGCTCTTGGTCTTTGGGCCAATAGGCACCAGTCCGGACCCATTCGTCGAGGATGGCAATTTCATCAACGCCGAGTTTCCCTTTTGGAGGCATTTCAAACTTGGGATCGTTATAATGAACCGCGCGAATGATCAGGCTTTTTTCTAGGTCGCCTGGAATAACGGCCGGGCCTAAACTTCCACCTTTTGTGACTGCCGTTTGGATGTCTAGTCGCAATTCACCGGACTGTTCAGCGGGCCCGTGGCATTCGACGCAGTGCTTGGTTAAAAGTGGGCGGACTTTTGTTTCAAAGAAAGCCTCTTTTACGCCAAGTTTGTCGTCGCCCAGTTTGGCTTCACCGAGTTTGTCCTCAGCCAGAGAAATCGTGTTTCCGAGCAAAACTAGGGCATAAATCGAACTTGCAATTCGAACCATCGACCCTACGAAATTCTCAGAAGTCTTAGAAAAAGGCATTGGAACGGGCACTGATGCTTTCCTTGGGCAGGACTGCGGATTGCGGACTTGGTGGAATTTGGCGAACGTCGCCTAGGTGGGATAGTATACAGGCTAATCAATTGGTCCAAAAATAGCAACGAAACCAGGGCTTTGGGCGTGACATCGCGAGCTTGCTAGTGGCACGGATTACAAGATTTGCTGCACTTTGCAAGCTAGTTACCAGGCTCTGCCTGGTAACTCAATGCAAGCGAGGCTCCGCCTCGCCGAAATGCATCCTTAGTTTGTGAACTCGGATAATTAAGTTGACAAATCAGGGATAACTCCGATAGGTTCAGTGATAAACACCCCAAACCGGGATAAAAACAAGTTCGTCTCTGGAGCGAAGATATGTCGAACCTTCGATCTGAGTTTCGTGAATTCCTCCTCCGAATCGCGAACAACGAGCTCAAGTACGAGGACTGGGATTGTTTTGCAGTATCGCATTATGATGACGAAGAGATTGAGCAAACTCGCAGATCAATCGTGAAACGATCGCTAGATTTTCCTGACTGGCAGGTTGGTTGGATTCCGCCCGATTTTTCAGATACAGCACGTGCTCTCGCGGAAAGCCTGCGGGAGATATCGACAGATTCAATTTTCTACTTGCCGGAATGGTCGGGTTTCTTGCCTGATGGAACGCTACAAATCAAAGCAAGTTGGTATGATGAGGATTCACATTCAACAGGCTTCCTTGAACTCCGTACTACAGATCCAGACTACACGTTTTGGAAATGGTTGGTATCCAATCGCAAGTTTGGCAAGGGATTAAAGTCGGCAACTGAGATCAATAACCTTAAAGACTACTTTTTAAAACACGCAAAATAGCGGACGAACATATAAAGGATTAGATTCTGCGTCGTTGTTCTAGGAACGTACGCGGGCTGGACTGCGGTCGATTGCCCGATCTCTGTTTTGGGGCTTAAAAAGTTAGCCAGAATTTAATCCCATGTTCGAGAAGCCCAAGCGGCAGTTCTTGATTCGCAAGGGATGCCCCTCACCGCGCCAGCTTGGCTGCTTTGATGCTCGTTGGTACTCGGTTTGCTAAAGGGTTTTGCTTCCTTGCACTTCCCTTACATTGGCTCGTTGGCTTGCTTTTAACATCGGGCGGTAGAGTTTGCATATGTCTCGTACGGTGAGTCTCGTCGATTCTTGACAATCGCAACTAAGAATCAGCCATTTTCGCAGGGCGGCTGGAAGGGTGTTGCGGAGTTGGTGGTTGGTTTTGAACGCAAGCTTGGTTGCTTGTTTCTAAGTATTGTGCCAACTCGGCTGCCG
>Ga0247833_1000587_pt1 | contig 65501 bp, 51 predicted proteins | sample LaCruzMarch2015__7_FD_187117 | JGI IMG/M metagenome (GOLD analysis project Ga0247833, IMG submission 187117) | Freshwater microbial communities from meromictic Lake La Cruz, Castile-La Mancha, Spain - LaCruzMarch2015_8m | ecosystem: Environmental > Aquatic > Freshwater > Lake | place: Spain...
GCCGCCCGCAGGTGCCCGAACGTCTTCGCCTGCCGCTTGCCCAATTCATACCAGCAGCATTGGAAGGATCGGTAGCCCCCACGGCTCCGCAGCGTGTAGATCTTGATTTCCGCCAGCTCCCGGCCCACACTCACCACTGTATTTCTCGGCTTCATACGCCGAGGGCCGGTGTCAAAACCTCGCTGCATGAAATCCTGCATGAATCTACTCGCCTTCCATGCCCGTGACTTTCACAATGAGTTGTTCCAGAGATGTTTCCCGCACTTCCCAAACCAGCCATCCTGCCCATGTGGGGTTCGTTAGCCTGGCGCGCTTGCGCGCGGGAGGCCATTTACTGCAAAGCCGCCATCGCCTTCCGGGCGCGGTCCTTGCTTTCGCCGTCATCTTTTTCGCGGGAGGGAAGGCCCAGGCCTTTTTTGAGCTCGGCAAGGGCTTCCGGCTTCCGCCCGAGGGCCGCGTAGGTGCGGCCCAGTTCGACATGGTGGATCACGCGGTCCGGCCGGAGGGCGATCGCCTTTTCAAAGCACTCTGCGGCCCGCTCGTTCGAGGCATCGGGCATCTTTCCGTAGATCGCCTCGGCGACGAAGCGCAGCGCGGCGTTTAGGTTTGCCAGCTCGTAGTTCCAGCGTCCGAGCACGTGCCACGCGTAGTCGCTCTTGGGGTTGAGGCGGATCGCGGCCTCGGCTTCCTCTCGGATCAGGCGGGACATCTCGATGCGTTTGCGGGCGCCCTCAAGGAAGGCGGACTTGCCATAGCAGATCGCCAGCGAGAGGCGGGCATCCGCATTGTTCGGATCGCTTTTCACCGCAAGCTGGGCGTACTCGAGCGACCTGCGGGCGAGCTCGCGGTTCTCCGGTGTGCGCGACTCGCTCACCACTTGCTGGGAGTACTGCTTCGCGATGCGCCGGAGGATCTCGGCGTCGTTCGGCTTGATGGCATCCGCCTTCAAGTAAAAATCGACCGCCTCCTGGTTTCGGTGCTTCGCGTCGAGCGCGTCGCCCGCGCTCACCAGATCACTGGCGGATTGTGCCCAGGCGGCCAGCGGGAGGCTTAGCGCGATGAGCACCAGGAAGGTCCTCTGGAGGCGGATTCGGATTGTGCCCGCGAATAAAGTCAATGAACGCGAATAAAATGAGGAAAAAACGGACAGGAGAAAATGGCAGCGCCCTTTGTCCTGCGGCAAGTTTTTCCCATTCGCGGGAATTCGCGTGATTCGCGGGCCTCTGCCCCCGTTTTCAGGCCTGCGCCCCCGGCGCGAAAGGGTTTTACCGCCCTTCATGCGGTTTCCCTCCTCAGGAGAACATCCCGCAGATCCGCTGTAGCCGGCACCCGGAACAGCTGGATGAGGCAATAGGCGGCCATCGCGATATTCCCGAGCAGAAGAATCGCGACCAGCCAAACCACGCGGGCAAGCCAGCCGGTTTCCTTGTAGGCAACCCAGACGAAGAAGGTCAGAAAGCCGAAATAGGCATCCGCCAGCGTGGCCTGGAACCAGAGGTCGCCGGTCAGCGCGGCCGGGAGAGCCCAGATCGCCGTCTCCATGCTCGCACGGGTCGTCACCCAAAGCATGGCGGCGAGAATGCCGAGGAAGAAGACGCGAAGGAAGATGATCATGGAAGTATATACGAAGACCGGACGCGCAGAGCCGTCCAAGATCGTGCCCGCCCGGGAGTATGTAAATAAAGAACGCTGATTTTCCACCCCGATGCAACTGTGGTCTGTCCAGACCGGACTTGCTCCACGACGGGGAGGAAGATTTATGGCTGCTCCTGGCTGCCGGTTGCCAGGAGCCGGGAGGACGGCCGCGCCGGCAAAGATCCAGCCAGCGGTTGCCTATGGATCAGCCACCACCCGAGCAGAATCATCGCAGCCAATGCGGTCAGTATTCCGGTGGACGGTTCGGGGATGGGAGAAGGATAGTAGCCTGGGGTGAACGTCATGTTTGAGTTCGGCACCGAGGAATTCTGCTTCAAACCGAACAGGCCTCCCTCACCGTCGTAAACCAAATCGAATCCGTTAATGACATTGCGGCCGGTGTTCAAGAATTGCTCGCCGTATGGCGATTGGCTTTCACTGAATAGCCCCGGGCTGAAAGCCGACCACTGCGTGCGGTACGTTGTTTCGGGATCGGGGGAGGGTCTGAAGAGATTATCCGGGTGGCTATTGACTTCGAAACTGACCGCCCCGTTCGAATTCAGCAAATTGACGGTGTAGTTTCCGGTCACCTCCCCCGGGCCCTTTTCCGGGAGCGTCAAGTAGGCTTGGCCGATACCGACATCCACCAGGATCCGGCCGGTGGCCGAGGTGTTGCCTTCGTAGACCACCGTTCCGGTGGGGATTTGCCAGTCGGGCGGGCTGCCGGGAACCTCTGCCAGGCCGGTCGGGATCAGGTTGGTGTAGGCAAAGCCTGTCGTGCTCGCCGTCAATCCCACGTGCACCCCGGATTGACCGAGCGTGTAGCCTGCTCGCATGGTCCCGGCCTTCATTTGGTCAACGTTAAGAAACGCGTTAAACTGCTGGTTGTATTGGTTGGTGTTGTTCGGGGACGTGCTGGTGCCGGAGGGGTCGATGCCCACACCAAAATTAGACGCGGTTTCCAAAATGCCGGGGTTGTCGGCATATGTCGCCACTTGGCCGGGTTGAAGGGTGAGCGTGTGGTTGGAGAATGCGACGATGGAGTTGTCGGTAAGCGTCACGTTGCCGGAAGCAACCGTTGTGGAGAAATGAGCGCTCGATCCCTGGGCCGTGATCGATCGCGCCACCAGAACGGGAAGGGTGGACTGAGCTGGTCCCGTCACCCCCCCATAAGCGGTCGCCTGCGTAAAACGAACCGTCAAATCCGCCCATGTGCCTTGGAAAAGGCGATTGCTGCTACTAAGGTAGAGTTGCCCCCCGAAGCCAGTGGGCGTGTAGTCCGAGGGCAACATGTTTGCGCTGACATACATTCCCCGGGAACCGGTATCCAAGATGATTTGGTGCGTTCCCAAATCGATGGATTGAGTCGTGTCCGTGATGTTGAGGTCAAGCATCGATTCCAATGGTGAAGCCGTACCGTAATTCGGACTGTCGGAATATTGTATGTAGTACTGTTCTTGGAAGCCGGTATAGCCGGTAAAAGGGTTCAACGCTGGAGCTTGCGCACGCATGACCCCCGCACTTCCGGCGAACAGAGCGGCCAAATAGGAAATTATTTTGAAATACGTCGTCTTCATGTCAGGCAGATTCCTAGCAGGACTTTATTTTTCAACTATCCGCGCGACCCTCGTCGGCGCAAACTTTTTTCACCCGAAGTTTTGTTACTCGACGAACTCGATCTCCGCGACCGGCGGGATGAGCCCGAGGGCGGCTGCGGTGCCGAGGAATTTCCGGATCGCCTCGCGTCCGGTCTCGCCGTAGTCGAGCGTGTAGTCGTTGACATACATCCCGATGAATTCATCGGCCAGCGGGATGTCCATGCCACGTGCGTGCGCCATGCTGTGCGTCACCGCAGCCCGGCGGTGCTCCAGCCCGTGCCGGATGCTTTCGCGCAGGATGTCGGAGAGCTCGCTGCGGACGGCGGCCGGAATATCTTTTCGGACGATGTTCCCCCCGAGCGGCAGCGGCAGCCCGGTGTCGGATTTCCACCAGGCCCCGAGGTCGCGCACGAGGTGGAATCCGTCCCGCGCATACGTCAGCTGCCCCTCATGGATGATCAGGCCGACATCGACGCGGCCGTCCCGGACTGCATCAAAAATCTGGTCGAACGGGACGACCTCGTAAGAGAAGTCCTTCCCGAGATAAATCTGGGCCGCCAAGTACGCGCTCGTCATTTTTCCGGGGATCGCAATTCGCCGCGCCCGGAGCCATTCCCGGCGGGCATCGTCGTCCGGCAGCGCCCGGGCGGTCTCGTCGAGCGTGATGAACATCGGCCCGTACCCGTCGCCCATGCTGGCCCCGCTGGGAAGCGGGGCATACTTGTCGAGCAGGTAGGCGAGCGCGTGGATCGACACCGCCGTGATGTGGAGCTCCCCGCGCGTCGCCCGCTCGTTCAGCGTCTGGATGTCCTGAAGGATGTGCTCAAACCGGTACCCGCGCTGGTCGATCTGCCCGGTCGCCATCGCGTAAAACATGAAGGCGTCGTCCGGGTCCGGGGAATGCCCGAGCGTCAATGTCTGTGATTTCCAATCCGTCATAGGCAGAAGGTAATAGAGCAGGTCCTGCGATTCCGCGCCAGAGGGAGTTTTTTTTCGATTTCGGCATCATTTCTGCTCATAAATTTGTTGTGCCCACCGGCATCTGGAAGATAGAAGATGCGGTCCGCCCCGGGGTCGCGCGGAAAGTTCCCGGAATACCAGAAGATCCAGCAAACGTATAAACAAGCATGCAGACTAAAACGACCCGCCTCACCGGACCACCTCCGAAGCAAGGACTCTACGACCCGGCCTTCGAGCACGACGCGTGTGGCGTCGGGTTCATCGTGAACATCCGCGGGGAGAAATCGCATGCGATCGTCAGCGATGCGCTCACGATCCTTCGCAATCTCGACCACCGTGGCGCGGTCGGCAGCGAGCCGAACACCGGCGACGGTGCCGGCATCCTCATCCAGATCCCCGACAAATTCCTGCGCCGCGCCTGCGGGGAGGCCGGGATCCGGCTGCCCGAGTTCGGCCAATACGGGGTCGGGATTGTTTTCACCTCGCCCGACGAGTCCGAGGCGGACGCCGCTCAGGAGACGTTTGAGAAGCTGGCCGCCGGCCAGGGGCTTGCCGTGCTCGGATGGCGCGAGCTGCCGACCGACAACTCCTCGCTCGGGGCGACCGCGTGCGCCAGCGAGCCCCGGATGCGCCAGGTCTTCATCGAGCGCAAGCCCGGCTGCACGGACGTCTTGGAGTTCGAGCGCCAGCTCTACATCGTGCGCAAGCGCGCGAGCAATGCGATCCGCACCTCCGGCCAGGACCCGCTCTGGTTCGTCGCCAGCCTTTCGAGCCGGACGATCGTTTATAAGGGGATGCTCATGCCCGAGCAGGTCGACGCTTATTTCTGCGACCTGATGGACCCGGACGTCGAGTCCGCGCTTGCGCTCGTGCACTCGCGGTTTTCCACGAACACGTTCCCGAGCTGGGACCGCTCGCACCCGTACCGCTACATCGCGCACAACGGCGAGATCAACACCCTGCGGGGCAACATCAACTGGATGCATGCCCGCCAGTCGCTGCTCTCCAGCAAGCTCTTCGGCGACAAGCTGGCCGAGTCGTTCCCGGTGATCAATAGCGACGGGTCGGACTCCGCGATGTTTGACAACTGCCTCGAGCTGCTGACCCTCTCCGGGCGCTCGCTCCCGCATGCCATCATGATGATGATCCCCGAGCCGTGGGAGCTTCATGAGACGATGCCCGACGACAAACGCGCGTTTTACGAGTTCCATTCCTGCCTCATGGAGCCGTGGGATGGCCCGGCGTCGATCGCCTTCACCGACGGCGCCGTCATCGGGGCCATCCTCGACCGCAACGGGCTGCGCCCGTCCCGCTATTGGGTCACGAAGGACGGCCTCGTGATCATGGCCTCCGAGGCCGGCGTCCTTCCGATCGCCCCCGAGCGGGTCGAGGAAAAGGGCCGCCTGCAGCCAGGCCGGATGTTCCTCGTCAACACCGAGGAGGGCCGCATCGTCTCCGATGAGGAGATCAAGGGCCAGATCATCCGCCAGCATCCGTACCGCGAGTGGCTGGAGGCGAACCACGTCCTCCTCACCGACCTGCCCGAGCCCCCGCACGAGCGGCTGCCCGAGCACGATACGATTCTGCACCGCCAGCTCGCGTTCGGATATACGTTTGAAGACCAGCGCGTCATCCTCGGGCCGATGGCCCGCGACGGCGTGCAGCCGCTGGGATCGATGGGGACCGACACTCCGCTGGCCGTCCTCTCCGACCGGCCGGTCCTCCTCTACAACTATTTCAAGCAGCTCTTTGCGCAGGTGACCAACCCGCCGATCGACCCGATCCGCGAGGAGATCGTCACCGCGACGGTCACGATGCTCGGCTCCGAGGGGAACCTTCTCGAGCCGAAGCCGGAAAGCTGCCGGATGATCAAGCTGGACGGCCCGATCATCAACAACGCCGAGCTCGAGCAGATCCGGCATGTCGAGCGCGACGGGTTCCATCCCGTCACGCTGCCGATCCTCTTTCCTGCGGCCGACGGAGCCGACGGGCTCGCGCCGGCGATGGACCGCCTCTGCGCGGCCGCTGACGCGGCCATCGCCGAGGGCCAGAACATCCTGATCCTCAGCGACCGCGGCGTCGATGCCACCCACGTTGCGATCCCTGCGCTCCTGGCCGTCTCCGGACTCCACCACCACCTGATCCGCACCGGCGCCCGCACGAAGGTCAGCCTCGTCCTGGAATCCGGCGAGCCGAGGGAGGTCCACCACTTCGCCCTGCTCATCGGCTACGGCGCGAGCGCGGTCAACCCGTACCTCGCATTCGAGTCGCTCGATGACATGATCCGCCAGCAGATGCTGCCCGGGATCGACCACAAGACGGCGGTCAAAAACTTCGTGAAGGCGGCCCTGAAGGGGGTTGTCAAGACGATGGCGAAGATGGGGATCTCGACGATCCAGAGCTACCGCGGCGCCCAGATCTTCGAGGCCGTCGGCCTCCACCACTCGGTCATCGACAAATATTTCTGCTGGACCCCATCCCGCGTCGAAGGCGCGAGCCTGCACGCGATCGGGCTCGAGCTCATGCGCCGCCACGAGCGCGCGTTTGACCCGCGCGGAGAAATCCATCCGACCCTCGACGCCGGCGGCGAATACCAGTGGCGGAACGAGGGCGAGGAGCACCTCTTCAACCCGGAGACGATCCACTCGCTGCAGAAGGCGGTCCGCACCGGCGACTACGCGACGTTCAAAAAGTACGCCGCGCTCGTCAACGACCAGGACCGCAAGCACTTCACCCTGCGCGGGCTTCTGGAGTTTGCGAACACATCCCCGATCCCGATCGACGAGGTCGATTCGGTCGAGGAGATCATGAAGCGCTTCAAGACCGGGGCGATGAGCTACGGGTCGATCTCGCTGGAAGCCCACGAGGCGCTCGCGATCGCCATGAACCGGGTCGGCGGAAAGTCGAATACCGGCGAGGGCGGCGAAGATGCCGAGCGCTTCACCTGGACGAATGAAAACGGGGACTCCAAAAACTCCGCGATCAAGCAGGTGGCATCCGGGCGGTTTGGCGTGACCGCGCACTACCTGACCAACGCGCGCGAGATCCAGATCAAGATGGCGCAGGGCGCGAAGCCCGGCGAGGGCGGCGAGCTGCCCGGCACCAAGGTCTATCCCTGGGTTGCAAAGACCCGCGGCACGACGCCCGGCGTCGGGCTCATCTCGCCGCCTCCGCACCACGACATCTACTCGATCGAGGACCTTGCCGAGCTGATCCACGACCTGAAAAATGCGAACCGCCGCGCGCGCATTTCGGTGAAGCTGGTTTCCGAAGTCGGGGTCGGCACGATCGCCGCCGGCGTCGCGAAGGCGCATGCGGACGTCGTCCTTATCAGCGGGTTTGACGGCGGCACCGGAGCATCGCCGCTCTCGAGCATCAAGCATGCCGGGATGCCGTGGGAGCTCGGCCTGGCCGAAACCCACCAGACGCTTGTTTTGAACAACCTCCGCAGCCGGATCGCGGTCGAGACCGACGGGCAGCTGAAAACCGGTCGCGACGTCGCCGTGGCGGCGCTGCTCGGGGCCGAGGAGTTCGGCTTTGCGACCGCTCCCCTGGTCACCCTCGGGTGCATCATGATGCGCGTCTGCCATAAAAACACATGCCCGGTCGGCGTGGCTACCCAGGACCCGGAGCTCCGGAAAAACTTCACCGGCGATCCGGCGCACACGGTCAACTTCATGCGTTTCATCGCGCAGGAGGTCCGCGAGATCATGGCCGAGCTCGGGTTCCGCACCATCGCCGAGATGGTCGGCCGCACCGACAAGCTGGAGGCCCGCAAGGCGGCTGACCACTACAAGGCGAGCGGCCTCGACCTCTCGCCAATGCTCTACCAGCCGCCGGTCGGCCCCGAGGTCGGCCGCTACTGCCAGTTGGAGCAGGACCACGGCCTCGCCAAATCGCTCGATGTCAGCGTCCTCCTCGACCTCTGCCAGCCGGCGATCGAAAAGGGCGAGAAGGTCCGCGCGACGGTCCCGATCAAAAATATCAACCGCGTGGCGGGCACGATCGTCGGCAACGAGGTCACCCGCAAATATGGCGCGGCCGGGCTTCCGGACGACACCATCCACCTCCATTTCACCGGCAGCTCGGGCCAGAGCTTCGGAGCCTTTGTCCCGCCCGGGATGACGCTCGAGCTGGAGGGCGACACCAACGACTACCTCGGCAAGGGTCTCAGCGGAGGGCGGATCATCGTCTATCCTCCCGCAGGCTCCACGTTCCCGGCGGAGGACAACATCATCGCCGGCAACGTCGCCCTCTACGGCGCGACGAAGGGCGAGGTCTTCATCCGCGGCATGGCGGGGGAACGCTTCGGCGTCCGCAACTCCGGCGTCCACACGGTCGTCGAGGCGATCGGCGACCACGGTTGCGAATACATGACCGGCGGGCGCGTCGTCATCCTCGGCCCGACCGGCCGCAACTTTGCTGCCGGCATGTCCGGCGGGGTGGCGTACATCCTCGATGAGGCCGGCGACTTCGGCGAAAAGCGATGCAACAAGGCGATGGTCGGGCTCAGCGGGGTCACGGATGCCGCCGAGGCCGAAGACCTCCGCACGTTCATCGCGCGGCATGCCGAACTCACCGGAAGCGCCCGCGCAAAAAACGTCCTGGCCGACTGGGATAACGCGCTCAAAAAATTCGTCAAGGTGATGCCGAAAGATTACAAGCGCGTCCTGGAGGCGCTGGCGAAGGCCGAGGCCGCCGGGCTGACCGGCGAGGAGGCGATCAACGCGGCGTTCGAAGCCAATGCGCGCGACACGTCGCGTGTGGGAGGAAACTGATTATGGGAAAACCGAGCGGATTTATGGATTACCATCGCGAGGTGGCTGCCGACGCGGCGCCAACCGAGCGGATCGCAAACTGGAACGAGTTCCACCTGCATATGCCGGAGGAACGCCTGCGCACGCAGGGGGCCCGCTGCATGGACTGCGGGATCCCGTTCTGCCACACCGGCAAGCTGATCAGCGGGATGGCGAGCGGGTGCCCGGTGAACAACCTGATCCCGGAGTGGAACGATCTCGTTTACCGCGGGCTCTGGCGCGAGGCGCTGGACCGTTTGCACAAGACGAACAACTTCCCGGAGTTCACCGGCCGAGTCTGCCCGGCTCCCTGCGAGGGCTCGTGCACGCTCGGAATCATCGAGCCGCCAGTCGCGATCAAGACCATCGAATGTGCGATCGTGGACAAGGGCTGGGAGGAGGGCTGGATCAAGCCGAATCCTCCGGAGGTCCGCACGGGCAAACATGTCGCCGTCGTCGGCTCCGGGCCGGCCGGGCTCGCCTGCGCCGACCAGCTGAACAAGGCCGGGCACACGGTCACCGTCTTCGAGCGCGCCGACCGCATCGGCGGGCTCCTGCTCTACGGGATCCCGAACATGAAGCTTGACAAGAGCGGGGTCGTCGAGCGCCGCGTCCGCCTCATGGAAGCTGAGGGGATCACGTTCAAAACCGGCGTCAACGTCGGCACCAACCTTGATGCCGAGCGGCTCCTCGCCGACTTCGCTGCGGTCGTGCTCTGCACCGGAGCGACCAAGCCGCGCGACCTTCCGATCCCCGGGCGCGAGATCCCCGGCGTCCACTTCGCCATGGAGTTCCTCACCGAAAACACCCGGTTCCTTCTCGACCACGGCGCCCCGAACGGGATCCGTCCGCCCATCGATGCGGCGGGAAAGCATGTCGTTGTCATCGGCGGCGGCGACACCGGCACCGATTGTGTCGGCACCTCGCTCCGCCACGGCTGCGCATCCGTGACCCAGCTCGAGATCCTTCCCAAGCCTCCGCTTCAGCGCGCGAAGGACAACCCCTGGCCGGAGTGGCCGAAAGTTTACAAGATGGACTACGGCCAGGAGGAGGCTGCCGCCAAGCAGGGGCAGGACCCGCGCCAGTACGAGGTCACCGCGAAAAAATTTATCATTGGACCGGACGGCAAGCTCTCCGGCGTTGAGGTCGTCAACATCCGCTGGGAAAAAGACGCCCAGGGCCGGTTTGCTCCCCGCGATATCGAGGGCACGGTCCGGGTGATCCCGGCCGAGCTCGTCCTTCTCGCGATGGGGTTCCTCGGGCCGGAAGACCCGGTCCTCACCGCCCTGAATGTCGAGCGCGACGCCCGCAGCAATGCCAAGGCGGAGCACGAGAAGTACACGACGAATGTCGCGAACGTCTTCGCCGCCGGCGACTGCCGCCGCGGACAGTCGCTCGTCGTCTGGGCGATCAACGAGGGCCGCGGGGCCGCCCGCGAGGTCGACCGGTTCCTGATGGGATCCAGCCAGCTTCCGTAGCCGGAACTATTTGCTGGAGCCCAGCAGGGCCTGGAGGGCGGGAACTTTGCTTAGGATCGTATCGACCGCCTCCGGCCCGGCCACCGTGCGGGCCTGAGATAAAAATTCACTCAGCAGCGGCACGGCCTTGTCCATCGGAACGCCCGCTTGCTGGAGGGCGCCGATCGCCTCGGCCGCCCCGCTCAGGTTTCCGCCGAGCAGGCCGCCAGCTTTGCCCAGAAGCCCGCCGAGCAGACCGCCTGCAGACCCCGCAGATCCTGCTGCCGGCGCAGCCGACAGAAGCCCGGCCGCACCCGGGAAATGCTGAAGGAGCTGGTTGAAGTCGGTCGCGGAAACCTTCTCCTTGAGAAAATTCAGAATGATCCCCGCGCCCGACCGGACGGCCGATTCGGGGAGATTGAGGCTCCGGCTGATGCTCGCAATGATTTCGTCCATGCCCCCTTCGTATCGGATTCTTCAGCGATCTGCAAGGCGGCCGGATTTCTTTCGGCGCCCCTCACACCCCATCCTGCAAAGGCCCCGCATAAATGCGGAACTCCAAACGGGGACGCCGACTCTGTGTTTGGAGTTCCGCGTTTACGCGGCAGGCAGCTGGATCAGCCCGCAAAGGAACCATGCGGATGCACGATAACGGGGACAGTGTCTTCTCGTCACGCCTGCGGCCTGGGCTTTGGAATGGCCGGACCTATACGGCCCCGGCGTCCGCCGGGGGGGGTCAGCGGCTGTCTGGCACCTGGGCCTTGTGAAGATGCTTGAGCAGCTGCGGCAGCGCGTCGGCGACAGCCGGCGGCGTGCGGCCGGCGAAGAGGATTTCGACGGCGTCGGATTTCGACTCGTAGGTGACGAATCCGCCGTAGTCGCGGAGGGCTCGGGCGATTTCCCGTGCCGCCCCAAAATCGTCAGGGTCGACGTCCTGCGGGATCGCGATACGGGATCCCACGCGGCATTTCGATTTCGTGAGGAAAGGCGGAAGGCCGATCGAGAGGGCGTGGAAGATGCCGCTTGTTAGCTCGTCCTGGCGGATGATCCCCGCGATGAGCGGCTGGTCGGGCGGGCCATCCCCGCTGGCGGTCAGATCGACCAGCCTCGCGCTGGTCGCCCCGATGCGGCCCTCCCCCATCGGGCGGGGTTCCACCACCACCCAGGCGGTGAGGCCATCCGGGGCAACCAGGATCAGCGGGGTTTGTCGGAACATTTGCAAGTTGGCAGCTGCCGGCAAACGAAGCGCTCCGAGCCGTTCATCGTCGACCCACAGCTCGCGCTCCGGCATCGGGAGCTCGCTCACAAACACCGGCTGCCAACGCAGGCCGATCCGAAGGTTTTTCTCCCGGCCGACGAGGCGGGCGCTGGCGAGTTTTGTTGTCGGGGGGAGGGGAAGGTTCCAGAGGCTGGCATCGGCAAACGGGCGTGCAAGGGGATCCCGAGCGGGGGCCGCCTGGGCAACCGTGGCGACGGGAGGCGGGGTGGCCGCGGCGGTTGCGGCGGTTGCGGCGGTTGCGGCGGTTGCGGGAATCGAAGTTTCGGACGATGCGGCAATCTCCGGGACAGCAGGCGATGGCAGGCGGGGTAACGGCGGCGGAGTCGCCTCGGCAAGAGCGGGAGGGGCCGCCGGGATCGTTGGTTCGGTCTGAGCTGGCTCCTCCGGAGGCGGAAGGGATTCCACAAGGAGCGGCTCCGGGGTGGGGCACGGAGGGGAGGCGGTGGCTGTCGCGGGAGCGATTTCGTGCGGCGGATAGTGGACTGCGGGTGGGGCCAGGCGGGTGAGGAGGACGACCGCCACGCAGGTGGCGGCGGCCAGCCAGAAACCGATCCAGACGGCCTTTTTGCTGACGGGCTGCCGGCGCAGCGGCTCCGGCTGCACTTCCTGCTCGATCGTCACGCGTGCCGCCTCTGGTTCGGAGGCGAGGAGTTCGGCCAGCACGGCCGAGCGGATTCTGGCCGAGGCCTGTCCGGCATCGTAAAGCGCAGCGAGGGCCTGCGCCATGCACTCCTGCTCGAGCATTCCGGAGTAAAGGTCCTCCCCCGCGGCGGCCTGCGCCAGCAGGTCGGGATCGCCATCCACCCAGGCGGCAATGGCATTCTCAAGCTCCATGGCCAGCCTCCTCCCGCTTCTGCTCCACGCAAATCTTGAGTTGCTGCCGCAGGCGGAAAAGCGTGATGCGAACCCATTCCACAGACTTTTTTCTGAGGGCAGCCATGGCGGCGGAATCCATGCCGCCGCGGTATTTTTCCTCGAGGAGCTCGCGGGCTCCCTGGCCCATGCGCTCGAGGCATTGGGCGAGGTAGTCGGCATCCGGCGCATCGAGTCGCTCGGACGCCCGCGCCTGGGATTGCACGAGCTTCCACTCCTCGTAGCGGGCGCGCCCGGCGCTGTCGCGGGCATGGCGCTGGAGCTCGGCGCGCAGGAGGTTCGATGCGATCGCGCGCAGCCAGGCCGGAAACGAGGTGCCGGCCTCGAAGCGGTGGATGTTCCGGTAGGCAAAAACGAAGGATTCGTGGGCGATCTCGTCCATGAGGTGGGGGGCCGGCGCCCGCAGGGCGATGAACGCCCTCAGCCTGGGGAGGTGCCTCTCCAGAAGCGTCTCGAAGGCCTGCCGCTCGCCCCTTTGGACGGCCCGAACAAACTCGGCATCATCGTTCATGAAGCGGCCAGCATGGCAGGTTGGGGCATGGGTTTCGATCAAAAGTCTGCATCGGAGGCTACTCGAGCATAACCCGCAGGCGGAGGAACCGGCGGGGGTTGGTGGTGAGGTCTGCCGAATCTGTGACCGTGGTTAGTCCCGGTACGTTTGGCGCCCCGCTGCTGCTCCAGATCGGCGCGACCCCCCAGTCGATGAGGTCGTTGCTCGCCTCGACAAAATAGGTCAGGGAGGGATCCGCGATGCAGGGGAAGGTAAGCGAGAGGAAGTTCCCCCCTGGCGAGAGCGCGAGCTGAGGCAGAGGATCGCCGGAGGCGGCCAGCGGGTCGCCGCCCAGCGAGTATTCCAGGAGGTTGGGCATCCCGTCGCCGTCGGGGTCCGCCGCATCTCCGACGAGCGCGGGATCCGAAGCCTGCGACCCGAACCGGTCCTTCTGCCAGAGCGGAAAACATTTTGGGCGGCTGGTGATGCTGAGCCCGTACCCGTTGCTTGTGATCCAGACTTCCTCGGGGACGTGGGGGTTGAAGAAGACGCGTTCCGGCGCGCGAAACGGGTAGGAGGTCTGCTGGAATGTCGGGCTGGGCGCATCGCGGTCCTGCGAGATCCAGAGCCCGGCGAATCGGGTTGTCATCCAAAGCTCGTAGCGGTTTGTCGGGTGCGGGGTCACCGAGATCACGCTGCTGCCCGCGACCCCTGGCTCGCCGTTCCACACGAGGCTCCAGGCACCTCCTCCGTCCACGGTTTTGTAGAGGCCGCCGTAGGTCGTGGGGGAGTCGGCGGAGGGGGGGACGGTTGCGGCGAGGTCGGTATTGCTCACGCAGGCGTACCAGGTGAGGCCGCTGGGATCGGCCGGGTCGACCGCCACGTCGCGGGTGAAATACCGGAGCTCGACCCGTGTGGATTTGTCCGCCCACGCGCCCGCAGATGAGGAGTAGAAAAAAACCCCCGAGCTCGGGGTGAATCCGGCGCTGGCATTTCCCGCCTGGCGCGCGGAGTAGCTCGCCAGCAGGTCGCCGTTCGGGAGGACCCGGATATTAAACGGATGAACGATCGACGTGCCGGCCGGCCGGAACGCGCCCGGGGTCGGCGACGGCAATTTTGTCCAGGCTCCGGTGGTGAGGTCCTGCTGGTAAATCCCGTCGACCGCGGGGCTGCTGTGCTGCACCGCGACGTAGAGCCGGCGGCGGGGGGAATCGATGGTGACCCAGCAGGGGTTCGCCCCGCGCGTGGCTGCTGAGCCCGGCTCTCCCACCCCGAAGTCGTTCCTGACGGGAACCCACTGGGTGGCCCCTGGCGGGAGCGACCACAGGCCAGGCGGGGTCTTGGTTGGCGCTCCGTTGTAGTCCACGTGCGTGTCATCGCAGCCGAGGTACTCGTAGATGGAGTTGCTGTAGGTGGCGATCGCGTAGCGGACGCCGGTCATCGGGTCGCTGACGACCTGAGGGATGTCCCCGCTGGGCAGGGAGGTGGGATCATAGTCGAACCCCCACCGCGACCCTCCATCCAGGCTGTGAGGGCATTGGTAGTCGAGCGCGCCGATAAAAACGTCCGAGGCCGACGACCAGTCCACCCAGTAGGCCACAGTGACCTCCAGGCCGCCGGTCAGGTACGACTGCCCGTGCGGAAAAAATTCTCCGGGACCGTGGAGCGGGTTGTCCGAGGTGGTGTAGATCTGCTGCCAGACCGGCGAGGGCTGCGCGGCGTCGTCGCAGCGGTGGATCACGCAGTTGTCGCTCAGCACCACGCGGTCGGCATTCGCCGGGGAGACCGCCATCCCGCACGGAAACGCGTAGGAGATGTTGGTCTCCAGCGTGTTCGCGACCGGCCCGCTGTTTGCATTGATGCTGCCCCAGCCGGAATGAACGTTTCCATTTCCCTCGGTGACCATCGTCCGTATCCAGGGCGCCCCCGGCCCGATCTGCCGATAGACGCCGTGCTGGTTGGGGTAGCTGGCCGAGCGCGCCACCGCGACGTGCGCGCAGTCCACCCGGTTCTGTGCCATGCCGACGATGACCGGGTGGTCGGCCGCCGGGATTCCGGCCTCGGCCGCCCACGCGGAATCCTGCGGCCAGTCGAGGCGGTAGACGCCGTTGTTTGCCCCGCCGGAAAAGCTTTGCGGCGTCTTGACCGCATCCACCGGGCCCTGGGTGGTGACGCAATAGAACCGCATCACCCCGCCCTGCTGCGCGCCGGCAAACGAGATGATTTTGTTTCCGGCTGGCGGGCTGGAGGCCGCCGCAAAATTCCCTCCGGAGTGCGGATCCGGATGGTGGAGGAGCCCGTCGCTCGATCCCACCCAGACCTCGGGAGTGGTGCTGCTCCAGTAGACGCCGCCGACCCGGCCGTTGCCGCTCGGAAACGAATGCAAAAGCGTGAAGTTTCCGGAGGTCCCGCTGCTCCGGTAGTACCAGAGCCGGGCATCGCTGGCGACCAGGAAGCTGTCATCCCGGTTGGGGTCGGCCCAGAGCGAGACCGCGCGCTCGGACGGGTATGCTGGCGGAGGCCAGGATGCAAACGGAGTCCAGCGGTCGCCGAGGTCCAAGCTTTTTTTTGGGCGAAAGACATTGGCTTCGGTGATCGGGTCGCGCCCGCGCTCGGCCGCATAGAGCGTCGTGGGGGTTGAGGTAAATTGGACCTGCGTCTGCTGCCCACCCTGAAGCTGCTGAAAGGGGATGATCTGCCAGGTGGTCCCGGCATCGCGGCTGCGGAAGACATGCCCCATGTCGATGGAGAGGAACAGGGTATTTGGATCGTGCGGGCTGATGGCCGGAGAAAACATCCCTCCCCCGCCGCCCAGCCCGGAGGGATCCCAAAAGTCCGGCACGGTCGCGGCCGCCCGGATATCCGACCCTGCCGCGATCCATGCCGCCGCGCAGAGTCCCAGATTCAGAATACGACGTTTCATCTAACCCTCCATAGCGGCTGGAGGCGCCCGCGTTACAACTTTTCTTAACGTCCCGGCACCAAATGGAAGCGATCGCGGCCGTGGCGCTCCGCTGGCCTCCGAGGGTTCACGCCATTTTTGATCGGGCGAGCCGGCGCTCGGCGGCCTCGGCGTCCTCCGGTGTGTCGATCCCCGGGCTGGAGGACTTGGTGAGGACGACGCGGATTTTGGCGCCATGTTCGAGCGCGCGGAGCTGCTCGAGCTTCTCGGATTTTTCCAGCGGGGTCTGGCGGAATTTCACGAGTTCGAGGAGGAAGTTCCGGCGGTACGCGTAGATCCCGATATGGCGGAGGCGGGCTGGGCGGGCATCGCCGTCGCGGTCGCAGGGGATCGGGCAGCGGGAGAAGTAGAGGGCATGTCCGGCGCGGTCGACGACGACTTTGACGGCGTTCGGGTTGTCGAGCTCCTCCGGGGCGAGCGGGCATGCGGCGGTGGACATTTTGGCGAGCGGGTCGGCGTGCAGGGCCTCGATGACCTGGGTGGCGAGGCGGGGGTCGAGGAACGGTTCGTCGCCCTGGACGTTGAGGATGATCCCTCCGGCAGGCAGGTTTTTTGCGACCTCGGCGAGGCGGTCGGTCCCGCTCGGGTGCTTGGGGGAAGTGAGGGCAACCTCGGCCCCGAAGGCAAACGCCGCCTCCAGGATCCGGGTGTCATCGGTGGCGACGATGATCCGGTCCACGCCCTGCACGGCGGTGCAGCGTTCCCAGACATGCTGGATGAGCGGCTTTCCGGCGATGAGGTGGAGGGGTTTTCCCGGGAACCGGGTGGAGCCCCAGCGTGCGGGAATGATCAAGGTTGTCTTCGTCATAAATTCAGGGGTTCGCGAGGATGATCGCGGCGGCCTCGGCGACGTCGGCGGCAACGTGGTCGGGTTCCGCTCCCGTGTGGTCGGCTCCGTACCCGGTGAGGACGAGGATCGTCCGGCATCCGGCGGACCGGCCGCAGGCGATGTCGATCGCCTTGTCCCCGATCATCCAGCACTGGGCGAGGTCGATGCCATGGCCGCGGGCCGCCTCCTCGAGCATCCCGATCCCAGGCTTGCGCCGGAGGGTCGGGGCAGACGGGGCGTCGGGGCAAAAATATGTGGCGTCGATCAGGCCGTCGAGCTGGACGCCCAGCTCTGTTTCGACCGCGCGGTACTCGGGCAGCGAGATTTTTCCGGAGGCGATCCCGCTCTGGTTGGTGATGACGACGTTGAGCCATCCGGCGGCGCGGAGCCGGGCGAGGGCGTCTGCGGCCCCGGGGATCGCCCGGACCTTCGCGGGGTCGTTGCAATAGTGCACCTCCTCCATGAGGGTGCCGTCCCGGTCAAAAAAAACCGCGCGCTTAGCGGGCATCGAGGTCGAAGCTGGCGACGAGTTCGTCCGCCTCCAGCGTGGCGGTGCCGAGCTTGGCGACAACAACCCCGCTGGCATGGTTCGAGATCTCAGCCGCCTCGCGGGCGGTGGCCCCGGCGCAAACAGCCAGGGTATAAAGGGCGATCGCGGTGTCGCCCGCTCCGGAGACGTCAAAAACCTCCCGCGCCCGGGTCGGGGTGTGGTAGGGGTCGGCCCCGCGCTCGAAGAGGATCATGCCGTGCTCGCCCAGCGTGATGAGCAGGCCTTGCAGGCTCCATTTTTCCACCAGAAACTTTCCCACCTCGAGGAGGGCGGTGTCATTCAAGGGATCGTCGGCAGCCCCGGGATCCTTTCGGCCGGCCATTGCAAATGCCTCCGACCGGTTTGGCTTCAGTAGATCCACCCCGCTCCAGTCGAGCGGGTTCCCGGGGTTCGGGTCGGCCGTCAAAAACTTTTGGTGGGCCCTGGCGAGCCGGCAGATTTCGTCCTTGAGGTCCTGGCAGATCAACCCCTTGCCATAATCCTCCAGGATGACCCCGTCGACGGCCGGCATCAGGCTGGCGGCGAGCGCGCACGCGCGCGCGGTGACCTCGGCGACCGGCCCCCGGTTTTTTTCGCGGTCGACCCGCACGACCTGCTGCTGGCGGGCGATGATCCGGGTTTTGACGATGGTCGGCGATCCCTCGAACGGGACGAGCGCGCCGGTCTCGATGTGCTCGGCGGCGAGGAGTCTGCGGAGTTTTTCGGCAAACGGATCGACCCCGACCGCCCCGCAGAGCGGGACGCCTGCGCAAAACGGGCGGAGGTTGCGGGCCACGTTTGCCGCCCCGCCGGGATACGACGACTCCTCCTGGACCTCGACGACCGGGACCGGGGCCTCCGGGGAGATGCGGGAGACGCGCCCCCAAACGAATTCGTCCAGCATGACGTCGCCGATCACGAGGATCCGGCAGGTGCGGGCGGACTCAAGAAGATGTTGTAATCTGGAGGGATTCATCGCAGGATAGTCAACCTTTGTAGTTGGGTTCCGGCCCGTCCTCAAAGCCCAAATTTTCAAATGATCAAGAATATCCGATTGATTTTCGCCCTGGCGATTGCGGCCGGGCTGGCACCGTGCGGCGCCCAGGCGGTTCCTGAGAGCATCGACCTCTCAAAATTCCCTGCGGCCGAGGTCGAGGACGTCGTTGTTCCGGTGCCCAGCGAGATTTTTGCGGTCCTTGACAAGCTGGGGAGCCCGAACTGGCGGGGCGAGCTGAGGGAATCGCTGGGAAAAAACACGGGGAACCGGGCGCAGGTGGCGCTGCTTTTGGGGACCGTGATTGCGGAGGGATTTATTGCGGTGGAGGCCGAGGATCCGACGAAGGTGCAGGAGATCGGCCGGGAGGTTCTTGTGCTGGCCGAGGCGATCAACGTGCGCAAGGCGGTGATCGCGCGCAGCAAGAGCATCACGGAGAAGGCGGATGCGAAGGATTGGAAGGCGGTCCGGAGGGAGTTTGACGGCGCGCTCCAGGACGTGCGGGGCGCGATGCAGGAGCTCGGCGACGACGAGCTCGCTCAGCTTGTCAGTATTGGCGGATGGCTCCGCGGGACGCAGGTTCTGACCTCGATCGTTTCCAAGGACTACTCGCCCGACGGGGCTGAGCTCCTCTTCCAGCCCGAACTCCTCACCTACTTTACGAACAAACTCGACAGCCTGAAGAGCACCCGCCTCGGGAAAGACCAGCTCGTCGCTCAGATCCGGAAAACCCTCACCGCCATCCGCCCGCTCATCGGCAAGGATGACGGCACGAAAATTTCTGCCGACTCGGTTGAGAAGATCAACAAGATGACCGGCGAGATGGTGGCCGCGATCACCCAGTCGAAGGAGGCCTGATGAAAAAGCGATTTGCAGCCCTCCTGATCCTGCTGGCGGTCCCGGTTTACGCCTACGTCAACGACGCCCTGTCGTTTGCCCACGAGGCAGCGGTCCCGTATGTTAAGAAAGGTTTTTCGGTCCGGGAAGATGCCTGGGGCGGGGACCTCGGGGTCAAGGAGCAGCAGGCCGTCACGGCCCAGCTGTTCAAGGGCAACGAGTACTGGTTTGCGCTCGGCACGGAGGTCAAAGGTGCCGTCGTGACGCTCCATATCTACGATTCCAAAGGCAAGCTCGCGGAGTCCGAGGCCTGGCAGAAGGGCCGGTTCGCCGGCGCGCGCGTCGTCCCCCAAAAGACCGGCACGTACTACGCGATCATCACGGTCGAGAAGTCGCCGCAGGAGCGGACGGGCTGGGCGGTCGTCTACGCCTACAAGTAGTTCCCTCCTCATGGAGAACATCACCTTGGAATTTGAAAACGCCCGGGCGCTCCACGCTCTCTACGGCGGGGATGAGAAGCTTCTGCGCGAGATGGAGGCCCGCCTGCGGGTCCGCGTCACCACCCGGGACGGCTGGATGAAAATTGAGGGGAGCGCCGGGGATATCGAGCGGGCGAAAGACGTCCTCGAACAGCTCCGCGAGGCGGTGCGGCGCGGGACAGCGATCCGCCGGCACGAGTTTCTCTACGCCCTGAATGCGGTTGAGGGCGGCGAGGCGGGCGGGCTAGGGAAGCTGCTGGACACCCGCCTGGTCTGCTCGCCGCGCAAGCCCGCGGTCGTTCCCAAGACCCCCGGCCAGAAGGCGTACCTCCAGACGATCCAGGCAAACGACATCACGTTCGGCGTCGGCCCGGCCGGCACCGGAAAAACCTATTTGGCCGTTGCGGTGGCGGTGGCCGCGCTCAAGCAGGAGAAGGTGAGCCGGATCATCCTCACGCGGCCGGCCGTCGAGGCCGGCGAGGCGCTCGGGTTTCTTCCCGGCGACCTCCAGGAGAAAATCCTCCCCTACCTTCGCCCGCTCTATGACGCGCTCTACGACATGCTCGAGCTCGAGGAGATCCAGAAGTTCATGGACCGGGGGATCATCGAGGTCGCGCCGCTTGCCTACATGCGCGGCCGGACGCTGAGCAATGCGTATGTCATCCTCGACGAGGCCCAGAACACGACCGCCGAGCAGATGTTTATGTTTCTGACCCGCATCGGGGCCGGTTCGAGGTGCATCGTCACCGGCGACCGCACGCAGATCGACCTGCCGCGGAACAAGCTGAGCGGCCTCATCGAGGCCGTTGGGGCCCTCCGCGACGTGCCCGGCATCGGGATGCATTTTTTCACCGAGGAGGATGTCGTCCGGCACCCGCTTGTGCAGGCGATCGTCCTGGCCTACCAAAAACATCGCGGGGCCGCGGAAAGCCGGATCTAATATGTGGGATTTTATCAAACGCCGCCGCCTGGTGGGAAAAGGACTCGACTGCGGGAAGCGCCGCCGCACGGTCGAGGAAAACGATTTTGCAGAGTCCCTGCAATCGGGGTGGCTTGCGCGCTCGATCCTGCTCGGCGGGTTTGTTGTCGGGCTTGCGATCCTCATCTTCACCGGGCACCAGGATGAGCCGGCAAAGAAGTTTCTCCTGTGCCTGCTGATCTTTGTCACGGCCGTCGCCCAGCTGTGGATCAACCACCCGCAGACGCTGGCCGAGAACTCCCGGCTCTGCATGCTTTTGGGGGTTCTTCTCGTCCAGCTTGCGGCGATCAAGATCACCCTGGTCCAGGCGGCAGCGGGAAATATCGACCTCCAGCTGGCCCCGCTGCTGGTCCCCTACGCGTTTGCTCCCCTCGTGCTCTCGGTGCTTCTCGGGCGCAACCACGGCCTCTATGCGGCCGTCTTTGCCAGCCTCTGGGGATCCCTGCTGGTCGGGAGGATCGACCCGGTCTTTCTCGTCATCTCGCTGATCACCGGCTTCATCGCGGTGTACGTCACGCTCCAGGTCCGCCGGCGGAGCCGCCTGATCCGCGCCGGCGTCTATGTCGGCATCGCGACGTGGGTCCTGGCGGCGGCCTTCGGGCAGATCGGCCCGGTGATCTGGGAGGCGCCCGGGCAGACCGACTGGCGGATGATCGTGATGCAGAGCGTGGCGGCGATCGGGACCGGGATCGGAACCGCTGTGATCGTGAGCGGGATCCTCCCGATCCTCGAGCCGCTCTTCAAGATCACGACCGACATCTCGTGGCTGGAGATGAGCGACCTCAACCACCCGCTGCTCAAGCGGATGAGCATGGAGGCCCCCGGGACGTACCACCACAGCCTCGCCGTCGCAAACCTCGCGGAAGCCGCCGCGGAAAAGGTCGGTGCCAACCCGACGATCTGCCGGGTCTGCGCGTATTTTCACGATATCGGGAAGCTGGTGAAGCCGGACTATTTCACCGAAAACGTCCCGCACGGCCAGAACCCGCACGACGATCTTACGCCCACGATGAGCGCGCTCATCATCGTCGCCCACGTCAAAGAGGGGGTGGACCTCGCGCTCAAGCACAAGCTCAACGGCCAGATCATCGACATCATCCAGCAGCACCACGGCACCTCGCTCGTCTCGTACTTTCACAAGCGCGCCCTCCAGCAGCAGGACGATGCCCGGCTCGGCGGGAAGATCATGAACATGCGGGAGGACGACATCCCGACCGTCCGGGAGGAAAGCTTCCGCTATCCGGGCCCGCGCCCTCAGACGAAGGAGGCGGCGATCATCAACCTGGCGGATTCGATCGAGAGCGCCTCGAGGAGCCTCGAGCGCCCGACTCCGCAGCGCATCGAGGATCTGGTCAACGGCATCATCGAAAGCCGGATCTCGGAGCACCAGCTTGACGAGGCCCCGCTCACGCTCGCAGAGATTTACCGGGCAGCCGCAAGCTTCCGGTTCACGCTGGTGAACATGCTCCATGCCCGGATCGCCTATCCCAAGCGGGAGGAGCCGGCCGCTGAAAAGCGCGAGGAGAAATCGGTTGCCTGATCCGGTGGTCTCCGAGGTGCCCGAACTCGTCTTTGGCGACCGCCAGCGTGCGGTCCGCTACGACCCTGCCCGGCTCTGCCAGATCGTGCGATCCGCCCTCCCGGATTGCCTTTCTGCCGCCCGCTGGCTCGGAGGACCGCTGGCCGGGCTCCCGCGCATCGAGTTTTCGGTGCTTGGGGCGCGTGGGATGGCGCGGGTCCACCGCGAATTTCTCGGGATTCCCGGGCCGACCGATGTGATCACGTTTCCGTACGGGGAGGTCGTCGTGTGCTCGTCGGTCGCCGCCGCGCGCTGCCGCGAATTCGGCCACACCGTCACCGAGGAGCTCGCGCTTTACTGCATCCACGGCATGCTCCACCTCGCCGGGTATGACGACCTGCGACCGCCCGATGCCGCCCGCATGCACCGCGCCCAGGAGCAAATCCTCAAGCGCGCGGCCGCCCGCCTCCAGCCAACCGTACGCGCCCGGAAGCGCGGCAATTCGGGCGCATCTCCGAAAGTTGCACGTCTGCCAGGCGATGGGCTTCCGGGTTCGGAGTTCCGCCTTCAGGCGGCGGCCTGCGCGGCTAGGCAAAACTCCACCGCATAAATGCGGAACTCCAAACAAGATCCCTCAAGGCGGAGCTCATTTTTTCAACTTTCGGAGAGACGCCCCGGCAATTCGTTCCCGGGGCATTGACCGGGCGAACAAGATGTGTTCCAGTACTTGAACTGCGATCCAGATTATCGTTATTTGTGAGGCGATGTCGTTCCGGTGTGCGTCGGGCTCCCTGCCGGATGCCGGAAATACCTGACCTTGCTGGAACAAACCTGCTTCGCCGTAAATAACCCGACCAACGTCAACTCCATCATATCCTTTGAATCCTGAACCCACGACCCCGGCGCTCAGCGCCAACGAAATTCTGAAGAGCGGCTCGCATTTTTTGCGGGGGCCGATTGCGCGCGATCTGGCCGACACGTCCACAGGCGGAATCTCGGAGGAGAGCAACCAGCTCGGAAAATTCCATGGGATGTACATGCAGGACGACCGGGACCTACGGAACGCCCTCAAAAAGGTAGGCAAGGAGAAGGCTTTTGCGTTTATGCTGAGGGTCCGGCTTCCGGGCGGGCGGGCGACGCCCGGTCAGTGGCTGGTGCTCGACCGGTTGGCCGACGAGGTTGCCTCGCCCTCGCTGCGGCTGACGACCCGTCAGACGTTTCAATTTCATGGCGTTCTCAAGGGGAACATGAAGCGCCTGGTGAAGGGCATGCACCAGGTCCTCCTGGATTCGATTGCGGCCTGCGGGGACGTGAACCGCAACGTGATGGCCCCGCCGAATCCCGAGCGCAGCCCCCTTCTCCAGCGGGTCTATGATGACGCGCGGGGATGGAGCCAGTTCGCTCTACCGAAGAGCCGGGCGTACCATGAGATCTTCCTCGACGAGGAACTCGTGGCCGGTGGCGAGGCCGAGCCGATGTACGGGGCGACGTATCTGCCGCGAAAATTCAAGGTCGGGTTTGCGCTGCCTCCCTCGAACGACGTGGACATCTTTTCGCAGGACCTCGGGTTCATCGCGATCGAGGAAAACGGCGTGCTGGCCGGCTACAACGTGACGGTGGGCGGGGGGCTCGGCATGAGCCACGGCAACGCCGAGACGTTTCCGCGGCTGGCCGATGTGCTCGGATTCATCCCGGCCGACAAAGTCAATGCCATCGGCGAGGCGGTGCTGGTGACGCAGCGGGATTACGGCGATCGCACCAACCGCAAGCATGCCCGTCTCAAATATACGATCGAGGACCGGGGGGTCGCGTGGTTCAAGGCCGAGGTCGAAAAACGCTCGGGCGTCACGTTCGGGCCGGCGCGCCCGTTTGAGTTCACCACGATCGAGGACCCGCACGGCTGGCACGCCTGCGCCGACGGGACCTGGTTTTTTGGCCTCCATATCCTGAGCGGGCGGATCAAGGACGTCCCGGGGTCTCCGCTCAAGACCGCGCTGCGCGAGATCGCCGAAGTTCACACCGGGGATTTCCGGCTCACTCCCTCGCAAAACCTGAGCATTTCCGGCGTGACGGCGGACCAGAAACCCGTGATCGAGGCGCTCCTTGCGAAGCATGGGATTTCCAGCGAACTTCCCAAATCCGGCCTCAGGCTCAACGCGCTCTCGTGCGTCGCCCTTCCGACCTGCGGGCTCGCCCTGGCCGAGAGCGAGCGGATCCTGCCGGATACCCTCGCCAAGCTGGAGGCGGTCCTCGAGTCCGCCGGCCTGAGGGACGACGCGATCAGCATCCGGATTACCGGGTGCCCGAACGGATGCGCCCGCCCGTACCTTGCCGAGATCGGCCTGGTCGGCAAAGCCCCGAACAAATATGCGCTCTATCTGGGTGCCCGCTACAACGGGACCCGGCTCAACCGGCTCGCGGCACCGAGCCTCACCCTCGATGCGGCAGTCGAATTTCTGACCCCGATCATCAAGCGCTACGCGCTCGAGCGCCTCGATGGCGAGGGGTTCGGAGATTTTTGCGACCGGGCGGTCCTGCCGAAGGATGCGTCATTCCACAGCATCGGAACACCTGCCGCCGCCTGATCTACCGATGAATTCCGACCAGATAGCGGCATGGAATGCCGAACTCCGCAGCAAATCCCCGCTGGAGATCGTCCGCTGGGCGATCGGCCAGGCCAACGGGCGCGCGATCGTCTCGACCAATTTCCGCCCCTACGAGGCGGTTGTCCTCCATCTCGCCACCCAGGTGCAGCCCGGGATTCCGGTGCTCTGGGTCGACCACGGCTACAACCGGCCCGCGACGTACCGGCATGCCGAGCAGCTGCGGAACCTTCTCAACCTTGACATCCGGGCGTACCTGCCCCGGATGACCGCCGCCCATCGCGATGCGATGGACGGCCCGATCCCGGCGCCCGACGACGAGGCGGGGCTGAAAAAGTTCAGCTCCGTGATGAAGCTCGAGCCGTTCCAGCGCGGGATGAACGAGCTGGCTCCCACGATCTGGATCACCGCGCTGCGCCAGGTTCAGAACCCGAACCGGGCCGGGCTGGACATCGTCTCGGCCGACCCGAATTTCGGGAGCCTGAAGGTGAGCCCGGTTTTTTACCTCGACGACGCGGCGATGGAGGCCTACCTCTCCGGGCACGAACTGCCGAACGAGTGGGATTATTTTGATCCCGCCAAAGCCGATGAGAAGCGCGAATGCGGCCTGCATGCGACCTGGGGCGGCCAGGCGCTGAAAAGCTAAGTCCGGCCGAACCTTTGATCCTTTCCATGAGCAGCTACTACCTCGACCACCTTCAGTACCTCGAAACCGAAGCCATCCATGTCATGCGCGAAGTGGCGGCGGAATTCGACCGGCCGGCCCTGCTTTTTTCCGGCGGAAAAGATTCGATCTGCCTCCTGCGACTGGCGGAGAAGGCGTTCCGTCCGTCCGACATCCCGATGCCGTTTCTGAACATCGACACCGGGCACCATTTTCCGGAGCTGAACGAATTCCGCGACCGCCGGGCGAAGGAACTGCGCGGTCGGCTGATCGTCCGGACCGTCGAGGACGCCCTGGCCAAAGGGATCGCCACCCAGGCGCCCGGCCAGATCAGCCGGAACCACCTCCAGATCCCGACCCTGCTGGCCGCGATCGAGGAATTCCAATTTAACTGCTGCATCGGAGGTGCCCGCCGCGACGAGGAGAAGGCGCGCGCCAAGGAGCGCTTCTTCAGCTTCCGGGACAGCTTCGGCCAGTGGGATCCGAAAAACCAGCGCCCCGAGATCTGGAACATCTACAATGCCCGGATCAACCCGGGAGAGAGCATGCGGGTTTTTCCTCTCAGCAACTGGACCGAGATGGATGTCTGGGAATACATCCGGCAGGAGAAGCTCGAGGTCCCGAGCATCTATTTCAGCCATCCGCGCCGCTGCGTCCGCCGCCACGGCCAGTGGCTTCCGGCGACCGATCTGGTTCCGCCGAAGCCGGGCGAGCAGGTCGAGGACCTTATCGTGAGGGTCCGCACGATCGGCGATATCATCAGCACCGGATGCGTCGAGTCTCCCGCCGCCAGCGTGGACGACATCATCGCGGAGACGTCGGTCGCGCGGGTGACCGAGCGCGGGTCACGCGCCGACGATAAGGCCTCGGAGGCCGCGATGGAGGACCGGAAAAAGGCCGGCTACTTCTGATCCGCCCAACCATTTTATCACGCTCATGTCCGTTCCACTTCATCATCCCGTCGATCTTCTCCGGTTTAACACCTGCGGGTCGGTCGACGACGGCAAGTCCACCTTGATCGGCCGCCTGCTCTACGACTCGAAGTCGTTGATGGACGACCAGGTCGAGGCGCTCGAGCGCTCGGCCGACCTGACCGGCGGCGGCCAGATCAACCTCGCGAACCTGACCGACGGCCTCCGCGCCGAGCGCGAGCAGGGGATCACGATCGACGTCGCCTACCGGTATTTTGCGACCCCCCGGCGCAAGTTCATCATCGCCGACACGCCGGGCCATGTGCAGTACACCCGGAACATGGTGACCGGCGCCTCATCCGCCAACCTCTCGGTCGTCCTGGTCGACGCCCGCCTGGGGGTGATCGAGCAGAGTCGACGCCACTCGTGCATCGCCTCCCTCCTGCGGATCCCCCACCTCGTTGTTGCGGTCAACAAGATGGATCTGGTGGGATATAGCGAGGAGCGGTTCCTCGAGATCCGCGACCAGTTCGAAACGTTTCTGCCGCGGCTGGATTTGAAAGACGTGAAGTTTATTCCTGTGAGCGCGCTCGACGGTGACAACGTGGTCGACGCCTCCCCGCGCATGCCGTGGTATCCCGGCCCGACCCTGCTCGGGCACCTCGAGGATGTCCACATCGGCAGCGACTGGAACCTCAGCGACTTCCGCCTGCCAGTCCAATGGGTCAACCGCCCGAACAATCCTTCGGACCCCGACCTGCATGATTTTCGTGGCCTCAGCGGGCAGATCGCTGGCGGAATCGTCCGGGTCGGTCAGCCGGTGATGGTCCTGCCGAGCGGGTTCCGCAGCACGGTCAAAGAAATCCTGACCCCGCAGGGACGCGTCGAGGAGGCATTCTGCCCGCAGTCGGTCACGCTCGTGCTCGAGCACGACATCGACGTCAGCCGCGGCGACATGATCGTCGATCCCGAACGCCTGCCGGGCGCCAGCACCTCGCTCCACGCGAAAATCTGCTGGCTCCACCCGCGCCCGCTCCAGCGCGGGAAAAAATATTTTTTGAAGCACACGACCCAGGTCGTCCAGGCATCGGTCGTGCAGATCGAGCACCGGATCAATATCTCGACCCTCGACCTCGAGCCGGAGGCCCCCGAGCTCGCGATGAACGATATCGGGGAGATCCGACTCAAGACGTCGTCGCAGGTCGTTTTTGACGGGTACTCATCGAACCGGCTGACCGGATCGTTCATCCTCATCGAGCCCGGCACGAACGCCACCGTGGCGGCCGGGATGTTCCACCAGCCGTCCGAGCTCGCGCAGCCGGACTACCGGGACTTCGCGATTTGAACGGCGATCGGATGGAATCGCTGCGTCCGCTGGCTGTCGAAAAAATCGGCGGCGAGCTGGCGGTCGCGTGGAGCGATGGCCGGGAGTCGTTTATCGGGCTGGAGGCGCTGCGCCGCCGGTGCCCCTGCGCCTCGTGTGCGGGCGAGCCGGACGTGACCGGGCGGGTGGTCGTCCCGCGCGTCAACTACGGCGCGGGGAGCTTCGAGCTCATGAGCTGGCAGATGGTCGGAGGGTATGCGATCCAGCCGCGCTGGGGCGACGGGCATAGCTCCGGGCTGTTCACCTACGCCCTCCTGCGCCAGATCGGCTGATCCTAATCCTGGTAGCGGATGTGGCATGGGCATCCTGCCCATGCGTTGGGAGTTTGGCTCTCCCTTTTTGATCGTTAACCGAAAAGGAGTCCGCGCTCTGCCGGGGAAAAATCAGTGGCCTTTCGTGGCGGCAATCCCGACAACGCCGGATGTTCCGCTCAGCTTCGACCAGAAGAAGCCGTAGCACGCGACGACAAGAAAGCACGCCAGCGGGACGCTGAACCCGGCCGACATTCCGTGCACGTCCGCGACGTGACCCATGAGCTTGGGCATGATGGCGCCGCCCATGATTGCCATGACAATGAAGGACGAGGCCTTTTTTGCCCGGGCTCCAAGCCCGTGGATGCCCAGCGAAAAGATCGTCGGGAACATGATCGACATGAAGAAGTAGCTGAGGAAGACGGCGGCGGCCGAAAGCCAGCCCAGCTTCAGGAAGACGAGCAGGCTACAGAGGCCGGCCAGGCAGGCGAAGAGGGCAAGCACTTTGTGGGCGGAAAACTTTTTCAGCAGTCCTGCTCCGATAAAGCGGCCGATCAGAAAAAACACAAACCCTCCGGAGGCCAGGTTCGATGCTCCCTGATCGCTGAGACCGAGAAGGCCGTTCTTGTGGACCTCGAACCACCCGCCCAGCGTCCCTGATTTCCACTCACCGGGAATGGCCGGGATCTGCGAGGTCATGTAATTGATGAAATAGGCGAAGATCCCGCACTGCGCGGCGACGTAGAAGAATTGGGTGAGCGTGGCTCCTGAGAAGTGCGGATGGCTCCAGATGCTGTGGTTGGTGATCCGGGCGTTGTTGAGCAGGAAGACCACGGTGCCGATGGCAAAAAGGGTTCCCGAGGAATAAAGGAGCGCCTGATTTTCAGTCATTCCCAGCTTCGCTCCTACCGAAGGGATGGCCACGATGGCGGAGATGATCATGCCGACTGCGACCGAGAGCACGGCAATGTTCAACCACAGGAGGATAAGGGCGACACTTCTGTTGGCCACAGGGGCATTTCCTGCCGGGGCATCGGAGTCATCGAGGTGGAATTCATCTTCGGTCTTGATTTCGGGAAGGTTGGAAAAAAAGAAGATCACCGCGAGGACCAGCACCACCCCGCCGATCGCCGCATATGGGATCCAGAGGGTTTCGGAGCCGTTGCTTTGACCGCTGGAATCCTTGCCGTAGAAAAATGCGGCCCCGGCGATCGGGCCGAAGATCCAGCCGATCCCGTTGCAGGACTGCGCGAGGTTGATGCGGGTGGCGGCGAATTGCTTCGGGCCGAGGACGGTGGTGTAGGGGTTCGCAACGGTCTCCAAAAAGGTGAGGCCCGAGGCGATGACGCAGACGCCGAGCAGGAATGCGGGGAAGGTGGCGATCCTTGTCGCGGGAATGAACCAGAACCCGCCGACGGCGACCATGAGCAGACCAGCGATGATGCCGCCTTTGTAGCCGAATTTACCGGCCAGCCAGCCGGCCGGCATCGCCATGAGGAAATATCCGAGATAGTGTGCGAACTGGACCCAGGCGGACTGGGCAAGCGTGAGGTGGAGCTCCTGCTGGAAATGCTTGTCCATCACGTCGATCATCCCATTGCAAAAGCCCCAAAGCAGAAACAGGGAACTGACAAGGAGGAAGGGAATGAAATAGCTCCTGCCGTTCTCGGCGGCGGAAAAGATGCGGGGAGAGTTCATTTGTTGGGAACCGTATCAAAGCTGTCCATTCGGAAAATTGCAGCGGACACTCAGTCAACTGACCTGGCAAAAGCACCGCGGATTTCCGCGATGCCCGCTCCAAGGGCCTTGCGGGCGATGGGATCGAGGCGGACCTCATCGCCGGTGAAGTGCACGGTGATCTGCCGGTGGGTTAGGCTGGCCCCGGGTTCCAACTGTGCGCCGGGTGAGGATGTTTCCAATTCGTAGAATGGACCGAGCGGAGGTTCGCCCGGGGCCGGCGAGCCATCGTTGTAGGCGTTGATCGCGTCGCCGGCGTAGGGGTCCTCCTGTTTTTCCCACATCGAGTTGACGTATTTGGCGCCGCCCGGCGGCGGATCGCAGCGGACGAGGGTGAGCGACTGCGAATCTGGCGAGTAACTTCCGGCGATGCCGGTGGAACGCGCCGGAGGAATTCCGATTTTACCGCGCGAGGTGCCGTCACCTTTGTAAAAAACGACACCCTTGCCGATTTTTAAACGGTCCGCGGCAATTTTGCCGAAATATGCGTCGTTGACCACCGGGCCCTCTCCGTCCTCGTGGAAGGGGATGGCCATGACCGTCGACGGCGAAGGCTTGTACATGCCCAGAATCCAGACCGAGAGGAGGCCGGTATCCGCATCCCATGCCTTTTCGCCGCGATTGGTGATGGTGTTGACTGTCTCGTAGGCGACGAACGGCAGATGTTCGGGAATTGTGGCACCCAAGGCCTGCGCGGCCTGCTCGCGATCGAGCAGACGCACGGTGCGCTCGACGCCGACGTCGAACTTCGTGCCGGACTGGTTTGTCACCACAAAAGTGCGTGCGAAGACGGCCTTCGTTTCATCCGAAGACACCGTGTCGAAGGCTTCGGTATCGATGGCTGGCGGCGTCTTCCAGTCCGCAAAACCGAACTTCGCTCCTGGCACGAAGAAGATGCCGAATTGTCCACCCTCGGGCCCGAGCCAGAAACGTTCCTCGCCACCGAAGACGTGGATTTTTGATTCGAGCGTGCCCTTGGCTTGCCCGGGCGGAACCACGCCTTTGCGGATGAGCTTGTAGTTGAGCCAACCGTAACTGTTGCCCCCGTCACCAGTGGCCGTGCTGGTCATGACCCGCCCCTGATAAGCGGGTGTTACCGCCACCGCCGCATTGCCTTGGCGCAGCACAATGGTGTCGGTGTGCTCTCTCAAAAATGCAACGTCCTGGCCGAAATGCGAGGGCAGGTTATCGGGGTCGTTCGCGGCAAGCAGCGTTGTGGCAGCAATGGACGCTAAAACAGTGGCGGTGGGAGCTTTCATGAGGGAAAAATCATCTTAGGGAGGCGACACGGATCAATCGTTCACCGTGAACTTCCAGTCGGAAGTAGCGAGGGTAGGAAGTCCGGGCGTTTCCTGTTTCGCCTGCACCTGCAGTTCAAACTTCAAGTCTTTGCCTGCGTCTTCGGGTTTGACGGTGTAGCTGACAACAATCTCGACCCACTCCTTCTCGCCAGCCGATTCAAACAAAAAGTCCTGCTTTCCTTCCAGACCCTGAGCGAGTTGGCCGCCGATGATGAAGCCGCTGTGCCCGGAGATGACGACGTCCTGCACGTACATCGACTCTCCGCCATACCATCCGAACAGGCCTCTGAACTTGATCGTCTTGCCTGCGTCGTCCGCGGAGACAATTCCCAACGGCCAGGCAGAACGGCCGACGATGCTGCGCAGGTAGGGATTTGTTTCACCTTCGACCGGCTGCCATTCGCCAGCCTTGATCACCGCGAAGTACTCCCCGCTTTTGTCCGACATCCCCTCGTCACCCCTCATCTGCAACTGACCGGGCGTCGCGCCCCACTGCATCATGAGGGATCCGGGGCCCCACTGGACCGGAGAAGAAAAGTCGATAGTCTTGTCCGCCAGTTGCGCGCAAACGACATGCGCGGGGAGAGAAAGGACGGTCAAAAGCAAGAGAGAAAGCCGGGGGAGTATCATTTGATGAGAATATGTGATTTTTGGGCCAAGGGAACCTTGATATGGACGCCAAACAGCTTGATGCAAGCGCCATGGACAAATACTCAGCTCTGGGCATCCTCCAATAGGATTTCCAGAGCCTGCCCTTCGTGAACCGTGAGTTCGGGGTCGAACACTACTTCAGCAAGGCCATCCTTTGAGCGGAGAGTCGCGGCCACCGGCTTGCCATCCAGAGAGGCGGACACATTTTGCGGCGCTTTCCCGCCGGGCGGAACGAGAGACATGGTGCGCAGCGGAACCTTGCCGTATTTGACTGCGAGCTCCGCGCGCAGCGTTCCTTCAGCGACTTTCTGGCTATAGCTTCCCCATCCTTCGGCCGCGGTGAACGGGGCTTTGAAGTTTTCCGGCGTGAGGCGCGGCGCAAAGCCGATGTGTCGTTTGGGACCGTCGTATTCGAAGCCCGAGATGGCGATGAGCGCGCCGTAGGAGGCCATTGAACGTGCGTAGTGGTCGCCGCACTCCACCTCGTTGAAAGGATTGCGTTTGTTGCCATCATATCGCTCGTCGAGCGTCTTCAACACAGCCAACCCCTCTTTGATCATTCCCTCGGCAATCATGTGGGCCGCCACCTGGTATTCGAAGCCGTTCATCGTCTCGTTGAGGTAGCAGGCAAACCCGGAGTAAACTCCGTAAGGCGTCTCCCGCCCCAGCGCATTGGCCGTCAGGATCATGCCGCCTTCCCCATCAGCATAGTAGGGTCGCCCCTTGGGGTCGGCCTGCGCGTCGAAGGCGTCGAGATTGCGTGCAAAATTGTATTTCCAGAGTGAGCGCAAAGCCGAGCGCGTCGTGTCTTCGTTGAGCACCCGCCCGAGCCCGACCTGCCAGGCCCAACCCTGTCCCATGACCTGATCGATGTGGACAGTCTCATAGGCCCCGAGCTTATTCGGATTATCCGGATCGGGGATCTGCACGAACCACTCGCCGTTGAAGAGCTTCGCATCCATGGCGGCACGGCCTTTCTCCGCGCGAACTCGGCAGTCGGCCGCGAAATCAGCATCGCCCATTTCCAACGCCATCTGCTCGCCCGCTTTGAGCGCGGCGATGTAGAGGCTGCTGGTCCAAGGGATCATCCCGTGCCAAGGCTCATCAAGGGTGGTGAGTTTCGGGGTATCGAGCAGGCCGTCACCATCGCGGTCATTCGCATTGGCGTATTCGATGGATTTTTTGATTTGCGGCCAGAGACGCTTGAGAAATCCCGCATCGGGGTTGGTCTGGTGTGCCCGCAGCGCGGCCAGAATCACGCCGCAGTGGCCGTCGATCGCGCTGTCCCCACCAAACTCACCGCGGTAAGCCATTGAGCCGTCCGGTTTGAAACCGAAGCCATACCAGACACGCTCGATCACATCCTGCTCCAACTCCGGAAACAGCCGGGCGTGCGCCTGGGCGTAATGCCAGACGTGGTTGGGGTGACCCCAGCAACTGCGGATTCCCTCGTAGGTGTAAAAGCGCCCGTCGGCAAAACGGTAGCAGGTCGGCGAAGCCAGCGAGCCCAACGGGATAATCGAGCGCTCGAGGAACCAATAAGGCAGCGTGGAGTCATGCCACGTCGCATTCCAGAGCCGCGTGCTCCGGTCGAGACGATCAAAGTTAACAGCAACATGCCGCGCGACCTCCGCGGCATCCGCGAAGCGTTTGCCGTAGCCGTGGCCCGTCTCCGCGCCTTTGACCGTTTCGATCGTGTTGGCGAAGTGCCACGCGACGACAAACGGCATCGTGCCGCTCGCGCCCGGTTCGAGATTCAACGACTGAACAACTCCCCCGATCAGCGGCCGGTCAGCCGGCGACGATGCGGACGCCGGACCACCTCCGGCGAAAACCGATTCCTTCGGCGGGGGAGCCAGCTGCGCAGTGCCACGGCCCGCGCCGATCGCCGCCAAAGCCATGCTTCCCCAATCGCGCTGCTTATTCAGCGGGGTGACCATGTCTCGGAAAGCAATGTTGTCCACCCCGATATGTCCCCAGATCGCACTGTCGGACTGATCGACCACTTCGATTTGCGCGGTCTTGCCCGCCAGCGACGTGACATCCCACTTCGACTCCCGCATGACGCTGCTATCCGGTCCGGCCGCCGTCCTCACCGCTTGTCCGTCCACCAGCAAGCGCACCGCCGTCTCCGGGCTTCCGCCCCCGCCGATGAGAAACGTGATGAAATTGCGCTCAATGGTGAACGGTTTGCTGGTTAACTTGCCCTTCGCCGTGTCGCGCTTCGCCGAGTCTTTGGCGGGATCCGGCGGCACGCCCGTATCACCCGGTGCCGAGGCGTGCGAGTTGACGGCCCGGTCGCCCTGCATGGCTGTTTCGCCAACATGCGCTGGCACGCCTTCCTTGGCCACAGGACCTTCACCAAACGCCGTGCCCTCGACCTCCCAATCCCCGTATGTTGGCTTCTCGAAGTCCTCGAAGACAATGTCCGGTCGAGTCAGCTTCCCGTCCGTCGGATCCACCGCTTTGCTCACCAACATCGTGAGGTTGTCTGACGTCACTACCGAGTTCGTGCGCAGAACACCGGGATGGGCACCGATGGTGTCGATGAGCACAGGATTCTCCAGCCATCCGCCGATTTCCACTTCCACCTTGCTGGTGGAAGTGTTTTCCACGCGGTAACTCATGATGGTGGCCGGGTAACTCGAGTCGTCGTAGTTGAGCGGCACAAATGGCGAATACGCCTCCAAGGTCACTTTAACCGGGCAATCCGTGTCTGAGTAAATGACCGTGCCGAAAGGATACGCTCCCGTGAAAACGACATCGTTCCAGCCTTTGCGGTCGAGGGTGCGTACCTGCTCTTTGCCGTCAGCAGTGACTTTGAGGGCAAAGCCTTGGTCGAATGGCGAAGGCTGGTCCCTGATGGGGTCAATATAATTGCCGCCCTGCCAAACCTCGATGCCCTTCGGACGCCCGTGCCACGACCGGTCCTTGTATTGGATCATGCGTGGCATAACACCGTTGAGCGGCCGGTTGAAGATGTCCCAGTTCCAGAGTTTCCCGTCTCCTCCGAGATAGACGAGAGCCCCGGTGGTGATCCCTCCCACCGGCATGCCAATATGCATGAGTGCATTCCCCGAGTAACTGTCCGGCGCACCGCGTTCGACGAGCGATTGCTTCCATTCGCGGGAAAGGTTCTTCTCGGACGGAATGACCCCGGACCACTTCTCGGTCGGCAAACTTTTGAACTTCGACGTGCTCTCGCCGTGCAATGACGCAGACAGTCCGGCAAAGACACAGAGTAGAAAAATCGGGGAATTGCTCATAAAGCGGGGTGAACAGATAGCTCGCAACTATTGATCAAGCGTGAACAGGCGGCTCCTGGTGGCTGGATCCATGTTTTTCACGTCGAGATTCTCCACATGACCGTCGGCGAAAAGTCCGGTGGCGAGTCCATTGTGGCGCGCCTCGGGACCGGTATTGGTTTGCCAACCCTGCTGCGCGAAAATGTCGCCTGAGAAAAGCCATGTGCTGTCCCAGCCTGGCTCCTTCGCGCTGCAATAAACAACTTTTGCGCCTGGATTGGGTATGGCCGTCACGGGGATTCCCTCTTCGCTGCCGAAGCGCCGGCAATCCCACGTGTTCAAGATGATGGAAGCGTTCACCGCAAAACCTCCCCAGGGATGCTGGCGTTTTCCTTTCAGGACGGGATCGTAAAAAACATCGGCCAGCGGGGAGTCGGGCCTGTCCATGCGCCACGGAAAACCGCCAAAATTATTGAGGGTTCGTTGGAAGAACACCGCACCGCCACCGAACATGATGGCACCCCAGTCAGCCGAGGGAGGGAAGCGGTTGTTCTCCGCTGCGTAGTTCGACATCATCACGCCAGTCTGTTTAAGATTCGACATGGCCCGCACCGATGCGCCAGAGCGCAGAACACTCTTTCCGGCCGTGAAAACGACAGCGGCCAAGATCGCAACAATCGCGATAACCACCAGTAGCTCGATCAGAGTGAAGGCGCGCACGACCGTTCGTAGGGGCAAGGCTCGCAGAGCGGAATTTTGTTCGGTGGGGTTCAAGCGGATGTCTGGGAGGTTAACCCGAGCGGCTGCAACCGCCCTTTGGCCGGATGACAGGAATGAAGCTCTGAGTGCCAAGATTCCATACCTCAATAGATAACCTCCGGCGTTGCATCTTTCCACTTTACCTCCCAGAACCGGATGAGATTGCCGAAGGGTTTCCACTCGAACGCAGAGAAAATTGTGCGCTGACCGTCTTCGACCGTTTCCCATCCTGACCAAAGGCCCGGGGCCGGCCAGCGGAAAGGAACTTCATCCCACGGCCCGGTCTTCGGATTGGTTGCCCGCAGCAACTGCTTGCCGTATGCGCTGCTGATGAACATGTAAAATTTCCCGTCATGTTCGAACACGCGTGGGCTTTCCGGCTCTTTGAAGGTGGTAACCGCCGGCCCCAGGTCCTCCCAATCAACAAGATTCTTCGAGGAAGCCAGTGCGATCGCCCCCTTTCCTTCCTTCGTGGTGACCATGGTGAAGAGCAGAAACTCGTCCCCGTAACTGATGACGTGCGAATCGCGGCAATCGATCCAACCATCCGACCGGCGCTCCGCCCACTCCGGAGCCTCGTAGACCGGATTGCCGGGATGCCGCTCCCAGTTGAAAAGATCTTTGCTCGTCGCCAGACCAACCGTCTGTTTGCCCGGCACGCGGTCGTCGAAGCCGGTGTAAAACATGTAGTAGAGGCCGTCGTGTTTGATAATCGACGGAGCGGATACCACCATGCCCTCCCAAGAGCCCGGCACAGCCTCGAGCACGCGCGGATGGTGCTTCCAACTCTTGAGGTCCTTCGACGTCGCGTGCCCGAACGCTTTTTCGTTGCCTGCTTCGAACCACTGTTGCGACTCGCCCGCCTTGCCGACGTTGTAGAAAAGATGGAACGTATCGCCCTCGCGAAAGACATAGTAGTCCTTCATGTACTCTCCCTCTCGCGAGAATTCCCCAATTTTATGATCGATAACCGGCAGTGGTCCCGTGGCGGCGGGCTTTGTGGGGACATCTGCGGAGGTGGAAAGAAACATCAACCCTCCGACGGTTGCCACTCCCTTATCGGGCTGTATGCGCAAAGAGATTTCGCTTCCTTCTTTCAGGCCGGTCAGATCCCAGAACAGCCAGTCAGGTGTTCCGTTGGGCGAAGTAGCGGCATTGGGCCCCTCCTTGCCATCGACCGCAAGGCTGATGCTCCGGGACACATAGTCAGCCGAGCCCAGATTGTCCACCAGCAGCGCGAGCCTCGTCATCGGCGGTGCTCCGGCACCGACGCGGATCTTGAGTAGCTCGGCCTGGTCCACGGTGGCGTCGAGCGTCAGTGTTCCCGCTAAAGGTTCCTTGGCCTGCGGCACGGGAACCATGGCATATGCTCCGAAGTGTGCCACACGTGTTCCTTGCGCTACGGCCACTTGTGCGACATAGCCCGGGAGGCTCTCAATCCGGTGGGAGGTGTCTCCGAAGTTGTCCGACAATTGCTCCGAGCCAAAAAACAGCCATCCGTTGACATGCATTTTTCTTCCGAATGCCTCCGCCACGCGCGATGGATCCGACGCGTCACGCCAGTCCGCTACATCCTCGGCGCGGCCGCTGACCTCGAGCGGGCCGCCCGCAAGCACTGAGGAATCCAAGATGACCACCGACAACAGCACCAGACTCATCCTCATGCGGAGCGACCAGACGGCGGTGTTCCTGTCTCACCAGCATTGCCGCTGGTGCCGACGGGGCCGGTTACGGACTCCGGACTGATGTTCTTCTTCATACGGAAATGATTTGAAACCCCATGATAGCGTAATCCATAGAGGCAGCCTTTGCCAGGGTGACAAGAATCAAGGTGGGAACGCCATCTCAGGGTCGGAGCCACCCCGCCCTTGGGCATTGCCGCTCTCGCGGCGCCTCATGACCGTTCGAGCATGCCCCGCCGGCGTTCCAATTCCCCGCGGATTTCATAAGCCCGGTTTTCTGAAATCGGATAGATCCACGCGAGCAGGATGGCGGCCAACACGGCTGCGGCCGGCAAGGCGATGTCCATCAGGCGCATGGCGAGGATGGTGTCTGCTCCTTGGTTCGCGCCGAGCGACTGCTGAAACCCCGTGAGATTAAGCAGCAGGCCGGAGAGTGCAAAAGCCACAGTCGAACCGACCTTCATGACCCAGGCATACATTGCGTTGAGCGACCCCTCGGTGCGGTTGCCAGTCTGCAATTCGTGCAAATCGCAAACGTCCGCCAGCATGGATGCGGTGATGGTCCAGAGCGCGCTAAACCCCAGAGCGATGAAGACGGGCGGGATGAGAAAAAGCAGCGGATGATCGGGAGAGTAACAAAACCACTTGATGAGGTTGCCGGCCAAGGCAAAGGACATGGCGATGATGAGCGTGTGGCGTTTGCCGATGCGCGTGGCCACGAGGCTGACCAGCGGAACAAAAAAGAGACTGCTCACCTGCCAGACGGTGCCGTTCCATCCCACGAGCAGGGCCGCCGCCGACTCGTCGCCGCGATAGATGTAGTAGATCGCAAGGTAGGTCGGCAGGCTGGAAATGCTGAAAACCCCCACGCACATGAAAAACACGATGCTGCCGAGGATGACAAAAGCGCGATTGGTCACGACCGACTTGATCTGCGTCAGCAGCGGCCCGGTCTTGTGCGTGGCTTGAGCCAAGGCCTGTTTCTCGCGGCAAAGGAAGACCGCGGCGAGCGCGAGGACGGTGAGCACCACGGCGAAACCGACGGCGACCCAGCGTGCGCCGACCACCGTGTCGGGAAATACCGGCAGCTTGATCAGCGCGTAAAGCCAGGAGAGCAGAATGGCCGCCACCGCGCTCATGAAGGCATAGGTCGCCATGAGACGCGTGCGCTCGTTGTAATCGGCGGTCAACGACAATCCGATCGCCCCCCAAGGCACAGCGAAAAGCGACATGAAAAGGTAGAAGACGATCGAGAAAAATAGGAAATACCAGAATTGCCCCATCTCGCTCCACGAGACCGGCAACCACCATAGGACAACGAAAAAAATCCCCGCCCCGAACGCCCCGACCACCATGAAGGGCTTGCGCCGCCCCCAGCGCGAACGGAAATTATCCGACCACGCACCGATGAGCGGATCGATCAGCGCATCGATAAATCGCGGGATGGCCATGAGCAGACCGACGAGAAGAGGGTTCATCCCGAGGGCTACGTTGAGAACCACATTGGCCATGTTCCCGATCCCGTTGCCCATCAGGGTGTAAGACATGCCACCCGCCGCGTAGCCAGCCTTCTCGCCGGGCGGCACGCGGTCTTCCGGCCGGGTCACGTGGGGTGTCGAGTGCGGATCCGCGGGTTGGTTCGGTTTCGATGACATGGAAAATCGGGCTTCAGCACTTCAGTCCAACGCTGAGTTGGCAGTATTGCCGTCGCGCGCACAAGGCGTCCTTCGCCCCAGTGCCAAAACTGTTGGCGACAATGCCGCTGTCCGTAGCGTCCACATCACCACGACCGTCAAGATGTGTGGCACGCGAATCGGGGCAACTGGCACGGAGTCAAAGGCAGAACACGCAACGCACGGCCATGGTAGGCACTTTACCAAGACAATTCCAACATGTCCGACACCAACATTGATTTCAGTTCGCTGGCCGGCTCGGAAGTCGAGATCGAAGCGCACGGCATCCCCGGCACTTGCGGCCGGCTGGCGGCGCCCTTGGCTTGTCCGCCGCACCTCGACATCGCGCCCGGCGCTTTCTGGATTGCCGATCCGCCGCACGACGAAAACGTCCATGCCGGATTCGTCGCGGACTTCACACTCGGACAAGAGGCAGACGTGCGCCTCCGCGTCGTTGGGCCTGCGGCCTATCGTCTGATGGTCGATGGCCGGGAACTCGCCACCGGCCCGCTGCGCTTCACGCCCTCCATGCCGGAATATCAGGAATGCCACGTGAAACTTTCCGCCGGCACGCACCGCGCGACGCTCCATGCCATCCATGAAGGACTCACCACGCGCCTCGCGGCAAAGATGCCGGCTTTCGTCTGGGTTGATCTGCGCGGGAACTTTGCCTCCCCACCGGTCTGGTTCGGGCGGCATTTGCACGAGTATCTTTCCACCGCTCTGCGCGTTAGCCCGCTGCAGGGCTGGATGGAATGGACGGCCGAGCCGCGGGCGGGCCAGTGGCGCCATGAGGACCCGGCGCGCGACAAAGGATGGAGCCAGGCGGTGCCCGTGCCTGGATTGGGAAAAATCCTCGGACCCGCCCGCGAGACACTGCTGACTTTGCCGGTCTGGCCGTCGGTTGTTCCGACCGCAACCGTGCAGGGAAAATTCCGCGATGTGTTCACCGGCTACCGCTTCGACGATGTGGCGCTCGCTTTCATCACGGCAGACCCGTCACCGGATCCCGCGGCGGGCATCGACGGGAGTTGGCAGCGGTTCGACCTCGGGCGCATCCGCCTCGGCTCGCTGGAGTTCGATGTGGAAGCGGATGCCGCAGGCGAGGCCACAGTGGCCTACGCGGAAAAATTGGGGGCCGACGGTCGGCCCCTGCCGGTCGTCGCGCTCTCTACGGGTCCCACGCGCTTCCTGCAAAAATTCGCCTTCGGCCCGGGGCGCACCGAGATCCGTCCGTTGCAGAGTCTCGGAGGCCGCTACTTGGAGGTGCGTCTGAGCGGCGATGGCCAGGCGAAACTTTCCAACGCACGCTTCCGGGAACGCGATTCATTGGGGGAACCGCAGGGCCGCTTCACCCTGCACGACCCGCAGCTTGATCGCATCTGGCAGGTCGGGATCGACACGATGCGTGCGTCCACCGAGGACTCGGCGGTCGATTCGGTGCGCGAACGGGGAGAATGGACCGGCGATGTGTCGCTGGCCGGCCTGGAGTTGCTTTCCGCCGGATGGGACAACCTCGCACCGATTCACCGTGCGCTGTATCACTCGGCGACGGCCGCCCGGGAGGACGGCATGGTCTCCGGCTGTGGGCCCGGGGAGTTGATCTATCTGGGAACGTATGCCGCCCAATGGGTCAACTCGTGCGTGCGCTGCGCCGAATTGGAGGGCAGCACGGCCCTGCTGGCCGACCTCGAAGGTCCGGCCCGCTGCAACATCGAAGCCATCCTGGCCTGCATCGACGCGGACGGAAAAAACCACCTCCCATGGGGATTCATCGACTGGGGATATATTCCGCTCAAGGGAGAAATCGAAATTCCGGTCCTCGCTCATGTGGTCTCCGCAGTCGATGCGTGGGTGCGTTGGCAAACATTGCTCGGCCGGAAAGATACCGTCCGGTGGCAGGAACGGGCGGACCACCTGCGCGATATCATCCGTCAAGCTGTCGCGGCAAACCCGCCGGGCTATCACGCGGCCGTGCTTGGCGAGCGCATCGGGGCGGTGGACCGCGACGTCGCCGTCGCAGCAACGCTGCGGCAGTTGCGATCTTCTTTCCCCTGCTCTCCAAGCGGCAAGCGCCTGCGCGATCCGACCAAGGCCTCACCCGAAGTCGCCACACCCTATTTCACCAATTACTCCATCGACCTTCTGCTGCGCGCAGGAAAAATCGACGAGGCGGTTGAAATCTGGCGTCAAGCCTGGGGCTGGATGCTCGACCGCGGCGCGACCACCTGGTGGGAGGTTTTCGACGAGCGCTGGAGCAACTGCCACTACTGGGCAGGCGCACCCACGTGGCAAATGACGCGGCGCATTCTCGGGATCGATCCGACATTGCACGAACGCCGCCCGGTGATTCGCCTCGCCGTCCACCCCGGAAAACTTCAGCGCGCGGAAGGACACGTCAGGATCCCCGGCGCGGGTTGGGCGGACGTTTCATGGAAACGAAACAAAGAAGGCATCGCCTGCCGCATCGAATGCGGCTCGCCCTGGAGCCTGCTCAAGCAGGGCCAAGCCGTTGCGTGCGCCGCCGGCACGACGGAGCTCTGCCTTGGTCCGGAGGGGCCCACCTTTGCACCCTGAGGTCAGGCGGATTCGTCGAGCGCCTCGGACAACTTCTTCCGGATAGATCCGGGCGCATCGCACACGGTCAAAGTCAACGACACAAACGACACGGTCGCCGAAGCGCAGAATGCCGACCGCATTAAACCGCAAACCAGTTCCTTTGCCGCGCACGACCAACGGCGCGGGACGAACAGTCGCTTGTCCCACCCCGTCAAACAGAAGACCAAAAACTGCAGGACATTGGTATCATTCGAGATATGCCGGGCGGAACACTTCCACCGGGGCACCGGCCGGCGAGGCGCGGAAGGCTTTCCAACTGGCGGCCGTATTAGGTTCTTTCTCGTCCGGGAGGGGGAAGTCGCGCAGATAGGTTTCGAAACGGCGGCGGGCCGCGACCACCTCCGGGTCGTCCGAAGTGCTCACGTCGCGGTATTCATCGCGGTTGGCCGCGCCGCGCGTGTCATAGAATCGCCCTGTGCCGTCGAGGAGCCAATCTCGGTCGCGGATCCAGCGCGCGTTGTTCATCGCCATGCGGATTATTTCCCGCGGCGTGAAGGGCCCGCCCAGCAGATAAGCCGCGAAGCTGTGACCGTCCGTGTTCATAGCGCCTTGATAAGCGGCCAGCCGGGCGCAGGTGGGCCACAAGTCGGTGAAGTCCACCAACACATCGCTCGGGCCGCGCGGCTTGACCGGTCCGCCACCGGCGACGAACGGCACCCGGATGGCATCGTCGCGCCGGTAGGTCCCCTTGTCTGTGTTGGCCGTGCCGTTGTCCGCTGTGAAAATTATGATCGTGTTGTCAGCCAGTCCCTCCTTGGCCAGCCCGTCGCGCAGCTGGCCGAGCAAATGGTCGAGGTATTGCATGGTCGACTTGAGCGAGCCGTCGACCCGCCCGCCTGTGCGCTTTCCCGAGGCGTCCACCTCGGGCACATCCGTGTAATACCACTGTTGGGGTCCCGGGCGCGTTTCATCGTGTGCCGCGTGCGGGAGGTTGGTCGCCCAGTGGACCATCCAGGGGCGGCCTTTATTCGCCGCGCTGAATTTCAGGATGTGCTCAAGTTCGAGATCGGGGCCGAAGTCATCGGGCCTGGTGGGCACGCCCTTGCCATTGCGAATCAGCCCGGGGTGCCAATACCAGGAAATGCCATACATGCCGCTGCGGTCCGGTGTCCAACTGTTTTGTTTCGGTCCGTCGTAGCCGTCCCAGTAACGCGCAAGCAGCCAATCGTCCGCCCCGTAACTCGCGAGCTCGGCATCACCAAGATGCTTTTTCCCGGCCATGCAAGTCGCATAGCCCGCCTCCTGCATCATTTTGAGAAGCGGCAGATGTCGCGGATCGTGCTCGAAGAGAACGGATGGGGAGACGGCGTTTTCCCAATAGCCGGTTTGTCGGGGGTATTTGCCGGTCATCAACATCGCCCGCGAGGGAGAACAGAGCGGGGTGGACCAGCCTTGCTTGAACAGGATACCGTCATCGGCCAGCTTTTGCAGGTTGGGCATGGCGATGGCACCACCGTATGGCGACAACTCTCCGGCCGACACATCATCGGCGAGAATCAATACGATGTTCGGGCGGGGGTCCCCACCGCTCCCGGCCCCGAAAACGGCCGGAGAATTCTGCAAACACGCCGCAGCCAGCAGACCGAGCCCAAGTGCCTGGCAGTGTTTCATGTGAGCGGGTGTGAACAGGCGTCGTTTGCTTTCTATTTCTCGAGGTAGCGGAAGCGGAAACGTCCGAGCGGCGCGGTATCACCCTGCTCGTAAAAGACGGTCATATCATCGGGCAGCTGGACGTTATCAGCCCACTTGAAATCGAACTGCACCGGATCCGCCGTCAACTTCAGCGCCTTGCGCGGCACGGCCATCTGCATCTCGTTGCCGGCGACCCTGAATTTCACGTCGGCCGCCTTCAGCCAGTTCCAGCCGCCGTTGTTCTTCTCTAGCAGCGCACCGTCCTGACCCGGCGGCACACGGTTGACGATGTAATCGTAACCGTTCCAATCATGATGCGCCGGATTGTCCGTCCGGATAAGCAGCATCATCCAGTTCGAGTCGGTCGGCGGGCTGATCGGTTTTTCCGTCTGCACGTAAAAATAGATGAAGTCTTTGTCCCGCGCTACTTTCATGGAGCGCAGGCCGTTGCGGCCGGTCGTGTTCGTGTAGCGCGGACCGTCCTGCCCACGCCAAATGTCGCCGTTGCCGGCGAATGCCGGAGTCGGCGTGCTGACCGTGCTCTTGGGCGCCCGTCCGAACCCGTCGTGATCGCGCGGGATAGTGTTGCCGACGTTACCGTTGAATTCCGGCTCCACATCCTTCCATTGGTCGAAGGACCCGGTCAGGGCGATGGTTTTGGGCGCGGAGGCCTTGGGGATTGCCGGCACGCCTTTGTAGCGGCGGATATTGTCCACCGCCTGATAGTAGAAATTGTCGCCGAATCCGCCCCGCATCGGCTCGATATCGCGGCTGAACTCGAAGTTGAAGCTGTCGCACTGCACCCACGGGCTTTTGAACGAATGGGTCAAACCGGCAATCCACTCGTTCCACGAGGTGATCATGATGAATTTGGGGTCGACCTTCAGCGCGTAGTCCCACTGCTCCTGGAAATTGAGACCTGCGTGGATGGACTCGAGCGACGCGTCCTGCTTCCCCTGGTGGAAGCCACGTCCGCGCGCCTTGCCGGTCCACATCAGTTCGACCGCGCCGGTTTCCCAATGCATGTTTTGCGCGGGCGAGACATTGATCTGCTCCGGCGCGCCGGGGTTGTCGGTGAATCCGTAAGCCTGCGGGTGCACCCCCAGCCAGTGCCATGCGTATGCCGTGTTGGAGTATGGCGGCGTTCCAGGCCAGAATGCGGTGCGCAGCGTGAAAAAACTCCGCAGCTCGGGCGTGAGCGTGTCCGGATTGCAGAGGAGCAGCGGCTTGCCTTCCCATTGGAACCACAGGTCGCGATAACGGCCCGGCTTGTAGATCAGGTCGTAAAGCTGCTGCGCCATCCGGCCCATGTCCGTGTTCAACATGAAGCAGACCTGCGGCGTTCGTCCGCCCTCCTTCCGGATCTGCTCGAAGACGGTCAGCAGCTGCTCGTGGACTGCGACATAAAGCTCGGCATTGGTCGCGTCGAGCACCAGCGTGTCCACGCCCGCATCGGCGAGCATGTGCGCGTGGCGGCGGATGACCCACGGGTCGGTCATCTTGTAGTAGCCGAACAACGGCTCTCCCCAGTAAACCATGTGCCATTCTTTCGGCCCGCGGTGCGGGAAGCTCGGCAGCTCCGTCGCGTCGGGGTGCCCGGCCAGGATCCGGGAAATGTCATAAGGCCCGTAGCTGTATTCCTCGCCGGTCCAAGCGAGGTAGAAAATCCCGACAAACCGGTCCTTCTTCGGCAATCCCACCGCGGACTCAAGCGGAAGCTCCCGGCCAAGCGCGTCGGTCGCGGGCCATGGCACTCCGGGATTGATCTCTGCCTCAGCGGGGGACAGGTTCAACATCAGGGCGCCGGCAGCGCAGGCCGCACGAAATAAACGGGCTGGAGGTAACTTCATCTCTGGACGACCATATCTCAATAGACCACAAACACCTTTGCTGTGACGCCAAAAAAATGCCCGATGGTGACATGCCGCCACCATGGCACGCCTGCGGGGCTCAGGTAACCGCCAACTCACGAGGCGCTCGGGTCCTGGTCGCCGGGCCGAAAACGTCAGCGATCGCTTCCAGGTATCCCATCCCATGGACCGTGTCAGGCTCGATGTAGCTGCCTTCGGTCCATTCGTTCCATGCATTGATGCTGAAAAGATTCGGCCCGGGACGGCGGGCCAGTCTCTCGCGGAAAATCTCGAGGGTCCCGCGGAATGCTTCGGGCGTGTTGCCACCGATGAGGTTGGAGAAGGTTGACTCCGGCAATGGCTCCCAGATGTCTGTCTGCAAGGTGCGCGGGGAATTGTCCCAGCCCATCGTGATATTGGGGAAGTAGGGAACGTCGAATTGCTCTTCCATCCGGCTCCAAGTCTGGAGGTATTGGGCCAGCACATTGGCGTGCGGAGTATAGGGCGTCTGGTCCAATTCGACGTGGTGGATCCAGACATAGCTGGTCACGCTGTCAAATCCCAGCTCCCGCACCAGCTCCGGAACGCGCTCGATAATCACTTCCCCGGGCAGCACCGGCTTGCCCCAGATCACCACATTGAAGTGCAGGTCGGGAAACCCGGCCGCACGCACGCGCTCGCGGAAGCCGTCAAGCGCTTTGCGGGTGGCCAGCACCGAGCCGTGGATGGCCAGAAATTTCGAAAGGTCGTAAATCGAAAAATACGGACACCCATCGATTGTGAGATAGTTCGGCTGCGACAAGTAGCGGTCGATGATGAGGTCCGAGATGAAGCGGAACATCCGCGGCGAAACATGGGCGGAATAAAGCAGTTCCTTGCCGAAGCAGCGGCTCATGGGGTGGATGTTGATCCAATCGTGGTTGGCCCACATGAGAGCGAAGTCGAGGCGCTCCGTGTTGCCCGCTTTGAGGAACCCTTCTTCCAGACAGCGTTCGAGGAAGGGTCCGTCCTCGTAGTGATACCAATCGAAGATGAAGTGGTCGATCCCGTGGTCGGCCGCAGCGTCGATCTTTTTCTCCATGACGCCAGGGTCTGCCTCGTCCTCATAGCCCCACAAGGGTACCTTCGGCTGCTGGTGTCCGGGGAAACGCGGCGTCGCGTGCCTGACCAATTGCCACTCGGTCCAGCCCGGCCCATGAACTTTCCCGTTTCTCGGGTCCGCGTGGTAGTTGGGGAAATAATAGCACCCGACGCGGATGTCGGAGGAGGCTGCGGCAGAGGATTTCATGAAGCGCAAGTGAGAACGAAAATGTCAGGCCCATCCAAAGCCGCGCAACGTGCCGGAAAAATCGAGCCTCGGGCGAACGCCCGACATCTCCAGCCAAGCCCGGCGACTGTTTATCGGCAGGCGTTTTGCCGGGTGAAACTCGTGTCTCGCTGGCGTTTGCGCAGGATGTGAAACGCCACGAGTGAAGCCAGTGCGAACAGCGCCAACAAGCCGGCGGATGGCTCGGGAATGACATCGTAGGTGACCAGACTGAGCGCGGCCACACCCTGGGTTCCGGCGTTTTGCCAGAGGGCGACAGTGAAACTGTCAGTGTTGGCGCCGCTGATATCGAAGAAGGCCATGTCCGCGTTTCCATCCCGCGTAAGCGCATTGGAGAAAACGGTGCCGGTGCCCGAGTTGTAGATGCCGATGTAGTTTGGCGCGTAAGTTCCGGAGCCCACAGAGTCAACCGCCAAACCCAGCCGGAAGTTTGCCGTGGTGTTCAGGGTGAAGTTCATGACCGTGCCGAAGTAGCCGGCGCCTGCGCCGGCCGGCGAGTCGTAAGGGCCATTGCTAACCGAGACGGACAGCGCTCCCTGGCGGTAGAGGGCCGATCCATCCGGCCCCCGGTAAGTGGAATAACCACCAAAGTTCACGAACGTGCCTGCATCTCCCGTGGCGGAACTCAGAAAAGAGGGGAGGGAGAAAAGCGTCGGGTTCGTTCCTGCCGATGTGCCCAGGTTGTTGCCGCCACCAACGGCTTCGCTCACATCCGAGGGAGAGGAGTTTGGCGTCGGCCGGATTTGGTAATAGCCGGCTGACCCATAGACTTCACTGCCGCCGATGTCATAGGTTTTGGCCACGCCCGAATTGGACCAGTTTTGGACAGAATAGTTATTTCCAGGCAAGCCGGTCTCCGAGCCAACGTGGGTCACAACCGCCGCAACTGCTGGCCGCACGAGAAAAATATGGCAAACACAAAGCAGAACGAGGCAGACAGCTTTGCGGGACAAGAACGTGACGCGATTGTTTTTGGGCGAGGGATGAGTGTTCATGGTGAGGGAAAACTAGTTTATCAGATCGGAACCCACCTTGAAAAACGTGCCATAATGTCATGTTAAAGTGACAAGCCAATGCCCTCCTGTGGACCAGGGGGCTGCCGGCAGGAGCAGAAGGGCCGGCACCAACTCATGCATGTCGACGGTCAACCGGTTCGTCCCTGACGCTTGAACTGGCTCGGCGACATGCCGAATTCCTTGTGGTAGACAGAGCTGAAGTAGTTGCTGTCATTGAATCCGCAGGCGAAGGCCACTTCGGTGACATTGGAATCGCTTGTCAGCAGCATCTCCGCCGCCTTCTGCAGGCGCACTTGCTTCAAATACTCCATCGGGGGCTGACCAACGGCCTGCTCGAAGAGGCGGAAAAAGTGACGCCGCGAAACGTGGCTGCGCGCAGCCATCTGATCAAGCGTGATGCTCTCGGCGAAGTTTTTATCGATGAACTCTATGGCCCTTGCGACCCGTGCGCCGGGCGCTGCGCTCCCCTTCGGCGCCCACGGTTGGGAGTGGCGCCGCAGCAGCGTGAGCAAAAGCAGGAAATATGCAAACGCTGCGACGCGTGATTCCTCTCCGGCTGTGTCCAACTCCGCTTCCATCCGCTGCACAAGTTCGAGCACGCGAGCAAACTCCGCAGAGCCCAATTGGAGGCACTCGCCCGGCGCAACGCCCTGCTTCCAGCGCGGACCCACCGCGAACAACGCGTCCCCGCTCATCCAGTCCTCCAGCAACGGATGCACTGTTCCGATATACTCGGCGTCGAAGACGACATTGAACACATCAAGCGAGTGCGTCTCTTCGAAGGCATGTTTCTGGTCGCGCGCGATCACGAAAACATCCCCGACGCGGATCGTGAGCTTCCCCGCACCGAAAGACATCAGCCCGCTGCCGCGCGTCACGATGACAATCTCCCAGAACTCGTGCCGGTGCCTGGGCCAAATGGGGTGATCGGTGGCACGCACCACAGCCAGCGGCCGGACGCGCACCTTCGGCAGGTCGCGCCATCGCATGGCTTGACTGCGCGAGACTTGCCTCAATAGCGCCTCGGCTTCCGCGGTTGTGCTGAGGACGGACATCGTATCAGGGTTTGGTGAAAAATCCAGAGGCTACCGTTATCCGCCGCGGCCCGAGGGGCAAAACATTCTCAGCCGCTGGATGGAAAACCGATATGCCGACAACTAGCCGAAAAAAATCCGGTTAAGCAATTTTTTTCGAGCCCGCTGCCTCATTTCGGGCCGGAAATACTTTTATGCCCCTTCTTCCAGATAACCTGGATATTGGCCTCGATGGCGTGTGTGACGCGTTGCGAGTTCATATTTCCCGCAAGCAGCATTCAGATCATCCGATGCTGCGCCGCTGGCAGCCGATCCAGGCGGCGAAGAGGCCGATGATGACGTGCGAGCTGAGGACCCAGAGGCAGAGCGCCGCCGGGGACAGCTGGGTTTGCACGACCATCTGGACGATGTCGTAGTAGCGCTCCCCCCGCAGGGTTTGGAGGATGCCCGACCAGCTCCAGTAGGCCGCAATGAACGGGCGCACTAGGGAGCCCAAAAAGTCCGGGAGCGCGAGGACCGCGCCCGAAAGCGGAAGCTGGAAGCCGACGAGGTAGATCGAGACGAGCGACGCCTGCTCGGCAGATCCCAAAAAGCTGGACACGGCCAGGCAGACCGACGTCATCGCGGCATTCACCAGGGTCAGGAAGAGCAGCTGCGGGCCCAGCTCGCCGGGGAACCCGCAGACATAATGCACAAAGAGGCCCATCCAAAGCGACTGGGCGAGCACGAGACACCCGAGGAAGACGGCCTTGCTGGCGACGTAGCTCAGCGGGCTGAGGCCGGAGAGCTTTTCCTTTTCAAAGATCAGGCGCTCGGCGGCGATCTCGCGGCCCGAGTTGTTCGCGCCCATGAGCGTGAGCAGGACGACCTGGAACATGACGATCCCTGAGACGAGGCTGCCGACCTTGCTCGACTGGACGAGGAAGTCCTTGGCCTCGATGAGCTGCTGCACCACGTCGAGGTCGAGCCCCATGCTCAGGTTCTTGACGGCCGGCAGACCGTTCCAGGCAAAGATCGCCACCAGAAGGGGAAACCCGAAAATCAGGCCGAGCTGGAGGGCGACCTGCGCGCGCGTCCGCGAAAAAATTTTGAGCCTGCGTGCGAGGAGGGTGAAGAACTGGCTGATCGGGCCCGGGGTTGGGAGGGTGGACGAGGGCTCGGGGGGCGGGCCGGGGAGCTCGACCGTCTGTGCCTCCATGCGGGCCGCGCTGTCAAAGCTGACCGGCTGGATCAGGTCGATCCCCCCGCGGGATTCGGCAAAGGCGTGCCGGTGCTTTTTCCACGACTGCGCCCATTCCTTGGCGGACCTGAGCTCCAGCTGGGAGTAGAGGTCCTGGGCATCCTCCGAGCGGAAGTAGTGGGTCAGGAACTGGGCCGGTCCATGGTAGGCGAGCACCCCCTGGTAGAGGACCATCACCGAATCGTAGAGATCGAGGTGGCGGAGGCTGTGGGTGACGGAGAGCACGACGCGGCCCTCGGTGCGCGAGAGGCCGTGCAGCAGCCGCACGATCTCATCCTCCGACTGCGGGTCGAGCCCGCTGGTCACCTCGTCGCAGAGCAGCATCGCCGGCTTGCTCACGAGCTCCATCGCCAGCGCCAGGCGCCGCCGCTGGCCGCCGGATAAAACGCTCACCAGGCTCTGCGGGAAATTTTCGAGTCCGACTTCCTCGAGGATCCCGGCGACCGCCTCGTCGAGCGCGGCCGCATGCATCCCGCGCACCCGGAGCCGCATCGCGTAGCCGACGCATTCGTGCACGGTGAGCTCCTCGTGCGCGATGCTGAACTGCGGCACGTACCCGATCTCGGATGGCGAAAAATCTTCCTCGTCGACGTTCCGGCCGTTCCAGATGATCGTACCCTCCTCCTCACCTGGCGCTATGCCGGTGATCACCTTGAGGAGAGTGCTCTTCCCGCACCCCGAGGGGCCGATGATCGCCCCGAAGTGGGCTTTCGGAAACGAGGCGGTGACATCCGCAAGCAGCGGGCGGACGTCCTCGCCGCCGCCGATAAATAGGGTGACGTCTTTGAGATCTAGCACGGGCCAACACCATGCAAGATCGCGTCCGGTGTTGACAACGGAAATCCGCCGGATTTCGCAACGCGGGGCGGCGCATCTCCGAAAGCTGCACGTCTGTCGGGCGGAGGGCCTACGGGTTCGGAGTTCCGCGTTGACTCCCTCGCTCCCGCTCGCGTCGCCCCTGTGAGGGTCTTGCTTCGCAAGATCTCCCCGGGCCGCTCCCACGGCCACGTGGTTAGGCGGTGGCAGCCTGTGCGGCCTCGCAAAAACCCACCGCATAAATGCGGAACTCCAAACAAGATCCCTCAAGGCGTAGCCGACTTTTGCCATCAGAGATGCGCCCGCACCGGGAAAGCCCTCCCGACTTTTCTCGACCTTCGGTCCTCTTTCGGGTAGCAGACTGGGATGGATAAGAAGTTCAGCATAGCGGTGCTTGCCGGCGACGGGATTGGGCCGGAGGTGATGGCCGAGGCCATTAAGGTTCTCGGGGTGGTGACACAAAAGTTTGGGATCGCCCTCGAATACGACCACCAGTGGGTCGGGGGGATCGCGATCGACGAGGCCGGGAAGGCGCTTCCCGCGGCGACGCTCGAGGCCTGCGAGAATGCCGCCGCGATTCTGTTTGGGTCCGTCGGCGGACCGAAGTGGGAGGGGCTGCCGCCCTCCGAGCAGCCCGAGCGGGCGGCCCTGCTGCCGCTGAGAAAACATTTCGGGCTGTTCGCGAACCTGCGGCCGGCGGTCTGCCTCCCGGAACTCACCCACGCCTCGCCTCTGCATCCGAAGTCGGTCGAGGGAGGGTTCGATGTCCTCTGCGTCCGCGAGCTCACCGGCGGCCTCTACTTCGGAGAGCCCAAATATCTCAAGAAGGAAGGCGGCGAGGAATTCGCCGTGGACACGATGGTCTACTGGGAGAGCGAGATCCGGCGGATCGCGAAAGTTGCCTTCGAGGCGGCGCGCCAGCGCCAGGCCCGCGTGACATCGATCGACAAGGCGAACGTCCTCCAGAACGGAGTGCTCTGGCGCCGGGTCGTGACCGAGACCGGCCGCGACTACCCGGAAGTCGCCCTCAACCACCTCTACGTGGATAACGCGGCGATGCAGCTGATCAAAAATCCGAAGGCGTTTGACGTCATCCTCGCCGAAAACCTCTTCGGCGACATCCTCAGCGACGAGATGGCCATGATTGCCGGCTCCCTCGGCATGCTTCCGAGCGCCAGCCTGGGCGAGAGCACCGGCGGTGCCACCCGGTTCGGGATGTACGAGCCAAGCGGCGGCACCGCCCCCGATATTGCCGGGAAGGGGATCGCCAACCCGATCGCCCAGATCCTCTCGGCCGCCATGATGCTGCGCCTCTCGTGCGGGTGCGCGGATGCGGCGGACGCCATCGAGACCGCCGTCAAATCGGTCATCGCCTCCGGCCTGCGGACCGGCGACATCCATACCCCGGACACGACACTTGTCGGAACCAAAGCCATGGGCGACGCGATCGCCGCAGCGATCTGAATCCACCTGCAAATTGCGCCCGAATCCAGATTTTACCCGCGAATAAAGCGAATAAACGCAAATAAAATGCTGAAGCCGGAAATCGCGCCGGAAAACATTGACTTGCGTCACGGAATCCTTCACCAACGCATCCATGCTGCGCCGACTGGGATATCCGCTGATTTTTCTTGCAATGTTTTCCATCGCGGGCGGTCACTGGGCGGTTTTGCAAAGTGTGGCTTGGGCTGGCATGGTGGTCGAGTATTCCAAAGCCTCGACCGTTGGAGCGGCCCTCGTGAAGACTTTCAGCGGCGAGGCCCCCTGCGACATGTGCCGGACGATCGAGACCGGAAAGCAGCAGGAACGCCAGCTGCCGATGAACGTGAAGGCGGATAAAAAGTTCGACGGATTTTTGGCTCGTGAGCCGATGGGGGCGCCGCGCCCGCCGGAAGGCAGGTTTTCTTATCCGCGCGCTGCCGGGGCCATCGTCCTCGTCCGCGCAAGCGCGCCGCCATCGCCCGTCCCCAGGACCGCCTAGGCAAACATCCTGACGTGGCATGGGCATCCTGCCCATGCGATTCGGAACCCGGGCACATCCCCGGACCGCTAAAAACCGCGCGGAGAATCCTGTCCAGCAATTGGACGTAGCTTCGGGATTCTCCGGGGAGACAACAACCAGCCCGCGCCACTGTGCGACCGGGGTCCCCCGATGCGCCTGAAGCAAAACTTCAAATCCATCTTACTATGAAAATCACTAGACACATGCTTCTTTCAGCTGCCCTCGCAGCCGGTCTTTCGACGGCCTCGGCGCACGTCAGCGTCGGAGCCGACCGCACGCTCAACTCCGACAACCCGATCGACGGACAGACCGTCACCAACAACCTGCGCACGGTCTCCAGTTCGTTCGGCTGGGCGGATGCCACCGATGCAAACTGGGGCGACTCGCACCGGACAACCGCATTCAAGTTCAAGATCGCGTCGACGCAGAATGTGACAATCACAGTCAGCCGCCGAAACGGAACCCAGACCGGGGCGGCTGACTTCCTTCTGCCGGCGTTCTCTTTATTCCAGACGCCCCTGTTCCGTGCCTCCACCCACGATACTGGAACAGCCACGACAACCTACCTGACCGATACATTCGGGACAGGGGCGACCGGGGAGGCATTCACGGATACCGGCAGCTACGTGGCCGGGGTGTGGACGCCGGGAACTCTGAACAGCACGCGGGATGTCGGGGAGTCGTTCACGGACGGCAACGGAAACGGGGTCTACGACGGGCCCGGCATCGGGGGATCCGGCAAAGAGGGCGCGTTCCAGGCGCTCGCTCCCTGGACGATCTACGTTGATGCCGTTGACGGCCTGCCGATGTATTTCAACACAATCATCGGGCACGCGGCCGACGGCACCTCCGCCAACTACGGAAGCGCTTCGGGAATCCACGGCGATGGAAACGCGGACGGCACGGTTTCCGCCACCTTCAATAACCTCGGTGCAGGGGATTACTACCTCTTCGTGGGCGGTGCCAACTACGCTTCTCAAAACACGGAAGCCCCGGTTTACGGACCGAGCACGAACGCCTATCCTACTTATGGCATCGGCGTGACTGTTGGCGCGGTTCCCGAACCCTCCACTTATGCCCTTCTTGCACTTGGGGCTGGAGGCCTTGCGCTTTTAAGCCGCCTCAGAAACCACAAAGCCTGAGAAAACTCATCCCAAAAACCCCGGCCCGATTTCGGGCCGGGGACGGGATGGAACGACCATGCAGCCTGAAGAAATATCAAAATCGAGCTTCCGTCATAGCCCGATGGAACCCGATGGCTTTACCTTGGTCGAGTTGCTCGTCGTGATGGCGATCTCAGCGGTCCTGCTCACGCTTTGCTTTTCCGTCGCCTCCGGGGCGATGGAAAAGGCGCAATCCACAAAGTGCCTCAGCTCATTACGGCAGGTTGGGATCGCCATCCAGCTTTATTCTGCGGACAGCGGCGGACGCTTGCCGGACACCGGGCACAGCCGTGCCGCTGACGGCCGCTCCTTATCCTGGACGAACACCCTCTCGGCCTATCTCGCCACCAACTTTATCGGGAGATGTCCCGCGAATCACAAGTCGACCATGCCGGTGACTTACGCGTGGAACGACCAGCTGGTGGAGCCCTCCGGAGCCGGAATCCCTATCGTGCTCTGCCGCGCCCCCTCCACGACACTCGCCGTCGCTGAAACCTCGGATGCCTACATCTCCGAACACTTTCACTTTGCCTCGGCCCGCTCGCGCGTCACTCTCAATCAGTTCAAAGCCGCCGTCGGCGTCGACCGCCACGGCTCCTCTGCCAACTACCTTTTCGTTGACGGCCATACCGAAAGGCTCACCCAGAACGATGTTAGAACGAGGCTCAACGTACAAAACGGCACATTCCTTCAACCATGAAAAATCATCTCCTACTCTCCGCCCTATGCCTGACGGCTCTGCCGCTCCTGGCGCACGACCACATCGAAATCGGGCTGGATGCGGCCACTCAAAGCCAGCTCGCCGTCGTGGCGGGGCCTTCCCAGGAACTGGCCACCTATTTCCCGCAGGGCGAAGCCCCGAGCTACGACACGCAGAATTTCCCCGGGGCTGCTTACGCCTCGATTCTAACGTTCAGTGCTTTTGATGCCTACTCCCCGCCCCCCGAGCTGGGCGCTGTGGTCCGGATCGATGTGGTTTCGGTCACCGGGCCCGAGGGCGGCACACTTTCATTCTGGGAGGCTGGCGCCACCACGGCGACCTTCACCCGCGCCTCGGGCTGGACCTCCTCGCCTTCGGACGCCCCCTCATTCTTCGCCAGCGAGGACGGAACAGGTTGGGGCCACATCCACGGAAGGGTTTTCAGCACAAACAAGCCCGGGGATTTTGATGTGACCTTCCAGGCGGTTGACGCCACCGGGGAGTATGCAAGCAGCACGACCTTTACGATCCGCTTCACCGCCATCACCCCTCCGCAACTGGCGATCAACTTACAAGGCGGGGACATACACCTCAGCTACTCCAGCCGGGCCAACCTATCCTACGACGTCCAGTCCTCGACCACGCTTCAGCCCAACGACTGGACAACCATCGAAACGCTCGATGGCACCGGCGGACTCCTGGAATTTTCAGAACCACTCGGAGGCAGGCCGAAAATCTTCTACCGCCTCGTCGAATACCAGTAGGTCCCCTCCGACCCGTCGCGGCGAAGAATGCATGATCCAGATCAAGATATTGCCGGATCGGGATTGCTCGGAGCGTCCGCCTCCGGATAACTGGGCGCCATGCTGCGCCGACTGGGATATCCGCTGATTTTTCTTGCGATGTTTTCCATCGCGGGCGGTCACTGGGCGGTTTTGCAAAGTGTGGCTTGGGCGGGCATGGTGGTCGAGTATTCCAAAGCCTCGACCGTTGGTGCGGCCCTCGTGAAGACGTTCAGCGGCGAGGCTCCCTGCGACATGTGCCGGACGATCGAGACCGGAAAGCAGCAGGAACGCCAGCTGCCGGCCACGGTCAAAGCGGACCAGAAAATGGACAAGTTCCTCGCGCGCTCCGCGTGGACCCTCCCGCCCCCATCGGAGAAAACGTTTTCGTACCCCCCCATTCCTGACGAGGCGGCGTCCGATCGCCGCGCGTCTCCTCCCGCGCCCGTCCCCAGGACCGCCTAGGCGAACATCCTGACGTGGCATGGGCATCCTGCCCATGCGATTCGGAACCCGGGCACATCCCCGGACCGCTAAAAACCGCGCGGAGAATCCTGTCCAGCAATTGGACGTAGCTTCGGGATTCTCTGGAGAGACAACAACCAACCCCTCGTGCCAGCGAGCCAAGGGGCGTCTTTCGATGCGCTGAGGCCAATTTATCTTATGAAAAAAAATCTTATCTATCTGTCCGTACTTTTCTCCGCCATTTCTCTGAACGCCCGGGCCGGCCTGATCACAGCGGTTCCCGGCCCCGATGACCAGGACGTCATGATCATGCCGATGGTGAGAATCCAGGCCACCTCCGGGATGGCATCGAACCCGACCGCGGGGGTTATCAACGTGAGCTTTTCCCCCGCCTCAACCCCGATCCTGAGCACCTTGGAGCAGTGGAGCCCGGGAAGCTGGTTTGCCGATACCGCGGCCTGGAAAACATCTTTGGGTTCGCCGGAAGGCGTCGGCGGAACGCCGGCGGCAAACGCCGGCAGCGGGGGACTATTCAACAACCAGTACGGATTTACGTTCATGACGGAGGGCACGATGATGATGGCAAACATTCCCACCGGAAAATCGCTTGCCATCAAGCTGACTTCGATCTCCTCGCTGAATCTCGAGTCGTACAACTACGGCAACGCGTCCAACCGCTGGGATGAGGTGTGGGCGGCGGGCATCAATGCCCAGGTGCTCTGGAACGGGAGCATGTGGCACAACTACTATGTGCTGCCCGCCGGATCCGCCCCCGGAACGTACTCGGCTTCCTACGAGGTCTTCATCGCCAATACCCCGTTCACCGGAACGACCGGGTTTGCCCAATACGACACGGCGGCCGATGCGGCGGTGAAGGATACCAACTTCACGTCCGCAACCGTGAACTACACATGGACCGTCGTGCCGGAACCCGCGACGGTCGGGCTGATCCTGCTCGGAGCGCTGCCGCTGGCCGGCGCAGTCCGCCGCAGGTTTTTCCAACGTGCGTGACTCCTGCTTCCTGAAGCGGTATGGGCATCCTGCCCATGCTTGGCCCGGCAGAGCACGCCGGGCCTTTACGCTCATGGAACTTCTCGCCGTCCTCACGATCATTGCCGTGGGGGCGACGATTTCCGTTCCAGCAATCTCAGGTGCGCAAAAGCGGGCAGCCAACACGACCTGTCTCTCGCGGATGCGGGCTCTTGGGTCGGGCATCCTGCTTTATGCAACCGACCAAGCGGGCGCAATGCCCAGAAGTTTTCACAGCGCGGGAGCCTATAGCGTGCCCCACTGGCCCGTCACCATTGCCCCGTACCTGGGGATCTCTGCCGAAGCGGGGACCCCGGAGTGGGAAGCCGCTTTCCAAAAATATTTCCGCTGCCCTGCGGATAAAAGGACAGACTCGACCATCTTCAGCTATGCGCTGAACGTTCACTATGAGCTGGACCCCGACGGGGATGACTATGTCGGAAGCCCCGCGCGCTGGAGAACGCTCGGCTCGATTTCCCGACCGGCAAAAAGCATCCTCCTGGCTGAGTCCCGGCCGATTCCCTATGGCGACCATCTCATGTGCCACCAATGGTCGACCGTCAACGCGGCACGAAATGCGCTCGATGCCACCCGGCACGGCAAAACCTCCAACTACCTGTTTGCCGATGGTCACGCCGAGTCGCTGCCGGTGGAGGCCACCTTCAATCCGGGGGCGGGCATCAACCTCTGGAACCCGTCGCTCGCAAAATAAATCGCCTTCACACCAGACTTGGCACAGGGCCTGCTCTATCTCACTTGTTCTGGGGGGAACAGCAGGCCGTCGCAGCATTCGTTGCGGCGGCCTGCACTGTTTCTGGTGGGGAAGGAGGACTTTTCGATGTCGCAAATCGCCCACGCTGTCGGATCTTGCTCAGAAAATATTCCCATCCAGAGCGTGTCCTGTATAAAATTTGTTAATGACGACCGCCTTGCCTTGGACCGAGCTTGATCTGGAGGGAGACATTCATACCGGGGAGGTGATGCGCAAGCTTTACAGCACGGACGCCTCCGAGTTCCAAGAGATGCCCGCCGCGGTGGCGCTGCCGAGGACCGAGTCCGATGTCCGGGAGCTGATCCGGTTTGCCAGCCGGCACGGGATCGGGCTGATTCCCCGGACCGCCGGAACATCGCTGGCGGGCCAGGTTGTTGGAAGCGGGATCGTGGTGGATGTCGGCCGGCATTTGAACCGGATCGTGGCGATCGACGCTGCAGCCGGCCGCGTGCGGGTCCAGCCCGGGGTGATCCGCAACGAGCTCAACATGGCGCTGGCCCCGCACGGCCTGCTCTTCGGGCCGGAGACCTCGACGGCGAACCGCGCGATGATGGGCGGCATGGTCGGAAATAATTCGTGCGGGTCCAACTCGATCGTGTATGCGAGCACCCGCGAGCATCTGGTTTCGACCCGGGGGTTTCTCAGCGACGGGAGCGAGGTCACGTTCGGGCCGCTCGATGCGGAGGCCTTCGCGGCCAAGTGCGAGGGGCCGGAGTCGCTCGAGCGGACGATCTACCGCACCCTGCGCGAGATTCTCGCCAACCCCGCGAACCGGGATGCCATCACGTCCGGCTATCCGAAGAGCACGGTCACGCGCAGGAATACCGGCTATGCGCTCGACCAGCTCATGGATGCCCGGGTCTTTGATCCGCGCTCGGACAAGCCGTTCAACCTCTGCCAGCTGATCGCCGGATCCGAGGGCACGCTCTTTTTCGGGATGGAGTTCGAGCTGGCCTGCGACCCGCTGCCCCCGCCGGCTTCGGTGATGTGCGCGCATTTTCTCTCCGTCAACGAGGCGCTCCGGGCAAACCTGATCGCCATCCGCCACAACCCGAGCGCGAGCGAGCTTATCGACAAGCACATCCTCGACTGCACAAAACAAAATATCGAGCAGCGGAAAAACCGGTTTTTCGTGGTTGGCGATCCGGGGGCGATCCTGGTCATCGAGGTTCGCCGCGAGGATGCGGGCGAGACCGCGCGCGTGATGGTAGCCCTCGAGGCGGAGCTGCGGGCCGCCGGGTTCGGCTATGCGTATCCGGTGCTTTCAGGGCCGGACGTCGACCGGGTCTGGGACCTGCGCCGGGCCGGGCAGGGGGTCATGACAAATGTCGTCGGTGATACCCGGCCGGCCGAAATCGTCGAAGACACCGCGGTCGATGTCCAGGACCTTCCGGACTACATTGCGGAGTTCGACGGGCTCATGCGGGACAAGTACGGGATCGGCTGCGTCTACTACGCCCACGCCGGGTCGGGCGAGCTTCATACCCGCCCGCTCATCAACCTCAAGACCGAGGCTGGGCACAAGATGTTCCGCAGCATCGCGGAGGACATCGCGGCGCTGGTCAAAAAGTACCGTGGGTCGCTGAGCGGCGAGCACGGCGACGGACGCCTGCGCGGCGAGTTCATCCGCTTCATGACGAGCGACGCCTGCTACGCGCTGATGCGGCGGGTCAAGGAGGCCTTTGATCCCCGGCACCTGCTCAATCCGGGCAAGATCATCGACTCGCCACCGATGGACGAGTTCCACCGCTACGGGCCCGGGCACCCGACGCCCGACTACGAGACGATCTTCGATTTCAGCGACGTGATGGGCGTGCTCCGCGCCGCGGAAAAGTGCAATGGATCCGGCGACTGCCGGAAGACCCAGCTGACCGGCGGCACGATGTGCCCGAGCTACATGGCCACCCGCGAGGAGAAGGATACTACGCGCGCCCGCGCGAACATCCTCCGCCACATGCTCACCCACCCGCCCGACCCCGCGCGCCCGTTTGCGAGCGACGAGATCAAGGAGGTGATGGACCTCTGCCTCTCGTGCAAGGGCTGCAAGTCCGAGTGCCCGTCGAACGTGGATATCGCCAAGCTCAAGGCCGAGTTCCTCCAGCACTACTACGACGCCAAGGGGGCACCGCTGCGCGCCGAAATGATCTCGCGCTTCGCCGTGAGCGCACGGCTCGCCTCGCTCGCCCCGTGGGCGTGGAACCTGGTTTTCGGGACTCCCTGGATCCGCCGCCTGGCGAACCGTGCCGTCGGATTCCACCCCGATCGCACGATCCCGCTGCTTGGCAAAACAACCCTGTCCGCGTGGTACAAAAGCCGTCCGAAGCGCGGCTCGACCGGTGCCGACAAGGTCTTCCTCTTCTGCGACGAATTCACAAATTACAACGACGTCGGGGTCGGCATCGCCGCCGTCGAGCTGCTCGAAGGGCTCGGCTACGAGGTCGTGATCCCCCGGCACGTCGAAAGCGGCCGCGCCTCGCTCTCGAAAGGGTTCCTCCGGCGAGCCCGCGCCTTCGCCCGTGAGAACGTCCGCCTCCTCCATCCGCTCATCACCGCCGAATCCCCGCTCCTCGGCATCGAACCCTCGGCAATCCTGACCTTCCGCGACGAGTATCCCGACCTCCTCCGGGGCGACGAAAAGCGCCAGGCCCAGGAGCTCTCAATCCACTGCCTCATGATCGACGAGTTCCTCGCCCGCGAGATGGACGCCGGCCGGATCCGCCCGGAGGCGTTCACAAAAAATCCGTCGGCCGTCCACCTCCACGGCCACTGCCAGCAGAAGGCGGTCGCCTCGCTCACCCCGACGGTCAAAATCCTCGAGCAGCTCGCCGGCCATGACGTGCGCGTCATCCCGTCCGGCTGCTGCGGCATGGCCGGATCGTTCGGCTACGAAACCGAACACTTCGACGTCTCGCAAAAAATTGGCGAGCTCGTCCTGTTCCCGCGCGTCCGAGCATCGGGCGAAAACGATTTTGTTGCCGCGCCGGGAACCAGCTGCCGCCACCAGATCCACGATGGCACCGGCCGCGTGGCGCTCCATCCGGTCGAGCTGCTCCACCGCGCGCTGATCTGACAACGCTCCACCAATGGCTGCGCCCCGTAGAAGTTGGGCCAAACGTTGCAGGCCTGCGGCGGAATGAACTTTTGCAATGAGGTTTCTACGAATACTTCGTGAGTATATTCGTTATTTTGAAACCATGTTTCCTGCCTCATTGTATCGGAGTAAATCATGATCAATCTGCCACTCCCTTCGGCCACATCCCAAGATGCCCTCCTGACGATCTGCCTGTTCGCAGCCTTTGCGGATGGCGGCAAATCCGATGAAGAGCGCGTCGAGGTCCGTCGTCTTGCTGCCGAACTGGGGTCAGAAAACACAGCAGATCTCTCCCGTCAAATTCTCATGCGCAAGGTCACCATGGAATCAGCCATTGCCGCGCTGGGCGGTCAGAACGAACGACTGCTGGCCTACGAGATGGCCTTGGGCATATGCGAGGCTGGAGGTTCTGTCACTCACGACGAAGAAGATTTTTTGAAACTCCTGAAAGCCCAGCTCGGACTGGACGGGTTGGCCGCCGAAGCCGTGGAGCAGGAGGTCGCATCGGTGGCTATGGTTCCCATGACACCTGATCCGGCCGTGCCAAACCCGGAGCCCGCGACGGACCGCCCGGACAACTCCGGAATGATTTTGAAATATTCCATTTTGAACGGTGCTCTGGAATTGTTGCCTGAAACGTTGGCCACCATGGCGATCATCCCGATGCAAATGAAGATGGTCTATCGCATAGGAAAATCCCATGGGGTCGAGCTGGGGCGTTCAAACATCAAAGAGTTCCTCGCGACCGCCGGTCTGGGGCTCGGATCCCAGATGGTCGAAGGTTTTGCCCGTAAATTCATGAAGGGGGTTGGCAAAAAACTGGCTGGCAAACTGGCCGGCAATGCCGCTGATCAAATCACCGGCTCGGCCTTTTCATTTGCCTCAACCTACGCTATCGGCTATGTCGCCGAAAATTATTATTCCAGTGGCCGGGCTATGGACTCCGCCAAGCTGAAATCTCTGTTTGTCTCGCTGCAGGATCAGGCCCGCCAACTGCACAGCAAATATCTGCCGGAAATTCAGGAGCGAGCTAAAACCCTTACCCCTTCCTCGATTCTCTCGATGGTGGGAGGGAACCAAGGGGTTTGAGCCAAAGTTGCCGGGAGGCGGCCGCCCAGACATAGAAGCCATGCGTGTCAACAAAGACGGGCTTCTTTCCCATAGAGAAATTGATCCATCTCCTCGTTGGTCAGAGCGCCCATGGCCAGTGACAAACGACACTCGGAGTGGCGTTTTTCAAATGCCGCGCAGCGGCCTATGCCCCCTTGGTGCTGATCGCTCTGCTGAGGTCGTTGGGGTGGCGGTAGCCGAGGTGGTAGGCCGCCGCCTTGAGCTGCCAGCCCTCCGTGTCGATAAGCCTTCGGGCTTCGGCCCATTTGAGCTGCCGGAAATAGGCGCCGGGCGAGCGCGAGGTCTGCTCACGAAAGAACCGGTGCAGCGAGGTTGCCGACATGCCGAGGTAGTCGCAGAGGGCCGGGATCGGCGCTTGAACGGTTTTTCTTCCATGATAGCACTTTATGCCACGGCTCCAGAAAGGGCTAGCGGTTTGGTGTTTCCCTCAGCCCCGGCGACGCGCAAGATATTCCTCTTTTCTGAAGGCGCCAAAATGCGCTTTTCGAAAAACAACCATCCCTCCTCCTCCGCAAAAATATCCTACTATGAAAAAGCTTCCGCGTTTTACTTTCGGCATGGGCGACCGCTTCGCCCACCAGGGCGAGGCCCAGCTTTCTGCGGTCCAATCGGCGGCGGCCCGCGGGGTGCCGCTCCATCCGGTCTGGAACAAATCAAACCGCGAGCACACGCTCATCGGCACCAAGCCCGACGACCTCCGCGAGGAGGCCGATGCCGCCGTCCGCGCCCTGGGCTGGACCGCGCCCTACTTCGTGGATGCGGACCACATCAACCTGCACACGGTCGACGGGTTCCTGGCGGCAAGCGACTTTTTCACGCTCGACGTGGCGGACTATTCCGGCAAGCCGGCCAGCCCGGAGGCGATGGCGGCCTTTCTGGAAAAGCGCTCCGGCCTGGTCGGAAGGCATCAGCTTCCGCTCGTCGACGAACCGCTCGAAATCACGCGCAACGACCTCGAGCGGACGGCCGGAAAATTTCTTTGGGCGATGGAGGAGGCCGGGCGGATCTACCGCCACATCGGCGCCGCCAAGCCGGCGGATTCGTTTGCCGTTGAGGTGTCGGTGGATGAGACCGACACGCCGCAGACGCCGGGCGAACTGCTGATCATTCTGGCGATGATTGCCGATGAGGGGATTCCGGCGCAGACGATCGCCCCGAAGTTTACCGGGCGCTTCAACAAGGGCGTCGATTATGTCGGTGACCTCGCGGCGTTCGAACGCGAGTTCGATGCCGATCTTGCCGTGCTCGCCTACGCGGTCCGCGAGTTCGGGCTTCCGGACAGCCTCAAGATCAGCGTCCACTCGGGCAGCGACAAGTTTTCCCTCTATCCGATCATCCGCAAGCTCCTCGCCCGCCACGGGGCCGGACTGCACCTGAAAACGGCCGGCACCACCTGGCTGGAGGAGGTGGCGGGGCTCGCGGAGGCCGGAGGCGAAGCGCTCGCCATCGCCAAGGAAATCTACGCCGCCGCGCTTCCGCAGGCGGAGGAGCTGATCAAGCCGTACGCGCCGGTCGTGGATATCGACATCTCGACGCTGCCGGCGATTGCCACCGTCGGGGGCTGGTCATCGCAGGATTTTGTTTCGGTGCTCAACCACGATGCCGCGTGCCCGAAATACGACCCCCAATTCCGGCAGTTTATCCACGTGGCGTTCAAGATCGCTGCCGGGATGGGAGCCCGCTACACGGATGCCCTCAAGCTCAACCGCGCGATCATCGGCCGCCGGGTCCACGACAACCTCCTCAAGAAGCACATCGAGCCGCTCTTCTGCTGAGGGCTTCCCCCTGTTCCCCGCCTATATTCAGCCGCGCAACATCATTGCGCAGTATAAATGGCCCCAGAGATCGCACCCGGCAGAAGTGGGAAGTAATTTTTCCACCCCGATCAATACGACGGGGAAAGGATCGCTCCTCCCTGGAAAATACCCGGATGATGCCACCAGCGCCAGCAGGGGTCCGCCAGGCCGAGGAGCACGCCCAGTCCGAGCCCGGTGAGCGACGCGTGCCCGATGGCGTCCGACGGCGTCCGACGGCGTCCGAAAAAAGGCCATCCGGTTCTTGACGACCAGCGTGCCCATGAGCGCGAAGAGCGGCGAGACGAGGATCAACGCGACCAGGGCGTTGCGGTGCGGGTTAGAAGGTGATCGCGGCGCGGCCTCCGATGACGAGCGCGTTGCCGAGGTCGCTGGTGCCTCCGGGGTTGATGATGTACTGGAGGTCGGGCTGGACGATCAGCCAGGGCGTGATCTCCGCCTGGTAGGTGAACTCGATGACCATCTCGGCGCCGATGGGGTTTGCCCCCTCGTCCTTGAGGCCGCTGCGGGCCCCGTTGCTGAGCTGCGCGTAGCCGAAGCCGATGCCGACGGTGTCATTGTCTCGCGACGGGATGAGCCCCTTGTAGCTGAGGCCGGTGTCGAAGTAGAAGGTGATGACGTTGCGGTCGGCCGGAGTGAAGGCCGCCCGCCCGAACCAGCCAAGCCCCTGGTCGGACTTCTCCACTCCGACCGGTGCCTTGAAGCTCTTGCCGCCCTTGGCTTCCACGACGGACTTCCCGTCTTTGGTCAGGCCATCCGCCGCAGCCTCGCCGGGCTCGCGGTAGAGCATCTGGTCAAGGACGGCATAAAATCCGGCATTGCCGGAACCCGTCGATTCCGCCAGCGCGTCCGCGCCTTGCCCGGTCTGGAACCAGACGCCGGGTTTGATCTGGCCCGGAAGTCCGGCCTCCTCCTCGCGGTGGTTCCACCGGAATTGCGCCTCGTTCAGGAATGTGTATCCGGTCTGCGCGTCAAGCCTCCAGCGGAAGCCGTGCCGGTTGACGTCCTGGGCAAAGACGTTGCCCTGGAATACTGCGGCCTGGAACGTGAACCAGTCCACCGGGTTCAGCGCGAGCCTCGTCCCGAGCGTGCCCATCGGGTATCCGGGACCGCCTTCCGGGATATTCATGTAGGCGAACGCGGGCCATCCGAATGTCCCGTTGATGAACAGCCCGGAATAGTCGGAGATCAGAAATTCGGAGTCCGCCGAGAGTTGTCCGAGCCGGATCGAGATTTTGTCATCCAGGAGTTCCTGCTGGAACCAAAGCTCGAACATCCGCAGCGTGTTGAATCCCGCAATATTCGAAATCGTCAGGAAGTTTCCGGCCAGGTCCTCACTCGCATCGCGCCCGCTGAGCCACAGCCATGTCGTGCTCACGCTTGCCCCCTCCCACCCGATCGCCTTCTCGAGATCGACCTCGGCCCCGAAATCCAGCAGGCCGGTGTAAACCGTCCCGGTCTTCAGCCCTCCCGACGTGTTCCCCCAGACCTCGACGGTGTACCCGCCAAAAATCTCAATCCCCCTGTCCGAAAGCATCGGGCGCACCCCCACCCAATCCCCGGTGACCTGGTCCCTCTCCAGGACCGGAGCGGCCTCCGCGCTGCCCGGCTGCTGGGCGCAAGCCGCTTCGGGTGAAAGGAAAAGGAGCGCCGACGGGGCAAGGACCGCGGCCAGTGCGTGGAAGATGGTTTTCATTGATGAGATAGCGTTATCGTTTATCACCTAATGAGAGTCAAGTATCATATTTAAAGGGAGCGGCTGGGCGCATCAGGGCCGGGAGACCGCAATCCCCCTTTCGCCTTATTGATTTTTTATTCCCTTTGGGTCTGATACCCCGAAGCTTGCTTCGGCTTTGATGGAGGTGATGATGGGGTATGGAGAGTCGATATATACACAAGAGGCACAACGTGTCGGTGCTGATGTATCACTTGGTGTGTGCC